>Ga0070660_100002281_pt1 | contig 13170 bp, 9 predicted proteins | sample KBSC33metaG_FD_64670 | JGI IMG/M metagenome (GOLD analysis project Ga0070660, IMG submission 64670) | Corn rhizosphere microbial communities from Kellogg Biological Station, Michigan, USA - KBS C3-3 metaG | ecosystem: Host-associated > Plants > Roots > Rhizosphere > Soil ... | reverse complement strand
ACGCGCGGCAGATGCCGGCGGTGAACTCGGGCCGAAGGGTAATCGATTCGCCGCCGCGGTCCTCGAACGAATACATTTCCTTCGACACCACGTCCGTGGTCTCGCCGATGGTGCGCGCAAACACCGCGGTATGCTCGATCGTCGGGACCTCGACCCGCTTGAACCCGTAGAGGCGGCGCACGCGATCGAACGCCGCCACCACCGCGGCGAGGCGGTCGGCATCTTCACCGAGCAAGCTTTGCGTGCCCCGAACGGGCTGAACAGGCGTCATTGCGCCGCGCTTAAGCACAATTTTTCGCGAAGCGGAATCAGCGCGTCGGCGTCGATTGCTGCTGGCGGCGCTGGCGCTCGAGCTCGAACTGTTTTCGGAACCACGCGGGCGAAGGCAGGAACAGCTTCCTGAAGCTGACCATGATCGTCCGCCCGAGCGGGTTGAGCAGATCGGGCTGATAGTTGAGCGGGACGTTGCCCGCCGCATCATGCACCCGCGGCTTGCTGTCGAAAATGTTGTTCACCTCGAACCGGATCTGGGTGCCGCGTAGCCACGGATGCTTGACCACCACCTCGGGGATATCGCCCGGATTGGCGAACAGCCGAAGATCGAAGGTGCCTACCGGCGAGAAACGAAGATCATCGCCCGTCAGCGTGTTGACTCGTGTTCCGCTCCTCCAGTTCGCGGCCACCCGCGCGCCGAGGCCATTGTTGAAATAACCGAGCTGCGCCTGGACCTGGTGCTCGGGCGTGCCGCCGGTCGCGCCGGCCGCGTCGCCGTGGCGGTAATCGAGCTCGGGAATACCCGGCGCGATCCGCACCTTGTCGACGAAGGTGATCGTGTCGGTGAGCGAGAACTGGATCCGGCCGCGGCTGTTGTTGCCGCCGCCGAAGAACCCGCCGCCGCGTCCGCCACGCCCGGCGCCGAAGCCGCCACGGCCGCCCTGCGGGGTCGTGGGCGAAGCGCTTGTACCCGGCGCGCCGGCCGCTTGACCGCTCGTCTGCGGACGTGCCGGGAATCCGAACTGAGCGCGCATTTGCTCGATCACCGCCTGCGACGGCTGACGCGATTTCAGCGGCTTCGAGAAATCGAACCCGAGCCGCAGCGTCTCGCGCCGCGAGCTGTCGAAATTCACCGGACGCAAGTCGACGCTGACCAGCTCGTTCGCCGGGTCGCGCGGCAGGCACGGACCATTTCGGCAGACGAAGCGGTCCGGGAACGCCGCCATGAAAGCGGACGTGACCGAAAGATTGCCGATTGGGCGCTCGATCTTCTGGTTCACATATTCGGCACGAAGCCGGAGATCGGTCTTCTCGAACGGCTGCCACAGCCCGCTCAGCTTGAGGACGCGGCGGCGATCCGCCTTGAGGTTCGGATTGCCGCCGGTGATCGCGTCCACGAGCACCGTCTGCCCGGTCGTGAAATCGAAGATTCGGGATGCCGGCGTATCAAGGATCGGATCGCCGAGCTGGTTGATCGTCGGCGGCCCCTCCTCGCGGGTCCAGCTGCCGATGAAGCTCAGTCGGTCGACCGGCGACCAGTTCGCGCCCGCGCCGAATTTGGTCAGGGTCCCAAAGTCGGAGAGCTGATCGACTTCGGCATTGCCATTGAGCGTGAGATTGCCGAGCGCGCTGAAATCGCGGTTGCGGCGCGAGATCGGGAGGTCGACGTTGATTGCCGCCTCGCCCGACGTGCGCGAGAGCGAGTTCGAGGAGGTGACGCCAAGGCGTCGCCGATTCGCATCGAGGTGCTGGGTCGCGCCGCCCAAGGTCAGCGTCGTGCTGGCGAAGCCGGCGGGGACCGTGAACAAATTGCCGTTGGCGGTCGCGGTGAGGTCGGCCGAGGCCGAGGTCTCGTGCGCGCGCTCGCGCGGGAAATTGGGATTGTCGCGGTCGGTCATCGTCAGCGTGCCGTCGAGGTCGCCGTTGCCCGTGACCGACCAGCGCCACTGCGACTTTGTCGTGCCGTTGACCACCAGGCCGAGGTGCGCGCTGTCGGTCGAATTGTTGCGCGCAAGCGGTTCCAAAAGGCTCGGATTGAGGCCGATCAGCGAGCGGCCCTCGGTGTGCTCGAGCTCGCCGTTGAGAGTGCCCGAGACCATCGTCGAGAGCTGCCGGTTGATGGTTGTCGAACCGCGGATGTCGCGGCTGGTGCCGACCAGCGAGCGGGCGGCGAGCGCCTGCTGCTCGGTGCCGTTGGTCGGCACCTCGTCGAGGATGATGTTGCGCTCGTTCTCGGTCAGCATGCTGTTGCCCTCGGCATGCAGGTTGACCGTCGTCCGGCCGTTGCGCTGGACGAGGAAGCGGGTGAGGTCGGCGGTGCCGTTGGCGTAGCCGCCCTCGGTCGCGAGCCCGGCGCCAACCTGCGCGGTGGTCGAGCGGAAGCGCTGGCGAAGGACGATGTTCACGACCTTCTGGTCGGCGCGATAGCCATATTTCAGCGCGACTTCCTCGGGCATGATGTCGACGCGCTGGATGGCCTCGGTGGGGATGTCGCGAAGCTCGCGGAAGCTGGAGATGCGCTGGCCGTTGAGGAGGAGCACCGGGCGTTCGCCGCCGCGACCCTGCGAGCTGCCGATTTGCGGCGCGATCGCGTCGAGGAGCTCGGTGATGTTGGTGGCGCCGGTCGCCCGCACGTCGCGTGCATCAAGCGTGTTCTCGGGTGGGATGTCGCCGACGGTCGAGCCGCGCGCGCGGGCACCGGTGACGACGATTTCCTCTTCGTCGCCCATTTCGTCGCCGGTTGCCGGCGGCACGACTTCATTGGCGGTCGGCGGTGACGCGTGGGTCTGCTGCTGCGGGCTCGAAGCGACCGGTGCAGTGCCGCTCGGCTCCTGCTGCGCAAGGGCCGGGGACATGGGAATCAGGACGGCGGCGCTGCTCAGCAGCAGGAAACGGCTGTTCATGAAATCCCCGCTAATACGCGCAAGTGAACGAGTGCTGACAACGAAATGACGTTCGACAAAGTGCCGACTGGTGCCGACGAAAGGCACTAGCCGCGTGGGCAATAAGCGGTACAGCTGCAAGCCAACTTTCGTTAGCCGTTGGATTCAGGGGAGTTTTGATGCGCACAGTCGCGCTTGCCGTTCTTCTTGCCACTTGCGTCGCTGGCACCGGCGTCGCCCAGGTCACGCCACCGCTCAACAGCCGCCCGGAGGCGATCACCAAGGTCGACACGATTCCTGCGCCGCGCGACATCCCCTATCCGGGAACGATCCAGCTGACCGTCGACGCCAGCGACGTCACGCGCGGAATCTTCAAGATTCGCCAGCACGTTCCGGTGCCCGGGCCCGGCGATTTCGTCCTCCTCTATCCCAAGTGGCTGCCCGGGCATCACTCGCCGTCGGGCCAGATCAACAAGGTCGCCGGATTCAAGGCAAGCGCCAACGGCCGCGAGTTGCAATGGAAGCGCGACACGCTCGACGTCTACGCCTTCCATGTGGACGTGCCCGCCGGGGTGAACGCGATCGACGTCGAGTTCGAGTACGTTTCGCCGACCGACAACAACCAGGGCCGGATCGTCGCCACGCCCGACATGGCGAGCATCCAGTGGATCGCCAATTCGCTCTACCCGGCCGGTTATTACACGCGGAATATCCCGGTGCAGGCCTCGGTGATCGTGCCGACCGGATGGAAGGTTGGAACGGCGCTTCGGCCCGCTGCGCAGAACGGGAACCGAATCGATTACCCGGTCACCAGCTACGAGATCCTGATGGACTCGCCGCTTATTGCCGGCGCTCACTACCGCCGCATCGAGCTGTCGCCCGATGTTGCGATCGACGTTATCGCCGATACGCCCGAAGAGCTCGCCGCGACACCCGAGCAGATCGCCGCGCACAAGCGGCTGGTCGAGCAGGCGGTCAAGCTGTTCGGCGCGCAACACTACGACCATTACGACTTCCTGCTGACCATCTCCGACTATCTCGGCGGCTCGGGCCTCGAACATCACCGTAGCTCCGAGGATGGGGTGAAGCGCGGCTATTTCACCGACTGGGAAAACAAGCTTCGCGACCGCAACCTGCTGCCGCACGAATATACCCACAGCTGGAACGGCAAGTACCGCCGCGGCGCCGACCTGTGGACACCCGATTTCCGCACCCCGATGCAGGACAGCCTGCTGTGGGTCTATGAGGGCCAGACGCAATTCTGGGGCTATGTGCTCGGCGCCCGCTCGGGAATGCTGTCGAAGCAGGACACGCTCGACGCGATCGCGGCGACCGCGGCGACGTACGGCTATGCGACCCCGGGCCGCACCTGGCGGGCGCTGGTCGACACCACCAACGATCCGATCATTGCCCAACGCGCCCCACAGCCGTGGCGCAGCTGGCAGCGCAGCGAGGATTATTACAGCGAAGGCCAGCTGATCTGGATCGACGTCGACCGCATCATCCGCGAGCAGTCGCGCGGCAAGCGCTCAATCGACGATTTCGCGCGCGCCTTCTTCGGCATGCGCGACCGCGACTGGGGCGAGCTCACCTACACCTTCGACACGGTGGTCGAGACCCTGAACAAGGTGCAGCCGTACGACTGGCGCGCTTATCTTGAGCAGAAGGTCTACGACGTCGCATCGGCGCCGCCGCTCGATGGCATCAACAAGGGTGGCTATAAACTCATCTTCACCGCCGAGCCCACCAAGTGGATCAAGAGCGCAGAGAAGAGCGGCAAGAATAGCGATCTTACCTATTCGGGCGGGCTCGTCGTCGACAACAAGGGCAAGATTTCGACCGTCATTTGGGACAGCCCGGCGTTCAACGCCGGCCTGACCGTCGGATCGGAAATCGTGGCGGTCAACGGCCGCGAGTTCGACAACGACATGCTCAAGCAGGTGATCCGGAACGCGGCCGGCAGCGGTCCCGCGCCCGAGCTGCTGGTCCACGACGGCGAGGTCTACCGGACGGTCAAGCTCGATTGGCACGGCGGGCTGCGCTATCCACGGCTGCAGAAGGTCGGCACGGCGCCAGGGACGCTCGACGCGTTGCTCGCGCCGCGCTGACCGAGGAACGAAACAGGGGGTTGCATGCGTCTGTTGGTGATGACTGCGGGATTCGTGCTTGCCGGATCATCGGCCGCGCTCGCCCAGACGCCCCTCCCGGCGGAAGCGAACGTCCGCGCCGCGCTCGAGCGGATCGGGCGCATCGACCCGCAGCTCCACTCGGTCATCGCCATCGACCCGACGGCCGTCGACCAGGCGCGCCAGATCGACGCCGGCAAGCTGCGCGGCCCGCTTGCCGGCCAGCCGGTGCTGATCAAGGACAATATCGAAAGTGCCGGGGCGCTGCCGACCACGGCGGGCAGCCTCGCGCTCGCGGGCAATGCCACCAACCGCGATGCGCCGCTGGTCGCGCGGCTGCGCACTGCCGGCGCGGTGATCCTCGGCAAGACCAATCTATCGGAATGGGCGAACATCCGCTCCAGCCGATCGATCTCCGGCTGGAGCGCGGTCGGCGGCCAGACGCACAACCCGTGGGCGCTTGATCGCAATCCGTGCGGCTCGTCGAGCGGGTCAGGAGCGGCGGTCGCGGCGGGGCTCGTGCGCCTCGCGATCGGCACGGAGACCGACGGCTCGGTCACCTGCCCGGCGGCGATCAACGGGATCGTTGGGCTGAAGCCGACGGTGGGACTGGTCAGCCGCACCCACATCGTCCCGATCAGCCATAGCCAAGACACGGCCGGCCCCATGACGGCGAGCGTGCGCGAGGCGGCGGAGCTGCTGACGGCAATCGCCGGCAGCGACCCCGCGGACCCGGCCACTCGCGATGCCGACCAGCACAAGCGCGACTATGCGAGCGGCCTCGATGCCAATTCGTTGAAGGGCAAGCGCATCGGCGTGATGCGCTTCGCTTCCGGTTTCGGCACGGACGCGGCGTTCGACACGGCGCTCGCGCTGCTGCGAGAACAAGGCGCGATCCTGGTCGACATCAAGAAGTTCGACGACAAGGGCATCGGCAAGAACGAGAATCTCGTCCTGATGACCGAGCTCAAGGCGGACATGGCCAAATATCTCAAGAGCAGCCCGGCCCCGATCACCGTCCGATCGCTCGCCGACCTCATCGCCTTCAACAAGGCGCATGAGCAGCAGGAAATGACCTTGTTCGGGCAGGAGCTGTTCGAGCAGGCGGAGAAGACCAAGGGCCTGGATGACCCCGCCTACAGGAAGGCGCGCGCGGCGAGCTTCCAGGCGGCCGGGCCCAACGGCATCGACAAGCTGCTCAAGGACAATCGCGTGGTCGCGCTGGTCGGCCCGACCATGCCGCCGGCGTGGATGATCGACGCGGTCAACGGCGACCAGAGCTCGGGCGGAGGCGCAGGCTCACTGGCCGCCGTCGCCGGCTATCCGCACCTGACCGTGCCGATGGGGCTCGTAAAAGGGCTGCCGGTGGGCCTCAGCTTCATCGGCCCGAAATGGTCCGAAGGCCTGCTGCTCGACCTCGGCTATGCGTACGAGCAGGCGCGCGGGCCCTTCCCCACGCCCAAATTCTATGGCTCGATCGAACAGGACGACCCGCAGGTCGCGCCCTACCTCGAACCCGCGCCGCGCTAGCGTCAGTCCGGCCGCGGCGCCGGGCGCCGCTTTGTCCCGGCCAGCTCGTCGGCCATGTAGCGAACCTCGGCCGCCGCGGCCCGATCGCTGATCGCCCAGTCCGGATACAGTCTCCGGAGCTTCGGCATGACCGCAGCGGCGAGGGCATCGCCCTCGAGGCCCACCTTGCGGCCCTCCGCCACCAGTTTCCTCAGGTCGAGCAAGTAGCCGCGGAACTCGCGTACGTCCTTCACGTCGGCGACATCGCCATGACCAGGAACGAAGAGGGTGTGCGCGGCATTGGGCATCGCCGCGAACCGCGCATCCGTTGCCGTCCACTCCTTGACCGAGCCGTCGATCAGGTTGGGGGCGATCTGGCGCCACAAGAGGTCACCGGTGAACAGCACCTTGGCGTCCGGCACCGCGACGCTGAGATCGCCGCCCGTGTGCCCGAGCACGGTTTCGACGACGACCTTGCGCCCGCCGAGCCACACCGTCAGGTCCGCGTCCGTCGTCACGTCCGGCAGCGGCAGCGCGGCGATCTCGGCCCGCAACGCAGGCGTGATTCGGTCGCCGAACAGATGGACGTTCTCGGTCCTCAGCCAGCCACGCACGTTCCTGTGGGCGATGATGATCGCGCCAGCGTCGCGCAGCACCTGGTCGCCGGCCGTATGGTCGAGATGATAATGGGTGTTGACGAGATAACGGATCGGCTTTGGCGTGATCCGCCGGATCTCCGCGACCAGCGCGCGCGCCGCGTCGGGATTGAAGAAGCTGTCGACGACCAGCACGCCATCGTCGCCGATGACGAAGCCGGCGTTGGCGCCCGCCTTGTGCTCCGGCCCGTCGATCGCGGCATAGACGCCCGGCCCGACCTGCTTGAGCGTGAACGGTAGCGGTGCCTGCGCGGCCGCTGCGCCGGCCCAGACGAGCAGCACCGCGGCGGTGAGCAAGCGCTTGATCATGCGGTTAGCTTTAGTGCCGCGATCGCCGCGACGATGGCGAGGATGAGGAGCACTCGTAGGAAGCTCGACGGTTCCTGAAAGAAGAGGATGCCGACGATCACCGTGCCGACGGCACCGATCCCGCCCCACACGGCATAAGCCGTGCCCATCGGAATCGACCGCGACGCAAGCTCCAGCAGCGCCATGCTGATCGCGACCGAAATGAGGAAAGCGAGCGTCCACGGCATGTTACGGAAGCCGTCGACAAAGCGCAGCGTGGTCGTGAACCCAACCTCGAACAGGCCACCGACGATCAGCCAGACCCAGGGCATGAACTTCCTTTCACTGGACGCGCCGCGCGCATTCATTACGCTTGCGGGTCATGACGAAGCCGCTGACCATCGGCAACAGAATTGGGCCGCCGCGCTTCATCGCTTTTCTTGCCGTTCTGATCGTCGGCTTCGGCGTAGCCCTCTCGCTGCTCCACAATTGGGCGTTGGCGGCGATGTGCGGGTTCGACGTCGCGGCGATCGTGTTCCTCCTCTCGTGCATCAACCTGCTCGGGACACGCGAATCGCGGGTGATCCGCGAACATGCGCAGGCGAACGACGCCAACCGAATCCTGCTGCTGGTGATCACCGGAGTTGTGATGGCGACGCTGCTGATCGCGATCAGCGCCGAAGCGGTCGGCAAGAACCCGCAGCCGCTGACCAAAACGCTGATCATCGCGACGCTCGCGCTCGCCTGGCTGTTCGCCAACACCGTCTATGCATTCCACTATGCACACATGGTCTACACGCACCCGGACGTCGGCTGCGTCGGCCTCGATTTCCCGCGCACCTCGAATCCGGTCTATTGGGATTTCGTCTATTTCGCCTTCACCTGCGGCATGGCGTTCGCCACCTCCGACGTGGTCGTGACCGAGACCCACATGCGCAAGGTCGTGACGATCCACTGCCTCGCCGCCTTCGCCTTCAACATCGGCGTGATCGCCTTCACCATCAACGTGCTGGGGTCGGGCGGCTAGGCGGAATCAGGCGGCCACGTCGATCTCCGGCGGGAGCTTGACCTTGCTCCGCGCGCCGACGAGGCAACCGCCGACGATCAGCACGGCACCTGCCAGCGTGGTGAGCGACACCCGCTCGGCGAAGACGAGCCAGCCGAGCACCGATGCCCACAAAAACCCGCTATATTCGGTAACGGCGAGATAGCTCGCGGGCCCGCGCGCATAGGCCCAGGCGAACAGCAGGGTGCCGCAGGTCGACATCAGCGACGCGACCACCACCCACTCCCACTGCAGACTGGGCCAGGCCGGCGCTCCGGCGAGCGGTAGCACGACCAGCCACAGCAGCATGACCACGAGGCACTGGAAGAAATTGATCTCGAGCGGCTTTGCGGCGAGTGCTTGCCGCCGCATCAGCACGATGTTGACGGCATAGCAGATCGCCGAGCCGAGGATCGCTGCGATGCCGAGCAAAACGTCCCCGCCGACGCTCGCCCGCGCCTGTCCGAGCACGATGATGATCACGCCAGCGAACGCGGCGACTGCACCAGCGATCGAATTGCGGCCGATCTGCTCGCCGAGCGTAACCGCGGCGAGCAGCATCGCGATGAGCGGGGCGATGAAGGTCAACGCGATCGCCTGCGCCAGCGGCACCCGCCCAATGCCCCAGAAGAACAGCGCCGCCATCACCGTCACGATGACGCTGCGCAGCACGTGAACCCGCGTTGTCGCGGCACTCGGCCACGACCGGCGGTTCGGCAGATAGAGGACTGCGCTGGCGAGGAGATTCGCCGCGGCGCGCCAGACGCTGACCGCGACAATCCCGATGGCGAGCACGAGATGTTTCATCACCGCGTCCATGATCGACAGCACCGCAACCGCGCCGAGCGCAACGGCGAAAGCCTGGACGGGAAGTTGCGCGACGCGGTTCACTGGACCGCGCTTAGCGGCGGTCAGTCAGCGGCGTCGAGATGCACGGGTGAGGGATGCGAATCGATCAGCAGCGGCGGATCGGCTTGCGAGTGCGCAAATCCGTTCGCGAGCGCTCCCCCGAGGAGCAGGACGACCAGCAGCTTGGCCATGCCGCCAGGCTGCGCCCAGGAAATGAACAAAGAGCTAAGCTATTCGGCGGCGTCGAGCGTGGGTAATTGCTCGGCAGGCTCGCTTTGGCTGCTGCCCACGGCAACAGCGTCGCTCGCCTCGATCTCCGCCGCCTTGGCTTCGACCAGCTTGACGATGTGGTCGATCATGTCGGCGTCCTGCACGTGGTGGTCGGTCACGCCCGACAGATAGACCATGTGCGTGCCGTTGCCGCCGCCGGTGATTCCGATGTCGGTCTCTCGCGCTTCGCCGGGACCGTTCACCACGCAGCCGAGGACGCTCAGGCTCATCGGAGTCTTGATGTGCTGGAGCCGTGCTTCGAGTGCCTCGACGGTGCGGATCACGTCGAAGCCCTGGCGCGCGCAGCTCGGGCAAGAGACCACGCGCACGCCACGGCTGCGCAGGCCGAGCGCCTTCAATATCTCGTAGCCGACGCGAACCTCTTCCTCCGGCTCGGCGGAAAGCGACACGCGGATCGTATCGCCAATCCCGGCCCACAGCAGCGACCCGATCCCGATCGACGATTTGACGGTCCCGCCAATCAGGCCGCCGGCCTCGGTGATGCCGAGGTGCAGCGGGCAATCGACCGCGCTCGCGAGCTGGTGGTAGGCGGCAACAGCGAGAAACACGTCGCTGGCCTTGACCGCGACCTTGTACTCGCGAAAGCCATGGTCCTCGAGGATGCGGATATGGTCGAGCGCGCTTTCGACGAGCGCCTCGGGGCACGGCTCGCCATATTTCTCGAGCAGGTCCCGCTCGAGGCTGCCGGCATTGACCCCGATGCGGATCGCGCAGCCGTTGGCGCGCGCCGCCGCGATCACTTCCTTGACGCGCTCTGCCGAGCCGATGTTGCCGGGGTTGATTCGAAGGCACGCCGCGCCCGCGTCGGCGGCCTCGAGCGCGCGCTTGTAGTGGAAGTGGATATCGGCGACGATCGGCACGTTCGCCGCGCGCACGATCTCCTTCAGTGCCGCCGTCGCGGCGGCCGTCGGGCAGGACACGCGAATGATGTCGGCGCCGGCCTCCTCGCAGCGGCGGATCTGGTCGATCGTCGCGCGGGCGTCCTCGGTCGGCGTGTTGGTCATGGTCTGGACGGTAATCGGTGCGTCTCCGCCGACGGGGACGGAGCCGACCATGATCTGCCGCGACTCGCGCCGCTCGATATCGCGCCAGGGACGAATGGATGACATCAAGAATCCTCTTGAGCGGCCATATAGGCTGCCGTGTCGTTGCGGCAAAGCGAGCCCGATGATTCACACGGATTATTCGCGCCGCCCCGGGCTCGTGTTAAATAGGCGTTAACGGAGTCGCCCAGGCGGACACCCGGGCTCGTTAAAGGCGTTAGCGGACTCGCCCGGGGGCATAGGCATGGCCAAGGTTGCCCGACTGCCGAAAATCGATCGCTTTGCTGACGCGGAGACAAGGGTTCGCGCGCCCCGTCTCAGGACGCGCTATTACGCGTTCCTGAGCTACAGCCATCGCGACAAGGAGCTCGCCGAGTGGCTGCATCGCGAGCTCGAGCACTTCCGGGTGCCACGGACTTTGGCCGGCAAGCTGACGGCCAATGGAGTCGTCCCGCACCGGTTGATGCCGATCTTCAGGGACGAGCGCGACCTGTCCGCCGGCGGCGAGATCGGGGACGAGATCAAGGCCGCGCTTGCCGCGTCGCAATTCCTGGTCGTCCTGTGCTCGCCAACCGCCGCGAAGTCGCGCTGGACCAACACCGAGATCGAATCGTTCAAGCGCACCCGCCCCGAAGGCTGCGTCCTCGCCGCGGTCGTGGCCGGCGAGCCGTTCGCAAGCGACTTGCCCGGCCGCGAGGACGAGGAATGCTTCCCGCCCGCGCTGCGCTTCAAGTACGACCGGCGCGGGCACCAGACGGCGAAACGAGCCGAGCCGCTCGCAGCCGACTTCCGCGAGGGCGGCGAAGGCCGGCGCACGGCGTTCCTCAAGCTCGTCGCCGGGATGCTCGGGGTCGGCCTCGACGAGTTGGTCAAGCGCGAGCAGACGCGGCGGCACCGCAGCCTCGCGTGGCTTGCCGCCGGATCGCTCGCCGGCATGGCAGTGACCAGCACCCTCGCGGTCACAGCGATCCAGGCCCGCGACGCCGCCCGCGACCAGCGCCGCGAGGCCGAAGGGCTGGTCGCGTTTATGGTCGGCGACTTGAAGGACAAGCTCGAGCCGATCGGGAAGCTGGATGCGCTCGACGGGGTCGGCGCGCGCGTGCTCGCTTATTACAGCAAGCAGAACATGGCCGATCTCTCGGACGCCGCCCTGTTGCAGCGGTCGAAAGCGCTGACGCTGATGGCGCAGGTTGCCGACGCGCGCGGCGACGTGCCGGCCGCAGTCCGTTTGTATCGCCAGGCGATGGCCGGCACGGCCGAGACGATGCGGCGCAACCCGCGCGATCCGCAGGCGATCTTCGACCACGCGCAGAACGTCTTCTACGTCGGCGAGATCGACCACAATCGCGGCAACTTCCCGGCCGCCGAAGCAGCGATGCGCGAATACAGGCGCCTCGCGCTGCGCATGGTCGCGCTTTCCCCGGACAGCATGAAATACCGGATGGAGGTCCAGTACGCCGACACCAACCTCGGGGTCGCGCTGTTCGACCAGCGGCGCTTTCAGGAGGCAGCGGCACTCTATCTCGAAGCACTGAAGACGATCGAAGCGATCGCCGCAGCCGACCCGCGGAATTTGAGCTACCAGCAGAACACCGGCGAAGCGCTGACCTGGCTCGCCGACGCGCAGTTCGCCATGGGCGATGTGCGCGGAGCCATCCGATCGCGGCAGCGCGACCTGGCCCTGATTGCGAAACTCTTCGCGGCCACCGACAGCACCGATTACCAGAACCGGCTCGTTCCGGCGCACCGGATGCTGGGCATGCTTTACAACAGCCAGGGACAGACCAGCGCGGCGACCGCCGAATTCCAGGCGGCCGTGAATGTCGCCGATGCCCTGGCGCCCAAGGAGCCGACCAACAAGCTGTGGCAGGAATATGCCTACAGGGCAAAGCTCGATCTGGGCCGGCAATTGCTGCTTGCGGGACGAGAGCAGGAAGCGGCCGGGCAGATTTCGGCCGCCTGCGGGATTGTCAGCGCACTGTTGAAAAGCGATTCTCCAACACGAGAATGGCGCATCGGAATGAGCCGATGCCTCGCGCTCCGGGCACGGCTCGCGCGTGCCGACGGCTCCAGGGACCAGGCACTGCAATTCGCGCGCGCGGCTCTTGTGGCGGGGCAGCAGGTTACTGGCGGCGACCGCGTCGCCCACGCCTTTCTGATGGCCGATTACCAGTTGCTGATTGGCGATTGCGAGCTGGCGCTGGGCGATGGCGCTGCCGCGCAATCCGGCTGGTCGGCCGCGCTTGCGGTGCTGCCCAAGGGCGTCGCCGAGGAGCCGGACGAGCTGAGCGAGCGCGCCACGATCATGGAGCGGCTCGGAAAAACCGGACAAGCTCAGGCAATCCGCTCGCGGCTGGCAAAGATGGGCTACACGCAAATTGACTGATCGGGCGACCGGATTGGCTTGCAGCCACCGCGCGCCAGGATGCCCCTGATCCCCGGCCTCAGCCGGGCTCCCGCTGTGAAGCCAATTGTCGTATGACCTTG
>Ga0070660_100002278_pt1 | contig 13181 bp, 16 predicted proteins | sample KBSC33metaG_FD_64670 | JGI IMG/M metagenome (GOLD analysis project Ga0070660, IMG submission 64670) | Corn rhizosphere microbial communities from Kellogg Biological Station, Michigan, USA - KBS C3-3 metaG | ecosystem: Host-associated > Plants > Roots > Rhizosphere > Soil ... | reverse complement strand
TTTCTCAGGCAGGTTTAGATTGGGAAACAGAACTTAAATTTCCAATTCTTCAAAAGTATTTTGCTGAACAAATTTATGGAACAGACTTAAACAAAATAGAAGTAGGAATTTTCAGCACAGACAGCGATAAATTCTTTCAGCAATCCTATACGGAAATTGAGGTTAAAGAGGCTGAAAAAGAGTTAAAGAAAATAGGAAATATTTTTTTTGATACCTTATGAAGTCCTCTCTTGATGTCTGGTATTTTAGCCTTAGTGGGATGTCTTTTCCGAAGCCCACCTAATGGAGAGTGTGCCGGTCTGGCCTCCTGATCGGCAATAAATATTTCAGAAAACCATTAGCCCTTTGTTGGTATTGAGCGAAGAAAAAGTGCGACTGCCTCACCAACAAAACGGATGAAACGAATCCTTGTGGCTGAACCCAAACAGACAGTTAATAAGAAGGCATTCGCAATTGATATTGTTGTTGGTGGTTGCTCTGCTGCAAACCATCGGCACGAACACCAAGAACGGCTTGAATATTCATTTTTTTAATAATTCCCTTTATGGCAAATGGTCAAAGAAACAAAAAACATGATTCTGATGAGAAAGTGATCATAGAACACGGAAAATTGACAGTTCAAATGGCAGTGGTAGAGCCACCTCCACCAAATTTTGCGTCAAAATTTAGAACCTTGCAAGACTGGCTAATCAACATTTGTGACGAAAACAGGCCTCAAAAAAAAATCTCAAAATATGAATTTGGGCTTTTCGAATCTGCCGCAAATCATATCGTTTTTTTGGTCGGAGTAAATACTTATGAGGAGTCTGACACACATACTTCTATGCGTATTGACTTTGAGCCAAAAAACATGTATTTCAAACTTCCCGAATCAGATTTCCAACATTTAAATACCTCCCAACTGCTGCATAAACTCACTTCTCAGTTAAAAGAATTTGCCAATACTGAAAATTTTAAAAGTTCATTTTTTGCAGAAGCAAACATTGTTGTTTTTGAGACAAATGGAGAAACAATTTGGTCAAAGCAGCAGTAATACCGTAAATAGCAAGTTATTTAGCCTTTTGTTGGGTGTGTCACAAATGAGAAGAATAGATAGTTCTTTTCAATGTTGTATAAAAGGTGGTAGCAGGCCTACCGCATACGCTGTACAGACGGAGTATGCAAACCACCTGAAGGTGCTGCAATCAAAAGTTGTGGTGCTGAACGTTCAGGCAAAAGGTGTTTGTAAAGGCATCAGGTACGTGTAAAGAAGCTAGCCTTCGTGGGATGTTCTTTTTCCGAAGCTAATCTAATGGAGGGTGTGATGCCATCTGGTCTCACCCCCCTGCTATTCGTAGAATGATTTCAAAGAATTACTGATTGCTGTCCTGAGTTTCCCGAATAACGGGACAGGTGCAACTCAGGACAATATAGAACAATTCTTTTTTTACTTCATCATTTTAAAGATAGCATAGGTATATTTTTAATACTTTAGCATTATAAAATCGTTTAAAATGAAATCAATCAAAGTTTGTTTGGCTTTTATTGCCCTGTTATTCTTTCATGTAACGCAGGCGCAGCAATGGGTTTCATTATTTGATGGTAAAACCTTAAACGACTGGAAGGTTGGCGATAATGCATCTACCTTCAGCGTGGATAGTGGCATGATTAAAGTAAATGGCAATACGGCTCACCTGTTTTATGAAGGTGCGGTAAACCATCACAGCTTTAAAAATTTTGAATTTAAAGCAGACGTAATGACAAGGCCGCATTCCAATTCAGGTATTTATTTCCATACGGCTTTTCAGCAAGGCGGCTGGCCGCAGGTTGGTTACGAAGTGCAGGTAAATAATTCGCATACTGACTGGCGGCGTACAGGCAGCTTGTATGGCATTGACGATGTGAAAGAAGTGGTGGCACCGGACAATGTGTGGTTCACAGAATACATTAAGGTTACCGGCAACCACGTGGTTATAAAAATTAATGATAAAACAGTTGTTGATTATACGCAGCCAACTAATGTGCCGCCGCCTGATAAAAAAGGGCCAATTGATTCAAGCGGCACCTTTGCATTACAGGGCCATGATCCCGGCAGCACTGTATATTTTAAAAATATTATGGTGAAGGTGTTGGCTGATTAATAATATACAGGAACATCCATTTACTCCTTGTTGGTCTTCCGAAAAAATGAAAGAGCCCTTTGTTGGTCTTGAGCGAAGAAAAAGTGCGGCTGCCTCACCAACAAAACGATGAAATGAATCCTTGTGGCTGAACCTGAAGAGGAAGTTAATAAGAAGACATTCGCAATTGATATTGTTGTTGGTGGCTGCTCTGCTGCAAACCATCGGCACGAACACCAACAACGGCTGGATATTCCCCTAACTCATTTCCAAACTTGCATTTTCTACAAAAATTTTCCTGTCGATTATTATAATTCAATTAGAAAAACGTGTTGGCATTAAATAGCTTTGCAATCTTAATCGCTAGTAAGGATTGTTTTTAATTGTTTTTAGCTGATTAAACTTTAGCTTCAAATGAACCTGCATGATGGAATCAATTAAAATAAAAGTTATGCGTTCAATGATCTTGCTGGTCGTAATAATGGCTGCCTCAAGCTCCGTCAGAGCACAGAATAATAAGGGTAGCCTTACATTCCAGGCGGCATTTCCGACGGGAGATTATAAAAATAAATATGACGTGACTCCGACCGGCCTGTTGTTCAACTTTACTCACCAACTTAAAAATCAACCACCATTTTCCTTTGGTGGCGAAATCGGTATTCTACAGGTAAACGGGACAGATAAATATTATACCGGTGTGTATGATAATGAATATAATACTTTTCTGGTTGCATCCTGGAATCATATTGTTACCCTGGGTGCGATTTTTAATGTAAGCCTCTTCCCCGAAAACCCCCTGTTTGATGTTGTCGTGGATATCAAGGCCGGCACCAATCTTTTCATAACTACAGGGTCTATATCGAGGAATATTGGCCGCGACCTGCTTACCAATACCGTTAAAACAAAATTCTATTTTACCGATAATCGCATCTCGTCCACTTTTCGAATGGGCGGGGGAGCAGCGATTGAAGTACCCGTTGACCGCCAGAAAAAAATAACCGTTCTTGTGAAGGGTTCTTATTTTTATGGAAGCCATGCAAGATATTATACCCGTCCAACTATTATTAATACGCAGATCATTTTATCTCCAGGGTCGTCCGGTACTTCTATGTTTCTTACCGAAGCAGGTGTCAAAATATTTTTATTTAATGGAGATAAAAACAAAAATGAATAATCTTTTGCGCCCTGCTATCCGAAGAATATAGTACCCCAAAATTTAACCCTCGTGGGTGTTCCCTTCCTTTCGCAAGCCTACATCATTCGTGCAAGCCGCCGGAATGTTTATTAAATTTGTAACCCGAAAACCTGCGAAGGATCAAAAGATATTTATGATGCTTGTCCAAAACAACCTATTATAAAATCTATAGAATAACGCGTTTAGGTAGTGAATGCAGTAATGATGTAGTTGAATTGTGAATCACTGCTCTTAGTTCTAATTGACTTTGTTTTTTCTTTTTCTTTTGCCTTGATGCAAAAGAAACAAAAAATCAAGGACAACCCGATCGCTCCGCGCGTTTGTCCGGCCATCCCACCGCCGCGCAGCAGTGACTCTAACAAATCTTCAGGCTTTTCAATTATTCAGGATCTTAGTGGTTCCCAAATAAAAGTGCTATCTATCTTACAATTTGTTAAAAGCCAGAAACGAAAAGCTGGTTTTAGTTCCTTTCAACCGATGCACTTTGGACGGATTGGCGTTGTAGTTCAGATCGTCACGACCAAAGCGCTTAACTCTAAAAATCTATTTTACACAGCGAACGGGTAGTATTTAGATATTACTTTTGCTAAATAATAATCACATCAAAAAAAAATAAAAAAAATGACATCAACAGAATTGACCATAAAGATGATCCTTGACAGATGGAATGCATCCATTAAAGAATGGAATACATTGCTTACTGACCTGACAGACGAAACATTGCAAAAGGAAATTGCGCCTGGCAAAAACAGGGGAATCTATTTATTAGGACACCTCATTGCAGTTCACGATAACATGCTGGTACTTTTGGATATGGGTGAGAAACGGTATCCTGAATTGTACGAACCTTTTATTAAATCTCCTGATAAAGCAGTGGCTGATATTCCCAATGCATCCCTATTGAGAAACTTATGGGCCAAACAGTGTGAGGTATTAAAGCAAAAATTTGACGCTGTAACACCTGGAGAATGGTTGGAGAAGCACACGGCTGTGTCTGCGGAAGAGTTTGTTAAAGAGCCGCACCGCAATAAACTAAATATCATCATCTCCAGAACTTCGCATCTGCAATACCACCTGGGGCAGTTAAGATTACTTAAATAAAATAAAAATAGATGAAATGAAATCAGCAAACTATTCCACAACTATTTTAATCCTTTGGTGTTGAGCTAAGGTAAAGTGCGGCTGCTTCACCAACAAAACGACTAAAACGAATTTTGCGATACACTGGCTTTGGACTTTGAGGAATGAGTTTTGAAGATTTTATTTTTATAAGGTCATCCTGGCTTTAAGAATGGTTGGTGAGGACAAGAATCGGGGAGAGGCGCATACTTACGCTAAAAACAGATTTTAAAATAAAAAGGCTTTCTTTATCATTTGTTAAACATTTATATTTGAATCCTAAAAAATAAACTAATCGCTATGAGTAAAGGAATACTTACCGTGTCCCTCCTGTTTTTTTTCATCATACAGGCAAATGCACAAATAGGTGTAATGAAGCTTGTGGGTAACAATACCAAAAATTACAATTTAGGGTTTGGGGCATTTATTAAAGGCGGAGTTCCTGTTTCTGATGCCGGCGATGTTACTCTTGAAATTGGTGTTAATTATTTTCCATCGAAAGATGCAGGTGAAGGAACAGCCATGTGCCCATTAAAAGCCGGGTACCGGTACACATTGAACGGAACAGGCGAAGGATTTTATCTGGAGCCACAAGTTGGCTATAACATTTATGGCGTCACCTCGATGCTGGATGATCAGGGCTATAATGTAGATTTGAAATATCACGGGTTAATATTGGCGGCGGGCGCCGGTTACCTGTTTTCAATCGGCAACGTTCCGTTTGATATAAATCTTCGTTATGAAACGGTGATGGCTCATGGCGGTTCTAACAACCTGGTTAGCCTGGGAATAACAAAATCTTTTAGTTTCGGAAAAAGAGATAACGGGAACTAATATTATATACTTAACAACTATTGATTATGAGATTTTATGTAACAGCCTTATTAACAATGTTCTTTTTATCATCGTGTTTGAAGCAATCGATACCTGATGCGATGCTTGGCATTAAAGATCATGGCAAGGTAACTGCCACTTTGAGCTATAAAATTAATGGGAATGCCGTTAACATATCAGTGGCTGATGCTGATAATCAAGGTGCCACTAATTATACATTGGGTTGCAGTAAAAATCCAGGTTATTATAGCCTTAGCGGGATAAGCAATGCAGGGGAAACCAGTTTTTTATTTTATACAGACAGTTTAGCCGTAGGAAATTATAAGTATTCAGGCACCTATGGCGATATGTTTTTTATAGACTACTTTAACACGGCTGAATATGTACATGCTCCTTCTGATAGCCTGAGTTTTACCATTACATCTTATAGTAACGGGCATATAAGCGGAAGTTTTTCCGGAGCGCTTACCCCATTGGTAACTGCCAGCACTATTAATAATATTTTTGGCGATCCGGGTTCCGTATTAATTACAGATGGTTCTTTTAAAAACGTTCCGGTATTTTATTGACGGTAGCACCCCTCTGTTGGCCAAACTATGTTCCTCTGAACTGGAAAAAAAGTAACCCCCTGTTGGTGCAAACATATCCTTCACCCGGCAGGGACTTAGCGCAATGTAAGCTTGTGCATAAATTGAAAAGAGCCATGAATAAAAGGGTATGAAGCCTGCGTATATGGTTAACTGTTAGTAAGCCTTAATTATATCCGGATTGCAATTTATAAAATAGTACAAGCGGACGACAGGGAACGGGATAACTTTCACTACTTGGATATACCTCCATAATGGACAGATTGCTCAGCCTGAGGCGGACAGGCGCGTCGCCATTAGCCTTAACTAAAAGAGGCGAATTTTTCACGGCTCCTCGCAATGACGTAAACGGGGAGATAATCTTATCATTAAAAAAATCACTTCAATAATTCCGATAGCAATGACCAGGGAACTAAGTGAATGGAACAGGTCGGTGCCCATAGGTGAAACTCATTATTTTGATTTTGAACTTTTTAAAAGGCAGCTCCGGATTTGCCGGGGGTAATGTCTCCTAAAATGTTTTTAATCATCATCAATGAATTTCATACTTCATCATGTGAATGTAAAAGTAAAGCCGTATCACCCGTCCGGAATTTTATTTTTCAAAGATAGTTTTGTTTCTATTTTCTTTATTCCTTTCTTTTTGAAAGAAGGAATCAGCATGGGAACATTTAAAACATAATCTTTATAATTTTCTCCGAATTCTTTTATTAGTTTCTTTTCTTCAAAAATTATTCCTATCAAAACATATAGGGTCAATAAGGCAGCAGCTATTAAATTGCTGAGTGTAGGAAATACAAAAAACAAGCCCGTTACGAAAAGTAGTGTACCTAAATACAATGGATGCCGGACATATTGATGAATGCCATTTATTTTTAATTCTGCGGCTGGTGTAGGAGTAAAAACTGACCTGATTCCACTTAACAGCATAAAATATTTTTTGATAGAAATAGTCATAATAATGATTCCCGGAGGGATTAATAAAAACATGGCAAAATATTTTATCAATAATGATTTTAAAAGTAAGGGACTATGAAAAGAATATTGAAATATAAGTACTAAAATAAGGGTAATGGCGGCAAAAAGACTATAAGCCAACCGGTAATAACGAAAATATTTGCCCAGTTTATTTTTGAATAATTCCTTCACGTACCCCGCAGCAAAAACACTGTGTAGCACATAATAGATAATCCAAACAGCTATTAATATCCAGTGAAATTTCTCCAATTTTTTTATAAAAGGTATGAAAAATATTTTTAGTTTTTGTAGCAAATAATAATAGGCAGAAACCAGCTTATAAATTCCAGGTGATTAAAATCATAGAAATGAAAGTAAACTAATAAAAGTATTGGATAATAAAGATAGACCGCATGATTATACCAGGCAAATGCATTTAGCCTTCGTGGGAGTTCCTTTTCGTCCGTTCCGATGGAACTGGCCTCTTGTAGAGCCGTAGGCTTGGTTTATTATGTAAGGATGGATTTTAGTCCGTCCAAAAACAATCCTTAACTAAATGACATTGAGCGGAAGCTTGCGCCAGGGTATGATATCGTTGGTCAGGAGACCAGACGTCGGCTTCAAACGCCCGGGAAATTGACTGTTCCTTGTGCATAAATAAAAATAAATTCACCGGAGCCGGTTATGTTACCATCCTTTCTCATCAGGTAATTCATTCTAACTGCTTCAAAAAAAATGGCAAAAATTTTATCTTTAAAAAAAAGATGAAGAATAAAATTATTATCTTAGCTTCCTTGTTTAAAGATCCCCCCTTGAAAGCTGGTCTTACCTGGTCACCTGAATAAGAAGTTTATTTTTCATTCCAATTATTACACCTCTTTAGGTTAATAAATTGAATGCCTTCCATTACCTATCCTGCCTGGGAAAGTTGATTCACAAATGAATTCAGCATGAAATCTTTTTTGCAATACAGGGTAAGTCATTTTTACGGCAACTTCCATTGCAGGAACGGCCCTTGTCTATTTATCTAATGGCAATAATTCTGACGGATTAATCAATTTCAATTATAAAATGAATCAAAATGAAAACAAAATCTAAATTACATTTAGCAGGTCTGACAATGCCTGGCATTATTATGCTCGCATGTATAACCACCTTTATCTCCTGTAAAAAAACAGATTTTAAAAGTTCAGCTTCACCAATTGAAAGCTTTACTACTAACGACAATGCAATAATAGTGGTGCCCACTGTCCCTGGTCTGGAAAACAGGCAATCGAATGCACCCGAAAAGTACAATACTTTTTACGGCCCGCAGGTACAGATGGGAAATGGCCATGTGAGAACGTGGGTTAATATTACTCATGATGGTACCCCTCTGGCCATTGGTGTTGAAATGACCGATGGTACACTGACCAACCTTCCCCAGGATCCGAATGATCTTGCTGCAGCCACCTGGCAACTTACCTTGCACCAAAAGGCAAAAGCCGTTACTCCTTTTGATCATGTAGTTATTGATTGGAATGTACATGGCCATCCACCGGTTGGTATATATGACGTTCCGCATTTTGATTTTCATTTTTACAAAATTTCTTTGGAAGCCCAAATGGCCATCCCTCCTTATGAGGTAAACCCTACCGGCTTTGATGTGCCATTACCAGACGGGTATATGCCTCCAATGTATGTTCGTTTTCCGGGTGGTGTGCCTCAAATGGGCGCTCACTGGGGCGATATTACGTCCCCTGAATGGCATGGAGGAGGCTTTACAAGCACCTTTATCTATGGAGCCTACGATGGTCATGTAACTTTTGAAGAACCGATGATCACTTTGGCAACTCTTCAAAGTGGCAATACCATTCAGAAGCCGATTAAACAGCCTTTATATTATGATCCAATGCACACTTACTATCCAACCCAATATAGTATTTGGCAGAATCCATCCAATGGCAGGCATTATGTGAGCCTGGAAAATATGGTGTGGAGATAAATGGAAAAGAATAAGCTAAATCACATTTTCAATGACTAATTTCAAAACTTCCCGGCAGGTATTTTTACAGTTAAGAATGCCGGGAGTTTTTAATTTTAGCCTTCGTGGGTGCTCCTTTTCCGAAGCCCATCTAATGGAAGGTCTGGTCTCCTGACCAATGGCAATAAATATTTCGGAAAACCATTAATTTAAAGAGAAAAAAACTATGGCAAAAAGTAAATTATTGCAAATGCACAATGTCGGTATTGTTGTTGAATCCCTTGACAATGCCATTACTTTTTTCACAGAAATAGGACTGAAGCTTGAAGGGCGGGCAATGGTTGAAGGTGAATGGGCAGGGCAGGTAACGGGCCTTGGAAATCAGTCCGTAGAGATTGCAATGATGGTGACACCCGATGGGCACAGCCGGCTTGAAATTTCAAGATTTTTGACACCACCAACTATTTCAGACCATCGGGCAGCGCCTGTTAATTCCCTCGGTTACCTACGTGTAATGTTCACCGTTGACAACATTGACGAATTGGTAGCGAGGCTTATCAAGCTTGGCGCTGAACTTGTTGGTGAAGTGGTTCAGTATGAAAACTCGTACCGGCTCTGCTACATTCGTGGGGCGGAAGGGCTTCTTATTGGGCTTGCAGAAGAACTCAATAAAAAAATATAATGTATGAAAACAACTCCTGAACACAATGAGCGGATCGCAAAAATGACATTTGCATCGGTGTACCCGCACTTAATCAACAAAGTTGAGCGTAAAGGCAGGACAAAAGGAGAATTACACCAGGTAATAGAGTGGTTAACAGGTTTTGACGACAAAACACTGCAAGAACTCATTGAGGAGAAAGTAACTTTTGAAACATTTTTCAAGAGAGCAAAATTGAACGCCAACGCTGAACTGATTACGGGAGTAATCTGTGGTTACCGGATAGAGGAAATTGAAAATTCTTTAACCAGGCAAGTAAGGTATTTAGACAAACTGGTGGACGAGTTGGCGAAAGGAAAAAAAATGGAAAAGATTTTAAGAGTTTAGCCTTCGCGGGTGTTCCTTTTCCGAAGCCCATCTTATGGAGGGTGTGCCGCCTGGTTTTCCAACCAACCAATAAATATTCCAGAAAACCATTGTGTCTTTCACAGATTAGCGTAATGAGTGAAAACTAATGCCGGCGTTCCATTTTATTTGTAATAACTAATGTGGTATTCCTGATAGGCAAGAGGATTATCATTAAAAAATAACTTGTATTTTACCAATCTATCCTTGCTGTCGTAAGTGGGTGTAGTAGAATAGGTAAATGGGACAACGTCGCAAGACACGCAGTATGCGCCCTGTGTTGGCAGATTGATAATGGTAGAAGTTGCGGGATATTTTGAAAACTGGAATACAAAATCACTAAAAAAGAAATCTAAATTTATACCACCAAAATCAATATTTAGGTTTGCAAAACCGTGGTCTAATACCTGGCGCAGATTATACAATTGATCGCCTTTACTATCTCTGGAAGTGAAATCATAAAGGGTAAAAGTTTTGGCGCCGGTAAGATTATATGGTTGGGAATATTCAGTCCTTATCACCTTGGTGGTATTTCCGTTGGCGTCATATTCAATACTATCCGATGAGGAAGCCGTGAGATTATAATTTGAAATCATTTGCCCCTGGCTGTTGAAAGAGGCAAGATATTCGTTTCCTGCAAATGATCCGGGCGATGTTTCTGTCCAGCTAAGCCGGTATCCATTGCCGGGTAGCGCCGTTTTATCAAAAGAATAGGTGTATTTATCTCCGTTATTTTGAGTGAAAATGGCACTTTGTATCACTTTGTCAGCATCATAAGTGTAAGCAACAGATGCTTTATTGTCCGGATTTGATGGTGGGGTGGAATACATTTTAGTTGCACTCGTCAGGAACAAGTCACTGTTGTACTGATACAGGATGCTGTCAAAATCGGCATCTCCCGGAACGCCATTTTCGGGAACAATAGCAATGTGTCTCTTTATCGTATCATAATGAAAAAGGAGGGTAATGGAATCGGTAATTACGTTGCTGCCGCTATCCATGTAATAAGCGGACAGGCTTTTTATAAGTTGGGTAGAATCTTTAAAACCCATGATAGTCGGAGAATCCAGTGTGGTAGGATCAGGGTTGTTTTGAATATCAGCTTTTTTGCAGGAAGAATAGAAGGTTATTGCCGTAATAAAAAAAAGGATAATGGTTAATTTTTTCATTGGGTGATGGTTAAAGAAATTATTTGACATAAATGTTTTTTCATAATAGTGAACGGGATTATTATTCAATTATTTCTGTATCTCCGGTTTTCAGGTAGTAATTGATCTTACAATTATTTTTTAGGAAGACGACACTTTGTGGAGGTAATATCTATTAAATACAATTCAATCGCCGTTCTGATTCTTTTCTTTTTTGCTTGAACAAAAAAGAAACAAAAAATTCAAGGACAACCCGATCGCTCCGCGCGTTTGTCCGGCCATCCCACCACCGCGCCGCAGTGTCTCTAACAAATCTTCAGTCTTTTTAATTATTTAGGGCTTTAATGGTTCCTCAATAAAAATGCTTGCAATCTTACAATTTGTTAGAAGTCAGAGACGGAAAACTGGTTTTATTTTCTTTCAATTGATGCATTTTGAACGGATTATCTGGTAATTCAGATTATCACGACCAAGACGCTTAATTCTATAACAATATTTTCTATGCATTAATTATTACGATTTAATGACAGTTAAAATTCTGAATGGTTGAAAAGAGAATGGTGAAATATAATCTTAACTCTTTGGTGACAGCTCTGCTGCAAACCATCGGCATGAATACCAACGGCTGGAAACTACTTGCATCTTAAACGGTAAAGTCATACTTTTGTCTTAAATCTATTAATAAACATTTTAACCAAAACAATTTTTTATGAAAAAAATCCTAAGTGCTTTCGCAATCCTTGCCTTCTTATCCATCAGTTTTACAGCATGTAAAAAAGAAAAAACCAAAACAGCATCTGAAAGAATTATTGGTACCTGGCAGGCGAGCAACATGGTTTACAATGACCATAACAATGGCGCTGATCATATAATATCCAGCAATGATTTTCACGCCACCTATGAGTTTAGAACAGATGGTAGTGTGCATGTCAATATAGATGGCGAGTTGGATTCTTCCAATTATACCATTATTGGAGAAAATAAATTGATGATTACCGACGATGAAACATACGATATTAAGACGCTCGATGACCATTCCCTGGTGCTTTACGCTAAGGAGGCAGACGGAAGCGATTATGTTGAAGTAACGATTACCTTTAAACGATAGTGTCATTTTGAAAGAGCGGAACGCCGCCATCGGCCAAGATATTATTTTTACTTATGGACTTCCTTTTATGAAAATGGAATTGATAATTTTGGATTTATAACTTGTTGGTGCTATTTTGGGAATGGTTTAAAGAATGTTTTGTAATAAACAACCCCCGTCAGGAGAAAAAACAATTTGATATGAAAGAAATTACAATTTCCTTTAGCACCGACGAACTAATAGAATTGGCTAAGCAATTATACATGGCCTCTTATTTGACCATTGGCTTTCCTTATGATAACCAGGAAATGATGGATGAAATTTTTAATAAGGTATGCGCCACTGGTTTTCTTGAAGCGCCGGAATCTGAAGCCTTCAGGCACGGAGGTTTGATGGAGACAGACTTTCATATTTCTTTTGATCTGGCTGATGGTGCTGACGCGGTTGTTAAAGAGTTTCAAGTTTCCGCTGTTGAGAAACATTTGCCTTATGCGCTGGCTGACAGGGATTTTCTGGAAAAGTATGGTAAAATGGAAGCCCTGGATGTGCTCAATAATACCAAACTTCGGACAGAACTCATGTCTATTCAGGACAAATACAAACTGGAAATAGAACGATACGATGTGCTACATTTAAGACTGGAGGAAGGTAAATAATAATAACGCCTGCAGGAAAATTTAGGTTTGGGATCCCTTTTCCATGCGCTGAGTTCGCGAAAAGGAAGGAGTCAGAAAAACATCAACTACGGTAAAAAAAAGAGGCTGCTTTTTAAGGCAGCCTCTTTTTAAATTAAACTGGAATAATTATCTTATTTTTCAGTTGCTTCTCCAATCTTTCCATTCGCGTCAATGTACTGGCCTTCTTTTAGTGCTTCTTTTTGGCCACCTGGTGCTACAATCTCACCGGTAGTTTTTACAACAATTCCATTAGATAAAGTTGCATCATCGGCCATCGCCGTAATATTTCCGTTTTTGACTGCCCACATTTTATTGTTCTTAAACACATACATGTCCTTCCGTTGTTGCTGAGGTTGTTCAGTAGGAGGCGTCGTTGGAGTGTTCGTGGTGTCCTGAGCAAAAGCTCCAAATGAAAGCGTAGCTGCAATCATTGCTAAAAATACCTTTTT
>Ga0070660_100002270_pt1 | contig 13205 bp, 4 predicted proteins | sample KBSC33metaG_FD_64670 | JGI IMG/M metagenome (GOLD analysis project Ga0070660, IMG submission 64670) | Corn rhizosphere microbial communities from Kellogg Biological Station, Michigan, USA - KBS C3-3 metaG | ecosystem: Host-associated > Plants > Roots > Rhizosphere > Soil ... | reverse complement strand
AATTCAAGATCAGGTACTGCATCAGGTTTAGAAAAGTTGAAGGTAGCTGAAAGTTTTGCGGCGGCAGTTGTTGCCTCATTCCTGGCATTAATATCTACGTTTGCCGGTTTTACATTGTATGGCGTAATATCCGGTTGGGGTGTAAAGCAACTCCACATAGGTGTGGCAGCGACATCATATTGGCTCATGGGAGGTAGCCCTAAAATAAGTTCAACTGTTCTCAGCATGGCAGCCGTGTTAAATAAAGTATGATTAACGGTTCCTCTTTTAATATAAGGACTAATGATAAATGCCGGTGAACGATGGGCATCCACATGATCGGGGCCGTTCTGCGCGTCATCTTCTAATACAAAGATGGCGCTACTGTTCCATATCCTACTGTGCGAAATGTGATCTATCAATCTTCCCAAAGCCAAATCATTATCAGCTACATGCGCTATTGGTGTATAGGCTCCTTTTGAAAGTCCACTGGTATGATCGTCCGGAAGATACACAAAGCTCAATTGCGGCACGCTATTTACCGCCACCAGCGAATCAAAATCTTTTTCCCATATTTTTTCCCTGTAAACATCCTGTATGTTTAGGTCCCAGCCAGGGTATGAATTGCAGGTGTGTTTTTCTAACTCCGGAAGTATTTTTGGAATATAACCATCATCTGCGAACTCACCGTAGTTTCTGAAACTTACCCCGGCACGGAAACAATAATTCCAGATGAACCCTTTATCAGGATTTGCAATTTTTCTATTACCCCCAAAATCATAATTGCCCCCTCTGCCGCTATAGTTGGATGGCCACATTTTTTGTACATAATCAGTAGCATAAGCGGCATCACTCCAATTATGCCCGTCGGCGCTCACTTCTGCATTCACATAAAAATTATCCATCAATACAAACTCCCTGGCAATTGCATGCTCATTGGGCGTAATGCTATCACCAAATATGCAGATAGAAGCATCGCCGTTGCCTTCTTTCATATCTCCAAGCACCTGGTCATAACTGCGGTTTTCCTTTAGCACATAAAATACATGTTTAATAGGAGAAGATTCACCTTTTTTTTGAGGAATTGGATTTCCAGATTCACCGGGGGCTTCTGCTTCTATCTTTTTATTGAATGGCGTATTATGATAAACCGCTCTGGAATAAACATCCAGCACTTTTTGATCAGGTATGGAAATAATAGAAAGTTTCCCTTTGAACATGGTACCGGTATATAATTCCGGCCCGGTTATTTTTTCGCTTTTTTGGTGTTCAATTTTATTTCCCATAGGATTTGGGCCATTAGGATTGGCAAAAGAAGAAAGCCCCTTTCCGTTTGTTACATATAAACGATTACCAATTACCCGCACGCAAGTGGGATACCAGCCAGTGGGAATAAATCCTTTCGATTGGCTTTTGCCCGGATTAGAAACATCAAATACAGCGACGTCATTATTATCAGCATTAGCGATAAACAATGTTTTATTATCTGTCGAAAGCGCAACCCCATTAGGTGTAGTACCTGGAGGCGCGTCCGGATAAAGGCTGGCTACTATATTTTCCAATACTTTTCTTTTTGCAATATCAATTACCGAAACAGAATTCACATTGGCATTGGCAACAAAAAGATATTTTCCATTGCCGGTAATAACCATATCATTGGGATGGCTTTCGGTTGTAATTTCTCCAATTATCTTTTCTTTTTCTGTATCAAAAATCGCCACCTTCCCTCCACCCCAAAGAGAAATGTAAAGCATCTTTTTATCCGGTGACAACAGACAAGTATAGGCTTCAGCGCCCAGCGGAATTTTTTTTACTATCGTCTTATTTTTCACATCACATATATAAAGGGAATTGTCTTCTTTTGTAACTGCGTATATGCGTTCCCGTGCATTATCGGCATCTATTCCTGAAATACCTATTTTATCTTTAGGCCAGGGCTTTCCAAGAGCAATGGAACCTTTTTTAATTAGTTTATTATTGCTGATATCAAAAATAAATATCGTATCATTATAACCGCCAGACACATAAAGGCGCTTGCTGTCACTACTAAATTTCAAACCTATAAGTGCGCTGCGAATCTCCGGGTTATCCAATATTTTTCCATTCTTAACGTCAACAAGGGTTATGGCTTGTTTACCATCTCCATTATTCGTTATTGCCACATATTTTCCCGAAGGAGATATGGCAATATTGAGCGGCATATCTTCCAACGGCAAAGATTTCCCGACAGGTGTTAACGACCATCCGTTAAATAATGTAATTCTCTCTTTATTCAGTTGGCTCTCGATGTCCTTCGAGGTATGTTGGCCAAAGGATATATTGGTAGTGAATATAAAACTCACCAATACGAAACAATAAACTGATATTCCTTTCATAACCATAAATTTTGTTGCTTATTAAAAATCTTACCCTGACAAAATTCCCTAAAAGAAAACTGATAAAAAATTATCATTTTAATGTTACAAAATGTTCTTTTTGAGTACCCTGACTTAAAATAATTTAAACTTCCATCCTGATGGAAATGTCTATGATTTTAATTTGGGCTAAAGCTCAAATGTTTTTTGCCACACCTGCCTGGCTGAAGCCATTCAGGCAGGGATTTCCACAGATTGGAATTTGTTACATAATCCGATAACTATCGGATTCATCCAGCGTAAAGTATAACAAATAAATAATAGCTCAATCTAAAATTTTCGAGTGTATTTCAAATTTTCGCACTTTGAAAGTGGCATTACAATAAAGCATATTTCATGTTTTTTATAGTGTGAAATTTGAAAACTCCATTTCCCAAATCATCCATATTTATTCGTTTACTGTGTGCATCGTAAATATGTAATCCCGAAGGTAATTGAACAAAGCAATCATTTCCATTTTTAGAAAGAATAGTTGCATTCTTCAGTTCGCCATTTTTCCACTCAAAACCTACCTCAAATCCATTGCGTGTACACATACCTGTTATTTTACCATTTTGCCAATCTTTATCAGACGGTAATGCCGATAAAAACCGGATCACATTATTCTTTCCACTACTCTGCAAAAGCATTTCAGCAATTCCCGCTGTGGCGCCAAAATTTCCATCAATTTGAAATGGCGGATGTGCATCGAATAGATTCTCATAAGTGCCGCCACCATCGCTCATATTAACGCCTTGCTGATGGGTAGGTTTAAATAAATCCCGCAATAAGCGGAAGGCATGATTGCCATCATTCAGTCTTGCCCAAAGATTGATTCTCCAGGCCAACGACCAGCCGGTGCTAACATCACCTCTTCTTATCAATGTTTTTTCTGCGGCGTCTTTTAACTCCGGCGTTTGATTACTAATTTCGTCATAAGGATATAAGCCGTATAATGGTGAATTATGCCGGTGATGCGGATCTTCTTCTTTATAATCGCGTATCCATTCCTGTATGCCTCCTGTGGAAGGGCTAATCTGATCCGGCGCTAATGCGGCCTTTATTTTTGATAAACTATCAGCCCATTTTTTATCAATACCAAGAATAGTTGCTGCATTAATTGTATTGCTCAATAATTCTCTGCCGATTTGCATGTCAATCGTTGGCCCCATAGTGGTTTGGCCATGAAAGCCATCTGCCGTGATATAAGTATTTTCTGGCGAATTGGAAGGCGCTGTTACCAACCACCCTGTTTTTGGATCGGTTATTAAAATACTCGCATAAAATTGCGCAGCGCCTTTTAAAACAGGATATATTTTTTCAAGGTATTTTTTATCAGGATTAAAAATATAATGCTCCCACAGATGTTCGCACAACCATGAGCCACCGGTCAAAGTTGAGCCCCAACTCGCACCTTCTCCGGGCGCTGTAAATTTCCATGGATTGCTGATTACATGCGCTACCCAACCTTTCCCCTTATAATAAGACTTCGAGGTTTCTTCTCCCGGCTTTACCAATTGCCCGATAAAATTTATTAGCGGCAAATGGCAATCTGCGAGGTTAGTAATTTCAGCAGGCCAGTAGTTCATTTGCACATTAATGTCTAAATGATAATCCCCATTCCATGGCGTTTGATATTCTTCTGCCCATAAACCCTGCAGGTTTGCAGGAAGCCCGCCCGGGCGCGAGCTTGAGATTAAAAGGTATCTTCCAAAATTAAAATACAATGCTGGTAAATTCATATCGCTGTTACCATTTGCAAAACGAATCAACCGCTGTGCAGTACTCATTTTTTTGATGGAATCGTTTTCAGCAGAAGTAAATTTTAATGAACAACGATTAAAGAATGATTGAAAGTTTTTGATGTTATTTTGAAGCAAAATATTTGCAGATAATTTTGAAGCAACATTCACCTGGTTCATTGCGATGGGCAATGGTGCAGCGCCGCGTTTTTCAACATTAGGCCAATTTAAGTTAGTGCCTGCGCCCACAATGATAATACATTCTTTATCTCCCTCGATTTTTAATCCGTTATTAACGGCCGTAACTTTCCCTTTTGGCGCAATCACTTTTGCATAAGCTGCAAAATCAATTCCTGCATCGCCATCGCCGCCATCCAACTGGCCTTTCATAGTGATAGCATTCCCGGCAGAAGAAAAGGAGGCCCTCTCTTTTCTATTCAACGCTAAATCAAAATTCAATGCATTTGTTTTATCAACGCTGAGGCGAATTACAATCACCTGCTGAGGAGCGCTTACACATACTTCTTCTTTGTATTTTATGCCATTCCTTTTCCATTCGGTAGTAGCCAATGCTTTATCTATTTGCAGCGTTCTTTTGTAATCCGTAACAATAGAATTGGTGTCTCTCCAGTTTATAAATAAATCAGATAAAATTTGGTAGCAACCATATTTTACATGCGCGCCATTCCCATTTCCCGAACCTTTACCTGCACAAACAAAATACTTTTGCAATAATTCCTGGGCCTCCTTATTTTTTTCTTCCTGCAATAATTTTTGAATTTCCGGCAGATATTTATAAGCATCATGACGGTTAGCGTCCTGCACACCGCCGGACCACATTGATATTTCATTCAGCACAATTCTTTCTTTATTGGTTCCTCCAAAAACCATTGCGCCCAATCTTCCATTACCCAACGGAATAGACTGAGTGAATTGTGACGCAGGCGAATCAAAATTCAACTGAAGGTCTGATTGTGCAAATAATTGAAATGAGAATAAAATATTTAATAAAAAAAAAGTGGCAATTTTTATCATATTTCTGTTTCTTTTAAAATTTTAATAAATGCTTTTTTATCCGGCAAAACAGTTTGGTATTTGCCGGCAAATATGCTGTTGTTGTCTTCGGGCAATGTAATTTCTACAAGGCTTTTACTTTTATCTTTACAAAGAATAATGCCAATGGTTTTGTTCTCTTCAGCAAGCTTTACAAAGCGGTCGTAGTAGTTTACATACATTTGAATTTGTCCCAAATCCTGATGAGTTAGTTCGCCAATTTTCAAATCTATAATTACAAAACATTTCAGCAAACGATTATAAAAAACCAAATCAACTTTGAAATGTTTTTCATCAATTGTGAAACGAACCTGGCGCCCCACAAACGTAAACCCTTTCCCAAGCTCTAAAAGAAAATGTTCTAATTTATTTATGATAGCAGTTTCAAAATCATTTTCAGAGTATTGATTCAATTCAGGAAGCTCGAGGAATTCCAAAACATAAGGATCTTTCAAAATATCCAGCGGTTTTTCAATTATTTGTCCTTTTACTGAAAGTTGTTTCATCTCTTCTTTATCCCGGCTCAACGATAATCTCTCGTATAGCGCGCTATCAAATTGACGTTGTAATTCTTTAAGTGTCCAATTATTTTGTGCACATTCTATTTCATAAAAATTTCGTTCATTCACATTTTCAATTCTCATTAACTTTAAATAATGCGACCAACTCAAAATGAATTTACGAGAACCCGTCTCGTAAATTGGATAAGCCAGATAAAATTGTCTCATGTTTTGTAGATTATCTACCGAAAAGCCCTTCCCAAAATCATCGGTTAATTGTTCGGACAATTCTTTCAACACCTGCTTCCCATATTCGGCTCTTTCTTTTCCCTGTTGCTCATCTTCCACAATCATTCTCCCGATTTCATAATAAGTGTAAACCATCGTTTGGTTTACCGCACGAACTACATTTTGCTTTGCTATTTTTAATAGATCAGCAATTTTTGAATAAAGGCCATTTTTAATTGTGAGATCACTCATGATTAAATTTATATTTTAAAAATAATCCTTCCTGAACAATGCAGGTATCTTCAATCAGTTTATTTCCAAAACTTTATAATATCAAATCAAACTCTTTCGAAGGTTTATATTTTACTTGCCCTTTCTGCATATTTTGAAGAAGTATCTTTTTTTGAAAAGATTCCCCTTCAAAGCGGTTTTGCTGAATATCCACGCCATCACAGTGTTCCAGGTTAAACATGGGTTTATTTTCAAAAGGGAAACCGGATAGTTTTTTTTGTATGATAATGTTTCCTGAAAAAGCAAGCCCTTTTACATCGTGCGCAAAGAGCAATGGAGCATCAAACACCTGAAATTCATTTCCAATAATATTAATATTTGAATGAACATACCTGTCTTTTTCAAAATTATCCGTTTCGGGTTTTATGAAGATTACATAACCATCAGGCGCCGAATTGTAACCGCAATCAATGAATTTATTATTGCGGATAATTACACTCTTTACTGGCCCTGATTCAAACCATGAGTTGCAATCATCAGCAATTAAAATAGCGTGCATTCCTGTCCGGTAAAATGTGTTTCCTTCTATCAATACGTTCCTTCGCGTGGTTACCAACAACCCGCGGGTTTCAGTATGCTCAAAACGATTATTTTTAACAACAACAGAAGGTGTTTTAGATATATTTTCTATACAGTCGCCTTCCTGCCATTGTTTTGGAACAGGCACATTAAGTTCCAACTCTATTTCTCTTTGAGAAATCATTTTTGACGATTTGACCACTGCTGTTCCAAAGGGCAAGAGTGTTTTATGATTTACAAATTCAATTGAATCACTTTTTTCAAATGCATTAAATCCCCATGTTTGGTCATGCATGAAGCGGACAATGATCTTGTTAGCATCAGCTTTTATTATGCGAAGCGCAGTTCCATGAATATTCACAGGATCATCATGCGAACCGGAACAAAGAGAATTTTCAATCCTGACAAAACCATAACATCCTGAAAAATGAAAGCAATCTGCAAAAGCCGCAATCACACACCCGGAGCCGGGTTTGGGGGCAATGCTAACATTATTGATAAAAATATTTTTTGATAACTGGCTTACGATGCCCAGCCCATGGATATAATAAAATTTTAGATTTTCAAACGTAACGCCTGAAGAGCAATTATTAAAAACGCCCACTTCGTCACGGTACGGATCCCTGACTGAAAGCATATCACCTTCCTCAAACTTGCTGCCCTTAAAATTTCCATCAAATTTTACCTTAAAAGGAGAAAGTTCAGTTGCGTTACTATTACTAAAATAGCTCCATGAACCATAGTGCATTGTTTCCTGCGAAGGCGTATAATCTATTAAAAAAGGGTTATTTGTTTTCCATCCTTCTCCATACCATATTAACTGATTATGTTTTTGTTTTTCGATAGCGTACCAGGAATCCGGATTAATATTTACAATAACATCCGAATCGGTTTTTGAAATTACTTTCATCTCCGACATGGTGGGCCGCTGGAAATCGAAAAAGAGATTTTCGACTTTAAAATTATGACAATGATCTATTGCCATCAGCATCATTTTGCCATGATATACCAGCAAAGTATTATTTCCTTCCAAGGTGATATTGGAAAGGCCTTTAAAAAGCATCCCGATTGTTTTCTCTTTAGGAAGGCTGTCATTCTCAGTGGCGTTAGAAACATAATAGATGTGCCTGGAAGCCCCTTCCGGCCACAAGTCTATCCTGCCACCGGGAAATTTTATGATGCAACTATCAAAACCTGCAGCATCTTTGATGGCACGGGTTATATTCGCAGATGCATTTTGGTATGAATCGGGAACGACTCCATAATCTGAAAGATTAATTATTTTTTGGGCACGAACAGCATTACCGATTCCGACAAAAAGAATAATAAGTGAGAAATATTTTATCATTATAAAAGTTAATAAGAGTTATAAACAATCAGGGGATTCAACTTTGATTTATTTTTCTCCGGCAATTAATATTTTATTTTTATTTTTTCTTTAGAGTGGCAAGATACTCCACCAAATTCACGAGGTTTTCTTTTCCCATACCGGCAGCCAATCCCGTAGGCATCAAAGAATGGCCGTAAGCTTTCCTGGAAACAATATCTTTCGCAGGCACCTTTTCCACCGTTCCTCCTATCATTTTTATACTCACTTCCGAAGACGTTTCATTAGCTACATAACCTAATAGCTCCTTTCCATTTTTTAATTTAAAAAAATACGCTTCGTAGCCAAAACTAATACCTGCGTCTGGTGTAATAATTGATTTATAAATGGCAGCTTTATCCAGTTTGCTGCCTATTTCAGATAAAGCCGGGCCAAAATCTGTTCCATTACCATTAACCGTATGGCAAGTGATGCAGTAGCTCCTGAACACCTCTGCACCTTTCGCAGCGTCTCCTTTCAAAGCCATCAACTGACTTATCGGAGGCAGCGCAGATCCTGATTCAGTTTCTATTTTAAAATAATTCCTGGCTTTTTGTACTATTTCCGGCCTGTAAGAAAGCATCAATGCATGAGCTGCCGCTGAATCCAGTTCATGTGGAAGTTTATGTGATTCCACCAGGGCAATAAGACGATCTTCTCCACTTTCCCCCTTACCGAGCATTTCAGTGGCCATAAGTCTTAACGAAAGTTCATACTTTTTTTCTAATGCCAATGATTGTAATATATCCTTATTTATTTTTGATTGATCACGCCCCAGCGCTTTAATTATAATACGTGCTTTGGCAGAATCTCCATGAAGATTTTGTTGTACCAAATTTTTCCCGCCGGTATTTAAAAGCACCTTCATAGCCTTTTCGCGCATTTCATCTGCGGGTGACTGTAAAACTATTTCCATCAATTCGGCTCCCTTATTTTTCAACTGATATTTTTCAACCAATAATATGAATTCAGGCCTTTTCTTTACACTCTCGAGGCTTTCATTGATGAGATGTTGAAAATTTGCATTTTGAGGAAGCGCTGTGGGATTTATTTGAAGTAAAGTAATGGCATTAATAAATTGTTGTTTAGGATGATGCCCACTTAACAAGGATCTTAAAACCATTTGTTTTGAAGAATCGGCATAAAAATCCAAAGCGCGGAAAAATTTCAGATTTTTTTCAGGATCAATATTTGGATCCTCAATAATCTGCTGCAACATGGGTAATGCGGCTTTAGCACGGGAACGCCAAACGATATCGCGCCCCTCGGGCGAGTTCCATTTGCTACCTGCCTTTTGCTTCCAGGCATCAAAAAAACTATCCCATTGCTTATCGGCGCTTATACCTAAAGCTTCAAGGTACCAACGATCCTTTCCATCATATTGCGCAGCAAGTTGTGCCCACAACGCCGGGGCTGAAGGCGAAGAATTATGACGCAAAGCGATAGCGGCAGTGCGACGTACCTGTGGGGAAGGGTCATTCACTACTGCCTGTACTATGGGTATGATATCTACCGGTAATTCCTGCGCCGAGCGAATAGCAGTTACGCGTATATCTTCATTTTTATCTTTTAATGCCTGGTTTATATATTCAAGCCCTTTTCCGGGGAGTTTGCTCAGTATCCACAAGGCACGGGCTTTATATCTCAGATTATCAGATTGATACATCTTTTCCAGGGCGGGAATGGCTTTTTCACCCCAGCTATGCAGTTTTTCCCATGCTAAATAACGGGTAGCAAGATTGGGATTCTCCAACACTTTTACCGCTTCTTCAGGATTATCTAATTTTACCTGTGCGACCTTGTATTTGCTGCCGGGAGGAGCAATCCTGTAAATACGACCTCTATTTAAATCACCCACCTGGTGTCCCCCAACTCCCGGATCGTACCAATCGGCAATGAACAATGAACCATCCGGAGCCACACAAACATCTGAAGGCCGAAACCATTTATCGTATATTCCTTCAACGATATTTACAATTTTAGCGGTATAACCGGCGCCATTCTTTTCTACAGGATAAGAGCGCACCACGTTGGGAAGCGCATCGGCATGAATGATCTGATTGTGGAATATATCGGGTAATAAATCGCCTTCATATATTACCATACCGGTTGGCGAGCCTGCCCCTGTTTGTAATAAATTGGGCACAACTCCGGGATCATTCAAATGCCAGTGCCTGAAAGGAATAGAATCTTCCATATTCACCCGATAATCTCTCCAATTGGCTCCGCTCATTTCATCGGTATATCCATAATTACCGTATTTCATTACATAATTAATGCGAACACCACGATTACCATCATCGTCATTATCAGACTGCCACAGATTTCCAAAAGCATCTACCGCAACTTCGTAGGGATTTCTAAAATTATTCCCCAGCACTTCCAGGTTATTTCCATCAATATCGCAACGGAATACCATACCCTGGCGATAAGGTTTGCCGTGGCTGTTAACAGGAACACCCTCAATATCCTTTACAACATTTCCATTTTTGTCTAAGAGACTATCTCCTGCGTTTCCAAAATTAAAATACAATTTCCCGTCAGGGCCAAAGGTGAATGCATGAATGCCATGATCGTGTTGTTCACCGGCGATACCTTCAAAGAGGATTTCCTTTTTATCAGCCTTATCATCGCCGTCTGTATCTGTAAAAATAAATACTTTAGGGCTGCATGATACGATCACTTTATTTCCGAGTACACAAATACCCAGGGCAGCGTTTATATCTGTACCCTGGTAAAAGACTTTGCTGGTATCCGCTATTCCATCGCCATCCGTATCTTCCAGAATAACAATCTTATCACCTTTTACATCCACAGGATCTAACGGATTAATTTGAGGCCGGTAATTATATCCTTCGCATATCCACACTCGCCCCCTTGAATCAATATCCATGTTGGTAGGATTGGTGATCATAGGCTCGCTGGCAAATAACGTAGCGTATAATCCATCTTTGATCTGCAAACCTTTGATAGCGTTCTGTGCTAATCTTTGTTGATCATCGGATAGTTTTTCAGGTTTTTGGGAAGGATATTTTTGCTGACAACTCACGAGAATCACGCAAGCAAAAAATATTTTCAGATGTAACCGGCTGAAATAAGAAGGATAAAGTTGTTTCATTTAGAAATTAAATTTAAAAATCAGTTGCCTAATCTTTTCAAAATAATAAAAATCAGTTGAAAGGAAATATTTATTTTTAAATTGTCGCCTCCAGGCTGCATTTTGATTTTTCTTTTTGTTAGTTCAATAATTTTATTCCGGTCACCATTTTTCCTAACAACCCGTAAATTGAGCATATTTTGGGCACCTTTGTAACTTTGCCTTTGTCCTTACTGCTTCATCCGCTTCTGCATTAAAAGTAGAGCAAGTAAAAAGTATTTTATCATAATAAAGAAGCCTAAAAAATTATAAAAGTATCCAACTATACAACCTTGATTTATTTTTCTTCAGCAATTAATAACCATCCTTTTGTTGGCGCTACGGGTATGGAATCATCTGATGAAAAAATCGCTGCCTTCTGAAATTTGTTTATTGCCGGACCGGTTAATTTTACTTTATCCGGATTTAATCCTAATGCCTTCCAGTCAACCATCAATTTTACATTCACCTCTGTTGGCGCCCAGCTTGCGATGGAAATCAATGTTTTTCCTTTCCGTATATATGCCGTTGCGAGTACATTCGGGTTGGAAGTTTTCACTACCGAATTAGTATCCCAATAACCAATCATTTTTGAATCAGCAATGCCAAAGCTATCCCATACTTTCCATACATCTTTAGGATCGCAAACAACGCCATCGGTTGACCATGGCAGGCGCGCAGTCATTCCATACACCATACCACGCCACGGATTGCCTCCTCCCTGAAGCATATCTCCCATTAAGCCAAAAGGAATTCCTGTACATTCTACTAACCAGTTTGCCGGAGGCATTTTATCATATTGAAAACTCTCGCCAAACCAGAGTTTATTAATGTATGGAAAGAATGCAGTGTATTGTGTAGCAGGCCCTTTGGAAAAACCTGTATTGGAATGAAGGTCTATCAGGCAACCGGGTTTTACACTGTCCATAGTTTCACGTATCCTTTTTATGATATGACGATCAAACGATACGTCATCTAAATACAGGCCATCTATGTCTTCATTTTTGATAAGCCACGCCAATCCCCTGATATAAAAATTATACCAGCGTGAATCTCCCGGAGCTGATTCAAGAGCGGCATCAATATTCCCCAAATCATTTACAATAGGCGTGTACCAGGCAGGCGTATAATCATCAACCAGGTGTTCGCGAAGCCACGGATAGCCACCTCCTTCTCCTTTTGAAAGAATTTCATGGTTGAGGCTCAGCAACGCCCATATTTCAGGCGTGTGATTGGTAAGTTCTCGAATGGTATAATAAATTTTTACTTTAATTCCTTTTTTGTGCCAGTAACCGGAGAAATATTTAATTTTTTTACTTACGAGAAATGGATAATTGATATAAGGATTATATGAATTTCCCTGGTGAATATTAATCACTTTAATGCCGGCATCAACTGCGTTGGAATCTGGCCAGGGGTTTTCGCCATTATGATAATAGCGTTGAGTAAACTGCGCCTTTGTATTCAGTTTTTTAATTGGAGTAATGATGAAGTCAAACTCAAAAGTAATTTCTTCGTTTGTTTTAAAATCTCTGTCACCCGAATAAACAATGGCCGTTACAGTATCTTTATTTTGCCTTACAGAGAAACCACCTTTATCATCATTGTACCAGCTTTCAGGTGGCCGGGGATGATAGAGATTCAGTAACGGGCCATGATAAGTGCTTCCTAATAATTCACAATAAATCCCTCCATAGGTATTTCCCATCCAAAAGCTGTCGTGAGGGCCTTTCCATTTTGCATCAAGGCTATCAGGAACAATGGTTCCCGGTAATCCCATACCCATCATGTATTTCGCCACTTCTTTTCTGAAGGGGATTTCCAGTCGAAAGTCTTTTAAATTCACATCATGCAAAGCCTTCAGATGAATTGTATAATGTATATAGCCATCAAATTCTAATGACCTATCGGCCCGCAATTCAAAATCTTTTGAAAAAGAACTCCAGGTATTGTCAACTCTTCCATTATTTTTTTCAGAAAAATCAGATTTTTCTTCAG
>Ga0070660_100002269_pt1 | contig 13211 bp, 13 predicted proteins | sample KBSC33metaG_FD_64670 | JGI IMG/M metagenome (GOLD analysis project Ga0070660, IMG submission 64670) | Corn rhizosphere microbial communities from Kellogg Biological Station, Michigan, USA - KBS C3-3 metaG | ecosystem: Host-associated > Plants > Roots > Rhizosphere > Soil ... | reverse complement strand
TCCACGCCGCTCAGGCGCGGCATGTTGATGTCGGTGAGCAACACGTCGGGTGGATCGGCGAGGCAGGCATCCAGCGCCTCTTGGCCGTCCTTGCAGACCGCAGTGACTTCGCACTCCGTGGCGAGGCTCAGGGTCTTCTGTATGGCGCGGCGATAATTCTCTTCGTCTTCGGCGATGACGACTTGAATCTTGGACGGCATGGGTCCGATTATACGGGAGTTGTGCCTCAAGCGCTATCCGGTGACACCCTACCGAGAGGTGGAGCTTCCGACACATAAGGCTTGCGGGCCTGAAGATCCGCGCTACTAGGAAAAGACTGGCAGGTGATTGAACTTCTGCGCGAGCACCACTTCAGAGTCGCCGCCCATCCACGTGTCCAGTGTCGTCGCGTAGACCTCGCGGAAGTCGATGTGCATTGTCAAGTCCCCATTGGTCAGGTTGGCCAGGTCCGGCTTCTGTCCGTGAAGGCCTCCCTTGACGCTGTTGCCGATTAGGAACATCACGTTGCCGTGGCCATGATCTGTCCCTTGACTGCCGTTCTCCTGAACGCGGCGTCCGAATTCGGAGAAGACGAGCACGATGACCTTGTCGGCCTTGCCGCAGGCTTCCATTTCCTTTTGGAAGGCGGAAACCGCGTTAGCAAAGTTGCCGAGCAGCTTTTCTTGGGTGTCGTTCTGCTTCGCGTGAGTATCGAAACCTCCTGCCGAGAAGTAAACAACGCGGGTTGCCGGAGAAGTGGCGATCAACTGCGAGATCTGTTTAAAGCCATTTCCAAAGGCATCCGTGCCGTAGGTCTGCTTGACCGTGTAGTTCTTCAGTTGGGCATTGAGGACGCTTATCGCGTCCAGAGCGGCCTTATTCGCTTGCTGAACAACCCGAGCATTCGATCCTATGGGAGCGTCTGGACCTTGGATCTCCCGCAACATGCGCTCCGCATCGCTGTCGCCGATCATCGACTGTAAGTCAGCCAGTGAAGCGAAGCACGGAATGCTGGCGTTCTTAGCCGCGAGTGCCATCGGCTTCTCCGTCGACAGCCCCAGCGCGACGACGGGGTTGAGCGGACCCGTCAACATCTGCTGATCCATGTGGCGGCCGATCCAGCCGTACTTAAGGGTGCTCTCCGGCGAAGCGCTCTGCCAGATGTCCATGCTCTTGAAGTGCGAGCGATTGGGGTTGGGATAGCCGACGTTCTGGATGATTGCGACCTTGCCCTGCTTGTACATCTCGCCTATGGGCGCGAGCGAAGGGTGCAAGCCCATGTGGTCGTCGAGCTTGACGATCTTATCTTCCGGGATGCCGATTGTCGGCCGATACTGGCGGTAAAGATTGTCAGCCCAAGGGATAACCGTGTTCAAGCCATCGTTGCCGCCGCTGAATTGGCACACGACGAGGACGGTGTCCTTTGCAACTTTTCCGCCGCGTGCGGTTCTTAGGACGTCCGCCTGAGCGATCGACGAGAGCCACTTAGGGGCTACAAGACCGAGGGCGATCAGGCCGCCCTGCTTCACCACATCACGTCGAGATATAAAGTCGCTCATCGCTGTCTTCCCTTCCCTTCATTCTAAGCCAGATATGACCGCTCAGGCTGGCAGGTTTTGGCCTTGACGCAGGAGGTGAGTAGAAGTTCAGCGGGCCACTGGTATATTCGGCCTATGAATGCGAGGCCCTACTCCAGTGCCTCGATCGTCCCTGCGGCAGTTTTGGCGCTGCTCACTCTACTCGTCTTTTATGTCCTGCAGGACTACGGACCTGAAAGCGCTCTTCGTAAATTTCACGAAGCCGCGCTCAAGGGCGACTCTGGCAGTCTTGATCGTGTCAGCGTCGGCGGCAGCGCGGATCAAGTGACTCGAGAGGCCGCCGCCACCGTTCAGTACTTCCTCAAAGATCCACCGAGCGGTGGCGGCGGCAGGTACCGGCTTCTGCGGACGGACCACCGAGGGCGAACCGTGGGTGCGGAGGCTGTCTACGTTTTTCCCAGTGGGCAAACAAAGACGATCTATTGGATCGTTGTCAAGCAGGGTAATCGATGGCGCGTGGATGCCTTAGCCACCGCGCGGCTCATGTCCATGCCAGAGTCCCAAAGCCGGCAATGAGGTTAAATACCCTGCGATGAAGAAATCCGGCCGGGCATACCTTCCGGTCATCGTGGGAGTCGTCTTCGTAGTCGCTGCGGCCGTCTTCTTTTTCTTCGGAGCGGAGTCCCCTGCAGCCGCGGCCAACGAGTTTATGGCTGCCCTCGCCAAAGCAGATGTCAAGAAGCTCGCCCAAGTTGGCTTGCTTGAAGGCGTCGACGCTCAGAAGGCTGAGGCCATATGGCGGCAAACGCTTGACCGCAGCGAATACTTTCGATTTCAGTGGCGCGTAAAGAACACGACTCAACCGACGGACGATACGGCGTCAGTAGTCATGGACTACATCAAGAACGCCGATAGCCCTTCTGCGTATCCCGAGAATTACTCTCTGCCTATGATGAAGATCGACGGCAAGTGGAAAGTGGATGTGCGCCGAATACCGCGCGATATGTACCCGGACCTGCCGCGCTAGTGTCTCCGGCTTAGGGCCGCTTGGATGAACGGAACAACATGCGCGGGCACCAGCCCCGAGTAGTCTCCGCCCAGCAAAGCGACTTCCTTGACGATGCTCGAGCTTAGGTAGCTGTAATCCCAGCGGGTCATCAAGAAGATGGTCTCAATGTCTTCGCTGAGTCGACGATTGACCATCGCCATCTGGAACTCGTACTCAAAATCGGCCGTAGCTCGAAGGCCGCGCACGATCGATTGGCCGTTCATCTCCCGAACGAAGTCGATCAGCAGCCCTGAAAAGCTGGCAACCTCCACTTGAGCCAGGTGCTCGGTACAGCTCCGGAGAGCATCGCATCGTTCCTCTACGGACAAGAGCGCGTTCTTGGATGAGTTCTTGCCAACTCCGACAATGACTCGGTCGAAGAGCCGACTTGCCCTTTCGATCACATCCAAGTGGCCGAGCGTCGGAGGGTCAAAAGAGCCGGGATAAACCGCAATCGTGCTCACCGGACCAATATACTGTTTACAGGAGAGTGCAATGGGCCGAGTGCGCCTTTCTACTTCGGAAGACTCCAAGACAGTGAAGGCCGTGCTTATTCTCATGGCCAGGCACCGGTCCGGGCTGCCCTTTTACGAGGCTCTGCCATCCGACGTGCTTGCGCTCGCCACAGAACTCGCCTTTGAAAACGGCGGAGAGATCGTCGGCGAGGTTCAGGATCGTCGATGGGAAGCTTGTTTCCCCAGTGCGTCTGCTGCCATTCGGGTGGCCCTCGAATCCGTTCTTCTCGGCGCGGGAGCCGATCACCTGACGAATATCGCCGGAATTGCAGCGGCTATTGGTTCTGGCGAAGTTTGGGGAGAATGCTCGGACCTGCTCGCGCGGGTCAATGCGCTTTCAAGTCTTGTCGAGTCGGAACAGATTCTCGTCGACGCCGCCACAAGAGAGCTGGCGAGGTTCGGTCATTCGGAAGACCTGGAATTTTATCGATATCCGCGAGAACGAGACGTCGACGAGCGGGAAGGAACGTTCTACCAAGTCCTTCATCGTGAGTTGCGGCAGGCCTTTCGCGAATTCCGGTCTGCTGAGACGCGCCGGATTGTGCTGCCGACTCGATCGAGTAGCTTTGTCGGGCGTTCGGAGGAGATCGAAGAGTTATCTGAAAGGCTCGCTGAGCACCATGTCGTCACGGTACTAGGGCCGGCTGGCATCGGCAAGAGTTCGCTCGTCCTGCGTGTCGTTCAGGAAAGAATCGAGGAATACGCGGATGGCGTTCAGTGGATCGATCTGCGCGAATTCTCGCCGGAGCAAGACGTCCTGCGAATACTTGCGAACACGTTGAACATCCCTGTCGGCGCCAACTGGACTCTCGACGAGGCAATCGCCTACCACTGTGGGGGCCGCGAATCGCTGCTGATCTTCGACAATGCCGACGAGTTCGCGCCGCAACTCAAGTCTTCAGTCGCCAGACTGCGAAAAAGATGGCCCGAAGCTCAACTGTTGTTTACCAGTAGCGTTCCTTTGCAGCTCCAGAACGAGGCTCGTTACAGAGTGGGCTCGCTGGCGTTTTCTGCTGAGGACCCATTTGAGGCCGATGTGATCCGGCTTTTCACTGAGCGTGCCCAACGAGCCAATCCAGAGTTCCGATGCCATACGGAGAACTTGGAAGCTATCGGCGAAATCGGGCGCAGGCTCGACGGCAACCCGCTAGCAATCGAACTTGCGTCCGCGCTGACTGCGTCCTGGACCCCAAAGCAGATTATCGAGAACTGGGATGAGTTTGGGCTCGACAGCAGCCTGGACGGGGCCATAGCGCGCACCGTGTCCTTGCTCGATCCTGCCGATCAGAGTCTTTTTCGGGCGCTGTCAATCATCCAGGGAGATATCAGTACGGAGGCGGCTAAGTCGGTTGGGCCGCCACAGCTGTCCGCGAAGGCTGTTCGAGCATCGCTTGGAAGGCTTCAAGAGGTGAATCTCGTAGAGCCGGTGGAGCCACAGCTCGAAGACGGCCCGGTCTTCCGCTTGCGTGGGCAGCCCCGAGCGGTCGCAGCTCGGATGTTAAGCGAAGCGGATGAACGACAAGCGACAGAAGACCGACACACCGAGTGGATATGTCGGTATTTCGAAAGCTCCTCGCAGAAACTCAGTAGCCCCGATCAAGATATTTGGGCTCAGAAGTACATCTTGCGCCTCAAAGATTTGGATGCGGCAAGTCTTCGCCTGATCAAGGGAGCGCCAAGCACCCAAACAGATTCCCTGCTCATTGACTTTTCCTACATCTACTTTAGAAGGCCCGAGTTGTGGACAACCCTCCCAGCCATCTTGGATTATCTCGAAAGCTCGCCTGATCTGCTGAGCGCCGAGCGCGTACGACTGATTTTCATGGTTGGAGTAGCCCTCGACGCCCATGGCGAATATCACGCAGCCCGAAGGTGGTTTTTGCGATCGTTGAGGTTGAGCAAGGCTTTGGGGGAGCCGACGATAACGCGAAAGGCGCTCATGAACCTGGGTCGGCTGGAACATCGGCTTGGTTCACCCAAGAAGGCGTTCCGCTATGCTCGCCTGGCTCGGCGGCTGGAGCGGGCAAAGGACCCGAGAGGAAGAGCGCTTGCATTGTTGTCCGATGCCAGCGCTCTCACGCTCGACGGCAAATTCGACGAGGCCGGCGAAGTGTTACAGGAAGCCAGCAAATTCGTGCGCCCACTGAAAGACCGATACCTCTCGGTGTACCTATTATCGTTGCAGTCCGCCTTTCATAAAGGGCGCGGCGAATATAAGCAGGCTCTCGGCAAAGCCGCTGAAGCGGCAGAGATCGCGTTGGCGAACGATCTTCGCGCGGAAATCGGCGAGATATTAGTGGGCGCTTCTGAAACATTCTGGCTACTAGGAGATCAGGTCAAGGCCCTTTGCCTCTCGAGTTGCGCACGTGGAGTGATCGCCCGGCAAGAAGGGTCAACGCAGTACCACCTCTATGTCTTATTGGAGCGAGTTTATGCCGACAGTGCGGCAGCGCTTGGGCGGGATGCAGACGCCTACATCCAGACCTGGAACAATAAATCCGCAAAAGAAGCTCTTAGTACCATACTAATCCGTACTGTTCTGGTGGATTAGCCTTAGTATTTTCCGTGCTATGACAGCACGGACGATATTGATTCTCATTGCCCTTTCCGCGTTGGCTTGTCAACAACCGCTTGCCCAGTCGATTCGACAACCGGATCCAACTTGGCCGCCTAACGACGTGTCCGGACCCGTCTCAGCCAGTGCCGGTCAAACGGTCACGCTTAACGCCACCATGGCAGGTTCAAGCGCCACGACCGAGTACCTATATATCACTGATGCAAACGGCAAGTTCTCTAGCCTGCCAAGCTCGGTGACAGTGCCTGCCGGTCAGACGCACGTGAGTTTCCAGGGCACGATCGCAGCAAATGCATCGGGCTCCGCTTACGTAACGGTCTACAACAGCCTTGGATCAGCCACGACGAGCGCGATACCGATCTCATTCAAGCGCTGAGATTCTGACCTTGGCCGCAACAAGGATAGCGGCTACACGCCCTGAGGCGGCATCGCCTCAGGGCGTTCTATTGTTGAAGCGATGGTCACGGGTGATCGGCCCTCGGCTGACTCGCGGATGGCTTGCATAACATCGAGCACGTGATAAGCCAAGCGGCCATTGGCCCGATGCTCGCGTCCCTCCTGCAGAGCGCAGGCGATGTCCTGCACACCCACTCCGCGGCTGTTCTCCGCATATGCCGAAGCTAGAGGTACTGACCGCCAGTCCTTGTCGTGCGAGGTTCGGATTGATACCAGCTCTCCGAAGCCGTTGGGATCTCCACAGAGGAGCGAGCCATCGGAACCGTGGAGCGTGATCGGAGGCAGTGTGTGGTGCCAGACATCGAAGCTCGTCGTGAGTTCGATCACTGCGCCTTGAGCGAACTCTAGAATGGCGACGAGGTGCGTCGGCACTTCAACCGGTACGATCTTGCCAGCCTTGGGCTGGCTTGTGATCGTCCGTGTCTCGAAGAACTTTCTACCAATCGCCGTCACACGCTCGACGGGACCGATCAGCGAAGCTAGAGCCGTAATGTAGTAAGGTCCCATGTCGAAGAGTGGGCCGCCCCCGGCTTCATAATAGAACTCGGGGCTGGGATGCCAGCTTTCGTGGCCGTGGCACATCATGAAGGCTTGCCCGGCGACCACCCTGCCGATTTGACCAGCGTCCACGATTTTTCGACAAGCTTGCAATCCAGCGCCCAAGAACGTATCCGGTGCGGCTCCGATGCGAAGCCCCTTTGATTCGGCGAGGGCGAGAAGTTCTTTGCCCTCTTCGCGATTGAGGGCCAGAGGCTTTTCGTTGTACACATGCCTGCCAGCCTCCAGAGCCGCTTTCGCAACTCCGAAGTGCGCCTTTGGCACGGTCAGATTTAGCACCAGCTCGACAGAGGGCGAGGTCAGCAGCTCGTCCACGGGCATCTGAAGCACCTTGTGCTTTTCTGCTTTGGCTCGTGCCTTCTCGGCGTCGAGGTCCGCAACGGCAATCACCTCAGTCTGAGGGTAGGCACCTAGGTTCTTGAGATAGATTTCCGAAATATTGCCGCAGCCGATGACTCCGACGCCGAGAGGCTTCATACCTTCAAAGTTACCTAGGCTGGCGCTTCCGAGAGATGGCGAGCAGGCCGGCCAAGGCGAAGAAGGTCAGCGGCTCTGGAACAGGCGCGGCCTGCGGATCAGCCGGAGGACCGTCGACGAAGTTTGGTGCCCAGGAGAGGCCATCCCAATCGTTGTTCTCAAGAGTGACGCCGGAGATGCCGAAGTCGGAGGAGGACCAGGTCGGGACCGCGGTCGGGGAATTGCCGATATAGTAAGCCCAATAGCCTGGAGTTCCGGCGTTGAAACCTCCCTCGTCGTGCTCCGGCGTGCCGTTCAGATCTCGATCATAGGTCGCCTGCGTCAGGGCATAGCCGAGGCCCGAATAAAAAGTGAAGGAAAGGGTCAGCCGGGGATCGTTGCCATCGATCGCGCGGAGCATGTCCTCCGCGGTTTTCGTCCCGTCCCAGCGGAAGCCCCAAGCCAGGCTGCGGTCAGCGGTGCCGTCGTTCCAGTCAAGCACCATGGCGGCGCGGTTGGAACCCGTGCCGGTCCAGTTCACGATGTCGGAAAAGCCGAAGCAAAACGACGAAGCAGGAGCAGCGAGTAAAAAGAAGAAAGCGGTTTTGTTCATAGCAGATCGAAAAGGTCGTCGGTCGTCAGGTCGCCATCGCCGTCGATGTCTCCAAGGGCGTTGCGGAGGAAATCGGCCGAGTGGTAGCCGGCACCGAAGTCGCCGGTGCGGAAGAGAGGATGGCGAGCGGCCACGTGCGTGTCACACCAAAGCACATTGCCTACGCCGGAGTGCCGACCTTGGAAGCCTGGGAAATTGCTGGAGGGCGGGTCCAGGTACGGGTTCGCTTCAAGTTTTGGAGGGCTGAACTGGAAGCCGTTGAGCCGCGCCGAGGTGCCGAAGGCCACCGTCTCCGAGGGCTTGCCGATGTCCGTGTAGTTTGTCGCGTGTCCGTTGGGGCTCAAGTACACGTAGTTGTAGCCGTACCCGGTGAACCCGACGGCGGTGCGCAGTCCGTTGGGAAAGCTCGGGTCGGCCTGGATGCCCTTGCCGTGGGTGTATTGATAGAGCGGCCCTTCCTCTTCACGCAAGGTCGTGCCGTCCCAGCTGCCCCACCAGTAGTAGAGCTTGCCGTTCGCGCCAACCGTCAGCACGCGTGTGCAGCCGCCCTCGAAGTCGTCCGAGTACATCGTCCAAGCAAGGCCGATCTGGTGCAGGTTGGAGGAGGACGCCGTACGCTTGGCAGCCATTTTCGCTTGCGCGAAAACGGGGAAGAGGATGGCGGCGAGGATCGCAATAATTGCGATTACGACCAAGAGTTCGATCAGTGTGAACCCTCTCCTTAATAATAAAGCTTTCAAACAATCAGCCTCCTTGCGCCCCAATGGGCACAAATGGTCGAAGGCCGTCGGATTCGAAGGGAGCGCTGGAAGAGAGTCTCTCTCCCCGCGCCTATGCTCGTAGGCGACGACACTGCATTCGCTTCAGGGAGGGCATTCGGGCTGCTGGCTCTCGCCAGATCACCGTTGCGGCACAGCGCCGGATTCACACCGGACTTCCCCCTCGCCACCCATACATCGATGTAAGGGCCCCGAAGGTGGTTCTAGTATATCGCGAGAAGAAACGCCGAAACCTGGTGGACTTACCTGACTCTACCGCCCGCCATACCACGGGTAGTTGTCAAGGTCCACGATCACGCCCCCCCAGTTCGGCATCACTCGACATCCATCAGCAAGTTGCCCTAAGGTCATCGATCGAAGGCTCCCATCGACGCGAACAACATTGGCCTTGTCGCCATGCCAAGCCCAAGCACCGCCAAACTTATCCGCAACATCCTGATCGAGCACGTCCCAGCCCCACCGTCCAAAAACCTTAGGTTGGAAGTCGTTCAATTGAAAGGTGTCGTAGAGTTGCTGGCCGTTCTGCGCATATCGACACGGAGGGGAAACGAGCCATGAACCGCCACCGGTCGGCTGACCTGTATCGTCCCGGTCACCAATAGAGTCGACGAACAGAATTGTCCGTGAAGAATCCGTCAATGTCGAAGCCGAGCGAGTGACCGAAACAAACTGGTTATTAACCCTGATAATCGGGGCCAAATACAAATAGTTGTATCCGGTATTCACATGCTGTGAAGCCGTGTAGTACTGAGAAAATGCGTCTCCCGGCACCAAGTCCTGGTCAAAGGTGCTGTGCGCCAACGACTCCCCTTCACGGTCCTCCGGGCAGCGGAAAGCCGAGAAGGAACGCGCATATGGGAGCAACAACTGAACCCATGTCCGATCTACCCGGGAATTAAGGGGCCCGCCCGGACGGTGATTCACCGGCATAAAATAGTCGTCGTAATCTCCGAGGTAAAGGGCTACGGCGGATTGCGTCTGGTGGAAGTTGGACGAGCAGACGGTCTTACGCGCAGCCGTACGAGCCCTGGCAAATACAGGGAAAAGAATTGCTGCCAGGATCGCAAGAATTGCGATCACCACGAGCAACTCGGCTAGAGTAAAAGCGCGACGCTGCCGGGACACGTTTATAGAAGTATATCCCTCTTGCGCCTTTCTGCCAAATCAAAAACGTCGATAGCTCCAATAACCTCGAAGCCCAGATGCTCATACCAAGATTGGAGTCGCGGCTCACACTGAAGGGTGACGTGGCGCTTGGTCTTAGCCGCCAGGCTTAAGACGCTCTGAACCGTGCTGATGCCCCAGCCGATCCCGCGAAAAGTTGGGTGTACGCAGAGGTTGTACAAGCCCAGAACCTCTCCCTCCGAGAGCATCACGCACGCCACTCTTTGCCTGCCAGACCAGGCTTGGTAGAGGCTCAAAGAGTCCGCGCTTGCGGTCGCATCGGAAACAACACGCCGGAACGCTTCATTCTGTCGGGAGAAGAATTGGTCGGTCATAAAGCGAGCGACCTCGACCCTTTCTCCGGGATCATTCACCCTTTGCAGCCCGATGCTTTCGTTACGTATCTGACCGTCAGCGATCATCATGGTTAGCGAGTACGCGCGCTCGAAACCGGCTCGCTCGAGAACTTCGTCGATGTGCTCCGGCTTATCTGATGGGCTGCGATACACACAGAAGCTAGGCTTCTCCGTGGCGATCTCGGCGAGCTGCCTGGCGGCGTGTGGGCTCAGATCGAGGTCGATGGCGAAGTTGCAGATGGGGTGTACAGTGAGTGAAGCGTAGGCACGAAAGCCTGCTGTCTCTTCGACCGGCCGGGCTCCCGCAGCGGTGCCGAGTTCGACGTAGGTCTGAAGCAAGTTTTGGCAGGCAGCGATGCGGAGGTCAGCGAACTTCAAAGGATCGTGCTCCACATGAGGCCCGCACCGACCCGCCGGGCGCCGCCGATGAATCCGATAGAGAAGCCCTTGTCGATATGCCAGCCCAGGTAAGCCTGCGGCCCTCGGGGGGTGATCAAAGCGGTCCCGAAGACTTCATGAGCCGAATGGCTGCGGAACAGATCTAGGCCGATTCCCACATCAAAAGCAGAGCTCGACCCCGTCGAGCCCACAAATCCTAAGCGAATCGTAGGAGCGAAGACCCGCTTCGGGGCAACGAACTCTCGCCCCTCGAAGTCCGCTTGAAAGAAGTCTGAAACCTCACCAAGGAGCTTTCGCTGCACGAGAATGCCGCCGTAGTGACCGGTCTCCAACCACAGCACATGAGGGTCTTTCAGCGCCTTGATAAGCTTTTCAGTATCGGTGGGCGGCATTACGGTGTCGTATCGCGCTCCGACAACGAACGTCTGCCCCTCAGTGCGCTTGCTGAGGTAGTTCTGGGGTTCGACATCCTGTAGCGCAAGCCGAAGGCTCGCTTCCGAAATTCCCTTGCGCCGCATGGAGTCTCGTACCGCAACGACACGTGAGGAGTTCCAGATGATATGCGCGAGGTCCACGCCTCCTAGCAAGAAGCTTGCGGACCGAAGCCTTGGTTCGACAGCGAACACGAGAGCAGAGATAATTGAGCCCAGGCTCGTGCCCGAGATCCCGATGCGGGAGGCGTCGATCTCCGGTCTTGAAATAAGAAAGTCGATAGACCGTCTTGCGTCCGAGACGGACTGCGCCAGCCTGGCCGCCAGCGCGCGCGGGTCATCGGCAAGAGCGAACTGGCCAGAGCTCGTCCCGGCAGCTGCGCGAGAAAGATGGTAGGGCAACGTCATAACTGCCGCAGCAAATCCTCGGGCGTTCAGGCGCGACGCTAGCGCCCGCTCCACTTTGAGATCACGTGCGCCGAGATAGTGCAGGACAAGAACGGCAGGGGTCGGACGCTTCCCCTTTGGGAGAAAAATCCTCAGTGGAACCACGTTGTTTTCGGGCACTGCAGTGACAATTGCCGATTGAAAACTGATGGAGTACTCCACAGTGGTCTCCGACTCGGTTTCTAGCTTCCACGCGGGGAAATCGATCTTGGGCGGAGGCTCGTTGACTTGCTGTGCGGGAGCATCTGCAGCTAGCGCCAGCACGAAAGAAAATAGAGCTTGGCACCGCAGCACTCCTCTGTTTTACACCTTGTCGTGACTCGTGACTCGCCGGCCGGCCAAATAAACTTGGGCCCTAATATCTGAAGCTTCACGAGGCCGTGCTGCTAACCATCTTTCGCGGACCTACTGAAGTCAAGTCGGTCGAGCCTAAAAAGGGCCTCACTTGCTGCATCCTAACGTCATGCGATTCTCGACGAAGGCGATTCGTGTTGGGCAGTGCCCCGACGGGGACTATGGCGCTGTTATCAACCCCATTTTTCAGTCGGCGACCTTCGCGTGGAAGGATCTCGACACGATCCCTCCCCACGACTACACGCGCGTCTCGAATCCGAATCGCGCCACCCTCGAGGAAGTCGTCGCGAGCCTCGAACAGGGCAAGCACTGCACGCTGTTCAGCAGCGGCATGGCAGCGATCGTCGCCGCCTTTAGCCTCCTCAAAGCTGGCGACCACCTTCTCGTGGCGAGCGATATCTACGGCGGCACCTACCGCGTTGCCGAGCAGCTTCTGCCCCGCCAGGGCATCACGTGCTCGACCTTCGAAGCAGGGAACCCGACATCCATAGCTGAAGCGGTCCGCCCTAATACGAAGATGCTCATCTTCGAAACGCCGACGAACCCTAACCTTGCGCTCGCCGACATCGAAGCCATCGCCCAGGAAGCCCGCAAGCACGGCGTCCTGAGCGTCGTCGACAATACCTTCGCCTCGCCTTACCTGCAAAATCCGCTCGCGCTGGGCATCGACATCGTCGTCCACAGCACCACCAAGTACATCAGCGGCCACAGTGACGTGATCGGTGGGGCCGTCATCACGAACGATCCCGAGATCGCAAACCACGTCTTCGAGTTCAACAAGACGATTGGCGCGGTCCCGAGCCCCTTCGATTGCTGGCTCACTTTGCGCGGTCTCAAGACGCTCTCTTTGAGGATGGAGCGCCACTGCTCGAACGCGCTCCGCATCGCCGAGTTCCTCGAGGCCGACCCGCGCGTTGCAAAGGTCTACTACCCCGGACTCCCGTCTCATCCGCAGCACGAGATCGCGAAGAAGCAGATGAAGGCATTTGGCGGCATGGTCTCGTTCGAAATCGCCGGCACCGAGAAGCACGCCCGCATCTTCGCCGAGAACACCAGCGTGTTCCTCCTTGCGGAGAGCCTCGGCGGCATCGAGTCGCTCATCGGCTATCCCCCGCTCATGTCGCACGGCTGCATGACCGAGGAGCAGCGCCTCGAGATGGGCATCAAACCGACGGGCCTGCGCCTTAGCGTCGGAATCGAGGACGTCGAAGACCTGATCGAGGACATCGACCAAGCCCTCTCATTGGCCTTTGCCAATGAGTCCGCTCGCGAGTTGGTTGGATCCTAACAAACCAACCACTCGCCGGCGTCTAGAGCCCCGGTAACGAATACCCGCAGCTAGGCAACCTTCTGCTCGGCAAACTTCAGCACACACTCGGCCACGTGCCGAGCGGACTCGTGAGTCATATGCTGGTGGCACGGCAGGCTCAGAATCTCCTGCGAGACCTTCTCGGTCACGGGCAGAGAGCCCTCTCCGCCGCCGAACTTCCTATAGGGCGAATGGAAGTGGATCGGCACTGGGTAGTAGATCATCGAGTCCACG
>Ga0070660_100002267_pt1 | contig 13211 bp, 10 predicted proteins | sample KBSC33metaG_FD_64670 | JGI IMG/M metagenome (GOLD analysis project Ga0070660, IMG submission 64670) | Corn rhizosphere microbial communities from Kellogg Biological Station, Michigan, USA - KBS C3-3 metaG | ecosystem: Host-associated > Plants > Roots > Rhizosphere > Soil ... | reverse complement strand
AACAATCATGTCGATCGCCCCCTTCTGCAGCAGGAATTCAGAACGCTGGAAACCTTCCGGCAGCTTCTCGCGCACAGTGTTCTCGATCACACGCGGACCGGCAAAGCCGATCAGCGCCTTCGGCTCGGCAATGACGACATCGCCCATGAAAGCGAAAGAGGCCGACACACCACCCATGGTCGGATCGGTGAGAACCGAGATGAACGGCAGCTTTTTCTCCGAGAGCTTCGTGAGCATCGCAGTAGTTTTCGCCATCTGCATCAGCGACAGCAAGCCTTCCTGCATACGCGCGCCGCCAGTGGCAGTAATGCAAATAAACGGAACCTTCTGTTCCAGTGCGGTCTGAGCACCACGCACAAAACGCTCGCCGACCACCGCCCCCATCGAGCCGCCAATGAATTCGTACTCGAAGCAGGCAACCACGACCGGCAGCGTCATGATCGCACCGCCCATGACAACCATGGCGTCGGTTTCGCCTGTACCTTCCAGCGCATCCTTGAGACGGTCCGGGTATTTCTTGCTGTCTTTGAATTTCAGCGAATCAACCGGCAAGACTTCCTGCCCGATCTCGTAACGGCCACCTGCATCCAGCAAGGCATCCAGGCGCTCTCTTGAGCGGATGCGCATATGGTGGTCACATTTTGGGCAGACATGAAGATTGGATTCGAGATCGGTACGATAGAGCACCGCTTCGCAAGACGGGCATTTGACCCAGAGACCTTCAGGGATGGATTTGCGCGGAGCGTCGGACCGCTGAATGCGCGGAGGAAGCAGTTTTTCAAGCCAGCTCATCGTATCCTCTTTTCAATTTTTTGACTGCCGCATTGTACCGCTCGGCCTGCCTTGCGCCAATAACAAGTTTGGCACAAGAATTTGTTTTTATCGCAACTCGTCCAACCCTGCTCGAATGCCGGCGATAAATTCCCTCACCGCCTGCACTGCATTTTCCCGCGGCGTATTTTCGAGCTCTTGAATGATCCGACTTCCGATCACCACTGCATCGGATACCGAACCGATCGCCTTTGCGGTTGCCGCATCGCGAATGCCAAATCCTACGCCAACCGGTACATGCACATGTTTCCTAATCGAGGGCAATTTGCTCGTCACCGCATCCAGATCGAGATGCCCCGAGCCGGTCACCCCCTTCAAGGAAACGTAGTACACGTAACCGCTTGCAATCTTGCCCACCTGTTCGATACGCTCATCGGTCGAGGTCGGTGCCAGCAGGAAGATAGGATCGAGCCCATTTTCCTTCATGCGGGCAGCGAATTCCTCGCATTCTTCAGGAGGATAATCCACCACCAGCACTCCGTCGACACCCGCCTCTTTCGCTGCAGCAATGAAAGTATCCGTCCCCATGCGCTCGATCGGGTTGGCATAACCCATCAGCACAATCGGCGTGACTTGATCGGAGGTGCGAAATTCACGCACGAATTGCAAAACATGGTGCATGCCAATACCGTTTGCCAGTGCCCTTTCGGAAGCGCGCTGAATCACGGGCCCATCGGCCATAGGATCAGAAAAAGGCACGCCGAGTTCGATAATGTCTGCTCCACCTTCAACCAGGGCATGCATCAGCGAAACAGTCAATTCGGGTGCCGGATCACCAGCGGTGATAAAAGGAATCAAGCCCTTTTTGTTTTTTGCAGCAAGGGCAGACAACGTGGATTGGATTCTGGACATGTTGGTTTCCTGTTTTAAAACTTTTTCTTCGTCCGTTCCGCCACGGTATGCATGTCCTTGTCGCCACGGCCGGAGAGGTTGGCAAGGACGATCTTGTCCTTGGACAGCGTGGCAGCCAACTTCGCAGCATAGGCCAGCGCATGGCTCGATTCCAGCGCCGGAATGATGCCTTCGATGCGGCAGCAGTTGTGAAAGGCTTCTATCGCTTCGTCATCCGTAATCGACACATATTGCGCGCGACCCGCATCCTTCAGCCAAGCATGCTCCGGCCCAACGCCGGGATAATCGAGGCCGGCCGATACCGAATGGGTTTCGATGATCTGTCCATCGTCGTTCTGCAGCAGATAGGTGCGGTTGCCGTGTAATACGCCCGGCGAACCGGCGATCAGTGAGGCCGCATGACGGCCGCTCTCCAGCCCCTCACCTGCCGCTTCCACACCAACCAAACGTACATCCTTGTGATCAATATAGGGATAGAAGATACCCATCGCATTCGACCCACCACCAATGCAGGCCACTACGTAATCCGGCTGGCGTCCGACCATCTCGGGCATCTGCACCAAACATTCCTTGCCGATCACCGACTGGAAGTCGCGCACCATCATTGGATAAGGATGCGGGCCAGCGACAGTGCCGATGATATAAAAGGTGTTTTCGACATTGGTGACCCAATCACGCATGGCCTCGTTGAGTGCATCCTTCAAGGTCTTCGAGCCGGACTCAACCGGCACCACCTTGGCGCCAAGCAGCCCCATACGGTAAACGTTCTGCACCTGACGCTTGGCGTCCTCGCTGCCCATGTAGATTACACATTCAAGACCGAAGCGCGCGCAAATGGTGGCAGTCGCCACTCCATGCTGTCCAGCGCCGGTTTCCGCGATCACGCGCGGCTTACCCATGCGTTTTGCCAGAAGGGCCTGGCCGATCACGTTGTTGATCTTGTGCGCACCGGTATGGTTGAGATCTTCGCGCTTGAAGTAGATCTGTGCACCACCCATCATTTCAGACCAGCGCTTGGCATGGTAAATCGGGCTCGGACGGCCGACAAAATGCTTCAGCTCGCTCTCGAATTCAGCCAGGAAATCGGGGTCGTTGCGAAAATGAGCATAGCCCTCCTTTAACTGGGTAAGCGCATGCGTGAGAGTTTCAGACACGAAGCTGCCACCGTAAGGGCCGAAATGTCCCCGTGAATCCGGGAGGTTGTAAGGCGCTGTCTGATAAATGCCCGCCTCAGGGATAGCCTGGCGCTCTGCGAAACTTTCGAGTGGGTTCAGTTCTTTCATGATGGTAGGTCTTTCCAATTCGGGCCGTATGCAAATCGCATGCAAACGATGGTGCAAGCGGATTGCGAGCTGTGCAGTACAAGCTTAAAGTTAATCCGATGAAGTATTCGTCTGTCGCACTACATCAATGAATGCACGAATCAGAGCAGAATCCTTGATTCCCTTGGACAGTTCGACGCCGCTACTGACATCGACTGCGTAAGGACATACACGGTGTATTGCCTCAGCTACGTTTTGCACGCTCAAGCCACCACTTAAAACGACCCGAGGCGCGAGTTCTTTTGGAATGAGAGACCAATCGAAAACCTTTCCACCACCGCCATAACCGTCGACAAATGCGTCAAGCAACAAACCGGCGAACAAACCGCTGGCGGCACGATAATTCTGTTCGTATTTTAACAAATCAGCAGCCGACATATTCGGTGTAACGCGCACCGCGCGCATAAAGGGACGACTAGCTCGTTGCGCAGCTTCAACACAATCCGCAACCGACTCATCGCCATGAAATTGCAGAATGGAGACCGGCGCTTGAGCAACAGTCCTGGCGACTTCATCAGCGCTTGCATTTACAAACAGGCCGACAGGCGCCACAAAAGGCGGCAACGATGCCAGCAATGCGGCGGCTTCATTGGGCGCCACATAACGCGGGCTTTGGGGATAGAACACGAAGCCAATCGCATCGGCACCGGCATCCACAGCGGCTTTTACATGTTCGGCGTTGCGCAGGCCACAAATCTTGATACGGGTACGGAAATCCATCTTTATTTTCAACAAGTCCAAGGCAAGGGATAACTACTGTCCTGCGGCAACCCCCATTTCGGGTCGTAATCGATTTTCGCCAAATAAAGACCGTCCGGCATGAATGTGGGTGCAGCACGGCTGCGGTCGCGACCAGCAAGCACTGTTTTCAGCCAGTGCGGCGGCTGATTACCATTACCAACCATGATCAGCGAGCCAACGATGTTGCGCACCATGTGATGCAGGAATGCATTTGCGCGCAAGGTGAATACGATCAAATCACTGCGGCGGCTAATGTCGATTTCATACATGACCTTGACCGGCGACTTTGCCTGACATTCGGCTGCACGAAACGCCGAAAAGTCATGTTCACCGATCAAGAACTGAGCCGCCTCTCTCATCGGAATAACATCCAGCGGACGAAACACCCACCCCGCCCTGCCATGCCACAATGGCGAACGGACAGGATGATTGTAGAGTACATAATGATACGTCCGTGCGACGGCGGAAAAACGTGCATGAAAATCCTTGTGCGATGTACTCACTGTTTCGCAAGCCCAGCGCACCGCAATTGATGCGGGCAGGAACGCGTTGACGCCTCGCACCCAGGAAAACATTTCACGGTTGAGTTCGGTATCGAAATGCACGACTTGCTCCAGCGCATGCACACCGGCATCGGTCCGACCGGCACAGACAGTTCCGATATCGGTCAATGAGAATTTTTTTAACGCTGCTTCGAGCGTATCCTGCACCGTGCCGCCGCTTGGCTGAGTCTGCCAACCGCGCCAGGACGAGCCGTCATATTGAACACCAAGCACTACGCGTTTCAAATCGACTCCGCCATGAATTCATAAAAACAAAAACGGGCGCTCGCTTGCGGCGCCCGTCGAAGAAATATTAATTATCTTACGCTAGTTCGAGCAGCAAAGCGCGTGCCTTTTCACTCTGATCCGGACTTCCCCCCTTGAGTACTTCATCCAGCAACTCGCGCGCGCCTTCCCTATCACCGATCTCTTGATAGGCGATTGCCAAATCGAGCTTGGTAGCCATCTCTGCTTCCGACGATGACATTTCCATCACTGTATGCCCTGACTGATCAGGCGCCAAACCGGCAAGACCATTAGTCGACGCAGGTGTATTGAGCTCCAGGCTGATGTTCGATAGATCGAAATCCAGAGGATTGGCATTACTTTCCGCCTTGGATTTCGTCTCCTCCGGTGACTCCATAGGCAGGTCCGGAATATCGATGTTCAGTGATGACATTTCGGCGGAAGCACTCGACTGAGCCTCATCGCTTGCCGAAGCAGATGCGGGCAGCGACAAATCAAGGCCAGCCAGAGGAGGAGTTTTTTCCATTATTGGCTCGGCAGGCGTCTGTGCTTCAGATGATGATGCCGGTATCGGCTCCATCATTGGTGACGGTTCCTGCTCTGCAACCGACTCCCGTTCCACCTCAACGGCAGGAGAAGACGCAGCTTCCGCTTGCGGCTTCGCAGAAGAAGCCGACTCATCTAGAAAATTGAAGTCGATCGACGCGAGATCTGCTCCCAGATCCGATGCTGGAACCGACTCAATCTTCGGCTCACCAGCTTCCGGCATGGTAATGCCTTCAAGGTCGAAGTCGAGGTCGTTGGAGGACGTGCTTCTTGCAGCCTCAGGCTCAATCTGCGCACTCACTTCGGGAACCGCATCAGAAATAGGCTCAGCAGATGACTGAGGAACCGGCTCCGTGCTATCAACATCAAAAGCATTGACCGCATTAGGCAGATCGGTGACTGCCCCCATCGGATCGTCCGGTTGGGTCGACGACAGCAGCGCAGCCAAGCCCTGCTCATCGAGCGGCTGCGTCGGCGCAATCAAGCCAGGTCCGCCGGTTTCCTTCGGTCTGCCTCCATCCTTGCCGCCACCATACAGCGGATTATTCGGGTCGAGCGCGGCACCAAGCGCAACAGCCTGCTCCCATTCCTGGCCTTCGCCCTTGGTCAGGCCGTAAAGCTCTGTCGCGAGTACTTCAAAGGCTTTCAAATCCTTGCGATTCGAGTAGATTTCGAGCAGCTTGACACGTACTGCGTGACGGTCCGGCTGCGTGCGAAGCGCTTCCTTCAGGATTTCTTCCGCCTGCGCATCACGCCCGTAGGCGATATATACATCCGCCTCGGCCACGGGATCGACTTCGTTAGAATCCAATTGGCTGATTGACGGCGAAAAACTGGAGTTGAACACGCTATTATTGGTGTCGACGGTTTGCCCGCCAGTGGATCCGAACAGCGAATTCGCCTTCAGGTTGGAATCCGTAATGAGGCTGTCTTCGAACTGCCTGCTCTGCTTCTTGCGGTGTGCGCTGTAGATGCCCAAACCGCCAAGTGCGACCAGCAAGGCCCCAAGACCAGGCAGCACGAAAGGGCTGTCTAGCAGTTCGTCGACCAGGCTAGGTTCGGGTGGCGATGCGACAGGCTTGGGCTGCGGTTTTGCGGGTACAGATGCCTGCGCAGGAACAGACGCCGCCGGCATGGGAGCCGCGTGCTTGTTTGATACTGACTCTGCTGGCTTGGTCGGCGTCTGGGCAACTGGAGCCGGTGCCGGGACGGATGCCGATGCCGCCGGATTCGCTTTAACCTGTGACGACTCTGCCCGCTTCTGCTGCTCGGCCAAATTTTTGTTCTTCAGCTCAAGGACTTTCTGCAGTTCGCTGACGTTCTTTTCAAGTTCCTTGACGCGTGCATTTGCGTCGGCAAGTGCCTTTTCCTTGGCAATCTTATCCTCTGCCGGGCCTCCAACCTTGTCATCCCCGCGAGCTGCACTGGCCGTCGCATTCGACAGCTTGAGCTTATCCTTGGCCTCGTTCGCTGGCGTCGGCTTTTCCTCAACCTTCGCAGCAATCTTGCCACCGGCTGTCTGCTTGCTCTCTACGGATTTTTGCGGGGCTGCCGTCGCAACCTGCCCTGCCAGTTTGCCGCGATACGCATTGAAATCAGCTGCTTGCGCGACCACAATTGCGCGCGCTTCCGGTGTACTGATGCTGCGCGCGGTCTCGGTCGAAGGCACCACGAGAACCTGTCCAGCCTTCAATCGATTCATGTTGTTGCCAGCGAAGGCGTCAGGATTGGCCTGAAAGAGTGCAACCAGCATTTGGTCCAGCGAGACGCTGCCGCGTACCTTGCTCGCGATCTGTGCCAGAGAGTCCCCGTTCTTGACGCGATAGTCGCCAGCATGGTTGGTAGATGGGGTAGCGGGTGCTGCGTTCTGCTCAGGTATGGATTTCTGCGGCTGGCGGCGTGTTGCCGTAGCGCGCGGCATATTCGAGGATGCAGACGCTGAGTCCGTTTCCGGCTGTTGCGCCTGAACCGCTATAGTCTCTTGCGCTGGCACCGGTGCGACTTGTGGAGTTTGGGTGGCTCGCAGATCCGAAGGATCAAGCAGGAAAGTATATTCGCGCACGAGTCGACCGTTGGAGCTGGAAAGCTCGAGCAGCATGTCGACAAAGGGTTCGTTGACCGGTTGAGTCGAAGACACGCGAATGAATGATCGTTCGCCGCGCTGCTCTACTGAGAAGCGCAGCAAAGAAAGGACTGAACTATATTCGATACCGGCTTGGCGGAATGCCTCAGCCGATGCAATTTTGGCGGAAAGCGCTCCGGATTCCTCCTTGGATACCGAGGTCAGATCAATCTCTGCCCTCAAAGGCTGTCCCAGAGCAGACAATACCGTCAGCTTTCCCAGGCCAGCCGCATTCACATTGGAAAACGCCATTGCCGATAATACGGCGGCACTAAGCGTCTTCAGGGTGAACGCGCCGAATTCCTGGCGTATAAGTGAATGCATTTTCGGTGGCATAGGCGGCATTCCGTTTGCGTATCTCGTTGAGGCACAGCGTTCGCCCCAATTCAGTTTGAGGGAACTTTCACCATATCATCATGGACTTAGCCGCGCAAGTGTAACCAACTTGCCAACTCCTGTAAAACTCTTACTCTTGCAAAATCCTCACGTTATATTTAGCAAGCAGTTAGTCCATTGTCGATATGTTGCGTTATCACAACGCACTTGGGGCCTGTTTGCACTCAGTCTTTCAAAATACCGATTACAAACAGACCCCGTTATCCACCGCTCAAATTACCGGAATATCAGTTGTCGAGGACGATGCGTAACATGCGACGCAGCGGTTCAGCCGCCCCCCAGAGCAGTTGGTCGCCAACAGTGAAGGCGGACAGGTACTCCCCCCCCATCTGCATCTTGCGCAAGCGGCCGACCGGGATTGTCAGCGTGCCGGTGACGGCTGCGGGAGTCAGGCCCTTCATGGTCGCCTCGCGGTCGTTCGGTACGACCTTGGCCCATTGATTGGTGTCGGCAATGATGCCTTCAATTTCGTCTAACGGCACATCCTTTTTCAGCTTGATGGTCAGCGCCTGTGAATGGCAACGCATGGCACCGATACGCACGCATAAGCCGTCAACTGGAATCGCAGGTCTTGCGCCCGGGCCGAACCCCTCTCCGCGACCGAGAATCTTGTTGGTTTCCGCGCCGCCCTTCCACTCTTCGCGCGAAACGCCGTTGCCCAGATCCTTATCGATCCATGGAATCAGGTTGCCGCCAAGCGGAACACCAAATTGCTTGGTTTCCTCTGCCGTCATGGCGTGTTGCTTGGCAAGCACCTTGCGGTCAATCTCGAGAATGGCCGAGGCCGGATCGTCGAGCAGGGCCTTCACTTCCGCATTGATCGAACCAAATTGGGTCAGTAGCTCGCGCATGTGCTGTGCGCCGCCGCCGGATGCGGCCTGATAAGTCATGGAGGTCATCCACTCAACCAGATCCTGCTGAAACAGGCCACCCAAACCCATCAGCATGCAGGACACGGTGCAGTTGCCGCCGACGTAGTTCTTGACACCGCGGCCCAATGCGTCCTTGATGACGTTCAGGTTGACCGGATCAAGGACGATGATGGCATCATCCTTCATACGCAGCGTAGACGCCGCGTCGATCCAGTAGCCGTTCCAGCCTGCGCCGCGCAGCTTCGGGAAAATCTCAGTGGTGTAGTCACCACCTTGGCAAGTGATGATGATGTCGCACTTCTTCAGCTCATCAATATTGTTGGCATCCTTGAGCGTGGTTTCGTTTTTCGCCACTGCCGGAGCCTTGCCTCCCGCATTGGATGTCGAAAAGAATACCGGCTCGATATGGGCGAAGTCGCCCTCTTCCTGCATGCGCTGCATCAGGACCGAACCCACCATACCACGCCAACCTACCAGACCAACTAACTTCACGATTTTCCCCTCAATGAAATTTCAACAAAACATCCTTATCGCGCCAGCGCCTGCACCACGGCATCGCCCATTTCCTTCGTACCGACTTTGGTCGTGCCTTCCTCGTAAATGTCTGGCGTGCGCAAGCCTTGCGCCAAGACCTTCTTTACAGCAGCTTCAACGCGATCAGCCTGCTCCGCCTTGTTCAGCGAAAAACGCAGCAGCATTGCCGCAGAAAGGATGGTCGCAAGCGGATTAGCAACCCCCTTGCCGGCGATGTCAGGCGCGGAACCATGGGACGGTTCGTACAGACCTTTGTTGTTGGCGTCCAGCGAGGCCGATGGCAACATACCGATCGAGCCAGTCAGCATCGCAGCGGCATCGGAGAGGATGTCGCCGAACATGTTGCCGGTGACGATGACGTCGAACTTCTTCGGAGCGCGGACCAATTGCATCGCCGCGTTATCCACATACATATGCTCAAGCGTGACGTCCGGGTATTCCTTGTGCACGTCGGTGACAATGTCTTTCCAGAACTGGAAGGTCTCGAGCACGTTGGCCTTGTCAACGCTGGTCAAGCGTTTGTTCCGCTTGCGTGCCGCCTGGAAGGCAACATGCGCAATGCGACGGATTTCGCTTTCGGCATAGCGCATCGTGTCGAAACCTTCACGCTCACCTTTGAACGGGCCATCCGGACATTCGCGCATGCCGCGTGGCTGACCGAAGTAAATGTCACCGGTCAATTCGCGGATGATCAGGATATCCAGACCCGACACAACTTCGGGTTTGAGCGTCGATGCGCCTGCCAGTTCCGGGTAGAGGATGGCCGGACGCAGATTGGCAAATAGATTCAGGTTCTTGCGCAGGCCGAGAATTGCCTGCTCCGGGCGCAACGCGCGCTCCAGCTTGTCGTACTTCCAGTCGCCAACCGCGCCGAACAACACGGCATCGGCTTCTTTTGCGAGTTTCAGCGTGGCCTCGGGCAGCGGGTGGCCTGCAGCTTCGTAACCTGCACCGCCGACCGGAGCAGTTTCCATTTCAAATTTTTCATCAAGCGCGTTGAGCACACGAACTGCTTGTTCGATGATTTCAGGGCCGATGCCATCGCCGGGAAGGACTGCGATCTTCATAGTTCGTATTTCTGACTTGGTTGCAGGGCGCGTCGTGACGCGCCGCATGAGTAGGGTCAAAACATTCGGCGCCTCACGACGCGCCTTGGACTCAGATAGTGTTAGACAGCCATGGCTGCGCAATCAGGTGGCGCTCCTCGAACGCACGGATCTTGTCAGCGTGACGCAAGGTCAGGCCAATGTCGTCGAGGCCGTTCAGCAGGCAGTACTTGCGAAAAGCGTCTACTTCGAATGGGTAGTGCGTATTGCCATTGGTGGTGCTGACCACCTGTTTTTCGAGGTCAATAACTAGGCGAAAACCAGGAAACACCTTCACTTCGTTGAACAACTGATCGACTTGAGCCTCAGAGAGTACGATAGGCAACAGTCCATTCTTGAAGCAGTTGTTGAAGAAGATATCGGCAAAACTCGGTGCGATGATGGCGCGAAAACCGTACTGCTGCAACGCCCAAGGTGCATGCTCGCGTGACGAGCCGCAGCCGAAGTTCTTGCGAGTCAACAGAATCGAGGCGCCATGATAGCGCGGCTGGTTAAGTACGAAATCAGGATTCAACGGCCGCTTGCTGTTGTCCATGCCGGGTTCGCCATGATCGAGATAGCGCCATTCGTCGAACAGGTTCGGCCCGAAGCCGGAGCGCTTGATCGACTTCAGGAACTGCTTTGGAATGATGGCGTCGGTGTCAACGTTGGGGCGGTCGAGCGGAGCGACGATGCCTTCGTGTACGATAAATTTTTCCATGATTTTGATCTCGGTAGCTGCCGGCAGTGCCGGCAGCCCATGCTTCACAACTATCTCTTGGCGGCGTGTTCGACGGCTTCGCCAGCCTTCTTCACGTCCTTGCCGATGCCTTCCACAGTATTACAGCCGGCGAGGACCAACGCGGAAATCAGGATTGCGAACAATTTTTTCATTTTCTTGTTCTCCCTGTTTGAACGTCAGCGTAATGCACGCACGTCGACGAAATGCCCTTCGATCCCGGCCGCAGCCGCCATTGCCGGTGACACCAAATGAGTGCGGCCACCCTGTCCCTGACGCCCTTCAAAATTCCGATTGGAGGTCGAGGCGCAGCGCTCGCCCGGTTCCAAGCGGTCGGCATTCATGGCCAAACACATCGAGCAGCCCGGTTCGCGCCATTCGAAGCCAGCATCCTTGAAGATTTTGTCCAGACCTTCGCGCTCGGCTTGTTCCTTCACCAGACCGGAACCGGGAACGACCATCGCAAGCTTGACGTTGGAAGCACGGTACTTGCCTCGCACCACAGCCGCAGCCGCACGCAAGTCTTCGATGCGGGAATTGGTGCAGGAGCCGATGAAAACCTTGTCAATACGGATATCGGAAATCGTGGTATTCGGCTTCAGATCCATGTAGACCAGTGCCTTTTCCATCGCATCGCGCTTGACAGGGTCTTTTTCCTTGTCCGGATCAGGCACGCGATCATCGACCGCCACCACCATCTCGGGGGACGTACCCCAAGTCACCTGCGGCTTGATCTCGGCAGCATTGAGAGTGACTACCATGTCGAACTTCGCGCCCGGATCGGAATGCAGGGTGCGCCAGTACTCAACTGCACGTTCCCAGTGTGGACCGACCGGTGCGAAGGGGCGACCCTTGACATAGTTGATCGTCGTGTCATCGACTGCGACCATACCAGCGCGCGCACCTGCTTCAATTGCCATATTGCAAATGGTCATGCGGCCTTCCATCGACAATGAACGAATGGTCGAACCTGCAAATTCGATGGCATAGCCGGTGCCACCGGCAGTACCAATGCGGCCGATCACGGCCAGCACTATGTCCTTGGCGGTGACACCGAACGGCAGCACGCCGTCAACCTGCACCAGCATGGATTTCGATTTCTTTGCCAGCAAGGTCTGCGTCGCCAGCACATGTTCTACTTCGGAGGTGCCGATGCCATGCGCCAGGCAGCCGAACGCGCCATGAGTAGATGTGTGTGAATCGCCGCAAACCACTGTCATGCCGGGCAGCGTGGCGCCCTGCTCCGGACCGATCACGTGAACGATGCCCTGGCGTTTGTCGCGCATGCTGAAATAGGTGAGGCCGTATTCCTTTGTGTTGGCGTCGAGCGTTTCAACCTGCAAACGCGACACCGGATCGGCAATACCATGCGAACGGTCGGTGGTCGGCACATTATGGTCGGCGACAGCCAGGTTGGCCGAGATACGCCATGGCTTGCGCCCTGCCAGCTTCAGACCTTCAAAAGCCTGTGGGCTGGTGACTTCGTGTACCAGGTGCCGGTCGATGTAGAGGATGGTAGTGCCGTCCTCCTCGGTATGGACGACGTGCGATTCCCAGAGTTTGTCGTAGAGCGTTTGAGCCATGTTTCAAAAGCGCGATGCAGCGGATAGGAATGAAGGTAAGTCCTTGATTATGCCATAGTTGTGCATCACGACTGCGCCTTGCGGACGCCGGCAGGTGGAGGTTTTAAAAGCGTTATTACTTTCGTGCCTGCTCATAGAGTGGCATCACACGCTGAGAATAGGCGCTCAAATCCTGCAGCCGTGTTTCGCTCGACGGGTGTGTGGAGAGAAATTGCGGTGGCTCCTGCCCGCCGATGCGAGCCATCTTTTCCCATAGAGTGACGGCGGCATGGGGGTTGTAGCCAGCGCGAGCGGCCAATTCAACGCCAATACGGTCGGCCTCGGTTTCTTGCAACCGTGAATGCGGCAAAGTCATGGCAAGGTCCAGCCCCGTATTGGCGATCTTGCCCACGCCTTGGATACCGTAACTTGCACCGATGATATCGGCCACCGAGGCCAGCAAGCCAGTACCCATCTGTTCGGAAATCCGTTCGCGTGCATGTTCGCGCAAAGCATGGCCGATTTCATGTCCAATGACGGCAGCAAGCTCATCATCCGTCACCTGCAATTTTTCGATCAAACCAGTATAAACGGCAATTTTCCCACCAGGCATGCACCATGCGTTGACTTCCGGTGTAGAAATGACATTGGCTTCCCATGCCCAGCCGGCGGCATCGGGACGGAATGCCGTAGTCTGCTGAATCAACCGACTGGCGATTGCTCGGACCCGCTGTACCTGCGCAGGATTGCGATTCAACACTCCCTTGCTGCGTGCGCTGTCCATCATCTGGGAATATTCCTGGCTAGCCGACTGATCGACC
>Ga0070660_100002263_pt1 | contig 13220 bp, 10 predicted proteins | sample KBSC33metaG_FD_64670 | JGI IMG/M metagenome (GOLD analysis project Ga0070660, IMG submission 64670) | Corn rhizosphere microbial communities from Kellogg Biological Station, Michigan, USA - KBS C3-3 metaG | ecosystem: Host-associated > Plants > Roots > Rhizosphere > Soil ... | reverse complement strand
CGGAAAACCGGGTAAGGTCCGGCGAATCGCAGGGGATTCCGGCGAAATGCCGACACGGGACAGCGACAGCAAACTCATCGCCCTTCTGAAATCCAACGCCCGCGAACCGGCGGCGTCGCTGGCGCGCAAGCTCGGCCTCGCCCGCTCCACGGTGCAGGAGCGCATTGCGCGGCTGGAACGCGAGCGCGTCATCAAGGGCTACACGGTGCGTCTCGCCGAAGAAGCCGATGCGCGGTCGCTGCGCGCGGTCGTGATGATCACCGCCGATCCCAAACAGGCAGACCGCGTCGGCGCGGAACTGAAGAAGATGGCCGAGGTGCGCTCGCTCTCCGCCGTGTCCGGCGCCTACGACATGATGGCGATGGTGGAAGCCGACACGCCCGCCAAGATGGACGCCGCGCTAGACCGTATCGGCAAGGCGCATGGCGTGGCGCGCACCGTGTCGTCCATCGTGCTCAGCGAGAAATTCTCGCGCTGAGAATTTTCGAAGATCGACGAACTTTACGATGCCTGCAAAAAGGCGAACGTTCAGAGCTAGGAATGCATTGGACGCACGCTCTGTGCGTGCGGGCGGATGGTAAAGCCCGCCTTCTGCAACGTGTCGTGGATTTCCTTGCCATGCGCGGCATCGCGCGCTTCGATGGTGAGACTCAGGTCCGCGGATTTCACCGACATATCCGTCATCATGCGGTTGTGCGCCACGTCGAGGATGTTGCCGCCCGCCTCGCCGACGACAGTGGCGATCTTCGCGAGCCAACCCGGCTGATCCTCGATCTCCACGACCAGTTGCAGGATGCGGCCCTCGCGCATCATTTCGCGCAGGATGACGTTCGACAAAAGGCGCATGTCGATATTGCCGCCGGACAGAACAACGCCGACTTTCTTGCCCTTGAACAAATCGGGATTTGAGACGATGGCGGCGAAGGCGGCTGCTCCCGCGCCTTCCACGACCGTCTTCTCGATCTCCAGCAACGTGGCGACGGCCTTTTCGATCTCGTCCTCGCGGACCAGGAGAACATCCTTAACCATTTCGCCGACGATGCGCCGGGTGATCTGGCCCGGCTGCTTCACCGCGATGCCTTCGGCGATGGTCTGCCCGGAGCATGGCAAGTCCGCCTGCTTCAGCACGTCGTACATGGACGGATAGAGCGCGGTCTCGACGCCGTAGATTTCGATGCCGGGCTTCAGCGCTTTCGCCGCTATGGCGATGCCGGAGATCAATCCGCCCCCGCCGATGGGAACGACGAGCGTGTCCACGTCGGGCGCGTCGGCCAGAAGCTCCAGTGCTACCGTGCCCTGCCCGGCGATGATCAGCGGATCGTCATAAGGATGCACGAAGGTGAGGCCTTCTTCCTTTTCGATCACGTGCGCGCGATCCGAGGCTTGCATGAGCGTCATGCCATCCAGCACCACGCGCGCGCCGAAATTCTTGGTGTGCTTCACTTTGTTGAAGGGCGTGCCTTCTGGCATGACGATGGTGGCCGGAATGCCCAGGCGGCCCGCATGATAGGCGACGCCTTGCGCGTGATTGCCGGCGCTCATCGCCACCACGCCGCGTTTGCGCTGCTCGGCATTGAGCGAGGTCAGCTTGTTCAGCGCACCGCGCTCCTTGAAAGACGCTGTGAACTGGAGGTTCTCGAATTTCAGCCAGATCTCGCAGCCCGCGATCTTTGAAAGCGTGCGGGAGAAATGCGTCGGCGTGCGCTCGACGATGCCGTCGATCACCTTCGCGGCGGCGCGAATATCGTCGATGGTGATGTCGGAAGCGGTTCCGGCGGAAGAAGCGGTCGTCGCCTTATGGGCCAATGCAGGGTCCCCATTTTGCGCCCGGCTGGTAGCAGCGGAGGGATTTGAACCCCCGACCAAGGGATTATGATTCCCCTGCTCTACCACTGAGCTACGCTGCCGGATGGCCAGCCAAGGAGGCGCGGTTTAAGGGCGGGGGCCGGGGGTGTCAAGAACGGCGATCCGGCGGCCATCCGTGACATAACAATGAGCGCTGCCATGCTCACCACTCCCAAGCCACCCAAATACGATTTCCTGAGACGGGTCGCGCTTGCCCTGCCCGGCGCGGCAGAGGTCATCGATGGCCACGGCTATTGGTTCAACATCGGCCGCAAGACCTTCGCGCTTTACGGGGGCCGCCAATGGATCCTGCGCCTGCCCAAGGATCAGGTGATGATGCTGATCGAGGCCGACCCGGATGTTTTCTCGCCGATGAGAACTGCGACAATGCTGTGGGCCTATGTCGATGTGACCAAGCTTGATGCGAAAGCGTTGCGAGGCTACATGACGGCAGCGTGGCGTTACGCGGCGCCCAAGAAGCTGCAGGCAGAGCTGAAGGCCAAATAGCTTTTCGAGATTACTCCGCGGCGAGCGCGGCAATGTCGTTTCGCGCGATCCAGCCACCGCCCAACACACGGCCACCGTCATAGAAGACGCAGGCTTGCCCTGGAGCCACCGCATCCTCCGGATGGAGCAACTCGACATAGGCGCCATCGCCTTTGGGCGTCACGCGCGCCGCCACCGGCGGGCGCATCGAGCGCGTCTTCACCGCGCACAGGAAGGTATCCGTCCGCGCCGTGAGCCAATTCACGTCGCGCAGGAAGAAGCTGCCGGTCGCAAGCGCCGAACGCGGCCCCACGATCACGCGCGCCTTGGCGGCGTCGATCTTGAGCACGAACAGCGGCTCTTCATGGCCGGAAAGACCCAGGCCCTTGCGCTGGCCGACGGTGAAATGGATCACGCCATCGTGCCGCGCCAGAACCTTGCCCTGTTGATCGACGATATCGCCCGGCCTCACGGCGCCGGGATTGAGCTTCTCCACGACGCTCGCGTAATTGCCGTCCGGCACGAAGCAGATGTCCTGGCTGTCCGGCTTGTCGGCGACAATCAGCCCGAGTTCGGCGGCGATCTTGCGCACATCGCTCTTGGGCATGCCGCCGAGCGGAAAGCGCACGAAATCCAGTTGCGCGCGCGTGGTGCGGAAGAGGAAATAGCTCTGGTCGCGCGCGGGATCGGCGGCGACGTGCAGCTCCGGCCCCTCCGCGCCATCCACGCGCTTTATATAATGTCCGGTGGCGAGGGCATCGGCGCCCAGCTCCTTCGCCGTCACCAGCAGATCGGCGAACTTCACCTTCTCATTGCAGGCGACGCAGGGGATCGGCGTTTCACCGCGCGCATAGGTGGCCGCGAAATCTTCCATCACCGCGTGCCTGAAACGCGCTTCGTAGTCCAGAACGTAATGCGGGATACCGAGGCTCTCCGCCACGCGGCGCGCATCGTGAATATCCTGCCCGGCGCAGCAGGCCCCCTTCTTCTTGGCGACAGCGCCCGCATCGTAAAGCTGCAAGGTCATGCCGATGACGTCATAGCCTTCGTGCTTCAGAAGCGCGGCGGTGACCGAGGAATCCACACCGCCGGACATGGCAACGACCACGCGGGTGTCGCGCGGTTCCTTCGCAAATCCAAGGCTGTTGCGGGCGGCGGTCATGGCGGTGCCTATAGGCCCGCCGCGCGCGGCCTTCAAGCGATTTAGCGGCCGGCCGGGGACAGATAGTTAAGCAGTGAAACCTGGTTCAACTGCGCGGTCACCTGCAAAGCCGCCTGCAACGCCACCTGGCTCTGGTTGAGCTGGGTGATGGCGGTCGGCATGTCGACCTGTTCGATGTTTGCGACAAATCCCTGGAACAGATTGGACATGGCCTTCTGATTGGCGCTCGCGTCCTTGAGCTGACCGTAAACATTGCCGTTGGCCGCCGCGGCATTGTTGACCTGGCTCGCGGCGGTGGTTGCGGTCTGGATTTCGCCGGACAGGAAGGTCGATTGCGCATCGGTGAGGCCCGTCGAGAAATTGCCGTTCGGGCCGGCATTGAAATCGGCGATGTCCTTCAGCGTCTTCAGCAAGCCCGATCCGATATCGGAGGCAAGCATGCCCACTTTCACACTCTGGCCGTCGCCGATCATCACCGAATTCGCCACCGTGCCGTTCTGGAATGCGTCCGACGATGACGTCATGGAGATAAGATCGTTGAGGCTCGTCGCCGTGACGGGCGGCTGATTGTTCTTGTCCCCGCCGTAGAGATAGTTTCCGTTCGAGTCTTTCGAATTCAGAATCTGAACCACCTGATCGAAAATGCCCTGGGCCGTCGTCATCAGCGTGGAGCCGTCGTTATCGCCGGTCGCGGTGGTGATCGCCTGACGCAACTGGTTGGCCAGATCGGACAGCGAACTCATCTGGTTGTCCTGCAAATTCGCCTGGTTGACCGCCAGCGTGGTGGCGGACTGATATGCATCGGCGCGGTTGGCTGCAGAGCGCGTCGCTTCCAGCATGGCGGTCTTGTCGCCGATGCCGGCATAATCGGTGGCGACCTTGCCGCTCGTAACCTGCGTCTGCGCCTTGTTGAGCGCCAGCTCGGCCTGCTGGATCTGCGACAGCATGAGCTGGCTTTGCGAATTGGTTGCGATGCGATCAATGGTCATGGCTCAACTCCTCAAACCGGCATTTGCAGCAGCGTATCGTAAAGCTGCTGGCCGACCTGCAGCATGCGCGCGCCCGCGGCGTAGGCCTGCTGATAGATCATCATGTTGGAAAGCTCTTCATCGAGATTGACGCCGGACTCGCTCGCCTGGCGCGTCTGTGCTTCGGCGAGGCGGTCACCCTGCGTCGTACTCGCAGTGGTGGCCGCGTTGCTGCGGGTTGAAACGTCCTGATAGAAATTCGCCGCGTAGTCGCTCAGCGTCGAAACCTGCGCACCCATGCCGCCGGCAGCGCCGAAGTTCTGGCGCGCATTGGCCAAGTTTTGAAGCGCGATCAAGCCGCGCGCGTCACCGGAACCCAGAATGGAATCGCCGGCCGCCGTCGTGGACGTGATGTTCGATTGCGCGAAGGGTAGCGAAGACGGCGATGTCGCCAAGTTCGAATTGACCGAGAAGCCTTGCGCCTGCACCGCCGCCTGATTGGCGCCGATGCCGAAAAGGCCGGTGAAGCTCATTCCGGTCGTGCCGCGTTGGGTCGTATCGGATGTCGTGGTCAGCGTGTCGCTGCTGTTGCCGCTGGACGGCGTGAACTTCATCGAACCGTCGGTGCCCAGGGAGAATGTGCCCGCGCCGCCAAACGCGGTGTTCATCGCGGTGACGATGTCGCCGATGGACATGCCCGCCGTGAGCGTGACCGAAACCTGCTTGTCGATCGTGCCGTTGGGGTTCTTGAGCATGAAGCTCATCTTGCCGCCGGCTGCAAAGCCGCTGTCGTCGCTGGCCGAAAGGCCGGTGGACAGGATCGAAGGCGCCGCGCCTTCGAACACGTCGTTCAATCCGAAGAATTGCGAGAGGCCCACGCCGCCGCGGCTGGACGGCGTTGTCGCATCGTCCTGCACCACGACGCCGTTGGTGCCCGTGGCGGAAATCGAAAGCTCGCCGTTCGCGAAGCTGGCGCTGCCATTGCTGCCGAGCGCGCCGTTCAGCGCGGTGGCGAAATCGCCGACCGTGGTGCCGATGCTGGCGACCGCGCCGCCATCGACGGACAATGTGCCGGCACCGAAATCCACATCCACGCGGCTGACGAGATTGCCGTTCGCATCGGCGACGGCGATAGTGGTCTTGCCGGAGAAGTTGAGTGCATCGCTGGAAAGAAGGCCTGTGTTGCGCCCATCCAGGGAAGATGGCGGCGGCGCAGCCGAATTGACGTTGGCCTGCGCGTTGAAAGCAAGCGCGGTCTGGCGCGCGAAATTTCCCAACTCGGCCTGCAGCGCGGGCAACTGGTTGTCGCGCATGTCGATCAACCCCTTGATGGAGCCGGAGCCCAGATGGGGGTCCAGCACCTGGGACGGGCCGATCTGCTGGCCGCTCATGCCGTTGATGTTCGTCAGCGTGATCTGGCTGTAAGCGCCGTTCGCGTTGCCGCCCGCATAGGAAAGCTGGGCGTAGGTGTCGCCGATGAGGTTGACGCCATCCTGCGTGGACACAAGAAGCTGGCCGTTCGGCTGCTCCGTCGTGCGAACGCCGATCAGGGAAGAGAGGTTCTGCACGGCCTGGTCGCGCTGGTCCAGAAGGCCCGAAGCCTTGTCGCCCGCCAGCGTGGCCGTCTGAATCTGCTGGTTAAGGTCATAGATGTTCTTGATCAGAGAATTGACGTTGGAGATGGACGAGCTGATCTGTCCATCGACCTGCGTCTGCAACGAGGTGATCGAGGACGAGGTGTTCGAGATCGTGCTTGCCAGGCTTTGCAACGCGGTCAACACGCTTTGTTGGCTGGTGCCGGTGTTGGGCGCCTGCGATGCCGTGCTGATAGCCGAGAAGATATTGTCGAGCTTCGCGTTGAGCGAGTTGCCATCGCCCGGCTGGCCCAGAATGCCGTTGAGCTGGGCATAGATGTCGCTCTGCGCGCCATATTGCGCGGCGCCGGCGCTTGCCGAAAGCGTTTCGCTCTGCAGGAACTGATCGACGACCCGCTGAACGCTGGCGATATCAACGCCGGTAAGACCGCCGCCCGCGACCTGTGTCGTCTGGTTGACGACGCGGCGCGAATAGCCCTGCGTGTTGATATTGGCGACGTTGTCGGAAACGACCTTGAGTGCGGCCGTATTCGTCTGCAACGCCGTCATCGCACTGGCAAGAATACTGTTGATCGACACGGGGGTCCCCGCTCCAAATGCTTTTATGCCGTGGCCGAGGTCGCAAGCACCGTGCCATGCGAAAGCCGTGCGTTACTTGGAGAATTTCGACGGTCGGCGGGTGAAATGCACGGCAGAGTTTGCCGGGTGTGGCACTTCATGCCCGCGCAATTCCGACGTCACGCAAATGCGCCCCGCATGAAATTTCGAGGATTTGCGCGCGGATTCGAACTGGTCCGGCCCTTGCTTTTGTTCACCCGGATTATTGCGGATCAATCATGGCTCTCAGTTCGGCCAGTGCAGTTTCGCCGGCGCCGGCGGTGGACAACACCGCCAAGGCGAACACATCTGCTGCCGCCTCAGGCAACGGAAGCGGCGGCTCGTTCACGGACAACCTTGATTCCGTTCTCGCGCAACCCGACGCCACCGACGCAAAGACGTCTCCCGAAAACGACAACGATGTCCGCGCCCAGCTGCATGGTCATCGCAAATTCGGCAAGCTCAAAAGCAAGCTGAAGGGCGGTGAAGCGGGCATCATGCTCCTCCCGGCGCAACTCCAACAGCAGCAAGCGATCATCCAGAAGCTCGGCGCCACGAACACCGGCATCGACATTCCAGCTTTGCGCGCGGCGATGGGCAAAGGCGGACAGATTCCGGGAAAGATGCATGGCTTGCCGACACTCGATCCGGTGACCGGCAAGGTGAATGTCGGACAAGCCGTCAATCCGGCCGCGTCCACCGCGCCCCAGACATTCGCCGAGGCCATGAATGCGGCCGTCGGGACGCCTGCCGCCGGTACGGTTGATGCGGCTGCGCAAAATGGCGTGCCCAGCACACCCACAACGCCCGCTACGCCGGACAGCCCAGCCGTCAAAGGCACAACGCAAACCGCAGACGCAGCGAACGCCGATCCATCCAAAGCCGCGGTGCAGGCAACGTCGCAGGACAAACTTGTCACCGCCTTGCTGAAAACCGCCACGGCGCCTGTTCTCAAAGCCGGCCAGGCGGATGGCAGCAAAGTGCCCAACGCCAAAATCGGTCATCACGCTCATTCGCACAAAGCCGCGGCCGGGACCGACACATCCGGCACCGAAACGGTTCAGTCGATGGCGGTGAAGATCGCCGCAACCGCGGGCGCCGCGGATAGTTCCGATGCAGCACAGGTCGCCGCCAAAGGCGTGGCCGTCGCGGAAGTCGCATCCCGGACGGCGCCTACCGCACCGACGGTTACAAAAATCGAAACGGCTGCGATGGCGAATGCCACGCAGACCGCGATCCATACGCCGACGGCGCAGGCGAAGATCGAGGCGCAGGCGCTGCCCATTCCGTTCGATGCCAAGCCCAGCGATTCTAAGGACAGCAACGCGGATTCGAAGAGCGGCAGCGGCGATAAAAGCCCTGCCCAGCCCGGCAGCGTTCACAACGCCGCCGACGCCCCGAAATCGGCCGATGCGACGGCGCCCAATTTCCCCGACGCGCAGCCATCGACGCCCGCGCCGTCTCACACCAACTCCGCGTCCACGAACACCAATCTGGCTACCGCCGTGAACACGCAGGCGACGACCCCGGCAACGGCCACGCCGCAGATCGCGGCCACGCTGCACGTCTCGCAACAGCCGCAGCAGAACACGCCGGCGGACCAGGCGACCTTCGCCGCGCTCGGCGTCGCCATCGCCGCCAAATCGAAGGACGGCGAAAAACAATTCGACATCAATATGCATCCGGCCGATCTGGGCCGGGTCGACGTGCGCATCTCGGTCGATGCCGACGGCAAGACGCAGGCGCATTTGAGCGCGGAACATCCGCAGACGCTTCAGATGCTGCAGAACGACAAGGCCACGCTGGAGCGCAACCTGCGCGACGCCGGTCTCAATGTCGCCAACAACGGCCTCAGCTTCTCGCTCAAGGGCGAGCAGCAGCCGTCGACGCCGACCTTCAACGCGCGCAGCCGCGCACTGTCCATTTCCGCGATCCAGACCGCGGACAGTTCGTCCACCAGTTCCCACGCGAGTCTCGCACCCGGCGACTCGCGCCTCGATATCCGGGTTTGAGGTAAGTCATGACCACGGTTCCGCCAGCGACGGCAAACACGAACTCGACCGGCAAAAACGGCACGAGCAACGCCATCACCGACTTGTCGGGCAATTTCGACACCTTCCTGACGCTGCTGACCACGCAGCTGCAAAACCAGGATCCGATGAACCCGATGAACTCCGATCAGTTCACGCAGGAACTGGTGCAGTTCTCCGGCGTCGAGCAGCAGATCAACACCAATGACAATCTGAAGACACTGATCTCGCTGCAACAGGGCAACGCGACCAACAATGCGATCAACTATCTGGGCAAGAACATCACCATCACGGATGGCAGCGGCCAGTTGACGGATGGCGAGGCCCAGTGGAGCTACGCGCTGGGCGGCGCGGCCGCCAACACCACGATCACCGTGACCGATGCAAACGGCAAGGTCGTCTACACCGGCAAAGGCGAGACCAAATCCGGTCAGCACGATTTCGACTGGAACGGCAAAGACAACGGCGGCAACCAGCTCGGCGACGGCACCTACAAGCTCTCCGTCGCGGCGACAGCGCCGGACGGCAGCGCCATCGAAAGCGCGGTAGCCAGCAAAGGTGTCGTCAGCGAAGTGAATTTTACCGGATCGGAACCTTATCTGATGGTCGGGGCCATGGCCGTTCCCGTCAGCGCGGTTTCCGCAATCGATATCGCGGCCTCAAACTGAAGGACAACCGGCGGCCGAGAAGCGGCGCCATAAAAAACATGACGGCCACGCAGGCGAAGCCGCGGGATGCCGGACAAAAAAAGGAAGCAAGACAATGTCACTCTACGGCGCACTTATGATTGGCGTCTCGGGTCTGGATGCGAACAGCCAGGCCCTTAGCGTCGCCTCATCGAACATCGCCAACGTCAACACCGTTGGTTACAAGACCAGCAGCGCGAACTTCTCCACGCTGCTCGCCTCCGCCATGGGCTCGGGCGACGTCAGCAATGCCGGCGTTCAGTCCAAGGCGTCGCAGAACATCACCACGCAGGGCACCATCCAGACCGCGTCCTCGCCGACCGATCTGGCGATCTCCGGCAACGGCTTCTTCGTCGTCAGCACGACGCCGGCGGCCGCAGGCTCGGTCAACTCGCAATATTATACGCGCGCGGGTGACTTCAATCCGGATGAGAGCGGCAACCTCGTCAACTCCGCGGGCAACTACCTGATGGGTTGGCCGCTGGACTCGACCGGCAACGTGCCGACCAACCGCACCGACATGACGGCGGTGAACATCAACAACCTGTCCGGCAAGGCGGAAGCCACGACCAAGATGACCTTGCAGGCGAACCTGCAGGCAAGCACGACACCGGTTGGCGCATATACCGTCGGCGACATGGAAGCCGGCACGGTCACGCCGCAGTTCCAGCGCACCATCAATATCTATGACAGCCAGGGCGGTTCGCAGCCCCTGCAGATTTCCTATGTGAAAACCGGCGCGAACGCCTGGTCTTATGAGGTCTCGTATCAGGGCAACGCCGCCAATATCGGCGGCGCCTCGAACAATCCGATCGCGACCGGCGATATGACGTTCAACTCCGACGGCACGCTGGCGGGAATTACCGACACGACAGGTGGCAGTTCCACCGCTTCGGCCGACGGCACCGTTGGCATCACGATCCCGTGGGATGCGTCTTCGGGCCTTCAGAGCCAGGCGATCACGCTGAACATGGGCACGCTCAATACCTCCAACGGCGTGACGCAGTTCGACAGCCCATCATCGCTTTCGTCTTCGACGGTTGACGGCTCGCTGTTCGGCAGCCTTTCGGGCGTGACGGTGGACTCGAGCGGCTATGTGACGGCCAACTTCTCCAACGGCCTGTCGCAGAAGATCTACAAGCTTCCGATTGCGACGTTCTCCAATCCGAACGGCCTCACCGCGGTGTCGGGAAATGCCTACCAGGCGTCGAACGCTTCGGGCGTGGCCACGATCAACGAGGCGGGAACCGGCGGCGCCGGCGCCATCGCATCGAGTTCGCTGGAAGCGTCCACCGTCGATCTGGCGACGGAATTCACAAATCTCATCACCACACAGCGTGCTTACCAAGCATCGACCCGAATCGTGACAACCGCTTCGGACATGCTCGATCAGCTTCTGCAGATGTCGCATTAACGGTTGAGGCCGGTGTTGCGCGGAAACGCATCACCGGCCTTCTCCGAAACCGACAAACTGATGCTGAAAGTACAGAGTCTTTTAACCCTGTGTTTTGGCCGTTTGTTAAAGGCGGAACGGTTACTTTGCGCGTGGGTGATGGAGTTGAAAACGAGATGACAATGGGAGATGACCGTAAGGGACGCGTGAGCTACGTCATCGGGCCGGACGGCAGCCCGCTGACTCTCGCCGACCTTCCGCCTCCGGGAACGAAGCGTTGGGTGATCCGCCGCAAGGCCGAAGTCGTTGCTGCCGTGCGCGGCGGACTGTTGAGCCTCGACGATGCGTGCCGCCGTTATACGCTGACCGTCGAAGAGTTTCTTGCATGGCAGCGCGCGATCGATCGCCATGGCCTTGCAGGCCTGCGCGCAACCCGCGTGCAGCAGTACCGCAACTAGTTAGCGAATGGTGAATAGCGAAGTGCGAGCAGGGCAAAAAAATCCATCCGCCACTCGCAATTCGCTAGTCGCGTTCTTTCAGCGTTAAGCCCACCTTTACCAAGACACGGCAATGTTTGCCTACCAGGGCGCGCTCCTCATCTGCGTGTCCCGAGCGGAGGGCGTGCATTGCCGGAATTTCTCAAAGGTAACGGACCAGCGCGGTTCGGCGTCATGGCCGGCGTCGCGGCCGTTCTCACCGCATTCTTCCTGTATGTCGCCGGCGTGATCTCCGAACCGCCGAAGACCATTCTCTATTCCGGTCTCGATCCGCGCGCCGCCGCACAGGTGACGGCGAAGCTCGACGCCATGAATGTAAAGTACGACGCCAAGGGCGACGGCGGCACCATCCTCGTTCCGGCCGATCAGGTGACGAAGCTGCGCATGGAGTTGGCGTCCGAGAACCTCCCCGCCGCCGGCACCGGTTACGAGATTTTCGACAAGACGGATTCCTTCGGCACCACAGCCTTCGTGCAAAACATTAACCGGTTGCGCGCGCTGGAAGGCGAACTCGCCCGCTCCATCGAAACCATCGACGGCATCGATAGCGTGCGGGTGCATCTGGTCATTCCCGAGCGCCAGATTTTCAGCCGTGAAGATCAGAGCCCCAGCGCTTCTGTCGTCTTGCGCACGCAGGGCACCATGGACCGCGGCGAAGTCACGGCCATCCAGCATCTCGTGGCGGCCGCCGTTGCGGGCCTCATGCCCAACCGCGTCGCCATTGTTGACGACAAAGGCACGCTGCTGGCCGGTGGAGATGACAAGACCGGTGCTGACGCCGCGGCTGCCGACCAGGAGCAGCACACCACGGATGTGGAAGACAAGCTGCGCCAGCGCATCGAATCCATCGTCGCCAGCGTCGTTGGCCCGGGCCATGTCCGCGTCCAGGTCGCGGCCGACATGAACTACGATCACACCAGCACGACCAGCGAGACCTTCGATCCCGACTCCAAAGTCGTTCGCTCCACCCAAACGGTCGAGCAGAACGCCAGCGACACCAACGCCCAGAACGGCGGCTCCATGTCGGTCGCCAATGCGCTTCCCAACGCGCAGCAGAGCGGCGGCGACAACACCAAATCGAGCAGTGGCCGCACCGAGGAAACGACGAACTACGAAATATCGAAAACAACGAAGACCAGCGTTGTCGATGCCGGCACCGTGAAGCGGCTCTCGGTCGCGGTGGCCGTGGACGGAACGACGAAGACCGACGCTTCCGGCAAGGACAGCTACACGCCGCGCACGCCGCAGGAGCTGACCCAGATCGAAGCGCTGGTGAAATCGGCGATCGGCTATGACAAGACGCGCGGCGACGACGTGAAGGTCGTCAACATGCCCTTCGCGCATCTCGACGTGGCCGAGGCGACGCCGGCGCCAAAGCCGCTGCTCGGACTCGACAGCGCCTATTGGTTCAAGATCATCGAAGCGGGCATTCTCTCGCTCACCGCCCTGCTGATCGGCCTGTTCGTGGTGCGTCCGCTGATCGGCCGCATGTTCGGCCCGCAAATGGCGATGACATCCGGCGCTCCGCTCTTCGCGCAACAGCCGGTGGCCGGGCAATTGCCCGCGCCGCAAGGCGAAGCTGCAGGCGGCGGGCAAATAGCCCTCCCGCCGCCGAAGGAAAACGTAATCGATCTGCAGCGCATCGAAGGACAGGTGCGCGACTCCTCGATCAAGAAAGTCGGCGAAGTTGTGGGCTCGCACCCCGAAGAAGCGCTGGCAATCATCCGTACCTGGCTCCACGAACCGGCATAAAGAACCATGTCACGCGCAAAACCCACTTCCAAAGAAGACATCCGTCAGCTCAGCGGCGCCGAACGATCGGCCATCGTGATGCTTGCGCTGGGCGAAGAACATTCCGCCCGGCTTTGGCAAATGATGGACGAGGACGAGGTCAAGGAAATCTCCCAGGTCATGTCCACGCTGGGTTCGATCTCTTCCACGCTGGTCGACAAGCTGCTGGT
>Ga0070660_100002254_pt1 | contig 13239 bp, 9 predicted proteins | sample KBSC33metaG_FD_64670 | JGI IMG/M metagenome (GOLD analysis project Ga0070660, IMG submission 64670) | Corn rhizosphere microbial communities from Kellogg Biological Station, Michigan, USA - KBS C3-3 metaG | ecosystem: Host-associated > Plants > Roots > Rhizosphere > Soil ... | reverse complement strand
ACGCACGTAAAGACCTGAACCGCTGAAAATGTCTCCGTGACAAACAGAAGACCTGCCTGGGCGACGATCCACGATATCATCACTGAAATTACAATGGCTCCACCGATAACCGCCAGCGCCATCGACGCCGATACTCCTCCGATGAACACAAGCCACGCGAACATGCAGATATTAGCCGCGAAAAATCCGAACAAGGCGAATCTGTACGACAGTGGCTCGGTGGAATCATCGACGTCGGAGGCATTGACTAACGCCTTACGAAAAACAGCTTTGAGATGGACCCGCATGCTCCATGCGAGCCACGCGATCAGCGCAATTGCCCCTCCCGCTTCCTGATAAGCAACGTAGGCCGGCCCGATGCAGGCGCCGAGGGAAAGGGACCCAGAGTTAACTCCCATCATCTGAGACAGCATGGTCTCCAGGCGAGCGATCAGGAAGAATGACCAGATAGAAAAGCAAACTTCTCGGGGAATCAGAAATGCAAACCCTATAACCAGCGGGTAGATCTGCAGGTTTGGCTCGCCAAAATAACTCCAAGGTGCATTGGAGAAAAATGCCCCGGTGTCAAGTCGCGTCTTAATATCGGGAATGGCCGGAAAAAACTGATGCCCCCCCTTAATCGTGTGAAGACAAGTGACCACCGCAACCCCCGTCCACAGCAGTCGGTTACGCAAGAGCGGGTTTAGGCAATGCCCCGGCTCCGGCGCCTCAGCAACCATCGTAGGAAGCTGGACGAGCGGGAAGCTCAGACGCTCATACTCGCTCCACTGCCTTCTGAGAATCGATGACATACAAAAAAAAGCCAGAAACAGCGCCGCGAAGAACATCCCCCATAGCGAAAGGGGCCTTATCCAGGGCAGCCAGGGAATCGGACGCCCAGGGTCCAGCCCCTCGAAATACGTGCGCACTGCGTACCTGTCGTTGACCATCAAGTAAGCGGGTATGTGAGCGACTATCGTATTTTCCCAGCCGTTAGTGGAGTTCGCATAGTAGTGAGGACCGACTAGTGAGGGGATCAGGTATCGCATTAGCCCGCTGGCAGGAAGCCCCGAGACAACCGCGACCGTCGACCAAACCGTCAATATTTCCGCAGGTGAGAACGCGGCACGTCGACGGCCCCCGCGGATCAAAACAGGATTAATTACAAGAACAATCAGGAGAACCGCGCCGAACGCGCCAACGGGAAAGAAATTGCCCGCCAGGAACGTCGCCGCGATGAACTGATCATTGTAGGGTGTGATCGCGCAAAGACCAAGCGCGACCAATAACCCAACCGCCATTGCCCGCGCACTAACCCGCATTAGTGGCCTTCCAGCACATTGAGCGGTGGCGATAAACAGTGGGTCAGGCTGCCGTTTCCCGGATTTTCTTAGGGTCGGTTTCGGCAACTGCCCTGTCATAGAAGAGCCTCTAAAACGGCGATTCAAGCGCCTATTTTCCAAGGTAATTCGAGTTAGTATGGCTAATTATAACGCTAAGATATAATTATGTCAACAATCGTGACCGCGACATCTACCAATTGCGATTGACACCGGCAACCGAACGATGATACTATCCTCGTATGTCAGACCGCAGACCGAGCACTTACGATATCGCGCGCCTAGCCGGAGTTTCCCGATCAACTGTTTCGTTCGTGCTGAACGGGCGCAAAGATATCTGGATCGCCGACGAGACACGCGAACGTGTATTCGCGATAGCAAAGCAACTCAACTACCGCCCCAATCAATTGGCTCGAGCTTTGATCACCGGCACGTCGCGTTTGGTGGGTTTGTGGATGTGGAGCATGTCGACACCATTCAACGCATCGATCATAGAGCAGTCGTTGAAGTTAATGCACGCCGATGGATACCAGGCGCTATTCTTTGAAATGTCCAGTCTCGGCGACGCACCGGATCTACCCGACCCTGGACAATGGCCGCTTGACGGCATTATCGCAGAAGGCGATCCGGCTTTTCTCAAAGCATATGTAGATAGGCACGACCTTACCACCCCGATCGTCACTATCGGAGTTCGAACATCGCCAGCAACCGACCAGGTCAACTTCGATATCTCCATCGGCGTCGGGGAAGCCCTACGCCACTTTGTCGACACGGGACGTACTCGAATCGCCTTTCTTCTTCCGAACAATATCGCTCTCGATTCCGACGAGGAACGACTTGCCTGCTACCGGCAATTCATGAGCGAGATCGATGAGGCGCCTGTATACATTCGTTGCGACTTTTCGGCCAGGTCACGAACGGCGGTAATGGACGAAATCGCCGCACACGTTGAGGCCTATGGCTGCCCCCAGGCAATTCTCTGTTATAACGATGAGATGGCCATCGCCGCCAACCGCGTCCTTCGCGAACGGGGTCTGCGAGTGCCTGACGACGTCAATTTGGTCGGCTGCGATAACTGGGTCGAGACAGAGTTCCAGGTTCCGCAACTAAGTACCATCAGCATCCCTGTCAATGAAGGCTGCAGCACGGCCTGGGAGTTCCTCCGAAACCGCATCGCAAACCCGGACATTCCAACGCAAACCGCTAAATTGCCGGCGCACCTAATCCGCCGTGGTTCCACCTCGTAAACGCATTGACAATGAGCGTGACATGTTGTTACAATACAACTAACTCGATTTACTATTAAATAACGATTCATTGGGGCAGGAGATCCATGAGTAACAATTCAGTCGTCACACTCGCCACGCCACAAACCACCGGTTACGGATTGGCGGATGCCGCCGCTCGCGATCGAACCCATTGGATGACCGGCAAGTTTGGCCTGATGGTACACTGGCTCTACCCACACACAAGTGCCGAGGGCACCGGAGCCCACGACTTCGAGGGTGCCGTCGATGCCTTCGATCTTGAACAATTCCTGAGCGATTTCTCTTCTACCGGAGCCGAATGGATGATGTTTACCATCGGTCAAAACACCGGATATTATGCAAGTCCGAACTCCACTCTCGACCGGTTGGTAGGAGCCGGCCATGCATCTCACCGCGATCTTGTCTCCGAAATGGCGGCTGGGGTCAAACAGCTCGGCAAGCGCTTCATCCCCTACTTGCCAAGCGAAGTTCATTTTCAGTCAGAGGAAATCAAGGCAGGATTTGCATGGAATCCTGCGGACCAATCAGAATTCCAGCGCCGGTATACCGATTTCATACGTGAGTACTCCCTACGCTACGGGACCAACCTGGACAGTTGGTGGTTCGACGGTTGTTACGACTGGAAAGAGTTCAATAACAAAACGTACGATTGGGAACTCTGGGCAACGGCAGCTCGCGCTGGCAACCCGGAGGCAGCTCTTGCTTTCAACGACGGCTGCTTTTATTGCCGCAAAACAACGCCGGTCACCTCCATTCAGGATTACCTCTCGGGCGAAATCGGCTGGATCGAGGACGGACGAATCAGGCTTGGTACTGAGAAGGAGTTGGACGGCGAAGGGACATACGTCCTTCCGGATAGCAGGTATATCCAATGCACGAAGTGCCAGTGGCATGGGCAGCTCCCTATCGACTGTCTCTGGATGCATTCAGGCCCTGGCCCAATCGATCCACCTCGCTTCACTGACGAGAACCTTGAGAGCTTCGTACGCAACTGCGTCACAGTCGGCGGCGCGGTAACGCTGAATGTCGGCATCTATCAAGAAGGACGCCTTGCACCAAGGACTCTGGAGCAACTTGCGAGGATCGAGCTTCCCAGGTAAACCAAGATTCTTCTAGAAGAAATAGGCGGCGAGATGCGTCCATAATGACCCTGGAGAGCGGCAATCATGCAGCAGTTATTTAAAGGTAATCCTCTCAACCTCGGCCGATACTTTGCAGACCCTGAACCTCGCCAATGGGCTGACGGACGGATGTACCTCTATTGCTCTCACGATCGATTTCCCGAGAGCTGGTGCTCCGACGACTACCACGTGCTTTCGTCCGACGACCTGGTTGATTGGACCGACCATGGAATTGCGTTCCACGCGAGCCAACTCCCTCCCGGTTCCCCCCAGGTTCTCTACGCCTGCGACTGCGCATTCAAGGACGACACGTATTATCTCTTCTTCACGACCCCCAGTGGCATCGTGACAGTCGCATCGAGCCCATCTGCCTTTGGCCCTTTCGGGGCCCCACAAGCGATAGAAGGCATTGACAACGGAATTGATCCGGCGGTTTTCGTTGACGACGATGGTCAGGCATACATTTACTGGGGACAATTCGACAAGGTCCGCGCCGCGCAGCTCACTGCTTCCATGACCGGGATCGTCCGCGACAGTGTCATTCAGCCCCTTTCCGTGGCAGATCATAACTTCCATGAAGGGAGCGCTATAATTAAGCGAAACGGCCTCTACTACTACGTCTACGCCGACACCAGTCGGCACGACGGTAAGCCGACTTGCCTAGGGTACGCGACTGGCCCGACACCACTGGGCCCATTCACATACCGCGGTGTGATCATAGACAGCTTCAGATGCGACCCGGCAGTGTGGAACAATCACGGAAGGATCACTCAGTTTAATGCCGATTGGTTTATCTTTTACCACCGGTCGACACACGGAAGCCCGTACCTCCGCCAGACGTGTTGTGAACCGATCAGCTTCAACCCCGACGGATCGATCGCCGAGGTCATTATGACGTCGCAAGGACCGTGCGGACCGATCGATTCAGCTTCGACGATACCCGCAGCCGCCTGTTGTCAGCTCATAGGGAATGCCCGTGTCTGCGAATTGGACGCGGGATTCGTCCTCTCAAGCATCTCTAATGGCGACGGCGCCGCGTACCGCTTCATCGACTTTTCGACGGCGCCGGCTCAGTTTAAGCTAGAGATGAGCGGCAACGCGGTAGGCGCCATCGTCCAATTACGACTCGACCATGCAGACGGCGACATTGTCGGCATATGTCAAGTTCCAATACTCGACGGCGCCGGGATGACATCTGTTGCCTCCAACCTCTCGAAGCGCCCGTGTGGTGTGCACGAAATCTGGCTGCGTTTTACCATGGATTCCGGCACTCTGACGCTGAACTCCTTCTCATTTACATAAGGCAGCGTCTTCGATCCGGACGACGTCCCTGCAAGCAACTGCCATTGAGTAAGCAAGCAACCTCCTCAGGCACGCCTGTTCTATCAATCTGACGTCCGCAAGTACGAATCGCTCCACTCCGTAACCTAATGGTGGCTAACGGTTAATCCGCTTCGGATCGCGTATTCGCCGTTTGCCTTGTAGGCAGTATCAAAATGACTCCCTTTGGCGGGATTGAGCCTGGAGTACTTATCGGTGAAGCCCCAATACACAAGCCGTAACTTGCGTTAACTAACCCGTCTTCAGCTTGTCCGTAAACGATTGATCGACATTAAATCGGTCGATACCGAACGACTGGAGGGTTACACTGTTAGCTTTGCGGGTTTATGGCCGTTCTCCTGAAAAGTCCATCTACTGTACGGAACTGTTATACTTACAAATGCCACGAAACCATATAATGCCTACATGAACAGGCGAACGCACAATGCCTGCTCAGTAATCATAAGCCTCGCTTCGAGATCTACGGTTGTCTAAGGAGTCGTGAAATGAAGACCAGTATCAAGATCGGTTTCACTCTTATTGAATTGCTAGTTGTTATCGCCATAATAGCGATATTAGCTGCAATCCTTTTCCCTGTGTTCGCTAAGGCTCGAGAGAAGGCGCGACAGACTACCTGTGCGTCGAACAACAAACAGCTCGGGCTAGCATTTATGCAGTACGTTCAAGACAACGATGAGGTGTTCCCCTACCACCCCGGCAATAGTTCGAGCGGCGGCGACGGCTGGGCCAGCTTGATCTACCCGTACGTAAAGTCAGCGGGTGCATATCGCTGCCCCGACGATGTCCACACAACTACCGGCGCCGCGAGCCAGATTTCCTATGCATACAATCGCAACCTGGCGGCCGCTCAGCCATTCTGGATGTGGAATAGTCTCGGACCCCAGTCGGCACACGAATCGACATTGACGGCACCAACAAGCACCGTGTTGCTGTACGAAGCCGTCGGCATGTCGAGCCTGGCGGCCCCGCAGCCGGAGCCAATCCCGAGTAACTCGGTTTCGATCTCCGCGGAGCAGGCGGATCTGACCGATTCCTCGGACTCCGGTAGCCAGGCTGGTAACGGAGTCAACGGACAATGGCAGGTGCCGATCATTGTCACACGACACGGCGACTACCAACTCTCAAGCGACGGTTCTTCTGCCGCCGGCCGAACGACGATACTCGCTGCTGATGGCCACGTAAAGTTCGTCAACGCGTCGGCAGAAGTCAACGGCGGTGGAGTCGTCTCGATCGGCGCCCCCGGCACTTGCGTGGCGCCGGACAGCCTGAGCGGAACGAGTAAGGTCCTAACGTTCTGCACCAACTAACACGCCAACTTCGCTCGATGTATGAGTTTATCGCAACACGATACATTGGCCCGCGTGCCTTTCTCCTGGGGTACGCGGGATTTTTTCTGTGTGACTGCATGCGAACCGCCTAGTTGCGAAATACTTGGGTTGTCGTATTTCCCGATAGAAACATACAAGGATGGACGGTATTGACGGTAACGCCGCCGCTGCTCTGTTGATCCAAAACGCACTCGACCGCGATCCGCGCCATCTTGAGCCAATCGACCTTCATCGTGCTCAGTTCCACTCCCGGTAGGCCACTTGGCGTGGAAAGGCCGTCGAAACCGACGATCGAAAGGTCCTCGGGCACCCGGATTCCCACTTCATGACAAAACCTAATCGTTTCGTACGCCGCAAGGTCGTTACTGCAAGCAACCGCAGAGATGTGGTGGTCCCGGTGGCTAACCAGAATTCCCTTTTCAGCTTCTGAGAGCCTGCCGTCGATCCCCGCCGTCGTCTCGATCAACATGACGCCCCGTCTTACCGCAGCCGCGTGAAATCCGATGCATCGTAGCATCCTCGACGCATAGAGCTCGCGCGATCGCCTGTACATCACCGTAGTATGGCCAAGATCAGCGAGGTACGCGGCTAGCGTACCGGAGGCGTGCTCATCATCCGCAACGACATTGATCGCGTTTTCCGATGGTTCGCGCAGGGAAACCAGCGCTTGTCGACTGGACCCAAGCATCCCGATTAGGGCAGTATCCTCCGGACGCGGCAGGACGATGACACCGTCGACCTTATTCTCGGTCAGTTTCGACAGCGCGTCATTTTGGCTCACTAGATGCAGACCGTTATAGAGCAGGAGGTCGACATTATGATTCGTGCATTCAAGATGTAAACCATGGAACACATCGCTGATGATCTCATCTGCCGGATCGATAAACCCCAATCCGTTGTAAAAACCAATGGCCCCCGCACGATTGTCTCGCAACGACCTGGCGACTGCATCCGCTTGATATCCGATCTCCTCGCTCGCCGCAAGGATCCGCCGTCGCGTCACCTCGGATACTCGACTCGTCGACTTTCCGCGGTTGAGAACCGTAGACGCAGCCATCAAGCTGACCCCCGCATGCATGGCTACGTCCTTCAGAGTTGGCGCTTTCTTGTTCATGTCTTCCGATCGGCTGAATGGTTAGTTACCGAGGTCATTATAGCCCTGTTACACGATCCGTAACAGGTGCTGCCACAAGAACATGTTCGCCTTGTATAATGGGATTGAGGTAATTTATGTCCGCACAGCGTCCCACGGTGGACGACGTTGCTAAGCTAGCGGGGGTCAGTCCGACTTCAGTATCGCGCGTTTGCCGGCCGAATCCGCGGCTCCATGTATCCGACGACATGCGAATCCGCGTAATGCAGGCGATCGAGGAACTTAACTATCAGCCGAACACGGTCGCGCGTTCGCTACGAACGAGGCGGGTGGGCAGCGTCGGTTTCTATGATACATACGGGCTCATTTGGCTTTCGGACCGCCTGTCGAGCGAAATATTCATCGGCCTTCAACTTGGCTGCGCGGACAGACATCAGGAACTCCTGGTCGTGCGCCCCATGTTGGATGCCGGACACCTCGATATTGCCCGTGCACTCAGCCGAACCAAAACTGACGCTATCGTGTGTCTGCCCGGTGCCAGGAACCAGGCGCTCATCGATAATCTGAGCAGCGGATCAAAAGCGGTTGTAACGATCGGCGAAGCAATAGCGAGCGCTCCAGCCGTAGTCGGCGAGGACGTCGATGGCTCTCGCCGCCTCGCGCGACACTTGTACGAACGGGGACATCGCAAGGTCCTCTACCTGAGCGACTTTGACAATCATATCTCGGCTCAGCGCAGGTTGGCGGGGTTTACGGCGGAGGCCGAATCGATCGGCCTGGATGTACAACAGATTGTCGTAACTCCGGGGAATGGCGAAATCCAAGATGAGATCAAAACGCTTCTTTCACACCGGTCTAGCAATGGCATAACGGCCGTCGCCTGTTGGCACGACTTCGCTGCAGTGCGCGTGCTCAATCATTGCGTCCGGTCGGGTATCAAGGTGCCTGATGAGATCGCGGTTGTCGGGTTCGACGGCCTGGATCACCGCGAGATACCTGAGGGATTGGCGCTCACAACTATCAACGTGAATTGGCGTAGTCTTTCTCGGCAGGCAGTAAACACCGCGGTCGACATCGTCAGTGGCAAGGAAGCGCTTCCGGAGCTCGTTATCCCCAGTACATTGACCATTGGCAATACCACGTAGCGGTTGGTCGAAGTTCCTTTTCGATCCACGTCCCTCGATTGACGACAACCGCCGGTCTGCGCGCCAGGTGTCGGCTCAGCTTCGCAAAAGCCAGATAGACTGAATTGGGACGCTCCGCCATGGATACGTCCCAAAATGCGTCTATGTAGATAGATTGACCGAGCTTAACCTAGTAGGGATACCATCCTTGAGCCGTCCACAATTGTGCTTGGCCCGTGTTCACATAGACGTTCTTATACCAATCGATGCGACCTGCCACCATCGCCTTGGCGTGACCATCGAAAAAGATCACGTTGGTCGTGCGCTGATGGCGGAACCTTGGCATCATGCCACATTGCGCCCATGTCGACCACGTCCCGGGTGACGTCACCGGGAAGTCGCAATCATGATGCAGGTCCTGCCTCAATTCGAAGTGAGCACCGGTATGGGTGGCTACTCCATTTGATGGCGACACATAGTCCGTCCAATCCCATTCCCAGGCTGTAAATGCCGCCCAGCCACCAGCTTCGTTGTTTTGTCCGGTTTCCATCATGTAGATCTTATCGGACTGATCGTCGACTGTAGAGACGTGCATCAGAGGTTGATGAAGGGGGCCTCCCCATGGCGTGTCCCCGTCCGGTGCAGCGTCAATACTCGGTTTGATCTCATAGGATTGATTGGTTGGAAATGATGGGCACAGCCACACGGCGCCGCTAGACTTCACATAGGGCTGTAGCACATCTTGCCACATCGTCTGGTGGCCGTCCGGTGTCAAGTACTGATCCATGGGATACGTTTCATCGTTGTCCTGAACGTACTGCATCGCTGCAAGCCCGATTTGCTTCATGTTGGACAAGCAGACGATAGATCGTGCCTTTTCCCGAGCCTGGGTAAATACAGGGAAAAGTATCGCGGACAAAACAGCGATAATCCCGATAACTACAAGCAGCTCAATTAATGTGAACCCAACGTTGCAAGAACGGCATGGCCGTGTACGATTCATTAGCATTATTCCGACCTCTCCACAATTCTCTAGAGCGTGCCGATCCGCCCGCCGGACACTCCTACTATAGATATTCGGCAACTAATGTAGAGATTCGAAGACAAGAAGGCTAGCAATTATGCGAGATTATTGAATGGTGCTTTCAGAAATACGTTGGCGCCACGCATGATATAAACGCCTGCCCGAGTCGATTTCGGGCAGGCGTGAAGGTCATAGGGCGGCCGCTCCGAACGCAGTTCCGGAGCGAGTAATGCCAGAACCGCACTAACTAAGCGGAGGGGTTACTAATTCAACCACGCCGTCGCGTTAACGTAACCACTGCCGCCGCCGCCGCCTTCGGTCGACATTCTTACGTCATCAAAGTTGCCCATTTGCCACCCAAGGCTCTGCCACGCGTTGAAGTGATTCCACAAGGAAATGTAGTGATTCTGGCCAGCACTGTTATTGCCCTGGCGGATACTGATCCACTGTTCAAGCGGGGCGCCGGAAATCCCATGCTGGCTAGGAAAATAGTTGTGATAGATCTTGTAGGTACCCCCATCAGAGTTGACCGTGCCAATTTGTCCACCCTGGAGATATAGCGGGTTACCGCCAGACATTTCAACGATATAGAATTCAGTATCGACGCGGCCCGCGTACGGCGCCGTAAACCAGCCATAGCCGCCGAACGATCCAAAGCCGCCGCTCATTGAAAATGCCCCGCAGTTATAGCCTATCTGTACCCACGGCCACGGAGCGCTCGGTAGATTTCCATACCAGGTACACCAGCCCGTTCCGGTCGTAAAGTCGCCGCCGTAGCCACTCCACGACGCTGAGTAGTTGCCGTTACCGTTCTGACTGAAGCTCGGCCCCCCTGAGCTTTCCCAGTTGAAATAAGCCATTCCATTATTGATTGGGTTATCGGCCTTTGCCGGATTCGGGACACTAAGCGCTAACACGCAAATTGAGGATGCGGCCACCGTTTTTAAGAGACCTTTTGCTATCAAACCATTTCCTCCATCGCCTATGAATTGTTGCCGACGTTGCCCGCACGATTGCGGGCGTTTCTGGTGAACGTCTGCGATACCTGAGAATTCGCAGTCGTTCCATATCTTCTGCCTCTCGCTTATGACGGTCGAGAAGGCGGGATCCGTCGTGCCTCATGAAGCATCAATATAGCTTTAATAGCTATGAGACAATAATATTATTATCGGTGCAATGATTTAATTTCGGGTTACGACTCTCGAAACCGAGCTCAACACTAACGCCTAACAACCAGGCTTGGTCGTTCGCTTCCGAGTTTTCCGTACCATTAACATTATGCCTAAGCCTGCTTTTTGCCTCATTGTTAGATTTGCGTGTTTAATAAGTGAAAACCACGTATGAGAGTGGCGCTAATAGCCCACTCAACGTCAATATGTCGAGCAAGCCTTGTTCTAGGACTCCCGGAATTACTCGTTATCGTTTAAGGGCGCTTATTTGGTTCCTACGTTGCGGGACGACCGAGTGCCATCGACTGATATTGTCGTTAAGGTCGTTCATTTGCGCACCGGTAAGTGAGTTGAACCGGCCTATCCAATAGACCGGTTCAAAACAGTCATTAAACTACTTGTTCGCGTGGGCATTCGAATCCCGAATGGTCCACGATACCGGCGACGTCACCGCGTACCAGTTAGTTGTGCCAGGTAGAGCAGTTTACATAACCGCTGCTGCCATTATAAGCTTCGGCCGACATCTCCATGTTGCAGAAGTTGCCCATATTCCATCCGAGGCTCTGCCATGCGTTGAAGTGGAGCCACGTTGAGACACCGTGGTTCTGTCCGACAGTATTGTTTCCCTGGCGAATGCTGATCCATTGCTCAAGAGGGGCGCCGGAGAGGCCCCGATGGTTGGGATCGTTCCAGCCCCAGAAGTTGTGGTAAATGAGGTAAGTGCCTCCATCCGCGTTGACCGAGCCAATCGGTCCGCCTTGAAGCCCCAATGGGTGGCCGTTCGACATTTCAACAATATAGAACTCCGTATCAACGGCCCCTGAGTTCGGGGCTAAAAACCACCCGTAGCAGCTCAATGAGGCAGAGCCGTTGCTGCTCGCGTTGAACGCGCCGCAATTGTATCCCACTTGGATCCAAGGGAATGGGGAGGTGATAGTGTTATACCAGGTGCTCCATCCCGTACCCGTCGTAAACTCGCCCGTAAAGCTACTGTCCCAAGAGACCGCGAAGTTGCCATTGTTATTCTGAGAGAACGACCGCCCGGTTCCATTGTCCGCGTACATGCTTTGAAAATAGGTCATGTTGTTGTTGATGCCAAAATGTGCCAGTGCCACCTTAGGCGAACTAAGCGCAAGTGCGCAAATCGAGGCTGCGACCACTGTTTTGAAGAGACCATTTGCTGCCATAGAAACTTTCCTCCATCAACTATGAATTGTCGCCGACGTTGCCTGCACGATTGCGGGCTTTTCTGATGAACGGCTGCGATGTACAGGAATTCGCAGACGTTCCATATGTTCTGCCTCTCGCTTGAGACTGCCGAGAAGGCGGGATCCGCCATGCCTAAATAAAACTGCTAATATTGCTTTAATAGCTATTACTTCCATATATGTATAAAATTGTAAGATTTTAGTCTCGGATTGACACTATTGCGACTCTGCTCGTGTAAAACATGGCAGTACGCCGTTGTTATTTCTATTATGCCAGGGCCCGCCGGTCGTCTCATCGTTACAATTGCCTGTATTTACCAACGTTAAATCATCGTTGAGACTGAAACAAGATCCCGTTACCCAGCTTTTCGTTATACCGAGCAACCTTGTACCTCATTGTCCTACGGATCGCCACAAAACTGAATAACTAATCCGTGTCCGATTTGAACTATTCCGTCTAGGAACAGGTGTATAGCCATCGACAAAGAGGACTGACATCCTTTTTAGTGTTATTTACTGGTATCATATATCATCAAACAACACAACGTCTATCTTGTGGCCGTGGCCGTGTAAGCCCCTGGCAGTTAAAATCATACATTGAAGCATCCGCAATTTTGCGAAAATGCCGTCACCATCAGTAATCGTACTTGAATAGCAAACAAGCTGTTGACAGCCCCGGCAAAGTGTCGTAAACTAACTGAAGATTGATTTAACGATGCCATACAGAGAGGCGGAAGTCGTCCGTGAAACCAGTACTCATCGCAGGAGCCCTATTCATTCAGATCTTGACACCCTTTGCTTCGAAAGCGACCAATGTCGTTCAGACAACCCCCGTGGCGATTATCGATGATGCCGATCGCGGTTGGATCTGGAAGGGGATGACCGAGATTGACGATGCTCAGATGCGGGGAGCCGGGGGACACGCTGGCGGACCGCAGTCTTTTGGCGCATATACGTTCGCGGGCGTTGGGATAGAAGTCTATGGACCTGCCGGTCCCACAATTGAAGTAGATGGTCATCGGCACAAGACGGGAAAATTACGAGTATTGATCGACGGCAAGAGCAAGGAGCTTGTCACGATCGGCCGACCGGATGTCGACCCGAACGCGTGTCTGTTCCGTTGTGACGGACTGGCAAACGGAAATCACGTCCTACAATTAAAGCCGGAAGGAGGATGGGCCGGCATTGACTACGTGGCAGTCACGAAGTCACCTGATATTGATCAGGACGGCACCGACCCGCAG
>Ga0070660_100002253_pt1 | contig 13241 bp, 10 predicted proteins | sample KBSC33metaG_FD_64670 | JGI IMG/M metagenome (GOLD analysis project Ga0070660, IMG submission 64670) | Corn rhizosphere microbial communities from Kellogg Biological Station, Michigan, USA - KBS C3-3 metaG | ecosystem: Host-associated > Plants > Roots > Rhizosphere > Soil ... | reverse complement strand
TCGCAGCACGCGGACCAGTACCTACCTTTCCAACAGGGTCTGGCAGAGAAGGGCATTCCCGTCGACCTGGGAATCACGCTTGCCGTCATCGGCGTGCTGCTGATCCTCTTCCCGGTCATCCAGAGCTTTTATCTGACTCCGCTGCAGGAAGCGATCGATCAGCGCAATACCGACCTCGAGCGCACCTTTGCCGAAGTCGAAGAGCTGCGCGCGAACATGGCGCAGATGAAGTCGGAATACGAGACTCGCCTTTCGGAGACCGAAGCAAACGCTCGCCAGCAGATCCAAGCCTCCATCAAGGAAGCCCAGCAGCTCCGGCAGACCCTCATGGCTGAGGCCACGGACCGCGCCGACACGATGGTGCGGCAGGCTGAGGCGGAGATCGAAGCGCAGAAGGCTCAGGCGCTGGTTGAGATCCGCAGCAACGTCGTCAATCTTTCGCTCGCCGCCGCCGAGAAGGTCGTCGGCGAGACCATGGACTCTGACCGCAATCGCAAGATGATCCAGAACTTCATCAGCGAACTCGAGGTGGCCCAGTAGCGATGCACGACAGCCGTGTCGGCAAACGATACGCGCAGGCGCTCTTTCGGGCGGCGCTGGCGAACGACGTCGTCCAAAGTGTAGAGGACGATCTCGCCGGCATTGCCAACCTCATCGAGAACGATCAGGCGTTCCGCGACTTCGTCTTGAGCCCGTATGTGGGCAGCGAGGAGAAGATGGCGATCGCCGACAAGGTTCTCGGCGACCGGATCACGGCTCTCACGATGACGGCGGTTCGACTCCTCCTCGAGAAGGGGAGAGAGAATGAGATTCTTCACGTCCGCGAAGAGTTCGTGATCCTGCGGCAGCGAGAAGCGGGCGTGCTTTCGGTCGATGTCGCGACCGCGGAATTGCTCGACCAAGACCTCCGCACCGACCTCGAAGCGAAGCTGAAGAAGAAGTTCGGCCGACCGGTGGAAGCCCGCTACAGCATCGAGCCCCACCTCACAGGTGGCATTCGCCTGACGTATGAATCCGTTGTCCTCGACGGGAGCGTCCGCGGCCGATTCCGCAAGCTCAAGGACACACTCCTCCACGACGTTTTGAAACAGACAGCTCAGACCGAGCAATAAGCCCGACCTAACCAACAAACGACAATGGCCATTCGACCAGAAGAAATCAGCAACATCCTTGAGCGAGAGCTCCGCGCCGCGGACCTTAAAGTCAAGATCGACCACGTCGGCACCGTGCTTCAGGTGGGCGACGGCATCGCCCGCGTTTACGGCCTGCCCGAGTGCCGCATGGGCGAACTGCTCGAGTTCCCTGGCGGCGTCATGGGGCTCGCCTTGAACCTTGAAGAGGATTCTATCGGCGCGGTTATCATCGGCGACGATACAAAGATCAAGGAAGGTCACGAGGTTCGGCAGACGGGGCGCATTATAGAGATTCCCGTCGGCGAGGCGCTGATGGGCCGCGTCGTGAACGCGCTCGGCCAGCCGATCGACGGCAAGGGGCCGATCGCCGCCAAGGAGTTCCGCCTGATCGAGCAGAATGCCCCCGGCGTTGTCGATCGCCAGCCGGTCACCCAGCCGCTCCAGACCGGTATCAAGGCCATCGACGCGATGATCCCGATCGGCAAGGGTCAACGCGAGCTCGTTATCGGCGACCGTGGAACGGGCAAGTCCGCGATCTGCGTCGACACGATTCTGAACCAGAAGTCCACTCACGACACGGGCATTGAGCCGGTCTTCTGCATCTATGTGGCGATCGGCCAAAAGCAGGCCACGGTTGCTCGCATCGTGCAGACGCTGATCGAGCATGGCGCGATGGACTACACCTGCGTGGTCGTCGCCTCAGCTTCTGACTCAAACGCCATGCAATATCTGGCGCCGTTCGCCGGAGCCGCCATTGGCGAGTACTTCCGAGACAGCGGACGCCACGCCCTTGCGGTCTACGACGACCTTTCCAAGCACGCTCAGGCTTACCGAGCTCTCTCGCTCCTGTTGAGAAGGCCGCCGGGACGCGAAGCCTATCCGGGCGACGTTTTCTATCTCCACAGCCGTTTGCTGGAGCGCGCGGCAAAGCTCTCGGACGCCAAGGGCGGCGGCTCTCTGACGGCGCTGCCGATCATTGAAACGCAGTCCGGAGACGTGTCTGCGTACATTCCGACGAACGTTATCTCGATTACCGACGGCCAGATCTACCTCGAGCCGGACCTCTTCTTCGCCGGCGTCCGCCCTGCCATTAACGTCGGTATCTCGGTTAGCCGCGTCGGCGGTAACGCACAGATCAAGGCGATGAAGCAGGTGGCTGGAAAGCTGAAGCTGGAAATGGCGCAGTACCGCGACGTCGCTGCGTTCTCGCAGTTCGCTTCGGACCTCGACCGCGCCACGCAGATGCAGCTCGCCCGAGGTCAGCGGCTTACTGAGCTCCTGAAGCAGGATCTCGCCTCGCCCTACCCGGTCGAAGACCAGGTCATCGCGATCTTCGCGGGCGGCACGGGTGTGCTCGACGAAATGAGCAACTCGGACGTGAAGTCGTTCGAGGCTGGATTCCTCAAGTTCGTGAAGGACAAGTACCCCGAGATTGCCGAAGGCATCCGCACTTCCAAGCAGCTCTCCAAGGAAGCCGAAGAGACGCTGAAGAAGGCGGTACAAGACTTCGCCGGGACGTTTGTAAAGGCGTGATCTAATTTTGGATTTTAGATTTTGAATTGGCACGCTGCCCCAAATCTAAAATCCAAAATCCCAAACCCAGAATTCTAGATGGCCACTCTTAAAGAAATTCGAGCCCGCATCAAAGCGGCCAAGAACATCCAGCAGATCACGAAGGCGATGAAGCTGGTCGCTGCCGCGCGCCTGAAGCGTGCGACCGACCGCGTGCTGGAAGCTCGGCCCTACTCGGAGAAGATGCGCGAGTTCATGGGCTCGCTAGCGGCTGCGGGTGAGTTGCCCTCGCACCCCTTGATGGAGAAGCGGGAGATCCGAAACGTGGGTCTCATCTTGGTGACCGCCGATCGTGGCCTCTCGGGTCCCTTCAATTCTCAGCTCATCCGCAAAACCCAAGAGTTCATCCGCTCGACCCCGCAGCCCGTAAAGATGATCGGTTTCGGCAAGAAGGGCTTTCAGTTCTTCCAGAAGCGCGGCGTGAATGTGGTCAAGGCGATCTTCATGCCGAGTGCGGGCGCCAAACTCGAGAACGCGCTGGAGATATCCAAGGAAGCTCGCCGGCTCTATGAAGAGGGCGAGGTCGACGCGGTTTACATCATCTACAGCAAGTTCTATTCGGCGATCCGTCAGGTTCCGCAGGTCGTGCAGCTCCTGCCGATCGAGCCTCCTGAGCAGGGCGAAACGGGCGTGTCACAGGACATCGAGTTTGAGCCGGACGCGGCAAGCCTGCTGGACCAGCTTCTGCCGCGCTACTTCCAGACGCTTGTGATGCAGGCGCTGTTCGAAGGTACCGCCAGCTTCTTTGGATCGCAGATGACGGCGATGACGTCCGCAACGGACAACGCTGGCAAAATGATCAACAACCTCACGCTCAAGGCGAATCGCGAACGGCAGGCAGGCATCACGAAGGAAATCCTGGAAGTCGTAGGCGGCGCCGAAGCCTTAAAGGCGTAAGAAGACCAAGAAATAAAGGGCGGAAACGAACGTCGTTCCCGCCCTTGGATTTTTGCCTGCGATTACTTGGGGGCGAGCGCGTCAGGTGCGAGCACCTTCGCATTCTCGACTGCCAGGCTGTCCGGCCTGTTGGCTAGGTCACGCATGGCCGCCGTGCGCGAATTCGCGCTCACAATGCCATGCTCCCGGCAAAAGGTCGCAAACATGCGATCTTCGGGACGAACCTGGAGTGAGCCTCCCTTTTGGAGCTGTCCAAATTTGGCGTCCTCCGAGTTCCACTGATCCAGAATCGCAGACTTCCATCGGTCCGCCTCGTCCGTATGATGAGCCATCGTGGCAGCCGTGTAGAGGAGCGTCTTCGCTTCCATTGAGTCGGCGATCTCTAGCGTCGCGGAGGCCCATCGGCTCCCTTCCGCCGCGTTCTTCCGCGCCAGGGCGAGCTTGGCCATGCCCAGGCAAGCCTTGTAGCTCCTTGGATGGTCGGCTAGCGCTGACTTCAAGGAAGCCTCGCAGGCGCCAAAATCCCCCATCGCCAACTGCTCTCCGGCCATCTTTACCTCGAACCACGCGAGAGTGGGTCGGGACACGTCCATGTTCTTGTCCAACTCGGCGTATGCAGCTTGCAGCATGGCGAGCGCGTCCTTATGACGCCCCCTCAAGGATGCTGCCCTGGCGCGTTGGGGCGTGAACACGAATTCGTGCTCTGGCATCTTCTTGAGCAATGCCTCGGCATCGTCAAGTCGGCCCAGTTCCATTAAGATGTCCGCCTTGGTAGCCGTTCCCGACCAATCCCCGGGCGCTATCGTCAAAGCGTCGTCGATGGCAAGCAGAGCATCTTGGAAGCGATGCTGCTCAAGAAGGCTGGAAACAAGCCGCTTTGCAGCGGAAACGTTTCCCTTGCGGCGCAGTTCTAGCGACTTTCGAGCGGCCGCCTCCGCCTCCCAAGCTGCGGAGTCCAGGTCGAACTCCTTGCTCTTGGCGAGGTATGCCGCGCTGAGCATCGACCAACCAATGGCACCCTTAGGGTCGCGAGCGACGCGGCCCTGATGGAACGCGATGTCGCGATCGATAGCGCCCGCGTCAAAGCCCGCGTGTATCACCTGATCCCTGGCTGCAAAGCCACTGGACACCGCGGCAAGGCCGACGAGACCACTCAGCAGAGAGGGCCGGGAGATCATCGGGGCGCTCCGATGTAGGGGAACTCCGATCGGAAGTGCTTTCCGCTCGCGTCCACGTGGTCGCTGGTCAAGGTCGGAATCTCGTTGTTGTCCTCAGGGGCGAGGCCCAGAGCAGGAATCGTGTTCCCGAAGATCACCCCAAGAGAGACGTCGATGATGTCGTCGCCGAGCGATCGCCCACCGAAGGTTCCGCCAGTGGCACCGTTGGTCTCGTAACCGAGATACGCAGCGCCGGTGCCATCCAGATTTGCCTTCAGCAAGTCGGGCACGAGCACAGCCTTCACCACGTTCGTGATGGCCTGCGATCGGCCCGCAGGGAAGGTCATGAAGCTCTGGATGTCGTTCGCCAGCTCGGTGTTGTCCTCGCTCGGCTGAGACTCGTCATTGATCTTGTGGCGGTTGTTGGCGACGGTTGCGAAGACCTCATTGACGGCCGGACGGGCGAGCCGGTCCATCTGCCGCCAGCCATTTTGCTCCTTCACATTGGTCGTAGCCCAGAGACCGATCACGCCGTTGCCGGAGCCCCGAATCATGCTCTTCGGAAGTTCGATGACGATCGAGAGAACGTTGTAGCCTCCATTGGACAGGAAGTCCACGGCTTCGCCCGCCGGACGCCAGCTCGTCTGCTTGGGAGTGTTCGGATCCTCGATGGCGACGCCGGTCAGAGGCGTTGCACGGTCCGGCAGGATGTTGAAGAACTGTTCAAGGTCAAAGAAGAACGAATCCTCGGCGGCGCCGGCAAAGATCTTCATCGACTTGGACGTGATCTTCGTGTTAATGGAGCCGGTGACGGGTGCACCACGCAACGGAGTGTTCAGTGCACCGATGCGAATTGGCGGCAGCGGACCGCGAATCTGCACAGCCTGCCGATGCGATCGACCTTCGAACTGAGCCTGAATAACGAGATCTTCGACCGCGTCCCCGTTCGTGTCGATCTTGAATTGGTAAAGCACGTTCGGATCGAAGATCGTGTTGATCCCCTGCCCCGGCATGATCAGCGGATGAACGTTCATCGCGAGGACCACCTTGGATGAGTCGCTCGGGCTCGGAAAGAGATAGACGTCCGTAAGATCCGCGCCCGGACGGGCGGCAATCTCCGGAGTGTCGGCATGATCGGAAGTCCGTCCTACTCCGATCAGCGCAATGGGGGCAATGAGAGAGAGGGCGAGAATGCTCGCCACATTTCGATATCGCATAAAAGTCTCCTTTGAGGAGAACCTAGAAAATGCACCAGGCATGAAGCCATGCCGGCGAATTCCGAATGCTCTCCCCTCGTACGCAGATTAAGTGCGAGTTCATGATTGCGCCTTTCAGCGCAATTGCAAAGTCACACTTTGGCCCGTCGGTCGAATAACGGTCACCCCGCGATGAAGTCCCAAGCCCTTTCCGCTCGTCAACAGCAGATCCTGCAACTTGCGTCCGAGGGCAAGACCGACAAGGAAATAGCGCGAACCCTAGTCGTAGCGGAGGGGACGCTGCGAACATATTGGGAGCGCCTGCGCCATCGCTTCTCCGCCCACAGCCGCGCCGAGGTGATCGCTAAGGCCATGGGAGCCGGCGAGAGTTCGATCCTGCGGCAATACATGGTCCTTCGCATGCCGCTCTTCATCTGGACCGCGAAGCCTTCGGGCTATGTCGATTTCGTCAACGATTGGTTCACGATCTACGGCGGCGTCACTCCTGAAGCCGCCTTGGGCGCTGGCTGCCGCGTACTGATGCGCAAAGAAGATCTGCCGGACAGTGAGGCACGGTGGGCTCAAGCTCAACAGACCGGCGAAGGCTACGAGGCTTACGTAGACCTTCGCTGTGAGCCGGAGGACACCTACCGGAAGCACAAGATCCGGTTGATGCCGCACCGCGATGCCTCCGGGACCATTGTGAAGTGGATCGGCTACGGCCGGGAGCTCGCCGACAACGCCGACGAGCGCCTGTGCAAGTTCCTGATCGACGCGATTCCGCTCTAAGCCAAACTGCCCATCGGATCCCAAGGCTCCAGTTCGACCGGTTCCTTGTCCAGTGCGCGCAGCGAGTCACCTGGCACGAAGTTCTTGCTCACCACAACTTCGTACATGAACTCGTCGAACCAGCGGTCGCTCATTTGGAAGAAGCCCTTGTCTCCTGCCTGATCACTCCAGGAGTTCTCGACGCGCCACTTCCGGGACTTGCCGTCGTCATCTAGATCGACGCCCGTAAACACCATGGCGTGGGTCATGAGTGAGTGGCCGTACTGAAGGCGCTCGGCCTTGCTCATACCCTCGCTCGTGCCATAGACGAGGTCGTAGTCAAATAGATCCGTGTCCATGACACCGAGATCTCGGCTGAGATATTTCCCGACATCGCACCCGAACCAAACCGGCTCGCCTGCTTGCAGCTGCTTAATGGCAGCGGATTTCATCACCTCTAGCTCGACATTGAGGTACTCGGTCGGGCGACCACCTACCACGTTCCCGAGAAACTTCACCGTGAAGACGGTATCGAAGGAATGCCCCGGACGCGGGTCGTGGATCAAGCAAACGGTCTCGGTGAGGTCGTCTCCGATGTACTTCTGATAGAACTCCTGCGGCGTCAGCTCGCCCGCGCGGTGGAAGACCTTGTCCTTGTCCCGCCACTGCCAGCCGAACCTCGTCGGCGGCTCGCCCAGGTGGATCACAAGCATCCTGTAGATCTCTGCCATGTAGCCTTTCTTTTGGTCGAGAAGGACATCCATGATGCAGCCCTGCTCGGCAGCGCTCCGGAGGCGCACGGCATACTCGCGCAGCTTCGCAGTGATATGGAACGACATTTGTGATGTCGCGCTGGAGCTCTCCGTCTCTGGCATCACCGACTTCGGCACGACTCCGTACTTCTGCACGAGATTGACGAACATATCCCACTGCCCACCATCGCCAATCGGCGACTGAAGCAGGAAATCGAGCAGCCGACTCCCTACTGGCTCGTCCAAGGACTTGAGAATGTTCTCGAGGAAGTAATTCGACTTCTCAAGCTTGTCCCAGAAGAGGGTGTAGTTCTGGCTCAGCTCGAAGCTCTCCAGGTTCATGGCCCGCTGCGCCTTCGTACGCATGGTGTTGAGCGCAGCAAACATCCAGCACCGGCCGCTCTGCTTCTGGGCCGTCGCCGGGTTCTCAGGCAAGTGGACGCTGAAGCTGTGGTCCACGATCGAAGACTTGCGCCTATTCAGCGCAAGCTGATTTACCGGTGCGGTGCACACGGCATTCATCGCCTGCCGGTACCGCGGGTCGGCTTCGAAAGCGGTTTGGAAGGCGAGCAGGTCTTCGGTCGTAAGGCCCTGAGATTGGGTCAGCGTAGGTGCAGCGGCCATAACCTATCCTACTCAAACCTGGATCAGGCGGACAGGACGTCCGCGCTCCATGGCTACTCTTCCTCGTCTTCCAGCGAGAGGTAGTTCTCCGTTGCCTTGTTCATCTGAAGCTGCATTTCGACGAGCTTCGCGTAAATCCCGCCTTCGCGCTCCAACAGCTCTTCGTGGGTTCCTTCCTCCGCCACGCGGCCGTCAGCCACGACAAACAGTCGGTCCGCGTTCCGCAGAGTCGACAATCGATGCGCGATGGCAAAAGTGGTCCGACCCTCTACCAATCGCTCCAGCGCCTCCTGGATCATCCGCTCGGTCTCCGTGTCCACAGAGGCTGTCGCCTCGTCGAGCACCAAAATCTTGGGGTTGTGCAGGATCGCGCGAGCGATGGCGATCCGCTGGCGCTCGCCGCCGGACAATCTTTGCCCTCGCTCACCCACATAGCTGTCATAGCCGTCCGGGAACTTGGAAATGAACTCATGCGCGTTCGCTGCTTTCGCGGCTTCGATGACCTCTTCCAGAGTCGCCGAAGTGCGCCCGTAGGCAATGTTGTCCTTGATTGAGCCGGGGAAGAGGTAGCTCTCCTGCATGACGACGCCCACCTGTCGGCGGAAGTCGTCGAGATCGATCTTGGTCAGATCCACACCGTCGATCTCGATCTTGCCCTGGGTCGGGTCATAGAACCGCATCAGCAGGTTGATCATCGTCGACTTGCCCGCGCCGGAATGGCCGACCAATCCAATCATCTGGCCCGGCTGAACGTGCAGGTTGATCCCGTGGATCACCTCGCGCGCCTTCTCGTAGCCGAAGTGCACGTCGGTGAACTTCACCTCGCCGCGCATCTTGGGCATCGGAATAGCCTCCCGATCGTTGACGATCTCTTCCGGCGTGTCGAGCACCTCGAAGACTCGCTCCGCCGCGGTCAATGCCCGCGAAGACCAATCGATGATGCGCTGCATCATCATCAGCGGTTGCTGAAGCATGGCGACATAACCGACGAAAGCGGTGAGCTCACCGAGCGACATGTGCTTGCCGAGAACGCTCTCGCCGCCTACGTACCAGACGACGATGGTCGCGAGCGCCATGACGAACTGAATGACAGGGAAGAAATTCGCCCAGCTGGATTCCGCGTCGTAGCCGGTCTTCGAAAGATTCGTGATGCGTCGATTGAACTTGTCAACCTCGCGGCTCTCGCCACGAAACGCCTTGACGACTCGTGTGCCCTGCAACACGCCGTTCAGCGCACCGCCGAGCCGGGACCAGTTGTGCCAGTGCCGATTCCAAACTCGCATCATTCGCTTTCGGAACCATCGGACCGACACCAACACGAAGGGGATCGGCACGATCACCCAGATGCCGACCTGCCAGTTGATCAGCAGCAGCGCCGTAGGAATGCCGATCAGCAGCGCACCTTGGTTCAGCAAGACGGGGATGCCGTCGATGAGGACGTCATAGAGCGCGCCCGTATCGTTGGTCATGCGGCTCATGATCGAGCCCACGTTCCGGCGATCGTAAAAGTTAAGGCTCAGCGCTTGGAGCTTCTCGAATAGTGATGCACGGATCGCCACCGTGATCTTCATGCCCAGATAGGCGACGTTCCGCAGCCGGGCTACGGCGACGCCCATGATCAAGACTCGCGACGCGACGAGGGCCAACACCAGCCACTTGAAGTCAGAAATGGGGCCTTTTCGGAGCACATCGTCGACCAGCCGCATGGTGAGGTACGGCGGCGTCAACTCCAGGAGGGTGTTCAAGATCGTAAGCACCGTGCCCCACCAGAGCCTGGCGCGGTACGGAGCCGTGTAGCCGAACAGTCGCACCAGCGTCTTGCCTCGGCTGATGCAGTTCTCACAGACTTCGCTATCCTCAGGCAGTGGGCGGCCGCACTTCGGACAGTTGTGCGCCTTGTCCTCGATCTCCGGCATCGGCTGCCCCGCAAGGATGGCCTTCAGCTTTTTCTCAGCGCCGGCAATGCGAAGAGACTTTGTCGCTGTCGTGCGAAGCAGCTCTACATCGACACCCTTGTAGTCCGCGATAAGCGCGGTGGCATCGACGAGGTCCTCGATCCTGGGGCGAGCCAGCTCGCGAAGGGGATACTCCGCTGTCAAGTTCCCGTCTTCAAACCGCTGAACCGCACCAGAGGAGACGACCAGCTTGGCGTCACCAAGGGTGCCGTCGGCGCGCACGTCGCCCACGGTGGTGAAAAGCGTCTCCGAAACGTCCGAAGCGCTAGCGGGTGGCGTTAAGGTGCCTGCCATTGAAACCCGGGGAAATCATCCTACGACATCGGCGGTGAAGGAATCTCTCCCCTAGTTTGGCAGGTTTCCGAAGAGCAACCGACCGCAGCTCTCGGGCACCATGGATGAACCAGGAGCCGAGAGCGCGGTTTCCCCTCCCGCCCGGAGTTTCGTTGGTGGCGAAGTCTTAGCTGCGAGCGTTCTTGCGTCGGCGAGCGATCAGTCCAAGTCCGCCGATCGCGAGGCCTAGCATCGTCGTCGGCTCCGGAACCGGGTTCGCCTTGATGAACGCGGTCTGGCCGAACGGTGTGTTGCCGGCGAACGCAAGGTGGAATCCCTGGTCTGTGTTTCCGCTCAGCGTGGCGAACGTGAAGGACTTGCTTTGGCCAGCATTGATGCGAACGTTGTTCGACGGGCCTTCCCAACCAGCCATTCCGCCGCCGCCATTGTTCTTCAGATCAAAGCTCCAGCCCGCGGGCGTCCCGGCTCCCTCCGTGGCGGAGATCGTTCCACCGCCGCCGGTCAGCGCATAGACGCCGAACACCTGCGTGATCGCATAATCGGTGCCGTTATAGGTGATATGGGCGCCGCTGGAAGCGAGCGACACCGTGAAAGTGTTGGGGCCCATGGCGGGGGTGACCGTCACGCCGACGATCGAGCTCACTCCGTTAAACGAGCTCCAACTCTGGGCAAGGGCGCCGGTGAAAACGCCAAGCGCAAGGACGATAGCAGCAAATACCTTTTTCATAATCATCTCCTCTCTCGTTAAGCAATCAAGCAAGTAACAGGCCGACCACGGGTCGGATCCTTGGGAACCAAGTAGATCGGGTGACTTTACGGGGCGCTTTCACGCGGAAGCTTTGGCATCCGCTTACGGTCCCTACACTCGATCTCGGCAGTGGGAGGATCGGTCAGCAAGCACGGCACGAGCCGGCCAAGCACCGCAGCGACCATGGCGCAGACCGGCGCAACCTTCAAGCAGCGTTTCCATAACAATCCTCTCCGAACCCAAAGACCCGACTAGCGCCGGATAACTTCACATAAATGCTATCCGCGCTCCGAGTCCAGCGGTGTAGCAATTTCTGGGATTTGGCATTTTTACTTGTCCCATTACAGAAATTTTGCTGGGTTGGGCCTGGGCGACTATGCTATGCCGAGATGCTCTCAATTGCATTTGCCACTCTTGTGACCGCTCCGACTCTGACGAGAGTGGGGATGATCACGGGACGCATCTCGCCCAAGTCCATCGTGCACTCTGGCTCGGGCGTGTTCTTCGCGCAGAACATGATGTATGCCCACGACGTGACCGTATACGACCGAACCTTCACCCAGACAGGTCGGATCAGCGACAAAGTCGCTCTCGGTGCGCTCTGCGGAGGCTCCTATAAGGGTTCGTACCAAGGCTCCCCTGTCGAGTGCGCGTTTACTTCCGATGGGCGAGAGGCGTGGGTCAGTAATTATCAGATGTATGGTCCCGGGTTCCGTCACCCGGGGAACGACAAGGCGGACGGGCGCACTCGCTACGACTCGAGCTTCCTGTATCGCATCGATGTGCCCTCGCAGAAGGTCGTGGCTGCGGTGAAGGTCGGATCCGTTCCGAAGTTTGTCGCAGTGACCCCTGACGGTCAAAAGGTGCTGGCATCCAACTGGGCGAGCTACGACCTCAGCATCGTTTCAGCTAAGACCAATCTGGAAGAACGGAGAATTAGGCTCGGCAGATTTCCCCGAGGAATTGCGGTAGATGGCCAGTCGCGGCATGCTTATGTCGCCGTTATGGGCAGCACCTCAGTGGCTGATCTCGACCTGGCAACCGACAAGGTCACCTGGATTCGTAACGTGGGCACGTCCCCGCGCCACTTGTGCCTCGATGCCGAGGGTCGCTACCTCTACGCAACACTAAATGGCGAAGGCCGAGTGGCGAAGATCGATCTCGCGAAGCGGAAGCGCATTGCGGCGTCTCGCACTGGCTCGCAGCCACGGAGCATGGTGCTAAGGCCGGATGGGAAGTTCCTCTATGTCGTCAATTACGACGCGAACTCTTTCTCGCAAGTGCGAACTGCCGATATGAAAGTCACGCGAACGGTCAAGGTGAATCGCCATCCAATAGGAATCACCTACGATGGCCAGGCGCATCGAGTCTGGGTGGCTTGTTACTCCGGCAGCATCCTGGTGTATCAGGAAGGCTAGACCAAGTCTTCGCCGGTGATCAAGGCCACACCGCCGCGAAGCGACCAAACCTGATCGTGGCCCATGCTTCGAAGCTGCTTCGTCAGGATCAAGCTGCGCCTTCCGTGTTGGCAGACCAGCGCGATCTTACCGTCGGGCATCGCGGAAGGATCGAAGCTCGACATCGGCATCGGGAGCGCGCCAGGATACGGCTGAACTTCTAGCTCCCAAGGCTCACGAATGTCGATCTGCACGTAGCCGCTCAGTTCGTCCGTGGGTTCGATTTCCATCGAGTCAGGCATTACCGCTAAATCTTGACACCCAGGGCACTTGGCCCGCTTTGGTATGCGCACCTCGCGCATCTCCATGGATCCCAGATCGAGATGGACAAGGCCGTGAGCGGTGGGCAGTCCGAGGAGGAGCTTCAAACCTTCGGTCGCTTGCAAACTGCCGAACACTCCGGCAATCGAACCCAGAATCCCCTCTTCCGCACAAGAGCCGACGCAGCCCGACTGCGGCGTCTCTGGCCACAGACAACGTAGGCAAGGCCCGCCGGGTCTAATCACAAGCATTTGCCCTTCGAAGCGGCTGAGACTCGCTGAGATTACGGGGATGCCGAGGCGCGAAGCGGTGTCGCTGAGCAAGAACTTCGTTTCGAAGTTGTCCGCGCAGTCGAGGATGAGATCGGCCCCTCGCGAGAGTTCGGCATCGTTCGAAGCATTGAGCCTCACCGCAAAGCCTTCGGTGC
>Ga0070660_100002244_pt1 | contig 13271 bp, 8 predicted proteins | sample KBSC33metaG_FD_64670 | JGI IMG/M metagenome (GOLD analysis project Ga0070660, IMG submission 64670) | Corn rhizosphere microbial communities from Kellogg Biological Station, Michigan, USA - KBS C3-3 metaG | ecosystem: Host-associated > Plants > Roots > Rhizosphere > Soil ... | reverse complement strand
TCCTTTCGCCGTAGGCTCCATTGGCAAGAATAAGCAAAGTGTCATTTTTGCCAACAGCGCTACTAATAACACTTTCAATCCCAAATGTGCCTGACCCTTGTATTAACACTGATTCGTAACCTCCTTCTTTAGAAACCCCGGCCAGCTCTAATAATTCATTTCGGATTTCTCTTACTGCCTGTATAAATTCAAAATCTCTTGAGCCCACATCTTCCATCATCGCTTCCTTTACACTGATAGAGGTAGAAAGCGGACCCGGAGTAAATAATAATTTTTTCGATTTCATGTTAACTGATTTAATGTTTGAATTGTTTCTATTTCCCTGGTAACAGGCTTTTTTATTCTCATTTTACGATTAAAAAAGAACAGGCTTAAGGGAAGCAGCACAAGCGATACACCGGAAAGAAGGTAGCTGAACTTTATCATAACATCCGCCCAGCTAATATCAGTAGCCATAAAAAATTCCTTATACAAAAGCAGGCCTACGCTGCCCGTATAGCCAATGGAATCGCAGATATATATGAAAAAGCCGGCATTACCCTTTATTTTAAATACGCCAAACATTCGTTCAAATAACACAACTTGCACAGGAGTATAAGCCAGGAACATTCCCAAACCAATAAAGAGCATCCAATAAAATGGAGACAATAAATGAAGATGGAATAATAGTGTACTCAAGCCCGTTAGAAGAACGCCAAAGATCATAACCAAATAGGTAACCCTTAATCCCCTAATGTTATTCCGGATCAATGAAAGGCTACTGATGATTGCTAATACAACAACTCCTATAATCAGTTCCGTTCGGGAAAATACGGTATCGCTAAATCCTTTATCTATTTCTGTCCATATTTCTACAGAAAAGTTATCCCGGAAATCGCGTAGCGTAGTCAGCATAGCATAGGCAAGTACCACGCACACCAGTCCAAAGCCGTATTGCCGGAACACCTGCTTTTTATCTTCCCGGCTCATTAAGACACGCTCGGTGCGTAGCCGCTTATCCTCTTCCGTAGGTGCCGGAATTACCGAAAGCATCCATACAAAAAAACAAAACACCGGTAAAAAAATGGCTCCCATAGCAAAAGGCATCCAAAATTCTGATAGGGGATAATAGGAATGAAGGGTAAAATAGATGGTTTTTAAAACACCGGATGCAACAATCAGGCTAAAGCATAAACCAAATGAAAGCATTTCAGTAAAACGCCTTCCTTCCAAAAAACTAAATACAATGCCCCATACCATACCAAGCGGCAAGGCGCTAAAGAACATACAAATAAAATTATAAGGATAAGGTACGACGCCAAAAAAGAATAAAGATATTAATGAAAAAACAATGAGCCCGATAACTAATTTTATTCTTTGTGATGGTTTTAATTCTGAAATAATTTTGATACCTATGAACTTTGAAAGCATATAACCCAACACCTTGAAAACGATTATTACTACTTTGTAATCAAGCCCCCAAAGGTAAAGGCCGCTATAGGTTCCATTGTTGAATGGCTTACGAAAAGCATACATACTAAAGTAGGCGCCGAAGCCCGCAATCATTGCCCATACAATAAAAAAAGTTTTTGATTGTTGGAGTTTCTTAGTAAGCAGGCTCATTTATATGCTAGTTTAATTTTCTTTATTTATCAACAGACTATTAAAAATGAAATTTATCCGCTCACCTTCTTCGACCTCGCCATGGCACATTTATTCAGCCAGTCATTTCCAAAGGGATTAATTTTTCCAAAACGTTGAATATCAAAATCGGAAAAATTATAAGGGTTAGCTCTGCCTGCTGCCATTTCTGAAAATGCAAACCCAACTCCGCCAGACACAGATATGCCGGCGCCTACGCATCCTGTGGCAAGTAACAAATTATTGATTCCCGGCGCTTTACCCATAGACAAGTTACCGTCTGGCGTATAGCCAGAAAATCCGGCAATATAGTACTTCAATCCAATATCATAAACCTTTGGAAAAAAACGTCCCAATTTATCAATTACTTCGCCCAGATCGGCGACGCCCAGATCGGGGCTAAAGGAAAAATGACTTATATCCGGAGGAATATCTTTTGGTGATACACTGAAAGAATTTGTTTCGCGGATACCAAACAACAAGCTTCCTCCTTCCGGCCTTGCATATGCCTGGGCATCGGGTAATAAAACCATGGGTGAATTGACAGGAAAAATTGGTGCTTTTTCTGTAATCCAATATTGGCTTCGTACCGGAGCCATTGGCAAACCAATCCCTGCCTGCGCTGCTAAGATGGGAGCCCATGCCCCGGCTGCTATAATTACAGTGTCCGCAAAAATATTCTCATCAGAGGTACTTACGCCGACCGCATTATTGCCATCCATTATAAGTTCATTCACCTCTGTTCCCTGTCTCATATCCGCACCCTGCATTTTAGCGCAGCGGGCATAAAAGGTTCCTAAAAGATAAGGATCACAATAGGCTTCGTTTGGCATAAAGCCGATCTTAATGGCTTCATCTGTTTTTAACCAGGGCGTCATTTTATGAGCTTCTTCATTTGAAATATACTCTGCCGGTTGTTCAAACTCTTTTGCAATCTCCATGATACATTCAAGGTCTTTTGCCTTTTGTTCGCTTGCAGCTACATGAAGCATTCCTACCGTTCTCATATCCAGCGATTCACCCAAAAACTTTTCCATTTCTTTTACAGCATGGTAGGTCTCCAGTGTCAAAGGGATATAAGATTGTTTGAAACGTATAATGGTCATTAGCGCTGCAGCCCGGCTCGTAGCTGAATTACACAATTCATTTCTTTCCAGGACAATAATTTTCTTCCCGGGATTATTTTTGGTGTAATAATAAGCGATAGCGCAACCAAAAATACCGCCGCCGATTACTACCACATCTGTCTTTTCCGGTTTTTTATTTTGCATCGTATCATTTGTATTTTAAAATAAAGACGGGCCTTAATCACTCGATTGAAAGAAGAAAAAGAATTTGCCATAAATGTTTATTTACTGACCGATTTATCCAGCGCCTGAAAATTTATTTCATCACACTCTTTACCGGCGCGGCCACCGGATGGTTTGCAGTAAAATGAAAACCTAAAATATTTGTAATGGTTTGTGCATACTGCTCCTGGTAAATTTGTTCCTGTGTTGTTATTTCGCCGGATGCAGGTGTATCAGGGCCCATTACCATTAAATAAGTTTCATTGGAATGTGGCGTATTGGAACCATGATCCCTCCATTCATCCCCATTGCCACGGCCATGGTCCGGAAATATCATTAAAGTCGTTTGATCTTTGTAGAAAGGATCCTGTTGCAGGTAATTCCAAAGATCTTTTATCATGGCATCAATTTTATGGGCAGCATCTAAATACATATCGTATTTTCCTTCGTGGGCAAAATCATCATTGTCTCCAAAGTCAAGATACATCACACGGGGATGATTGGCTTTTATATAAGCATTCCCCAAAGAAAAAGTATTGGCATCCGGCCGCTCTCCCTGGCCAAAAATATCAGCGGAATAATGCTGCATGGCATTGGCTTCTTTTTGCAGCGGCGTAAGGTTTGGACCCTTCACGTCTTCACCATAAATATTCACCAGCATCCCATTTCTTTCACGGTTAAGTATCCACGCCACTACATCCCATGAAGCAAATGTTACTACTTTATTTTTATATCCTTTTTGCTTATTAATAAATTCCAAAACATTTTCATTGGGATTATTAATCTTGTCGTTTGAGTTAATCAGCGAATCATAATAACCACAAAAAGTTTCACTTCGTCCAGGTTCAGAAAACCAATATTTGTTTTTTACGTTTACCAAATTACCCAAATCACGATTACCATAAATCTGCCCTTTCTTCGCAATATGGTTCCATACAAAAGGCATTAGTTTCTCCCTACGTTCTTTTTCATTTGCCCCCCAGTACTTTTCCATCCGCCATACTGAATCCTGCGAGTTGTATTTTTTTTCAAATAATAAAGTGGAATCGGCTCCGCGAAAAAGTTCTTTCCACCTGTAGCCATCCATTAATACAATGATTTCATTTTTAGTTTTATGTTGCTGCGCATAGCTGGTGCCGGTAATAAGAAGGAGAAATATAAGAGATTTTATTTTCATATTAAATAGTTAATTGGTTAATTGGTTAAATAGTTTATTAGCAGAAGAAATCAATGTTATTTGTTTGTTTACTGTTTAGCATAGGGCTTTGCCCAATGCTATGATATTACGCCCCTGTCTGCCGGAGCATTCAGGCAGGCTTTCAGGGCTCTTAATGTGAAATAGAAATCCATGTTATTTGTTTGTTTACAGGATGGTTAAATTGCTAAATGGTTGATTCACCACTCACCATCACTCATCACTTATCACTCACCTTTCACCACTCACCACGGCATTGAAAACGTCTTCACATAAGTGAAGCATTTCATCGCTTCAATCACGCCCTCTTTCACTCCCAACCCGGAATCTTTAATACCGCCGAACGGCGAACGTTCAATACGATAACCGGGTACTTCGTTGATGTTTACTGTCCCCACATTTAATTCTTTTACAAACTTTAAAGCATACTCCATGTTATTGGTAACAACCCCGGATGATAAACCATAAGATGTAGAATTGCTTAACGCGATGGCATCATCTATGTCTTTGAAAGTCATGATTGGCGCTAATGGCCCAAAGGATTCGTAAACAACCATATCTGCATTGCGGGGAACATCTATAATAACCGTCGGCTCCATTAATGCTCCTTTACGTTTGCCACCAAGTACAACTTTTGCTCCCTGGGCTACTGATTTTTTTACTACACTTTCCAGATGCGAAGCAGCGGCTTCATCTATCACCGTTCCTACCATCGTTTCCGGATCAGCCGGATCGCCGAATGAATATTCTTTGGCTTTTTTTACAAACTTTTTAATGAATTCGTCTTTTATTTTTTCGTGGACTAAGATTCTTTTTACAGCCGTGCAGCGCTGTCCGCTATTGCGAAAAGAACCCTCACTGGCAAGCAAAACTGCTTTTTCCATATCGGCATCTTCCATAATTATCAAAGGATCGTTGCCACCCAATTCCAGTATCACTTTTTTATAGCCAGCGATGGCTGCAATATGTTTTCCTACGGCAACACTTCCCGTAAAAGAAACTATTGCCACACGTGGGTCTTTCACCAGAGGTTCCGCAATTTCATTGGTAGGCCCAAGCAACACACTCAGCATATAATCGGGTAGGCCGGCCTCAAATAATAACTCCGCAAGCTTGATAGCCGACAGTGGAGTCTTTTCCGATGGCTTCAAAATAACGGGAGTACCCACTGCAAGAGCGGGCAGTATTTTATGCGTAACCTGGTTCAATGGATGATTAAATGGAGTAATGCAAACAGCGAGCGAAAGTGGCTGACGCAAGGTAAATATTTTCCTGGCTTTACCGTGAGGCGTAATATCGCATGAAAAAACCTGGCCGTCATCATTTAAAGTTTCGATCCCGGCAAAAAGGAATACATCCTGTGTCCGGCCCGTCTCGTACCTGGCTTCCCTTATTGCCAATCCGGATTCCGCGCTTATGATTTGTGCAAATTCTTCTTTGCGTTCCAAAAAAAGACTTCTTGCTTTTTCCAGGATAGAATAGCGCTCATATCTTGTTAAAGCAAGCTTTTCTTTCTTCTTAGATAATGCAATTTCAATGGCCTCATTAACATGCGAACTATTCGCCAGTTTCACAGTGCCCACCAGGCGATTGTCATAGGGGCTTCGAACCTCTAAGACTTTATCAGATTTAATTTTTTTACCGGCCACATAACTTGAAAGATTTATAACCTTAACGTCTCCTTGCGTAGATTTTTGATGTTTTGTCAACGTTGAAATTTCGGAATTGTTCATGTCATTAATTTATTTATTTGTAAGAATATTTAAAATTTGTTTGTTTACTGATTTAAAAGCCTCATCCCAACCCTTCTCCGAAGGAGAAGGATACGCTCTGGATAGTCCCCTATTTTCAAATTTTCTTCATTTTCACATTAGCACATCAAACATTCGTTCCATTAATCGTAAAATCAAAAATGTCAAAGTTCCTGGGATCACGGGCTGCTTTCATTTTATAAGTTTTATTTAATGGGTGAGAAATAATCATCGGCACCATTTCTTCATACCGGCCACCATGTGAACGAAGTGTCCCATCCAATGCAGATAAATCATGATATCGGGGACGGCGGCCTAGTACTACATCCCTTCCGGACATCACCACTAAATCACCGATACGGTCTTCCGGTTGCTCTAACACACGAACCGCAGTTGCTTTATCATATACTTCAGTAATGCCCGGTTGCACTGCTAACCAATTCTTAATCTCATTTATATCAGCATCGTTCTGAACATGTATTATTACATAAGCGCCTAACGCACCATGATGTTTTACGTAAGGGTCGGTAATAGGGCAGATAACGCGAAAACCGTCACCAAACTTTTCCTGTAACATATCTTCTATATACAAAACATTTGGTGAGCCATCGGTTTTTACTTTTGCATTCATGCCATGATCAGCGGTAGCGCCTACAATCGCGCCCAATTGGAACATCTTGCCGATTTCCTTATCCATTGCTTCATAAAATGCCAAAGATTCTTCGGCATCAGGAGCAAAGGTGTGTTGCATGTAATCAGTTAGTGATAAATATAAAAAATCCGCGATTCCTTTTTCGATAAAAGCCACACCCGCACGCAATACAAACAAACTTGCATCTGCGCTGTAGATAGGAGGTGTCGGGTATCCAACAATTTCTTCCACATTATCAATACCATGTGTTTCCATTTTTGCCTGGTTGGCTTTTTCTGCAGAGATGGCAATGCCTGTCATTTTATACGAAAGAATATCTCTTAATTTTTCCTTTGCTGTAACAAAAGCTACTTTTCTTCCCGCGTTTGCTGCAGCCGCTAATATAGTATCCGCTCTCAGGTATTTGGAAGAGTTCATCATCACTTCTTCATCTTTGTCTGTATCATAAAAAAAGTTCCCGCTGATACCATGCACTGCAGGTGAGACGCCGGTGACGATAGAAGAGTTATTTACATTTGTAAATGAAGGCAGGGCGCCGCGCACCATACCGCGGTAACCATTTTGCACCATCTTTTTTAAATTAGGCATCCGGTCAAAAGCCATTGTGGTGTCTAAATATTCATCTGCTGAACCATCGATACAAATAACCACTATTGGTTTAGCCGGTGGAAGATATGTTTTACCATTAGTCGAAAATTGAATTGTCGATATTGTACTCATAAAAAATTTAATAATTGAATTTTAGAAAAAGGTTAAAATCGCATAAACAAGAGCCGCAAGAATACGGCCCTTGAATGCTTGCTTGATTATGAGAAAAAATGTTGAAAGAAAAAGAATAATATCCGGAAAGATTGATTTCTGCCGTTTTCATCCAAAAGAACAGGTTGAAAGATCATCTTTTATTTTTAGTTGCCGGTTAAGTGCGTTATCATCATGTTTCTATATTTTTCAAGATCGGGCAAAGGAACATGCTCTTCTTTTGCTCTTTCGTCCCAGCCTCTCAGGGTTATATAATAGGTAAATAATTCTTCATTTTCAAAATTCTTTGCTTCATGTTGGTCCATTCGCCCTCCCTGGAATTTTAAAGTGTTTTTGCTTGCCTCAGAAAGTTTCTCATAATAAGAGGGATACTTATAAGTAAGATATCTCTTTGCCGCCACGTGGGATTCAATTAACCTGGTGATTTTTTTGGAGAACCCTTTTTTGCTTAAAAATTCAGCGCCAATTTTTTCGTGATCCACTATTCCATAGCCATCCATATATTTTACTTCCATGATATGCTCGCACAAGTGGCCAATATCATGAAAAAATGCAGCGAGAATAACTTCATTATCATAATTTCCTTTTTCTGCAAACTGTGCACATTGGCACATGTGTTCAATCTGTGAAACCGGTTCGCCAATGTAATCCTCGTTACCGTATTGCTTATAAAGAGATAGTATTTCATCAGCAGTTTTTATGGCCTCTTCTTTTTTCATTTTCTATAAATTAGACCTGAAAATCAAATTACTCAATAAATCATTTCAAAAGCCACATAATCTGATTAAGATCATCCGCAGAAAATCCCTGATTAGATAATGCTGACTTCCAACTTGCGGTATTTTGCGTTTGTTCGGAAACGGGGTATGCCCACCTTTTAGGAATAACTCCGTTGTTTCCCACGCCAGGCCCCGGTTGAAATGCAGGAACGCCTGTTCTACGCCAGTTGTAATATCCTTCATACCCCGAATTTTCAAACATTGCCAGGTACTTCTGCATTACTATCTGATTAATAGCGGTTGCGGGAGTAGAAGAAAGTTGGACCGAGGGCTGTGCATAATAACTTGAAAAATTAAAACTAAACGGATAAGGAGCAGCCTGGGAAGGATTATTAGCTCCCGAAGGAAGAAAGTAAGCCTTAAAATTAGTTTGAGTAACATCAATACCAAAGAATGCCATTGATTCCGAAATCCCTGTTTTATAAAATGTTTCTGCGTTGCCTGTAACCCAGCCGCGTTCAATAGCCTCGGCAATATTAAAAAGCATTTCTTTATAGCCTACCAGTACATCAGGTTCACCGGTAAAGTTTGAGTAATAGCGATTCCTGTTGATAAATGAATACTTTCCCGCACTGGCATTGCCATACATGCTTTGAACAGCCTCGCCGGTACTTGCCCCAACAAAAAATTTAAATTGGCATGGATTAGGGTCAGTTCCCCAAAGGGCGCCTGCAGGCTCACAAGTTACAAATACCCGAGGGTCGTTCAAGCTCGTAAGGGCTCCTACATAAGTAGCTGCCATGTTGTAACGCTGTGCGATCGAACCGTAGTTGCTGGGATTAAAAGGATAAGTGCTGTAAGTATCTCCACCCCCTGGATTATAAGTAAATTCCAAATCATCGCCCTGATTTGCAAAGATTGGATATTTGGCAGGGTTATTAACAATATTTGAAAATTGAGCGGGAATATTTAAGGTTGCATCGGAGGCTTTATTACTCAGATTAATTAATACCCTCAGTTTAAATGAATTTACTACTTTTTGCCATTTGGTAAGATCTCCTCCATAGTATATGTCCTGTGATGCTGATAACGAATTATCATTGTTTGTAATTAGTGTAGTGAGTTCAGTATTTGCGGTATCCAATTCATTTAATACATACGCAAAAACCTGCTCTTGCGGCGTGTAAGAAGGCGTTGAGTTGGCAGGCGCCTTCAAAGCATCAGTTAACGGAACATCGCCAAATAAATTTGTAAGATTATAATAGTAATAGGCAAAAATAAACCTTCCAACAGCTTCATAAGGGTTTACTGCAGAAGCCCCTCTTGAGGAAGCTTCTTTTCCCATCTGAATTACATTTTTCAATGCCAGATAGGGGCTAAATGAACCACTTGTCCATGAATAAATATTGTTTCCATAATAGTCATAATTCTGACAATGGTACTGATTCCATGCCTGAACGCTACTCCATGAATTTATGCCTCCTAAATCACCGGCGCTCCCGGTACCGGATATATCCGTTAACACAGTTCCCAAAATCAAATTCGGCGGTACGCTCGTTGGATTATTAGGGTCAGCTTGTTTCTCCACTATTTGTTTATTGCAGGAAGTAAGTAGTGAAAAACTTATGATTATTAAAATGATAATTTTTATCTTTTTCATATTTTTTTTCTTAAATAAATTAAAAAGAAAGGTTGATGTTGAAGCCATAATTTCGCATAGTAGGGGTTTGCAAACCAGAACCCGAATCCTGGGTATATTGATCTACATCCACATCCTTATATTTATTGGGAAAGAAATAAAGTAAGTTCCGACCGACTAACGAAACACTAGCTTCACGGATAAAAGATTTATCGCCAAATACAGTTCTGGGAAGTGTGTAAGTAAAAGTTACTTCCCTTAATTTAGTGTATGTCTTTTTAATCATGTCTAAATCCGGAATGGAAGCCATCCTGGTAACAAAAGGCTGTACCTGGCTCTTTGTAGTATTTTGAGTCTCTGTGAGGTCTTTCATGTTGGTAATTACCCCGGTAATTGGATCGAGAACAATAGGCGCACCTGTCAAATTAACACCATTGCCGGTGTAAGCAGCAATATTAGCTTCATCCTGGGGCCTTGCCTGCCCAAAAGCGCCCGTAGCTGCCTCAATATGCCTTCCGCCTTGAAGCGTTTTCTTTCTTACATAATCTTCCATTACTCCACCTACGATACCATCAAACTGAAAATGTAAGGCAAAGTTTTTGTAACTGAGCATATTGGTAAGTCCCCATTGCCAGTTTGGATCTGCGTGTCCATATATCTTTTGTGCTGAAACACCTAAATCGGAAAATCGTGTATAAACCCCTGTACCGGGATCAATAACCATTTTCCCATCTGGGGTTCTTACAAAGGCATTCCCATAAACCAGGTCAATTCTTTTACCATTAAATTCATAATTATCAGGATTTGAATAATTAACCCATTTCCTGATATAGGTAAAAAAATTAGCAGTTACATTCCACTTAAATCCATCCGGACGTGAAATCGGCCGCGCGTTCAATGTAGCTTCCCATCCATCATTGGTATATACGTTGCCGTTGGTAAGATAAGAGGAATACCCCGATGCAGAAGAGGTACTCTGAGGTATAATAAGGGTATTTAGATAATGGTAGCGTGTTACATCAATACCTAATTTATCTTTGAACAAACGTAAATCTATCCCAAATTCAGTCGCTTTTCTATCTGCCGTAGTAATTTTTGTACCAACCGTCTGGTCGGTGTATTGCGCACTATTCTGACCGCTGTAGGTCGGGCCTAATGAATATACCTGGGAAAATTGATAGCTGGGGCCTCCATAAGGTGAAGGCCAGCTAAAGCCATAACTTGAGTAAGGAGTAGAACTTACGTCAGGAGAAAAGAAGGTATTTGTACCCCCACTTTTGCTTTCAGCATAAGATGCTCTCAGTTTTAAAAATGATATTACCTTAGGCAAATGCACATATTCTGATACAACAGTTGCCAGGTTGAATGATGGATAATAGTAACTATTTGTATTCGATGGTAGCGCTGATGATTTATCAACTCGGCCTGTCACATTAGCTGTAACATAAGATTTGTACCCCGCATCTATTGAATAATACGCGCTTAACACCAGCATACTTGAGTGGAAACTACTACCGGTTAAAGGCCCTATAGAATTTGAAAATGAATAAATTCCCGGTACGTTCAAATAATTCGTAGATTCAAAATCAGAATTAAAATTGAAATTTCTGACCGTTCCGCCTGCTAATGCCGACACATCTAAGAAGCCTAATATATCGTCTTTATGATACCTTGCCTGTGCATCAATATTAGATTCAAATAGGTTTCTCCTGTCTTCCCTGTAGTCGCCCTTGTGAAGTGGCCTTCCATAAACAGTAGCGGAATAAGGTAATTTTTCAGAGTTAAACATGTCATAAGCAGTCATACTCGGCCTGAATTGAAAATCTATATTATCATTTAGTTTATAATTCAGGGACAAATAACCATATTCATTATTTTGATAATGCCCCCTCAGCCATTGGTAGGACATAAACCAGGGATTGTTATACCTGTAGTATTCTGCATAATTTTGCTGGATACCTACTTTTCCGGGTTGCCAGTAATTACGAATATTAGGATCATTTACACTCCAATCCGCGGCAGCCCATAAAATGATGTTGTATATAATACTGTTGGGACCATAACCAACGTCCGGAACATTTGGTGTAGATTGCCTGCTGAAATTGAAGTAGGAAGTTAAACTGAATTTTTTATTAAATCTTTGAGTAAGACTCGCCGTAAAATTTCCATTATTTAATTGTGTGTTTGGCACAATTCCCTGTTGGTAGGTATTTCCGAGAGAAAACCGAAAATCTGTTTTTTCAGTAGATGAAGCAACGGAAACGCTGTTAGACTGAATAAGACCGGTTTGCAGGAAATGCGGGAGATTATTTTTACCTCTCGCAACAAATGGGGTTGGCTTTACGTGGCCTGAGTAAGTGGTTCCATCGGCAAAAGTAGTAACGTAAGTTTGCGTGGGGTCATAAGCACCATCGTATTGAGGAATTAGCTGGCCCCTGAATTGAGGCCCCCAGGCATCATAGTCATAATCATTAACCCCAACGCCTATAGCGCCGTTACCGAAGTAGGATTCCGTGCCGGAACCCCCTCCGCCAAAAGCATATTTGCCATTATCCCCCGGCCCGTATAAATCATTATATTTAGGTAACGCGATAAATCCTTTATTAATCTGCGTACTGGAATTAAATGATACTACCGGCCCTTCTTTTGCTTTTGCTCCTTTTTTGGTAGAAATAATAATAGCGCCGTTTTTCCCCTGGAAACCGTATAAAGCAGCAGCGTTTGGCCCTTTTAATACCGTGAAAGATTCAATATCATCAGGGTTCAAATTATAAGTGTCTGTGCTTATCGGCACACCATCAACCACGAAGAGCGGCCGGTCATTTGAGCCATCCTCTCCACGAATAATTACATCCGGGGAATGTCCAATCTCCTGGTTTATATTAATTTCAAGCCCGGCTGCATTACCCTTCAAAGAGTTGACAGGATCAGCTTCCCGCGCTTTGGTTAAAGTTGACGCGTCAATTGTTTGAATCGCATAGCCCAATCGCTTTGCTTCTTTTTTAATACCTGTCGCTGTTACTACTACTTCGTTTAGATGTTGCATAACGGAATTAAGCTGGATAGTGACATTTCGTTGAGAAGCATTAATCTCAACGCCGGTATAGCCTACAAAAGATACAAGAATTTTACTGTCCTTCGGGACATTTAGTGAAAATTCGCCATTCTGATTGGTAATTGTTCCCAGTTCAGAATTCTTTACCGTCACGCTGACTCCCGGTAGCGGCGATTTGGAATCTGCGTCAATAACCTTTCCTTGAATTTTATAAGATTGGGCAAAGACGGCAGTGGAAAAAAATAAAAAAAGCATTGCAAGAAATAAAATTCTCGCATAGTTTAGGTTTAACTCTTTCATATATTTTTTGTTTATGATGGTGCAAATTTATGTGTCGAATGTTAAGGGACTATTAAAGATTCAACAACAAAAAGTTATTAAGTTTGTTTAGGTAAAATAAATAAATGTTAAGACAAACTTAATTAAATTTTTCATACTTTAACAAATCCTAAAAATTTCACGCAAACGATTGCATAACTATTATAGTGTTATTAGTCACGAAAAGGCTTGATAAGTACTCTTTCTATACTGAAAGCTTCTATTTATGGATTATCCCAAAGAAAATTTTGCTGATTTTAAATACTTAGTATTT
>Ga0070660_100002241_pt1 | contig 13292 bp, 10 predicted proteins | sample KBSC33metaG_FD_64670 | JGI IMG/M metagenome (GOLD analysis project Ga0070660, IMG submission 64670) | Corn rhizosphere microbial communities from Kellogg Biological Station, Michigan, USA - KBS C3-3 metaG | ecosystem: Host-associated > Plants > Roots > Rhizosphere > Soil ... | reverse complement strand
TTTGTTTATGAAAGTTTCCGTGCAATGGAAAAAGGAGTGGGGTATGAGCTTCTTGGCCTTATCAATTTTTACAACGCAAACTATGCATTTGATGAATACAATAAAGTAAAATTTGCGGATGTTCAACGATTAGCAAAAACCTGTTCGACAGGGTGTGAAATTGCAGACGGTGAGCCGATAGAAAGAGTTCCTGATTACAATGGATTTTCGAGTGTACTTTCAAAAAAGGGTTATTCAAACAGTAAATCTTAGTCCGGTTGAAAATATTTTCTATAGTAGGCGCACGTCCGCAGTTTATTAAACTAGCTCCTTTATCAAAAGGACTTGCAGGTATTCACGAAGAAATAATCGTACATACGGGTCAACATTATGACTATGCCATGTCTGAAAGAATCTTCATTGATTTGGATATTCGTGAGCCTGATATTCATCTCGAAATAAATACAGGAAGCACCACTTCGCAAATTACGCAGATGATGCTGATGCTGGATTCTGCAATGATAAAATTCAAACCTGATTTGATCATAGTTTTTGGAGATACCAATTCAACATTTGCAGGGGCTATGGCAGCAGCGAAATTGAATATTCCTATCATCCATATTGAAGCAGGTTTGCGCAGCTATAACAGAAGCATGCCGGAAGAAATTAACCGTATTGTTACTGATCACGTTTCCAAATATTTATTTGCCCCGACTGAAACTGCCATTGCTATTTTACAAAAAGAAGGCCTGGGGAAAAATAGTTTTTTAACAGGCGACATCATGGTAGATACCATGAAAAATAATCTTGAAATTGCCCTCAGCAAATCAACAATTATCGTAGATTTTAAATTAGAAAATACAGCATTTAACCTGCTAACCCTTCATCGGAATTATAATGTAGATGATACAAAAATATTAGAACATATTTTAGATGAGTTGGGGCAATTGGATGAGAAAATAATTTTTCCGGTACACCCACGGACAAAAAAAATGTTGTCAGATAGTTGCAAAATTCCCGCAAATATTAAGATGATCGATCCGCAAGGCTATTTAGATTTCATATCACTTGAAAATTTTGCAAAAAGAATTATTACTGATTCCGGAGGGATACAAAAGGAAGCGTTTATTTTAAAAAAGCCGTGCATTACTTTACGCACTGAAACCGAATGGATAGAAACAGTAGAAGAGAAATGGAACTTGCTCATTAATCCGTCAGATAAAAACATTGCTTCAAAAATTTCATCTTTCAACCCGCCAAAAGATCAACAAGAAGTATTTGGGAAAAACGTAACAGAGAAGATGATAAAAATAATTAATCATATCTGATAAAAAGTATGGCTGAACAAAAAACGTGGGCGATTATTGGCGCAGGAATGCTTGGAATGACGCTGGCATTGCGGCTTTCGCAGAAAGGTGATAAAGTAACCATTTTTGAATCTGCAGAAAAAGTGGGTGGATTAACCAGTTCATGGGAAATGCACATAGGTGCAAACGGCGATAAAATCACGTGGGATCGATTTTATCATGTAATCCTGATGAGTGATTTAAATACAAGAAAAATTCTTAAAGAAATTGGATTAGAAAATGATCTTCGTTGGGTAGAAACCAAGACTGGTTTTTATTCAGACGGAAAATTATATTCAATGTCTAATCTTATTGAATTTTTTAAATTTCCCCCTATCAATCTTATTGATAAATTCAGATTAGGCCTAACCATTTTCGCTGCATCAAAAATAAAAAATTGGCAGCGTTTAGAAAATATTCCTGTGGCAGATTGGTTACAAAAATGGTCGGGCAAAAGGGTTTTTGAAAAAATATGGCTTCCTTTATTGAAAGCAAAATTGGGAGATAATTATAAAAATACATCTGCTGCTTTTATCTGGAGTACCATACAACGAATGTATGCCGCAAGAAAAAGCGGCCTGAAAAAAGAAATGTTTGGTTATATAACGGGTGGTTATGAAAAAATAAATAATGAATTCGCGAAGCACCTTGAAAACATTGGCGTTGCATTCAAATACAATTCAAAGATAATAGCAGTAAACAAAGAAATAAATGGGAATCTTATTTTAATAACTTCAGATAATAATACCTGCACTTTCGATAATGTCATCTGTACTTTATCATCAAAAGAATCTGTAAAAATTGTGCCGCAGCTTTCTGATTCAGAAAAACAGCAGCATAATGCAATCAAATATCTCGGAGTTATTTGTCCGTCAATCTTATTAAAAAAATCAATTTCGCCATACTATGTTACTAACATTACCGATAACTGGCCGCCATTTACTGGTATCATCGAAATGACCGCATTGATTGATAAAGAAGAAACGGAAGGAAATCATCTAGTTTATCTTCCCAAATATGTAAATCCGGACGATGAATTATTTGATAAAAGTGACCAAGAATTGCGCAATATATTTTTAAGCGCATTGTATAAAATGTATCCGAACCTTTCGGAAGAAGATATTAATTTTTGGGGAGTGTCAAAAGCCCGGATTGTGTTTGCATTGCCCACCATTATTTATTCTAAAAAAGTTCCGGGAGTTACTACATCATTAGGTAATTATTATATTATCAATTCGGCACAAATCATAAATGGAACGTTGAATGTGAATGAAACCATACAGGTGGCGGAAACTAAGCTGAAAGAAATATTAAAAGAAAATGAGTAAGAAGAAACCCATTGCAAGCATTTCCCTTGATCTCGACAACCAATGGACGTACATGAAAATTCATGGTGATGAAGGCTGGGACAAGTATCCTTCTTATCTCCACATTTTTGTACCACATGTGCTTGATGTATTGGACGAGCTCAATTTAAAAATCACTTTTTTTATTGTTGGAAAGGATACCGAATCGGAAGACAATAATAAGTACTTGAGGATGATAACAGAAAGGGGGCACGAAGTAGGAAATCATTCTTACCATCATGAATCTTGGTTGCAAACTTATAGCTACGAAAAAATAGAGAAAGAAATAAGAGAAGCTGAAGAAGCAATCGAAAAGGTTACCGGACAACGCACAACAGGTTTCAGAGGTCCTGGATTTAGCTGGAGCAAAGATTTATTAAAAGTGTTGGAAAGCCGGGGTTATAAATTTGATGCATCAACATTGCCTACTTATCTCGGGCCACTTGCGAGAATGTATTATTTTAAAAAGTCTGATTTATCAAAAGAAGAAAAAAAAGCACGTAAAGAACTCTTTGGAAAATTCAGCGAAGGTTTCAGAAAATTGAAACCATACAAATGGGATTTAGGAGAAGGAAAAAGCATCACAGAGATTCCGGTAACTACAATGCCTATATTTAAACTGCCATTTCATTTAAGTTATTTAATATATTTAGGAAATATTTCAATGCCTTTAATGAAGTTTTACTTAAACACTGCTATCAGGATGTGCAAGATTACCAATACGCCGATTAGCTTTCTGCTGCACCCTCTTGATCTTATCGGAGGTGATCAAATTACTCAACTCGCTTTTTTCCCGGGGATGAATGTGAGCAGTAGTAAAAAGGTGGAGGTTTTTAAAAATGTGATTGGGTTGTTGCAAAAGAATTATGATGTAGTGAATATGTCAAAGCATTGGGAAAAAATGGAAGTGGGAAAAATAAAAACGAAGGTGATTTAAAAGTAAAAATTTAAACGCCTTGAACCTAATTAGGGATGAAGATAACTAACAATGCTAAAAAGATTCACTTTGGTCTTAACCCTGATCGAACTTTACATCATTCCAAATGCATTACTGAATTGTTTTTGCAGTACGATTTTGAATAAGTCAACATGGAAGAAGAATAGAAGCATCTAAAAGATTAAGAGTGTGCTAAAACGCAGGCAGTTGCTCGATGAATAATTTTTAATATTTCCAAAATTCAGGACCACCATTGTTTGTAAAAAATTAAATCAAAAATTAAAATGGTCAAAAATTATCTTAAAGGCATCATAAATAAAGGGTACATACCCAATATTATATTATTAGCGTTAATTTTCTTCTATGCTTTTATCTTATTCCCGGAAGAATATGTAACGTTTAAAGTTATTACATGGCTTACAACATTTATAATCGCTTTATGTTTATTCAAAATAAACAAAATTTTATTTCGGGTGTTTTTGATATCACTTGGTCTGCTTGCAGCAATTTATTACCCAATTATTAAACTTTTTGGCCCTCTTTCCCCCACTAATGTAGAAGCCTTAATGGCCACAAATTATGTTGAAGCTACCTCGTATTTGTCTGTTATCCCCTTTACTATGTATTTAAAGGCTATCTTACTTTTTCTATTTCCTTTGTTTCTAAGCTTTCTGACTTTTCGCTTTTTTTCATTAAAAATTTCCTGGCTTTTGGTTATTATTATTGCGGGGTTATATTTTTCAAATCGTTATTTTACAGATAAAATCTATAATAAATCTTTTGATGGAGCATTTAATACAATCCCCACCAAATTATTGGGAAATATTACCAAGTTTTATTTAGTTACTTTAAAAGGTATGAAATATCAGGCTCAACTGATAAACAAAAAAGATGATTGGGTAATAGATAGTGAAAATGTTGACAAACAACTATATATTTTTATTATTGGAGAAAGTGTCCGGAACGATGTATTTTCAAATTCAAAACTTTTTACCTCCCACCCATTAGATTCTATTAATAAAATTGATTTTGAGAATACAAATTCTTATGCTTATGTTACTATCCCTTCTATTAAAAACGCTTTTGTTCTAAGAAAGAAAAGTGAAGGGGATAACCCTTATTTTCCCGACAATATCGTAAACCTGGCTAAAAAAGCGGGTATCCATACCGAATGGTTTTCGAATCAGGGATTTGTAGGCGATGATGATAATTATATTAGTGCCATTGCTAAATGCGCCGACTATTCAGAGTTCCTCAATAGAAAACAATATTTTGATACCCGGGAAAAAGATGAATATCTATTAAAGATTTTGAAGGAAAGGCTGAAGCTTTCAAAAAGTGACCACAATATGTATTTTATTCATACTATCGGATCTCATCCTTCTGCCTGCAAGATAACCGACGGACAGTATGATAAATTTGTGATATCAGATGAGGTATCGTGTTACATAAAATCAATAGAGAATACAAAGAATCTGATATACGATATATATAAAATCGCAAGAGGCACCGGAAAAACTTTTAACATCGTATATTTTTCAGACCATGGGTTAAGCTTCGTTTACGATGGTAAGATTTTCACACATATACGTGAAAACAGACAAAGTTATCCGGTACCGTTTTTTGTTTTGGGAGATAATATTTCAAAAAATGTAGTTATTAAAGCTCACAGGAACTTGGGAGATTTCATTAATTTTTTTCAGGAGTTAACAGGTATTAAGGCGAAAGGCGTTAATTATGATTATCGTTTTATATCTGAGGATTATGAAAAAAACTGGAACCAACTTTCAGATGGTCTGGATTTTAATCAGCTTAAAGATAATCACATACCATTCAATTTAAAATAACCAAACGAAATATTTATCAACCTTAGAGAAGAATTCTAAAGAGTTTTATTCGTTAATACTACAGTTTTCCGACACTAACTGAAGCATATAACTAACTGAAGCATATAATAATATGATATTAGTGACAGAATATTTATTGTTCCAACAGTAGTTTATTTTTTATTGTTAATCTTAGATTAAAATATGTTTGGATAGCTTTGCTAATCGCTTTAAGTTTTTGTGGTCACCGATGTATTTTCACTTATATAATCCTGAGGATTGCCATTCTCTCTATAAGCCTTCTATTTCACAAATTAATGAAAGTAGAGAGAAGTTTAACTGGACCAATCCAATTAAATTCGAAAGTAAAGCCTATAGATTATAATACTTATAAAAATATTTTTCAAAGGAAATAAAATAACGCAAGGGTATGAATCTGATTATCCCAGACAAGAATTTTTTAAGCAGAACAGGAGATGTTGATTATTATGATTGGAATTATAAGTTTCCAATCAAGTATATACAACTATACCGTTTTAAAAGAATTGTACAATTATTAGGACGTGAGAAATATCCCGTTCTATTAGAAGCCGGTACCGGTAGCGGTATATTTCTTCCTGAATTATCAAAACATTGTAACCAACTTTATGCCTGTGACATTCATCATGATTTTGATAATATTGCTAAGCTTTGCGAAACTTATAAAATCCAAAACTATAATCTTAGTACCCAAAGTATAGATGACACTAATTTCCCTGATGCATCATTTGATGCCGTTGTTGCAGTAAGTGTATTAGAATTTGTGCCGGATATCCAAAACGCAATAGACGAAATCAAAAGAATTCTAAAAAAGGATGGAGTTTTTATTACAATATGCCCCATGGAAAGCAGCATACTGGATTTTTTTCTCTCTCTCTATACCAGGAAACCACCTAAAGACGAATCTGGTGATTCAAGGCAAAGGGTTTCTAAAATTTTGGAACAAAACTTCACAATAGTGAAAAAGGGATATATGGTTCCTTTAATAGGAAAATTTTTTCCTGTTTACACGCATTATAAACTAAAAAAGAGCTGATAATATTATGACCCCGAACAATGTGCCATTCATTAGTATCATACTTCCTTGCTACAATGAAGAAGCAATCCTTCCAGTAAATTTAAATGTAATTACCAAATACCTGGAAAGCAAGAATGAAAAATACAAATGGGAGATTGTGATTATAAATGATGGCAGTAAAGACCAAACAGGGAAAATAGCTGATGGGCTTGCTGAAAAGAATAATCATATCAGAGTCATTCATCATCCTACCAATTTAAATCTCGGAAATGCTTTAAAAACAGGCTTTAAAAATGCAAAGGGAGATATAATAGTAGTAATGGATATTGACCTTAGCTATTCTGTGGATCATATTGAAAAAATGGTTGATAAAATGATTGAAACCAGTTCTGATATTGTAATAGCATCTCCATACATGCCCGGAGGCAAAGTAACCGATGTGCCTTTTGGAAGAAAAATAATGAGCAGATGGGTAAACAGGTTTATGCGTATTGCAGCGCAGGATAAATATCATACCTATACCGGTATGGTAAGAGCGTACAAAAAAGATTTCATCCAAACGGTTAATCTTAAAACAAAAGACTACGAAATTAATCCTGAGATTTTATATAAAGCAATGATATTACGGGCAAGGGTAGAAGAAATTCCCGCACACCTTGACTGGACTGAGCAAAATAAATACGCTGATAAGCGCACTTCCAGCATGAGAGTACTAAGAGGCTTTTTTTCCGGTATTATGTCAAGTTTTATTTTCCGGCCATATATTTTTTTCCTCGCCATTGGGCTGGTGCTTATGTTGCTTTCAATGTATGAAATTATTTGGCTGTTTGCAGATACAATTTCGTATATGTCTAACTCTGGAGTTTCGAATCATACTTTCTCTTATAGTCTTTCCATTCAATTTAAAAGGAATCCGCAGTCATTTTTAATTGGTGGAATTACATTCCTTGCTGCTATCCAATTTTTAAGCCTTGGATTTTTGTCGCTTCAAAGTAAAAGATATTTTGAGGAATTATTTCATTTGGGAACCTCTTTTAAAAAGCAAAATGAAGAAGCCCATTTTAGTTCAACTAAAATGTTTCAATCAGAAAATAAAATTTAGTACACCGAGCAACGTATAATATTTGAAAATGAATGCCATTTTAAAAAATACAAAAACCAACAGGAATCCTTTCATACTTTTTTTACCTTTCTTGATTGTTTACATAGTGATAATACTAATTTTTGCTAAGGCGGAATTTACAGGAGATGAAGCCAGATATATGCTTTATGCAAAAAATTTGACACATGGTTTTTATACGCTTCCAGCTCCCTACTTAGATTTGGGCAACGGTCCGGGATACTCTCTACTTTTAACCTCCTTTGTTGCATTAAAATTGCCTCTCATTTTTTTGAAATTAATGAATGCAGTGTTTTATTATTTATCTGTCGTATTCATATTTAAATCCTTACAACAAATTGTTGGTTTCAAGCCTGCCGTGATATTCAGCGCAATATGGGCGCTGTACCCCAATACATTTGAGCAACTTCCTTATCTTCTACCGGAAGTTTTTGCGTCCTCATTGATTCCTTTAATAATTTTTTTTCTTATAAAGGCTTTTAAAAATGATAATACTAAGAAAATCAATAAGTATCTTATCTATACAGGTTTGGCTTTAGGCTACCTGGCTTTAACCAAACCGATATTTGGTTACGTTTTAATTTTTATGATTGCAGGAGCTTTCTTATTGTGGATCATAAACTCAGCAAACCTAAACTATAAGAAAAGTATGATTCTGCTGACAACCGCTTTTATAATTACCAGTCCCTGGCTGTTCTATACTTATCACCTGACAGGAAAAATATTATACTGGAGTTCTTACGGTGGAAATAATTTATACTGGATGAGTTCGCCTTATGAAAATGAGTATGGCAATTTTACTGAATATCCTTTCGATACAACGGACAATAAATATATGCTACAGGGTAGCGCAAAACAGATAAAATTAAATCATGAGAAAGATTTCGAGCAAATCCTTGAAAATAAAGACGCGCAAAAGTTGTACATTAAAGATGGAACTGTGATTGGGTATCCTTATACCGGGCTAATCCAGGATACCATACTAAAAAGAATCGCATTTCAGAATATTAAATCTCACCCTTTAAAATTTATTCAAAATTGTTTCAGCAATGTTGGTAGAATGATTTTTAATTATCCGGCTGACTACACGATTCAAAAACCGAGTACCCTCCTGAGGTTGCCGGTGAATGGTACAATTATCGTATTTGTAGTTTTTTCTTTTGTATTGACATTGTCAAATTGGAGAAAGATAACATTTTCAATCCGTTTTCTCCTACTCATGGGTTTAATCTATTTTTGCGGAAGTATATTAGGAAGTGCAGGGCCAAGAATGTTTACGATTATTGTACCCATTCTTTTAATATGGATTGCTTTTGTTATTTCCAAGTCTGTGAAAATAAAAATGGATTGGCAGAATTAAAAATTATTTAATGTTTCATACCCGGTAATCCATTCATTAGTTTCCACTTTGTAATCATGAAAATAAATAAAGGGAAAAACGCGCTTCAACGCTTCTTTCAGAATATTGACCTAAACGGTTATGCATAAGCGAAAAAGCAATCAGCAAACATATAAATAATGAGGATTCTTACTTTACCTTTTTATAGTAAAACAAAATAAGAACGTGGAGTAACAGTGTATACTCATCTTACGACTTGCATTTTTCAGCAACCCGGTTTTCCTTTCATCCTCTCCTGTGTGGCATTATATTCAGATGAAGAATCCTCACAACACAAACTCTATGTGTTCAGTCAGGCTTAGTAGCTATAAAATTCCAACTATAAATATAAAATCAAACTACTTCATGCGATGTGCCGTTTAAAAAATATCACATCCTTAATACTTTTATTACCTGCTTGTCTGTCGCATCGAACAACACTGTAATTACATAAGTACCTTTTGGAAGATTACTCATATCAATTTGCAATTTTATAGTACTTAATGAAGAAACCATTTCTTTCCTATACACAGTTTTACCTGAAACGTCAGTCATTAAAACTACTAGATTGGTATTGCTTTTCCCCGTGTTTATTTCAATAGTTGCCTCATTAGAAACCGGATTTGGGTACACTTTTATGTTGTTTGATTCACGAGCCAGCCTTCCCAATGCTACAGTAACGTTTACGGTATCTTTCCCTACCAATCCGCCATCATCCCTTATTGTTAATTCGAATTGATAAGTCCCTTCTACTAAATTATTAACTACTGTACTTGCTGTATTAGCAGAAGAGATGGTGCTGGCGGATGGCCCCGAAACCTGGCTCCATTGCCAGCTTTCTATACTGCCGTCAGAAGTAGTTCCCGTTCCTTCCAAAGTAACAGAATTGTCCGGAAAAATTAAAGTGGTATCATTTCCCGCAGAAGCTACTGGAGCGACTCCGGTGGTGACAACATTGTTCGTTGTTGCTTTGTTTACAATCACATGAACTGTTGAAGCACCTGCATCTCCCTTATTATCTTTTACGGTAAGCTGAAATTGATAGGTTCCCTCTACTAAATTAGTAACATCGGTGGATGCAGCATTTGCAGTAACTATCGTAAATGTTGAAGGTCCAGATATTTTTGTCCATTGATAGGACACAATGTTACCATCCGCATCATTCCCGCTTCCATTTAAACTTACGCTGTTAACTGGCAAGGTTGTACTTTTATCAGGGCCTGCGCTGGCAGTAGGTGGTATGTTGGCTGCTGCGATCACGTTTATCTGCATAACGGCAGAGCCAGTATCTCCTTTATTGTCTTTTACTGTCAATTGAAATTGGTAGATTCCTTGGACCAGTCCGGAAACATCCGTTACAGGCGATGCCGGATTGACAATATTGTATGCCGCCGGCCCGGATATTTTTGTCCATTGATAGGATGCAATGGTTCCATCTGCATCGCTTCCGCTTCCGGTAAGCGAGGTACCATTTGTCGGAAGCGTAATACTTTTATCGGTTCCTGCGGTTGCAACAGGTGGTATATTCGCCGGTGCGTTTACCGTTATTTGAACTGTTGCTGAACTCAACGCACCATCATTATCTGTTACCGAAAGTTTAAATTGATAGACTCCCTCTGTCAGTCCGGAAACATCCGTTGTCGCTGAATTAGCATTTACAATGTTGCAGGCTGAAGGCCCCGATACTTTTGTCCATTGATATGATTTAATGGTACCATCAGCATCACTTGCACTGCCGTTGAGTGTTGTTAAATTTGCGGGCAAAGTGATACTCTTGCTATTGCCGGCACTAACAACAGGTGGAATATTAGCTGCATTGACAGTTATTTGCACCACAGATGTTCCTATACCTCCACTGTTGTCCGTAACAGTCAACTTAAACTGATAGATGCCCTGCACCAGCCCCGAAATATTTGCGACTGCGGAATTTGGTGCATCAATGCTATAGGAAGAAGGGCCGGATATTTTTGTCCATTGATACGATTTAATGGTACCGTCTGCATCACTGCCGCCCCCGGTAAGTTTCGCACTGTTTACCGGTAATTTTATAGATTGTGCTGGCCCCGCATTTGCTGTTGGTAATTTATTTTCAGGTAATACGTAAACTCTCATTGCCTCAGTAACCAAAGAAAATTTCTTGCCACGAGATAAGCTATCAGGGTTTACCAGTCGTGCTCCATAATCATATAATCCGGTCATCTTAAGGTAATCTTTCTGCCACGTTCTTCCTACATCTCCTGTGTCGCGGTAAAATTTAGTAATACCGTCCATCTGCACTTTTACAAATGCTTTTTGTCCCGGATAGCCTTTACCTTCACGTATTGTTACCCTGAGCGTATGTGCCTGACCTATATCACCATCTACTGACATCAGCTTTGGAGATACAGCCGCATAATTGTCATTCCAGCAGATTGAATCACGCTTTACAAATAATTCCCCCGTTCCTGTCGAGGCATCACTGGCATGTATTCCAAAGATGGCAAACGAATACCATCCACTTCCGGCGTCTCCCTGCATCATATTCGCTCTTATGGATTGCGGAAAATAATACTTCAGTTCAAGTACATAGGTTTTATTACTATCGAGGAAAAAATTACCAATTGGCGATACTTGTGTCCTGTCAAAAGTTTCACCAACCCTGTGGTAGCCATCTTCCAATGTACTGTACAGTTTACCTCTTGAGCTATCAATCATAGCCTGATTTGACCTTGCTCTTTCAAAATACAACCATGTGTTATTCACGGGATTCAAATATTTATTCATTCCGGTGTAACCAATATCATTGGTAGTATCGCTTCTGTCATTGGCCATTTTCGCCCAATTTTCATCCTGAATAGGCACGTTGGCTACTAATACGCCACCTGGCGGAGGCGTGTCATAATCTACGCTTATCACCACAGTATCCAGCACTGTAACTCCAGCGCTTGTAACTGCCAACTGGTAGTACCATACACCCTGAATTAACCCCGTTACGGAAGTAATAGCAGAATTAGGGGAAACAATCGTTGCAGAATCTGTTGGAAATCCTGCTTGTGGCGGCGCTACATCCGTTATTTTAGTCCACTGGTACGAGTCGCCTGAACTGTAGCTCCCATTAAGCGTTACACTGGATGTCTGGGTTAAATATATTGTTTGATCCGGGCCTGCATTGGCGACGGGAAGCGCCGCTTTGGTGTTGACCTCAGCCTTGGCCGATAAAATCAAAATAAATGAAAATAACGTCAGTAGTGTTTTCATAGGTGTTCTGTTTAGCGTTTTAATGCTATTGGGACATAGGATTATAAATTCATTCGCCTTCTCTAAGAGCCGGCGTATGATTAAAAAGCAGGAGATATCTGATCGGTTAGCGTGACTCTCTCTGACTAATACAAAAACGCTAAAGTGTAAGGATTATTTTGCTGTAGATTTGCTTCTTCCGGATTAATTCATGTAAATTAAAAGCAGCGTATAGAAGGTTTGATGAGAATTGCCGCTAATTTTGGAATAACGCATTCAACAATAATGAAAAAAGATAATGAATAGAATAATTAAAGCAGATCTATTCCGCTACGGAGGACTATCAGGCACGAGAGGATTTTATAAAAGGTCTTTTAATTCCCGGATTCAGATATATGTATTTATTGCGGAAAATTTCGCAATGCAAAAGACACTCTTTGAAGTGGTTGTTCTTTAATCTTCTTAAAAAGAGATATTCTTATAAGTGGGGATTTCAAATTCCTGCAACTACAGAAATTGGTGCAGGATTTTATATTGGGCATTACGGAACCATAGTAATTAATGGCAAATCAAGAATTGGTAAAAACTGTAATATTGCACATGGCGTTACAATTGGACAAGCTAACAGGGGTAAATTGAAGGGTTATCCAACGGTTGGAGATAGTGTTTGGATTGGTACCGGTTCAGTAATTGTTGGCAATATCAATATTGGATCAAACGTATTAATAGCTCCCAACTCATTTGTAAATGTTGACGTTCCGGATCATTCATTAGTATTAGGAAATCCCTGCAAGATTGTGAATAAAGAAAATCCTTGTGAGGGCTATATTAATTATATACTGAAATAAATAAAAGAATAAGCATAGGCAGCAAGTAACATCGTATAACAGTAAAAGTACAAATAACAGAGAATTTGATTTGGTGCCCCAGCAGGGTTTTCTGGTTTACAAACATTGAATTAAAAAGAATTTCACCGGAAACCCCGGTGCTCGGAAATATCCTGAATTGGCTTTCTTTATTTCTAAGTTCCTTCATACATCGCGGTTTCATGCGCTCTCAGAAAAGCCAGGAGAATGAAAACCCCGCT
>Ga0070660_100002240_pt1 | contig 13294 bp, 12 predicted proteins | sample KBSC33metaG_FD_64670 | JGI IMG/M metagenome (GOLD analysis project Ga0070660, IMG submission 64670) | Corn rhizosphere microbial communities from Kellogg Biological Station, Michigan, USA - KBS C3-3 metaG | ecosystem: Host-associated > Plants > Roots > Rhizosphere > Soil ... | reverse complement strand
CAGATCGCCGTCGTCATGGGCTCGTGCACGGCGGGCGGCGCGTACGTGCCGGCGATGAGCGACGAGACGATCATCGTGCGCGGCCACGGGACGATCTTCCTCGGCGGACCGCCGCTGGTGAAGGCGGCGATCGGCGAGATCGTGAGCGCCGAGGAGCTCGGCGGCGCCGACGTGCATACGCGTCTCTCCGGCGTTGCCGATCATTTCGCGCGCGACGATCGCCATGCGCTCGCGATCGCGCGGCGCATCGTGGGCAACCTCAACGCGCGAAAGCACGTCGAGCTCGACGTCGCGGAGCCGGTGGCGCCCCGCTACGCCGAGGACGAGATCTACGGCGTGATCAACGCCGACATGCGCAAGCCGTACGACGTGCGGGAGGTGATCGCGCGCATCGTCGACGATTCGGCGTTCGACGAGTTCAAGGCGCGCTACGGCGCGACGCTCGTCACCGGGTTTGCGCGACTGTGGGGCTATCCGCTCGGCATCGTCGCCAACAACGGCGTGCTGTTCTCGGAGTCGGCGCAGAAGGGCGCGCACTTCATCGAGCTGTGCGCGCAGCGCGGCATCCCGCTGCTGTTCCTGCAGAACATCACCGGCTTCATGGTCGGTCGCAAGTACGAGGCCGGCGGCATCGCGAAGGACGGCGCGAAGATGGTGACCGCGGTGTCGTGCGCGAAGGTCCCCAAGTTCACGGTGATCATCGGCGGCAGCTACGGTGCGGGCAACTACGGCATGTGCGGCCGCGCGTTCGACCCGCGGTTCCTGTGGATGTGGCCGAATGCGCGCATTTCCGTCATGGGGGGCGAGCAGGCGGCGACGGTGCTCGCGACCGTCAAGCGCGACGCGATCGACGCGAAAGGCGGGACATGGAGCGCCGAGGACGAGGAGGCGTTCAAGGCGCCGATTCGCGAGCGCTACGAGCACGAGGGCCATCCGTACTTCGCGAGCGCGCGCGTGTGGGACGACGGCATCCTCGATCCGGCGCAGACGCGCCGTACGCTCGCGCTGGCGCTGTCGGCGGCGCTGAACGCGCCGATCGGGAAGACGTCGTTCGGCGTGTTCCGGATGTGACGACGATTCCGGCCGAAGCCGTCCCGACGCGGCTCGGCGCGCACGAGACGCCCGAGCGCTCGCTTTTGCGCGAGCACGTCGAGCGCTTCGTCGCGCGCGAGGTCGAGCCGCACGCCAGTGCATGGGAGCGCGAAGGATCGGTGCCGCGCGACGTGCTGCGGCGCCTGGGCGGGCTCGGCTGGCTCGGCCTCATGGTGCCGGAAGCGTATGGCGGCACCGACGTCGACGCGGTCACGAACTTCGTCTTCGCCGAGGCACTGTCCCGATCGACCTACGGTGGGTTCATCATCACCGTGCTCGTGCACACGGACATGGCGTCGCCGCACCTCGTGCGCGCGGGCGACGAGACGCAGAAGGCGCGCTGGTTGCCGGGCATCGTGCGCGGCGACATCCTGACCGCGGTGGCGGTGACGGAGCCGGATGCCGGCTCCGACGTCGCACGCATCCGCACGACCGCGCGGCGCGACGGCGACGGCTACGTGCTCGACGGCGCGAAGCTTTTCATCACCAACGGCGTCAACGCCGACCTGGTTTTCGTCGCCGCGCGCACGGCGCCGCTCGAAACGGGTTCGCGCGGGATCACGATGTTCGCCGTCGAGCGCGGCACGCCGGGCTTCGCGGTGGGGCAGGTGCTCGACAAGACCGGCTGGCGCGCATCGGATACCGCGGAGCTCGTGTTCGACGGCTGCCGCATCCCTGCCGCGAATCGGCTGGGTGCCGAGAACGAGGGCTTTCGCGCGCTGATGCAGAACTTCCAGCGCGAGCGCCTGGCGCTCGCCGCGATGGCGGTGGGGAACGCGCGCGAATCGCTGCGTTTTGCGCTCGCGCACGCCCGCGCGCGGCAGGCGTTCGGCAAGCCGCTGTGGGAACGCGAGGCGATCCGGCAGAAGCTCGCGCTGCTCGCGTCGCGCACCGACGCCGTGCGCGCGTTCGCGTATCACTGCGCGTGGCTCGATGCGCAGGGCGTGGACGCGGTGCGCGAGACGTCGGCGCTGAAAGCGCTCGCCGGCGAGCTCGCGAACGACGTCGCCTACGGCTGCCAGCAATGCGCAGGCGGCATCGGCTATATTCGAGAGACGCCGATCGAGCGATTGTGGCGCGATGCGCGCATCCTCGCGATCGGCGGCGGCGCGACCGAAGTGATGCTCGAGGAAGTGGCGAAGCGGCTGTGAAGGCCGCCGGAGGTGTCGAAGCGATGGATGCGCCTTGTGACGTGACGGTTCGCGGCGACGTGGCGACGGTGACGCTCAACCGTCCCGACGTGCACAACGCGTTCGACGAGCGGCTGATCGCGCGCCTTACCGCGGCGTTCGTGTCGCTCGACACCGACGAAGACGTGCGGGTCGTCGTGCTTGCCGGCGCCGGACGCAGCTTCTGCGCGGGCGCCGACCTGCATTGGATGAAGCGCATGGCGGCGTTCGATCGCGACGAGAACCTCGCCGACGCGCAGGCGCTCGCGACGATGCTGCGCACGATCTACGGCCTGTCGAAGCCGACGATCGCGCGCGTCCACGGCGCCGCGTACGGCGGCGGGGTCGGGCTCGTCTCGGCGTGCGACATCGCGATCGGCGTCCCCGAGGCGACGTTCGCGCTGTCGGAAGCGAAGCTCGGGCTCATTCCCGCGACGATCAGCCCGTACGTCATGGAGGCGATCGGTGCGCGCGAGGCGCGCCGCTACTTCCTGACGGCCGAGCGCTTCGACGCCGCGCAGGCGCTGCGCATCGGCCTCGTGCACGAGGTCGTTGCCGCGGATGCGCTCGACGCGCGCGTCGACGCGCTGATCGCGCTGCTGCGCGCCGCCGGTCCCGTCGCGCAGCTCGAATGCAAGGCGCTCATTCGCGGCGTTGCGCATCGATCGATCGACGAGGCGTTGATCGACGCCACCGCCGAGCATATCGCGGCCGTGCGCGCGTCGGACGAGGGTCGCGAAGGCGTCGCCGCGTTCCTCGAGAAGCGCCAGCCGTCGTGGTTGGAGCCCCCGAAGTAGGATCCGACCCTACTTGCGGCCCGCGATGACCGAGGCGTTCTCGCATTTCGATACGTGGCAGCTGCTCGCGCTCGCCGGCGCGCTCGGCTTCGCGAGCGGCATTCGCCTCTACGCGGTGCTGTTCGTCGCCGGCATCGCCGGCTACTTCGGCCTCGTCGATCTGCCGCCGGGGCTCGCCGTGCTCGCGCATCCGCTCGTGCTCGGCGCGTCCGGCTTCATGTGCGCGGTGGAGTTCTTTGCCGACAAGATTCCGGGCGTCGATACGCTATGGGACGTCGTGCACACGCTGATTCGCATCCCCGCCGGCGCCGCGCTCGCCGCGAGCGTGTTCGGCCAGTCGTCGGCGGCGATGATGCTCGCCGCGGCGATCCTCGGCGGCTCGCTCGCCGCCGGCAGCCACTTCACGAAGGCGACGAGCCGCGCGGTCATCAACACGTCACCCGAGCCGTTCTCGAACTGGGCGGCTTCGCTCACCGAGGACGTCGGCGTCGCAGCCTTGCTGTGGTTAGCGCTCGTGCATCCGCTCGTCGCGGGCGCGGTCGTCCTGCTGCTGCTCGTGCTGGCGGTCGTGCTGTTGCGCCACGTGTGGCGCGCGGGGCGCCATGCGGCACGACGCGTCGGCGGTTGGTTCTCGCGTCCTGCGCGCGAGGCACGCGATGACGGGCGACCCTCGTGACGCGCTCGTCGCCGTGGAGATGAACGACGTCATGGACCGCATCGAGTCGATCCTCGCACGGCGCGCTTCGCGGCCCGCGCCGCCGTGCGCGCCCGGGCGTTCCTGAGCGAGCGCGACACCGATGCTCGCCAGCATCCTCATTGCCAATCGCGGCGAAATCGCCTGCCGCATCGCGCGCACCGCGCGACGGATGGGCGTGCGCTCGGTCGCGATCTTCAGCGACGCCGACGCGCACGCGCTGCACGTGACGACGTGCGACGAAGCCTATCGCGTCGGGCCGGCCCCGCCGCGCGAGAGCTACCTGAACGCGGAAGCCATCGTCGCGATTGCAAGGCGCGCGGGCGCGCAGGCGATCCATCCGGGCTACGGCTTCCTCTCCGAGAACGCGTCGTTCGCGCGGCGCTGTCAGGAGGCCGACCTCGTCTTCGTCGGCCCGCCACCCTCGGCGATCGCGGCGATGGGCTCCAAGTCGGCGGCGAAATCGATCATGAGCGCGGCCGGCGTGCCGATCGTGCCGGGTTACCACGGCGACGACCAGGACGACGCGTTGCTCGCGCGCGAAGCCGAACGCATCGGGTTCCCTCTCCTCGTCAAGGCGACCGCCGGCGGCGGCGGCAAGGGCATGAAAGTCGCCACGAGCGCGAGCGAGTTCGCCGCGGCGCTCGCGTCGGCACGCCGCGAGGCGCGCTCGGCGTTCGGCGACGACCGCGTGCTGCTCGAGCGCTATCTCGCGAAGCCGCGGCACATCGAGATCCAGGTGTTCGCAGACTCGCAGGGCAACGCGGTGCACCTGTTCGAGCGCGACTGCTCGGTGCAGCGACGACACCAGAAGGTGATCGAGGAAGCGCCGGCGCCGGGCATGGACGAGGCGCGGCGCCGCGCGATGGGCGAGGCGGCCGTCGCCGCCGCGAAAGCGATCGGCTACGTCGGCGCGGGAACGGTCGAATTCATCGCGGAGCAGGACGGCACGTTCTACTTCATGGAAATGAATACGCGGCTGCAGGTCGAGCACCCGGTCACGGAGATGATCACCGGCTGCGACCTCGTCGAATGGCAGTTGCGCGTCGCGTCCGGCGACCCGTTGCCGATGACGCAGGCGGACCTCGCGATTCGCGGCCACGCGATCGAGGCGCGGCTGTACGCGGAGGATCCGGCGCGCGAGTTCCTGCCGTCGATCGGCCGCATCCGGCATTGGCGGATGCCCGACGACATCGCGAACGTGCGCGTCGATACGGGCTATCGCGCGGGCGATGACGTGACCCCGTTCTACGACCCGATGCTCGCGAAGGTGATCGCGTGGGGCGAGGATCGCGAGCGCGCCCGCCAAACGCTGCTCGGCGCGCTCGCGCAATGCGAAGTGACGGGCGTCACGACGAACGCCGCCTTCCTCGAGCGCGTCGTCGCGCACGAGGCGTTCGCGTCGGGCCGCGTCGACACCGGGCTCATCGCGGCGCATCGCGACGTGCTGCTGCCGACTTCGCGGTCCGTGCCGCCCGACGCGCTGATCGCCGCTGCGGCGGCCGAGTACGCGGCAGTCGCGAAAGCGCGCGAGGCGACGGCCGCGAGCTCGAGCGATCCGCATTCGCCGTGGAATCTCGCCGACGGATGGTGGAATGGCACGACCACGCATCGCGCGGAGTTCGCGTTCCGCGACGGCGAGCGCGAGCATCGCGTGGCGGTCGCGCCGCGTGGCGAAACGCTCGCGATCAGCGGTGACGGGTTTGCCCGCGACGTTCGCGTGCAGGCGCGTGGCGAGCGGTTGCGGATCGAACGCGTCGATGGCGGCATCGTCGCCGGCGCGCGCGACGCGACGATCGTTCGCGACGGCGACGTGCGCCACGTGTTCGTACCCGGCGCGCGTGCGCGCCTCGCGCTCGTGGATCCGCTCGCGGAAAGCGACGACGTCGAGGACGGCGGACACCTCGCCGCGCCGATGTCGGGGACCATCGTCGCGGTGCTCGTCGCGCCGGGCGATCGCGTCGAGAAGGGCGCGCCGCTCGTCGTGCTGGAGGCGATGAAGATGGAGCATACGATCGTCGCGCCGGCGGCGGGCCGCGTGGCCGCCATTCATTTCGCTGCCGGTGATCGCGTGAGCGAAGGCGCCGATCTCGTCGACGTCGAGCAGGCGGTCGTGCCATGACGAGGAACGAGCGGATGCCGGCGCGCGTGCGCCTCGTCGAAGTCGGTCCGCGCGACGGCTTGCAGAACGAAAAGGCGATGGTGCCGACCGACGTCAAGGTGGCGCTGATCGATCTCCTGACCGAGGCGGGAATGCCCGCGATCGAGGCCACGTCGTTCGTGTCGCCGAAGTGGGTGCCGCAGATGGCCGACGCCGCCGAGGTGATGGCGCGCATCCGGCGCAAGCCGGGCGTGCGCTACCCGGTGCTCACCCCGAACCTCAAGGGCTACGAGGCGGCGCGTGCGGCCGGCGCCGACGAAGTGGCCGTATTCGTCGCCGCGACCGAGGCGTTCTCGAAGCGCAACATCAACTGCACGATCGCCGAGAGCCTCGAGCGCGCGCGGCCGATCTTCGACGCGGCGCGCAGCGACGGCGTCCGCGTGCGCGGCTACGTTTCGGTCGTGCTCGGATGTCCGTACGAAGGTGACGTCGATCCCGGCGCGGTCGCGAGCGTCGCGAAGTCGCTGCACGACATGGGCGCGTACGAAATCTCGCTCGGCGACACGATCGGCCGCGGCACGGCGGGAAGGACGCAGGCGCTGTTCCGGCGCGTGGCGCGCGACGTGCCGATCGAGGCGCTCGCCGGCCATTTCCACGACACGTATGGCCAGGCGCTCGCGAACCTCTACGCGTCGCTCGAGCTCGGCGTGCGCACGTTCGACTGCTCGGTCGCGGGACTCGGCGGCTGCCCGTACGCGAAGGGCGCAACGGGCAACGTGGCGAGCGAGGACGTGCTGTACCTGCTCGACGGCCTCGGCATCGAGACCGGCGTCGACATGGACAGGTTGCGCCGCGCCGGTCGCTACGTCGCGCAGCATCTCGGCCGTGCGCCGGACTCGCGCGTCGCACGCGCACTCGACGCGAGCCGGCCGCTTGCGCAACGCTAGCCCGATGGCGCAAGGCGAGGCGCGCGTCGCGTCGCCCTGCATCGGCGTCTGCCGCATCGATCCGCACACCGGCCTTTGCGAAGGCTGCCTGCGCACGCTCGACGAGATCGCGATGTGGGGAACGCTCGACGACGATGCGCGGCGCGACATCTGGAACGCAATCCGCCGGCGCGCGGCGGACGGCGAGGGAGAAGCGCGTTGACCGCCGACTGGTATTTCGATTTCGTCTCGCCGTTCTCTTACCTGCAATGCGAGCGACTGCAGGCGCATGCGCACGAAGTGCGTCCGCATCCGGTGCTGTTCGCGGCGATCCTGGACGCGAACGGCCAGAAGGGGCCGGCGGAAATTGCGGCGAAGCGCCGCTTCACCTACCGCTTCGTCGTGTGGCAGGCGAAGGCGCACGGCGTGCCGCTGCGCTTTCCGCACGCGCATCCGTTCAATCCGCTGCCGCTGCTGCGCCTCGCGATCGCGTGCGACAACCGGCTCGAGGCGATCACCGCGATCTTTCGTTTCGTATGGCGCGACGGGCGGCTGCCGGATCTGCCGATCGAGTGGGCCGAGCTCGCGCAGCGCGTCGGGGTGCCCGACGCCTCGGCGCGCATCGCCGATACGGCGGTGAAGGACCAGTTGCGACGCGAAACCGACGCGGCGCTCGCACGCGGCGTCTTCGGCGTGCCGACGCTCGCGGTCGGCAACGAGCTGTTCTGGGGCGTCGACGCGACGCAGATGGCGCTCGACTTCGCGCGCGCCGGCGGCCGCTACGACGACCCCGAATACGCGCGCGTCGGGGATCTGCCCACCGCGGCGACACGGCGGAAAAGTTAGGGCGAGTCTCCACTTCCCGCGGAAGTGGAGTCTCGCCCTACCTTTTTGCTTCTTCCCTGACGGCGCCCGAGGCGACGAGCGCGTCGATCGCGTCGTCGTCGTAGCCCGCTTCGCGCAAGACGTCGCGGCTGTGCTCGCCGTGACGCGGCGCGTTGCGCGTTGCGCGTCGAACCGGCGGCGTGAGCGCGAACGGCGGTGCGAATGCGCGCGTGCCGGCGACGTCGCGCACCATCCGGCGCGCGGCGAACTGCGGATCGGCGAGCGCTTCGTCGAACGAGAGCACCGGGCTCACGCAGCCGTCGACGCCTTCGAAGACGCGTGCCCATTCGTCGCGCGTTCGCGTCCGGAAGACGCCGTCGAGCGCCTCGCGCACGCGCTCGCCTTCGCCGCCCGTCGCAAACTGCGACGCGACGAGGTCCTCGCGGCCGATCGTGCGGCAGAGCGCGCGCCAGAACTTCGCTTCGAGCGCACCGACCGCCACAAAGCGTTCGTCGCGCGTTGCATAGACGCCGTAGCACGGCACGCCGCCCGTCAGTCGATCTTCGCCACGCGCAGCGACGCGGCCCGCGTCCGCAAGCGCGCCGAGCGCGATCACCTCGTGGGCGAGAACGGCATCGGCCATCGCGACATCCACGTAACGCCCGTCCCCCGTGCGCGCCGCCCCGAAAAGTGCGCCGAGGATCGCGATCGCCGCGGTCGCGGCGCCGCCGAGCAGGTCGGCGATCTGCAGGTTCGAAAGCGCCGGCCGCCCGTGCCTTTCGCCCGTGGCGTCGAGCACGCCCGCGTAGCCCAGGTAGTTGATGTCGTGACCTGCCGTCTTCGCGCGCGGCCCCGTTTGGCCGTATCCCGACAGCGAACAAAAGACGATGCGCGGATTCACCGCACGCACGCTCGCGTCGTCGATGCCGAGCGTCTTCACGACGCCCGGACGAAAGCCTTCGACGACGACGTCGGCGCGCCGCGCGAGCGCAAAAAACGCGTCGCGTCCGCCGTCCGACTTGAGATCGATCGCGAGCGAGCGCTTGTCGCGATTGAGCGCGCGATACCACGTCGTCGGCGTCGCCCGCGGCTCGCCGATCGACGTCGGAAGCGAGCGCGCGTAGTCGCCGTCGCGCGTGTCCTCGATCTTGACGACGTCGGCGCCGAGGTCGGCGAGGTAGAGCGTGCACATGGGCCCGGGCAGCAGACGCGTCAGATCGAGCACGCGCACCCCCTGCAAGGGCCCCCCCGCGGCTACCGCCGCTTCGCTGCCCCCCGAGGGGGCGGAATTCGTCCTTCCGGACATTTGCGCTATTGCGGAATGCCGAGGTCGCGCTTGATCGCGGCGGCCGTCGCGAGCGCGTCGTCGAGCGTGTCGCCCAAGCACGTCACGTGGCCCATCTTGCGGCCGCGGCGCGGCTCGCGCTTCCCGTACAGATGCAGCTTCGCGCGCGGATGCGCAAGCACGGCCGGCCACGCGGGCTCGCGCGGCGTGCCCGCATCGCCCGGAAACCACGCGTCGCCGAGAACGTTGACCATCACGGCGGGCGTGTGCTGCTGCGTGTCGCCCATCGGCATGCCGGCGAGGACCCGCGCCTGCTGCTCGAACTGCGACGTGACGCACGCGTCGATCGTGTAGTGCCCGCTATTGTGCGGGCGCGGCGCGATCTCGTTGACGAGCAGGTCGCCGCCCGGCGCGACGAAGAGCTCGACGCACAGCACGCCGCGATAGTCGAGCGCGGTCGCGAGTTCCGTCGCCATCGTGCGGGCCCGCGAAGCAAGCGCGGGCGCGACGCGCGCGGGAACGATCGACGTGTCGAGGATGCCGTTGCGGTGCAGGTTCTCGGCAACCGGCCACGCGGCGACGTCCCCGCTGTCGTCGCGCGCGACGATCACCGAAAGCTCGCCTTGCAGGTGGACCAGGCGCTCGAGCACGCATGCCTTGCCGCCCATCGCCGTGAACGCGCGCCCGACGTCGTCTCGCGCCGCCACGCGGATCTGCCCCTTGCCGTCATAGCCCAGCCGCGCGCTCTTCACGATGCCCGGCAGGAGCTCGGGATCCGCGCGCCGCGCATCGGCGCGGGTGCGCAGTACGGCGAACGGAGCGACCGGGAAGCCGTGTCCCGCGACGAACGTCTTCTCGCTGATGCGATCCTGCGCGATCGCGACGCTCGTCGCGCTCGGCGTCACGCGCATCGTCCGCGCCAGGAATTCGAGGGCCGCCGACGGCACGTTCTCGAACTCGGTGGTCGCGCCTTCGCAGACCTCCGCGAGCGTGGCGAGCGCGGTGGGATCGAGATAGTCGGCGACGATCCTGCGATCGGCGACGTTGCCCGCGGGGCTCTCGTCGGCGGGCTCGAGGACCGCGACCCGATAGCCGAGGCTCTGTGCCGCCATGCAGAACATGCGTCCGAGCTGGCCTCCCCCGAGGAGGCCGAGCCAGGCGCCTGGCGCGAGTGCGTCCGCGCGCGCATGGGCCGGGGCGAGCGGACGCGGCTCGATCACGGCCGGGGTCGCACGGCCGCGAGTCGCGCGTACTCAGCCACGCGGCTTGTCGCCGGAGGCGAGCGGCGGCACGCGCATCGCGCGCGCGGCGGCCGTCTGGTTCGCGCGAAACGCAGCGAGCTTGCGGGCAAGCCCGGCGTCGGCCGTGGCGAGCATCGCGACTGCGAACAGCGCGGCGTTGGCCGCGCCCGCTTCGCCGATCGCGAACGTCGCGACCGGCACGCCGCGCGGCATCTGCACGATCGACCACAGCGAATCCTCGCCGCGCAGGTAGCGCGACGGCACCGGCACGCCGAGCACGGGAACGGCGGTCTTCGACGCCAGCATGCCGGGGAGGTGTGCCGCGCCGCCGGCGCCGGCGATGATCGTGCGCAGGCCGCGCGACGCGGCGTCCTCCGCGTATTCGAACATCTCGTCGGGCATCCGGTGCGCGGACAGCACGCGCGCTTCGTAGCCGACGCCGAACGCGTCGAGCTCGCGCGCCGCGTGTTGCATCACGTCCCAGTCGCTGTCGCTCCCCATCACGATGCCGACCTGTGGCGTTCCGTTGCGCTGTGCCATCGCTCCCACCCCGTTGGGGTGCTCGACCGGAAGGAGGTCGAATTCTAGCCGCAGCGTGCTCCCGGTCCGGAACGCGCGCCGATTGTTGTGCCGTTCGTGTCGCCATCGCCGCCGCCGGGCACTTCGAGTCCATCCGACGTTGTCGCGAGCGTCGTGCATTTGCGACAATCCGCCAATGCGCAGCATGCTCGATCGATTCTCCGCGAATGCGCGACTCGCCCGCCGCCTTTGCGTCGCGGTCGCGCTCGGCGTCGCGCTCACGGCGCCGCACGCGTTCGCGCAGACCGACACGGATTTCCTCGCGGCGAAAGCGGCGTTCGAGCGTGGCGACCGCAACGCGCTGGATGCGCTCGTGCCTGCGCTCGCCGGACATCCGCTCGAGCGCTATGCGCGCTACTGGCAGCTCAAGTCGCGCCTCGACGATGCGACCCCGGACGCCGTGCAGGCATTCCTCGCACGCTACCCCGACGGCCCGCTCGCCGACCGGTTGCGCACGGAATGGCTGAAGAGCCTCGGCAAGCGCGGCGACTTCGCGACGTTCGCCGCGTACTATCCGACGCTCGCCGCGGACGACGCGGAGCTCGCGTGCTACGCGATCCAGGCGCGCGTTTCGCGCGAAGGCGCGGCGGCACTCGTCGCGGCCAAGCCGCTGTGGTTCACCGGTGCGTCGACGCCGGAAGCGTGCAACGGGCTCTTCGCGGCGCTCGTCGCACGCGGCGACCTGTCCGTCGCGGATCGCAAGGCGCGCGTGCGCCTCGCCGTGGCGAACGGCAACGTTCGGCTCGCGATGCAGATCGCCGCGGACCTGCCCGGCGGCGACCGCATCGCCGAGAAAACCTTCGCGGCGATCGAGCGCGACCCGCTGCGCGCGTTGCGCAAGGGTCGTTTCGACTGGAAAGGCTGGCAGGGCCGCGAGCTCGCGCTGTTCGCGCTCGAGCGCGCCGCGCGCAAGGATGCCGGCGACGCACACGACGCATGGGTCGCGTGGCGAGCGCGCTTGCCGCAGGCCGATCGCGATTACGGCAATTTGCGCGTGGCGTGGCACGCGGCGCGGCAGCTCGATCCGAATGCGAACCGGTGGTTCGCCGACGTCGCGACGACGACGCTCACGCCGGAGCAGCAGGCGTGGCGGATCCGGGCGGCGCTTCGCGTCGGCGCGTGGGCCGACGTCGAGCGTGCGATCGAAGCAATGCCCGACGCCGAGCAGCAGGACGCGTCGTGGCGCTATTGGCGGGCGCGCGCGCTCGCCGCGCAGAACCGCAGCGACGACGCCCGCCGCATCTACGAAACGATCGCCGATCGCCTCGACTTCTACGGCCTGCTCGCCGCGGAAGCGCTGGGACGCGCGCCGGCGTTCCCGCCGGTTCCGGCCACCATCGTGACGGTATCCACCGCCGCCCCACCGCCCGCGAGCGCGGCGCCGGTTTCGCCGGACGAGAGTGCAATCGCGATCTTCGCTGCGCGTGACGACGTGAAGCGCGCGGTGCTGCTCGCGCGCCTCGACCTTCGCCTCGAAGCGTTGCGCGAGTGGAGCTACGCGATTCGCGGTCTCGACGACGATGCGCTCCTTCTCGCCGCGGAGTACGCGCGGCGCGCGGGTCTCTACGACCGCGCGATCTTCACCGCCGAACGCACGGCGTCGCGCGTGGACGTCGCGATGCGTTACCTCGCGCCGTATCGCCCGCAATTCACGGCCGCCGCGCGCGAGCAGGGCCTCGACGTCGAGCTTCTGTACGGCATCGCGCGGCAGGAGTCGCGCTTCGTCGCCGACATCGTCTCGTCCGCGGGGGCGATCGGGCTGATGCAATTGATGCCCGCGACGGCGAGGTGGGTCGCGAGGAAGCTCGCGATCAGCGATTACTCGCCCGCGCGGATCGCCGAGGTCGATCTCAACACGCAACTCGGTGCGTTCTACTTCAAGCACTGGCTCGATCGGCTCGGGCGCCTGCCGGCGCTCGCCGCCGCGGCGTACAACGCGGGGCCCTCGCGCGCGCAGGCGTGGCGGCCCTTGGCCGCGCCCATCGAAGGCGCGATCTGGGTGGAGACGATTCCGTTCAACGAGACGCGCGACTACGTGAAGCGCGTGCTCGCGAACGCGACGCTCTACTCGCATACGCTCGAGCGTCCCTACCTGCCGCTGTCGCAACGGCTTGGCGTCGTACCGCCGCGTGGCGGCGACCCGATCGATGCGAGCGATCCATGACGTCCCCTGCATGATCCGTCCGGCACCCGCTTCCGCGATCGGTTGGCCGTCGGGCGAGCACACGACCTCGCGCGCGCCGCAGAAGACGCGCGTGCTCGTCCTCGGCGGGACCGGATTCGTCGGGCGCCACGTCGTCGCGAAACTCTCCGCGGCAGGTCACGAAGTGGTCGTGCTCACCCGAAAGCGCGATCGCGGCCGGCCACTGTTCCTGCTGCCCACGGTGCAGGTGCGGCAGGGCGACCCCTGCGATCCCGCGACGCTGGTGCGCCTCGCGCGCGGCGCCGGCGTCGCGATCAACCTCGTCGGGATCCTGCACGCGCGCGGGCGCGACACGTTCGATCGCGTGCACGTCGCCCTCGTGCGCACGCTCGTCGACGCGTGCCGCGATGCGGGCGTGCGCCGCGTCTTGCACATGAGCGCG
>Ga0070660_100002239_pt1 | contig 13309 bp, 16 predicted proteins | sample KBSC33metaG_FD_64670 | JGI IMG/M metagenome (GOLD analysis project Ga0070660, IMG submission 64670) | Corn rhizosphere microbial communities from Kellogg Biological Station, Michigan, USA - KBS C3-3 metaG | ecosystem: Host-associated > Plants > Roots > Rhizosphere > Soil ... | reverse complement strand
AATACTTCATCGGTGAGTTCGATGGGGTCCGCTTCACGAACTCCAGTCCCCCGGAAGCCGAGCTTTGGCTCGATTATGGTCGTGACTACTACGCCGCACAGACCGTCTTCGACCGAGAGGGCAGCGGGAACCCAATTGCAATCGCCTGGGCGGGCAACTGGCTCTATGCGAAGCAGACGCCCACCACGGCGTTCCGGGGAGTAATGTCGCTGCCGCGGGAGTTGTTTCTGCGGCAAACCGAGCGAGGACTGCGGGTCGGCATGCGCGTGCCGGCGACGGTCAGGCAGCGCCTGGAGACAACCGCGACTGCCCAGAGCGGACTGTTCGAGTTCGAGGCAGATCTGGCTGTGGGCGAGGAACTCGCACTGGCCCTCTTTGGCGAGGTCACGCCGCAGTTCACCATTCGACGCGTGCACGAAAATCGCGGCCACATTCGAACGCGGCGGCAGGACGCGCATGGCATGGACAGGTTCGGGCATGGATATGACGTCGAGGTGGAATGGCCGTTGGGCAGGCCACTTGGGGTGAACGTTGTCTTCGATCGTGGCCTTGTCGAACTCTCGACCGCCGACGGACTGACCTGGATTACCAATACGTTTTACCCTGAGACCCTGGAGGCACGCCCTCGAATCGAAGGCCCCGCAGTCGCCTAGTCGGGCGGCCGCCGGCCCGCAGCGGGTCGCCGGTTCCACCGGACACGCGCTCCCCTATGCATCGCCGGTCCGGTGGCATACATAGCCGACATGCCCCATCCCGCCGCCTTCACCGACATTGCGGACAATCTCAGCTATCTCGACGACTGGGAGGACCGCTACAAGTACATCATCGAGCTCGGCCAGGCCCTGCCGCCGCTCGCCGAGAGCGAGAAGAACAGCGCGACCAAGGTCAATGGCTGCGTGTCGCAGGTCTGGCTGGTGACCGAGCGGGTCGGCGACCTGCTCAGCTACCGCGGCGAGTCCGATGCGATGATCGTGCGCGGCCTGGCGGCGATCCTGATCGCCCTCTATTCCGGCCGCACGCCCGCCGAGATCGCCCAGACCGACGCGATCGCCATCTTCGACGAGCTGGGCCTGCGCGAGCATCTGTCGACGCAGCGGTCCAACGGCCTCGTCGCCATGGTCAACCGCATCCGCTCGGAGGCGCGCGCGCTGGTTGCCGCCTAGGGCTCAGCCGAAAACGCCGGGGCGGGCGCCATCGTCCATCCACTGCCGCACCTGGGCGATCGCCCTGCCGCGGGCCACCGGACCAAAGCCATAGTGCTGCGCCAGCTGCTCGAGGCCGATGCGGAGCACGAGCTTGGCGCTGCGCCGCGGCCAGCCGCGGTCGCGCTCGACCTCCTGCAGGCCCTTGAGCAGGCCGCAGACGTCGAGCACCACGCCGGCGCAGTCGGGCGGCAGCACCCGATAGAGATCGTCGAGGGAGCGGCGGGCATCGGCCGCGAGATCGGAGATCTCCCCCGCCCCGCGCTGTGACCCGCCGGCGGTGTGGGCACCCGAGTACGACATCGTCAGCCGCGGCTGCAGGCGCGCCCGCTCGACCAGCCGGCGTACGCGCTCGCCAGCCTCGAGCTGATGGGGCTGGAGGTAGCCCGCCTCGCCGCCGATGCCGGCCGCCAGCCGCGCCAGCGGGCTCTCCGCAAGGTTGATCTCGGTACCGTCGCGGCCTTTGCCGGCGATGCGGTGCTGGGCCGCGAAGGCATCGCCGTCGAGGCGCGTCCGCTTCAGCCAGCCGGAGGTCTGAGGGTTGGCGCGGCACTGTCGGCGATCGCCAGTGAGCACCCCCTCGGCGATCAGACGCTCGACCTCAGCGGCAGCGGCCCGTCGCCCGTCCGGTGTGGCGAAGATGTCGTCATTGCGTACTGCAACCGCGCCGGCGAGCAAGGCGCGCACGAAGCGCTGGACTCCCGTTTCAGGCAGCATCGCGCGGCAGCTCCTGCTCGCGGCAAGCGGCCTCGATCCAGCCTTCGGTCTCAAAGGCCACCAGCTCCCTGTCGAGCGCACGATCGGTCTCACGCAGCAGTTCGATCTGGGCACAGGCGTACGACACGGTCTTGCGGTCCCGGTTGAAGAGTTCGCCCAGTTGCTCCTGGGTGCGGCGCAGCAGCACGTGACAGAGGTACATCGCGATCTGCCTGGTGTGCGAGGCGTTGCCCGATCCTCGCCCCGCTCGCGTCAAGTCGCGCAGCGACACGCGATGCTTGCGGGCAAGCCGCGTCACCAGGGCATGGGCCAGCGGATCCTGCCGCAGCTTTTCGTAGCAGCGCCGGCTGGTGCGCTGGCGAGGACGGGACCGGCCCACGCCAGGCTCGCGGCAGGCGCAGCCCGCGTCGGCGCCGGGCTGGTCCCGGCCACCCCTCTCGGCGCCATATCCACCGCGAAAACCGCGCCCCCCTGCACCATCAGCCTCACCCGGCGCTCCATTGCCTTCGACCCACTCGACGTCCAATCCATCCCCCGTGCCACATAGGAATATATTCCCATAATAGGACGGCTGTCAGGAGCGGGCATATCTTTTCGGCGAAAAACCCAAAAGACTCGCTGGGTCAGGTGCTTAGCCAAACAAAAAGCGGCCGCCAAGTGTCGGCAGCCGCTTCATCGATACCGGATCGAAAGGGCTATTTCCCGGCTTTGCGCCCGAGCCCGTTGTCCTTGGCGAGTCGCGAACGCGTCGCCGAATAATTTGGCGCCACCATCGGGTAGTCGGCAGGCAGGCCCCATTTGTCCCGGTATTCCTCCGGCGACAAGTCGTAGTGGGTGCGCAGATGACGCTTCAATGATTTGAATTTCTTGCCGTCTTCGAGGCAGATGATGTAGTCGGCGGCGACCGACTTTTTGACCGGCACGGCCGGCTTCAACTCCTCGGACGGTTCTGGCGCCGCGGCCCCTTGCAGGCCGCGGAGGGCAGTGTGAACATCGGCTATTAACTTGGGTAGATCAGAGACGCTCAGTGCATTGTGGCTGACATAAGCACTCACGATTTCAGTGCTCAGATCGATGAGATCGTTGTCAGACCCCGCTGCGCCGCCATTTTGCTCAGTCATGGGGTATCCTTTTGTTGTTACCACCGCAGCAAGTTGGGCGCGATCTTGCTTGGCAACGAATCTCTAGTGCGATCCCCAGATGATTGCAACTTACGATTCCCCGAACACCCTGCAACAAGTGCACTTCTGTTCGGCCGGACGGGCACTAGCGACTATTTCGTAGTTCGTTAATACTCGTACTACTGCTGGGAGCAATTCCAGACCTTGCCGCGGCCCGGGCCAGCAAGTGTGTCGAAACCGGGCTCACCACCAGTAGAAAGACAATCCCCACCAGGGTGCGCAGGATGGTCAAGGCATCGCCGGTCGACACGCCTGCCCCGACGAGGATCAGACCGGCTCCCAGCGGGCCCGTTTTCGACGCGGCGTGGAGCCGCGTGTAGAGGTCGGGAAAGCGCAGGACACCAAGAGCTCCAAGCACCGCGAATACGGCGCCGACGAGGATGAGAATTGCGCCGGCGTAGGTCATCGTTTCACCTGGGCAAGCAGGTAGCGGGCGAAGGAAATGGTGGCCACGAATCCCACCAGGGCCAGCGCGATCGCCACATCGACATAGAGCGCCTGGTGGACGTGCACTGCAAAAGTCGCAATCAGTCCGATGCCGATCGTGTTGGCGACGTCGAGCGCGAGGATCCGGTCAGCCAGAGTTGGCCCCAGGATCAGGCGAGAGACTGCCAGCATCATGGCGATCCCCAGAAGGCCGAACGCGATGTCGGTCACGACCTCGATCATGTGAGCGCCCTCAACACCTGCGTTTCGAAGCCGGCCGCGATACGACCGATGAGCAGTTCCCTGTCGGCCACGTCGACGGCGTGGACGAAGAGCGTTTTGCGATCCTCGGAGACATCGACGCTGAGCGTTCCTGGCGTCAGCGTAATGAGGTTGGCAAGCAGGGTGATCTGTGCGTCGCTGGTCACTGTGAGAGGATAGGCGATGAACCCGGGGCGCAGCCGAAGCCTCGGCTGCACCGCGAGCCAAGCGACCTGCAGTCCGCCCAGGACAAGTTCTTTGACGAACAGGACCAGAAGTCGAAGCCAGTTCATGGCGCGAGCCCCACTGCCGCGACATAGCGGGCCGGGTCGCGCAGGTCGCCGGCCGCCACGCCGCCGGCCTTGATCAGGAGACTTGGCGCGATCCCGAGCAGAAGCACCGTACCGGTCAGAAGGATGGCCGGGGCGTAGCCGCGTGGACGTGACAGAGGCTCCGCCCGTGCATGCCAGAAGGCGAACGACCACAGGCGCGCACCGGCGACCAGGCTCAGCAGCGAGTTGAGCAACAGGCTGAACACTAGAAGCCAGTTCCGGTCGGCAAAATAGCCCTGGAGCAGGAGAAGCTTCGGCCAGAAACCGAGAAAAGGTGGCACGCCTGCGACGCCCAGGATCAATACCAGGAACATGATCGACAAGCGCGAACTCGCCGCGTAGAGACCGCCCATGTTGCGCGTATCGACGCTGCCGGTGGCGCTCTCCAGCAGCCCCGCGACGAGGTAGAGCGCCGCAAAGGCGATGATGGACTGTCCCACATAAACGATGGCACCGAACACGGCCCCCTCCGTGACCGCTCCGGTGATGGCCACACCGACCCCGCCAATGAGCAGGAAGCCAATCGAGCGTCGAAGATTGGTCTCGGCGATCGCCGAAAGCGGCCCCAGCAGCATTGTCGCAACGGCCGCCGCCGTTATTCCGGGAACGAGGAGAGAGCGCTCCGCCGGCAACAGAACAACCATCAGACGGAGGAACGCGTAGACGCCGACCTTGGTGAGGACGCCGCCCATCAACGCCGAGATCGGCGCCGGTGGCGCGTGATAGGAGGCCGGCAGCCAGGCATTGACGGGGAACACCGCCGCCTTCATCCCAAAGGCGAGGCAGAAGACAGCGGCCGTCGCGGCCAGCGTCAGCGGATCGGCCCTGGCGGCGACGCCGATGACGTCGGCCATGTTGAACGTGCCGAGTTGCCCATAGAGCAGACCGAGCCCGGCAAGAAACAACGCCGTCGCGACGACGTTGAGCACTCCGTATTTGACCGTGGCATCGAGCTGGATGGGATTGCCCGCAATTGCCACCAGGCCGAACGATGCAATCAGCATCACCTCGAACCAGACATAGAGGTTGAAGAGATCGCCGGTCAGAAAGGCGCCACTCACGCCCGCCATCAGCAGCAGCACGAGCGGGTAGACGCCATCGCGAACGGCACCTTCCGGCGCTTCGAGCGCAAGGGCGAGAACCACGCCAAAGGCAACCAGGCTCGAGACCAGCGCAAACAGCGCCGACATGCCGTCGGCGGCGAAACTGATGCCGAACGGCGGAAGCCACCTGCCCATCGTCATTGCGACCGGGCCGGTCGTGAGCGTCCTCTGGAGCAAAGCCGCATCGCACAAGATCACGCCGAGAAGCACAAGGAGCGTGAGCCACGGCTGCCAGCGCAGGACTCGTCGGAGCACCAGCAGCAGCGCGCCGCCGCCAAGGCCGAGGACGACTGGCAGCACCACCAGCCAGTCGACAATGGGCGTGAGGTGAGAGATCACGCTCAATACTCCAGTGGCGGCTGCGGGTGTTGCTCTGGCTCAGCCAGCCGCATGTGATCGGTATTGTCGGCATCCATCTCCTGGTAGGCACGGAAGGCCAGGACGACCAGGAACGCAAACATGGCGAAGCCGATGACGATGGCGGTGAGGATCAGCGCCTGCGGCAGCGGGTTGGCGAAGACGCCTGCGGGAGCCGCTGCGCCTTTCGGAACAATCGGCGGTACCGCGGTCGTCACTCGGCCAGCGACAAAGATCAGAAGGTTGACGCCGTTGCCGAGCAGGACAATGCCCAGCAGCACTCGGATCAGAGCGCGGGAGAGGATAAGGTAAACCGCGGCGGCAAAGATGAGGCCGACCAGCAAGGCAAGTGCACCCTCCATCACGCGCCCCCGTCACCATCTTCGAGCGCCAGCACGACCGCGGCCACGGTGCCAAGGACGACAAGGTAGACGCCGATGTCGAACACGCCCGGGGTTCCGAAGACGTGCAGCGGCAACCACAGACCCGTCAGGAACGGCGCTCCAGCCAAGGCCGACAACAGCCCGCTCAAAATCACCACAAGGATGCCGAGACCGGAGATCACAATCGGGTTGATGCGCATGACACGACGCACGGTGCCGACGCCATGAGCCATCCCCAGGACAGCGATCGCCGAAGCTCCGATCAACCCTGCGAGGAAGCCGCCGCCGGGTTCGTTGTGTCCTCGCAGCAATATTATGACTGAGAACAGCAGCATGATCGAAGCGATGAGCGGGGCAGCGGTGCGGAAGATCAGCGAATTCATGCCGCGCCCTTCATATCTTTCGTGCGGTCCTCGGAGGCAGCCTCGCGTTTATGCTGGCGACGCAGCAAGGCGAGCGCCGCAATTCCGGCCGTCATGACGACAGCGATTTCGCCCAGCGTGTCCAGGCCGCGGAAATCGACAAGGATCACATTGACGATGTTGCGACCGTGCGCGGCCGGCACACTGTTGGTCGCAAAAAACGCGCTGAGCCGACCATCGAATGTCCCCTGCAGGACGCGCATCAACAAGAGCGAAAGCGCGGCGCCACAGATCAGCGCGAGCGCGCCATCTCGCAACCAGTCTTCGAACGGTCGCGGATCGCGAGCGGTCAGGTGAAGCCGTGTCATCACGAGAGCGAGAACGACGACAGAGAGGGCCTCGACCAGGAGCTGCGTGAAGCCAAGATCTGGCGCACCGAAGAACAGGAAGAGAAGTGCCAGCGCCAGCCCCTGGATGCCCAGGGCGATGATCGCCGCGAGCCTGGTGCGCGCCAGAACCACCATCACGAGGCCCACGGCCATCAATGCGACACCACCCCACTCGTAGAAGGTGAGCGGCCTGACACTCGGCCAGCCCGGCCAGGCACCCAGCAACGTCATCGGCAGGACAATCGTTACCGCGAGCGTCGCAAAGACCATCACGAGATAGAGTTCGAGGCGACCATGGTGGAACGCCCTCGTCCATCCGCGTGCAAGACCGAGCAGCGCAAGCATGGTCGCGTCAAAGCCCTTGTCGAAGCTCCAGCTCAGATTGCGCTCCAGTGATCGCAGCATCTGTCGGACCTGGCCAATGCGCCAATAGATCAAAGCGGAGAGGGCCCAGGTTATGACCGAGAGAACCATCGGCAAGCCTGCAAGATCCAGTCCGAGGCCGAGGTGGCTTTTGAGTGGATGGTTGTCGGTGGCCGAGGCCATGGGCGCCACGATGAGCTCGCCATATGTGCTCACCCCAAAGACGACAGCCAGCCCGAGCAAGCCGAAGATGGCCGGGCCAATCCATAGAGAGAAGCCACCCTCGCGAGGGTCATCCGGCGTCGGGAGTCTGTCGCCCATGAACGGCTTCAGGCCGAGCGTAAGTGCGCTCGCGCCCAGCAGCACGTTTCCGAGGACCATGACGATCACTCCGACGATGGCCGCGAGATTGTCCGCTCCGAGGCTGGCGTAGATTTCTTCCTTGGCGAACCAACCCAGGAATGGCGGCAGGCCGAACATCGAGATGGCCGCCAGGGCCGAGCAGATGAAGCTGATCGTGAGATGATCGCGCAGACCTCCCAGCTTGGTCACATCCCGCGTGCCGGTGCCGTGGTCGATAATGCCGGCAACCAGGAACAGCCCTGCTTTATAGAGGGCGTGCGCGACGAAATAGGCGGCAACGGCCATCGCCGCCGCGCTTTCACCGAAGCCGAGGAGCACCACCATCAGGCCGAGGGACGCGACGGTCGTGTGCGCCAGGATTTGCTTGAGGTCCGTTTGCTTGAGCGCCATCAGGCCCGCCCAAAGCATCGTCACGCCACCGATCACGCACAGCGTCCCCTGCCAGATCCATGTGCCCGACATCAGCGGGCTGAAGCGCGCGAGCAGGTAGATGCCGGCCTGTACCATGGTGGCCGAATGCAGGAACGCCGACACCGGGGTCGGCGCTTCCATGGCGTTGGGCAACCAGAAGTGAAACGGGATCTGCGCCGACTTGGTGAAGGCGGCGATGGCGAGAAATGCGAAGACGATTGGATACGACCATGCCGCCTGCGTGAGGCCGGGAGCGGTCACCAGGTCCGAAATCGTCCATGTCCCTGCCAGGACGCGCAGCAACACTCCTGCGGCCATCAGAGCCAGGCCGCCGAGTCCGGTAATGACGAGAGCCTGAAATGCGGCCCGCCGCGCCTCTGGCCGTGTGTGCTCGAATCCGATGAGCAGGTAGGACGCGACCGCGGTGAGTTCCCAGAACACAAACAGCGTAACGAGGTTGGCAGCGAGGACCAGGCCCAGCATCGCCCCCGTGAAGGCAAGCATGATGGCCATGAACCGGCCGCGATGGACATGGCTCCTCAGGTAAGCGCCGGAATACACCAGGATCACGGCGCCGATGCCTGAGATGGCAAGCCCGAAAACCAGGCTCAGCCCGTCGACGAGGAAGCTGAAGCGCAGGCTCAGGTCGGGCACCCAGTCGATACCGAAGCCGATGGCGTCGCCGTGCGCGACCTCGCCGATCAATGTCACGAAGGCCGCACAGATCCCCGCCGGGACGATGGCCAGAATCCACCCCGCGGCAGGCCCCGTTTCCTGGGTAATCAGTGGCGCAATCAGTGCGATGGCAAACGGCGCGAGCAGGAGCGCTATGGCAAATGCATCAAAATCGAGAGCCATACGCCGGCACACCGTCTGGATTCGGTGGCGAAAGCTTAGCCGGCATGACTGCGAAAGCCACCGGAAAGGGCGTTCGTCCCCTGTTTGGCACCACGGCTGCCCGGGTTGGCGGGCTTGGGACGGTTCCTATATGAGCCTGACCATGAGCAAACCGCAGATCGTCCCCCCGCTGGCCGAGCGCCGCCAGCATTCCATCACCCAGTTCGGCGTTACCCGCGAAGATCCATATGCGTGGTTGCGCGCGGACAATTGGCAGGAGGTGATGCAGGCGCCCGAGACCCTGCCCGCCGACATCCGGGCCTATCTCGAGGCGGAGAATGCCTATTTCGCCGAGGCCTTCGAGGTGCCGCACGCCGATCTCACCGAGAAGATCTTCCAGGAGATCCGCGGGCGCATCAAAGAGGACGACAGCGGCATCCCCAGCCCCGATGGACCGTGGGCCTACAATTCACGCATGCTCGAGGGCAAGCAGTACCCCGTGATGGTGCGCACGCCGCGCGACGGCGGTCCGGAGACGGTCCTGCTCGACTGCAATGTCGAGGCCGGCGAGGGCTATTTCGGCTTTGGCGGGTCGGACCACTCGCCCGATCACAAGCTGCTCGCCTGGGCGGCGGACCGGCAGGGTTCGGAGTACTACACGATCCGCATCCGCGACCTCGCGACGGGCAAGGATACCGACGAGGTGATCGTGGACGCCGCCGATGGCGGGACATGGTCGCTCGACGGGCGGGCGATCTACTACACCGAATTCGACGAGAGCCATCGGCCGTTCCGCGTGCGGCTGCATCAACTGGGGACACCGCAGAGCGCCGACGAGATCGTGTTCGAAGAGGCCGATCCGGGGTTCTTCGTCAGCGTCGGCGAGACGCTGAGCCGCAAGTTCACGGTGATCGACGTGCACGATCATCAGACGTCGGAGGGCTGGCTGATCGATCGCGAGACCGGAACCCCGCGGCTGGTCGCAGCGCGCGTGAAAGAGCGGGAATACGACGTCGAAGAGCGGGACAATCTCCTCTATCTGCTGACCAACGCTGACGGCGCCGAAGATTTCAAGATCGTCACCACCCCCGCCAATTCTCCAAATCCCGATACCTGGGTCGATCTTGTCCCGCACAGCCCTGGAGTGTTGATCCTCGACATGGTGGTCCTGGCCAACCACCTGGTTCGCCTGGAGCGCGTCGAGGGCCTGCCACGCATCGTGGTGCGTGATTTGCGGGACAGCCGCGAGTGGGCGGTTAAGTTCGACGAGGAAGCCTATTCACTCGGAATGTCAGTGGGATACGAGTTCGACACCAGCAGGATACGGTTCACCTATTCGTCGCCGACCACGCCCGAACGAACCTTTGACCTCGATCTCGAGACGGGCGAGCGGGTCCTGCTCAAGGAGCAGGTCGTGCCGAGTGGTCACAATCCGGGCGACTACGTGACGCGCCGCATCTTCGCCACTGCCCAAGATGGCGAGCGGGTGCCGATCACCCTCCTCTATCGCAAGACCACGCCGATCGATGGCACGGCCGCCGCGCTTCTTTACGGTTATGGGGCGTATGGCATCTCGCTGCCGGCGTCGTTCTCGGTCTCGGCGCTGTCGCTGGTCGATCGCGGCGTAATCTACGCGACCGCACACGTGCGGGGCGGCATGGAGAAGGGCTATCGCTGGTACAAGCTCGGTCGGCGCGAGAACAAGGCCAATACGTTCACGGACTTCATCGCGGCCGCCGAAAAGCTGGTGGCGGATGGCTACGCGGACGGGCACAAGGTCGTCGCCGAAGGCGGTTCGGCAGGCGGCATGCTCATGGGTGCCATTGCCAACATGCGCCCGGATTTATGGGCCGGGGTTCTGGCGGTTGTGCCGTTCGTCGATGTCCTAAACACGATGAGCGACAACACCTTGCCGCTCACCCCGCCGGAGTGGCCGGAATGGGGCAATCCGTTGGAGTCGGTGGAGGACTTCGAACGGATCTCCTCCTACTCGCCGTACGACCAACTTGGCGAACATGATTATCCACCGATCTTGGCGCTGGCCGGGCTGACCGATCCAAGGGTCACATACTGGGAACCGGCAAAATGGGTGGCGAAGCTTCGCGTCACCAAGTCAGACAAGCGGCCGCTCTATCTCAAGACCCACATGGACACCGGGCACTCCGGCGCGTCCGGTCGTTTCGACAGGCTCAAAGAAACCGCTTTGAGCTATGCCTTTGCTCTGAGCTGCGTCGGATTGGCATAATCGTCCAATCCGGCGATTGGCGCGGTTTGGCAAAAAGGCATATATCCATCGGCGAAGGCCGATATTGCCTACACAAGAAATCCAGAAACTGGAGCGATCCTCATGGCACTCACCCTCCCCCCACTTCCGTATGCGTACGACGCTCTTCAACCCTACATGTCGAAGGAAACCCTCGAGTTCCATCACGACAAGCACCACCAGGCCTATGTCACCAACGGCAACAAGCTGATGGAAGGAAAAGGGCTTGAAGTGCTGGAGCTCGAAGACCTCGTAAAAGAGGTGTTCGGCAAGGACCCGGGCCTCTTCAACAATGCCGGACAGCACTACAACCATGTCCACTTCTGGAACTGGATGAAGCCCAATGGCGGCGGCGGCGCCGGCAAGGTCCCCGGCGAGCTGTTGAAGGCGATTGAGAGCGATCTCGGGGGCTTCGACAAATTCCGCGCCGACTTCATCAACGCGGGTACGACGCAATTCGGTTCAGGCTGGGCCTGGCTGAGCCTCAAGAACGGCAAGCTCGAGGTCAGCAAGACAGCAAACGGCGAGAGCCCGCTTGTGCACGGTAACGCTCACCCGTTGCTGGGCGTCGACGTCTGGGAGCACAGCTACTACATCGATTACCGCAACGCCCGGCCAAAGTACCTGGAGGCGTGGTTCGACAACTTGGTGAACTGGGAACACGTGGCGTTCCTGCTCAGCGAGGCAAAGTAGGCCCTCCGGACGAGTCCCGATCAGTTCAAGAGCCCGCTGGATACTCTCCAGCGGGCTTTTTTGCGTTTCCAACAGAGGCGCCTGCTTCTAGCCAATCCCGGGCCGTGTTAAGACTTCCTTAACCATGGCCGAGCCGATCAAGACCGTCGCTGTTCTCGTTGCCAACCCGGCGCTGTCGTCGATTCTGTCGATGACACTGGCGGGAGCGTCCTCGCTGCGCGTTCGGCCGTTCGACACGCAACTGGCGCTCATGACATACCTGCGCCTCGCACCCGCGGACCTGGTGGTTGCAGATTTCGACAGCATTCCATCGCGGGCGGACAAGCTCGCCGAGGACTTGCGACATGACCGCATCATCGGCGCGCGGGAGCTGCAGGTTATCGCCCTCGCCAGTGCTCTAACGCCGGAAACCAAGATGGCGTCGATCCACGCGGGAATCGACGAAATCATTATGAAACCGATGTCGCCGAAATATCTGGTCGAGCGAGTGCTAGCGCGGCTGGCAAAGAGAAAAGCCGATGTCCCGTCGTCGCAGCGAACCGACCGTCGGAGTACGTTGCGCAAGCGTGACTGGTCGAGTTTTGGAGACAATGTCGTGCCGCTGATGCGCCGGCAACCACAGCTCGAGCGACCGCTGTAGCGTTTTCCTAGAGGACGGTTGCGCCCTGGTCGATCAACCAGGAAATCTTGTTCCACATGTCGTCAAGGTTAGCCGCGAACTGCACGTAACGGTCGTGGTTCCTGATCGAATTGGAGATGACGTCAGAGGCAAAGCCGCGCACGACTTTGAACGCGTCGTGATGATCGAAGAAGACCACCGGCTTACGTGCGGGGCCGCCCCCTCCCCGCGCCCAGGTCAGATAGAGGTTCGAGGCAGAGGCGAGCGAGCCCGGCAGAACGACATAGAGCTGCGACAGACTGGCAAGGCGCTGCAGCCGCCCCTCGCGGTCGGGGATATGCTCGACTGTGACTCCCTCAAATGCCGAAGGCTCGGAATAGTCTCCGGACGCGATAAGCGTCACCTCCCCGCCGGCGGTACGCGCACTGGTAAGTAGGGGCACGGGCACCGCTTCGTCGCCCAGACAGACGAGCCGCGCGCCCTTTCGGGCGAGGAAGCTGCCGACCTGCGACATGATGGAGGCACGCTCCGCATCTCCCGGTCCGCGGTCGGATGCGAAGACGCCGAGAACTGGATGAACGTCCGGACTCATCGGAGGCCTTTGCTGAGGCTACCAAGGATGCCGCGGACCAGCGAGCGGGTGACCGAGCGGGTCAACTGGCCGGTGACGTTGCGCGCTACGGATTTGATGACCGCTTCGCCGACTGACTCGCGGTTCGATGCTCGGCGGGCGGGCGGAGGACCGGCATCGTCACGATAGCGAGGCGGGCCACTCCGCGGCGCGGTCTCGGGCTGGTATTGCGAGGGTGGCGCCGATTGCGGCTGGTACTGAGGCTGCGGCGATGACGGAGCTGGAGCGGATGGCGGAGCGGTCTTGGTTTCAGCCTTCTTCTGCAGCACCTCGAATGCCGAGTCGCGGTCGATGACTTGATTGTACTGCGCGCCGACCGGCGATGCCGACATCACGGTTTGGCGCTCCTCAGGCGTGATCACACCAACGCGCGACGACGGCGGACGGATCAGCGTGCGGCTGACGACGGACGGCAC
>Ga0070660_100002236_pt1 | contig 13336 bp, 11 predicted proteins | sample KBSC33metaG_FD_64670 | JGI IMG/M metagenome (GOLD analysis project Ga0070660, IMG submission 64670) | Corn rhizosphere microbial communities from Kellogg Biological Station, Michigan, USA - KBS C3-3 metaG | ecosystem: Host-associated > Plants > Roots > Rhizosphere > Soil ... | reverse complement strand
GGGCGATCGATATTGGCGCGAACTGCTCGGACATAAAGCTGACGCAGTGCGACCTCCTCGACCTTGGCGGCGGCGGCGCGAAGATCGGCGGCAGCCAGACCACGCACGACGTGACTGTCGACCACACCAATATCGCGCACTGCGGACGCGTGCACCCCGCGGCGACGGGCGTCTGGATCGGCCAGTCGTCGAACAACCGGATCACGCGCAACACGATATCGGATCTGTATTACACGGGGATCTCGGTTGGCTGGACCTGGGGATACGCGCCGAGCGCCGCGAACCACAACCTGCTGATCGGCAACCGCATTTCGCATGTCGGCCAAGGCGTCCTTAGCGACATGGGCGGCATCTACACCCTGGGCGTGTCGCCGGGCACCGTCGAGGATCACAACTGGATCGAGGATGTCGTCAGTTACGATTATGGTGGGTGGGGCCTCTACTTCGACGAGGGCAGCAGCAATATCGTCGCCACAAACAACATCGTCTACCACTGCAAGAGCGCGACTCTGCATCAGCACTACGGGCAGGAGAATCTGATCGCCAACAATATCTTTGCCTGGGGTGACAAAGCGCAGATCGTGCGCACCAAAGCGGAAGATCACCTGAGCCTGACGTTCGACCGGAACATCGTCGTCTATAAATCCGGCTGGCTATTCGCCGGGACGTGGGCGGGGACGGGTTTCAAGGTCGACCACAACCTCTACTTCAACGCGAGTGGCGGCCCGGTCAAGCTCGACGGCAAGAGCCTCGAAGAGCGCCAGGCGCTGGGCATCGACACCGGCTCGATCATCGCCGATCCACAGTTCATCGACGCCGACCATGGCAACTTCGCCCTCCGCCGTGGATCGCCGGCGTTCAAAATCGGCTTCGTCCCCATCGACACGCATGACATCGGAAGCGGTCGCCGCTTCGAAAGCACGCCCGTCCCACCGGCATTTCCGACGGGATATCAGTCGTCGAACTAGCCTACCCAATTGCCGCAGTCGACCCTCGCACCACCAGTTCGCCAGGAATCGTGGCGTGTCGAATCGGAGCTTTGTCGTTGAGGATGTGCGTCACAAGGAGTTCGACGGCTTTTGCCCCAATGGCTGGCTTGGGCTGGCGGATAGTGGAGAGCGGAGGCTTCGATGTCGCCGAGCTATGGTTGTCGTCGAAGCCAATAAGCGAGACACCCGGCACGCCGAGGCCGACTTCGTGAAGTCGAACAAGCGCGCCGTGCGCGGTATCGTCGTTGACGGCTGCGATGGCGGTTGGAGGGCTGCCGAGGAGGAGACGGCAGGCAGCGTCGTAGCCTTCGTCGACACCGGCGACGTCGACGCGTGCAATCAGGTTTTCGTCGACGTCGAGACCGGCTGCGGTCATCGTCGCGACATAGGCGCGGTGACGCTCCTGTCCCCAGCCCGCGACCGCTTCGCCGCTGATATATCCGATGCGTCGATGTCCGAGATCGATCAGGTGCTGCACGGCCGCACATGCCGAGCCGTAGTTGTCCACATCAACCGAGGAGAACTGGGGTAGCTCGGTCGCGCCGCCTATCGTAACGGTTGGTAGCCCCGAAATGTCGATGCCCTCCATTACCGTGCTCCCAAACGACGTCCCCAGCACGATCAAGCCGGCGTAGTCCTCGGGATAAAACAAAGGAGCGCTGTCTTCCCAGCCCCACTGCGACGGCCGGATCACCGTGATGTCGCGGTCGAACCGGCTGCCGCCTTGAAGCATCCCGCGCAGCATTTCGTCAAAGAAATTCGGCAGGTTGTGCTCGGTCGATACACCTAGCCCAACCACTCCTATTGAGTTTGATTTGCGCAGTACCATAGCGTTAATATCGGATTTCGGACAACAGGTTTTCAGTCCGATGCATCTCGACCAACACGCGAACTTGAAAAGCGTTACTCGCCTGCTACCTCGCCACCAATTGCTTCCGCTCCACGGGGCCAAATGAAACATTGAGGCGTCGATCAAGTGTCATACCGCCGCCCTCATCAAATCGAAACTCGAACGTCGATGAAAATGGTGTCAGGTACGAACAGAGCTTAACCACGTACGTCTTAGGGTCCACCCACGCCCCGGACACAGCACAAGGATACGGCCCGTTGACATCGCCGGCGCTGACGTCGACTGTCACTTCGCTCCACTCCGTTCCCGCGATCGGGATCGAGTGAATGCCGCTGCCGTAGTCGATCTCGATGTCGCAGGCGCCGTCCACGAATGTCGCCGTGACAGACTTCCAACCATCTTCATTCTCATCGAACAGATATGTCTTTCCGGAAACCGCATCCTCATAAGGGGAGTTCGGTCGTCCGTCGACGATCGGTAGTTTGAGTCGGCCAAGCCGGGATCGCATTGCGGCAAGGGCCGCGGGATCCTCATCCTTCGCGACCGCGGACATCGACGGCAGAAGATGCTCCCACACCCTGTTGAGCACCCCCTGCAAGTCGCCCGTGCCGCCGGTCGCCGCGAACACGGCGTCTTGCTCCGGCATTACCACGCAGAACTGCCCGAACGCGCCGTCGCCCCGATACGCGTTGTGGCGGCACATCCAGAATTGGAAGCCGTAGCCCTGGTTCCACTCGCTCTCCGGGTTGTCGCCGTTCGAGATGTGCGACGACGTCGCCGTATCAACCCACGACTCCGGGATCAGTTGACGGTCTCCCCAGCGCCCCTTCTGGAGGTAGAGTTGACCGAACTTGGCGATGTCCTCTGTCCGAATGTTGAGGCCCCATCCGCCCACATCCACACCCGTCGGGCTCTTTTCCCACCAGGGATCGACAATGCCAAGCGGCTCGAACAGTCGCGGCGTGAGGTACTCCGTCAGCGACATCCCCGTGACCTTGGTGACTATCGACGCCACCATATACGTTGCGCCGGAGTTGTACAGAAAGTGCGTGCCGGGCTCATGGGCGACTTCCATCGCCAGGAAATGCGATTCCCAACCGGTCATCTTGTTGCGGAAAAAGCCGGGAAGTGTGTCCTCGCTGTGCCCCGTCGACATGGAAAGCAGATCGCGCACGCGCATCTTGCCAAGATTGTCGCTTACGACAGTGGGCAAGTAGTCCGGGAAGTAGGAAATGACAAGATCGTCGAGCCCAAGCAGTCCCTCATGGACAGCCAGTCCCGCGGCGGTCGATGTGAAGCTTTTGCTCAGGGAAAACAGAACATGCTGACGTTCAGCCGCATAAGGAGTCCACCAGCCCTCCGCGACGACATTGCCGTGACGGACCAGCATCAAACTGTGCATCTCGATACCAGCGGCCTCGATGCTGTCGACAAAGCTCTGGATGGCCGTCGACGATATCCCTTGCGCCTCCGGAGAGGTGCGCGCGAAAACGATTTCCTTGCTCATGCCGACGCGTTCGACGAGATGGGCGGGAATTCCTTGTACAGACGAACGAAAAAAGAGCGCTCCGGGTGAGAGGACTCGGAGCGCCCTAGGTGTCCTTGGCCCGTCTGCAGGAGGGCCCAGGGACATTGTGAGCAGGTTGCCTACCTTCGCGATTGGACGCGGAGGCCGAATTTGTCGATTGACTTATGCGCTCGGCTGATCGTCGCCCATGTCCGGCGGGGGAGGACCGTCCGGTCGACCCTGTCCACCGAAACCGGGGCCGCCGCCCGGCCCCTGGTCATCCGGGCCGCCGAACGGAGGCCGTTGACCGAATTGACGCCCGCCGCCGCCGTAGCCATCGCCGCCTGGACCGCCAGGACCACCCTGCGGCCCGCCACCAAATCCGCGACCGGGACCTTGTCGACCACCGCCCGCGCCATCGAAGCCGTCGGGGCCGCCGCCGTCACCCATCTGCGGGCCGCCGACCCCGCCACGACCACCGCGTCGACCCGGTCCGCCAAAGCCGGGACCGCCCATGCCAGGGCCACCCATGCCCGGAGGCGGCGGGGGCATGTGGACATTGATCGCCACGTGGTCCGCGTCGAGAACCCCGTCGTCGCCGGGATCGCCGCTCGCGATAATGCGGTCACCCACCTTGATATCCGAAAGTTGCTCGGCGACGATCTTATGCACCTTAACGGAGGCGCTCGTCTTGATGACCACGGAGACATCCTTGCTGATCTCAATCGTCAGCGGACTTGTCGACGTGATCTTGCCCGACGCGTTGGCCATTGTCGGCGGTCCCGAGCGTCGACCGGGACCGTTGCCCTGTGGGCCGTCCTGGTCCGGTCCGCCCATCTCATCGGGGCCGCCGGGAGGTGGAGGCAGCGCCTCTCGCACGTCACCGTCCATGATCGACGTCGCTGTGATCCCGGTCGGCACGCCGCGCACCGCGATTTCATCGCCCACCTTGAGATCGGAGGCGCTCACCTGGATCTCGGCCCGGATAGTCGCCCCGTCGGCCACATGCACCACACGCCAGTGTCCGCCTCGACTGCCGGAAAGCTTGATCGTCTTCGCGCTCTGGTCAACCGCCTTGACCTTGCCGAACACCATCGGCCCACCACCCTGATCCATCCCGCCGCCTGGCGGAGGAGGCGGCATTCGCCCATCCCCCTGCGCCGTCGCGATGCCGCCAAGCGCAAGCGCCATGGTCACTGCCAGTAGTCCCGTCTTCATGTGCGTCTTCATCTCCATCATCGTCGCTCCCTTCAAAACTTACGCCCCGTGGCGGGTACGTCAGCCGTGTTAACTGCGCGGCGTCATTGCCGTCTACGTTACTAGGATACGATCTCAAGATGAAGTGCACATGAAGCTAGCAACTAGCCGTGATTTATTTTTATGGAGTGAAGGCGACACGATGAAACGAGTCGGCGGCATGCGGTCGATATTGTCGAGGATAGGGTATACTAGGTGCGTTCATGACGCGGGGTGGAGCAGTCCGGTAGCTCGTCGGGCTCATAACCCGAAGGTCGTTGGTTCAAGTCCAACTCCCGCTCTAAGTAGGCCGCCTTACAGATCTGTCGATCTGTGAGGCGGCTTTTGTTTTGAGGTATATCGAGCAGATCACGATGGGACGCAGTCCGTGAGCTTCTATCCGACGTCGGCACAGTTCTGCTCGACAAGGCGGTTCGTCGAGGCAATACTACGGGAGCCAGACGTGGACGGCGGTGCCGTGGCCGAGGGCGCTGTCGATGCGAAAGCGGCCGCCGTGGGCATCGATAATGCCCTTGCAGATAGCCAGGCCGAGGCCCGTGCCGCCCTTTTCACGCGTGCGGGCGGTGTCGACGCGGTAGAAGCGTTCGCCCAGGCGCGTGAGGTGCTCCGGGGCGATGCCTTCGCCGCTGTCCTTCACGACCGCCTCGACACCCGCCGCGGACTTCTGCACCGTGACACCGATCGTGCCGCCGGCGGGCGTGTGCCGCAGGGCGTTCTCGATGAGGTTGCGGAACACACGGGCGAGCTGTGAAGAGTTTGCCATCACCATCGGCGGCGGCTCCGGGATGTCGACCGTGATCGACGGACCTCCGCCTTCGGGGAAAACGCCGTCGAGGGCCGCCTCGACGACATATCGCATCGACACGGGATTCTTATCCGCCCCAAGCTGCCCGCTGTCCGCCTGCGCCAGCAGTAAGAGATCCTGCACGATCCGCGTCATATGGTCGGCGGCGCGTTCGACTGTTTGCAGTGTCGCCTGGTACGACTCCGGCGACCGCTCCCGTGTTAGCGCGACACTCGTCTTGGCCTTGATAACTGTCAGCGGCGTCTTGAGCTCGTGCGATGCGTCCATCGTGAATCGGCGCTGTTCGTCGAAGGCGGACTTCAGTCGGCCGAGCATCGCATTCAGCGTTCCCGAGAGCCTCGCAAACTCATCGCCGCCGTTGACCGGCAGACGTCGCGACAGGTCCTCCGCCTGGATACGGTCGACCGCGCTTGCGATCTGATGCACCGGCCGGAGCGACCGGATCGTCAGAAACGCCGCGCCGAGGGCAGCCGCGATTAGGCTGATCGGAATCATCGTCAGCAGTGCCTTGTTGAGGTCGTCCATCTCGGCGTCGATGGGCGCCATCGACTCCTCGGCCTGTACGACCAACTTGCCCTGCCCCGGCCGGTCGACCGGCGTGGAGTAGACCCGCCAATGGACTCCGTCCTGGACAATGGTGCGATAGACCGTCTTCCCGTTCAGGCTCGCGTTGTAGGCGTCGACCGAGAACGGCGGGTTGCCCTGTCGATCCTGGCCGCTCTGGTCAATCTGGCGGACATCAGGACGCATTCGGCGACGCGGCGGAGGCGGCCCGCCTTGAAAGTCCGGGCCCGGCGGCATGCCATCCATTCCCGGCATGCCGTTCGGAGGACCACCCTGAAATTGACCGTCGCCCATGGGCGGAACGCCGTTCTGCCCGCCCTGTCCGGGAAATCCGTTCGGACCACCAAGCGGCCGCCCGGTCCCCTGTCCGTAATCGTCGAACCCCGACGGCTGGACGCCCGTCCTCGCCCCTTGTCGACGCGGCAGCGGCTGACGTTGTCCGCCCTGACCGTCCCCAGGAGGCGGCCCATCCTCAATGGCCGGGCGAGCCCTGTCGAGCAGTTCCCTGTCGACAGCCGAAACGAGGCCATCCTCCATGCGATACCGCACGGCCGAGCCGCACGCCGCCAATATCAGTGTCAATATGGCGACGTTCCAGAGGATCAGTTGTGTTCTTACCGATGACATTTGAAATGATCCGGAGAGGAGTTTATCCGCAGATGAACACAGATGTAAGAATAGTCCCGAATTGTTCTGCTTGAATATCTACGGTCATCTGCGACATCTGCGGATAAAACTTCTTATCTTCCGTCACTATTCTTTCCTCAGCGTGTAGCCGCTGCCTCGCACAGTGTGGATCAGCTTGACGTCGTGGCCGCCGTCGATCTTCTTGCGAAGCTGACCGATATGGACGTCGACCGTGTTCGACGAGCTCATCATGCTCTCATCGTCCATCCAGACGCGCTCCTGGATCGTATCCCGCGAGAGCACATGACCTTCGCGTGACGCGAGCGCCTCCAGAAGTGTGTACTCCCGGCCGGTCAACGTGATCGCCTGGCCAGCTCGTGTGACCGTGCGCGCCTTCGTGTCAATCTCGAGGTCGGCGACCTTGATCATCTTGCCTTTGTGAATGCGATCGCGTCGAACCAGCGCGCGGACCCTTGCCAGCAGTTCAGGGAAGTGGAACGGTTTTGGCAGGTAATCGTCCGCGCCCATCTCCAGTCCCTTCACACGCTCGTCCGGCGCGCCGCGGGCCGTCAACATAAGGACGGGCGTCGTATTGCCGTCCTCGCGGAGGCGCTGGCAGATCTGCCAGCCGTCGATGCCCGGCAGCATCAAGTCGAGCACGATGGCCGCGTACAGCCCATCCTCCGCCATCTCCAGCCCCTTGCGGCCATTGTGGGCGACATCGACTAAGAAGTGCTCATCCTCAAGCCCGTCGCGAATCGCCTCCGCAATCGCGGGCTCGTCCTCGATTACCAGTACGCGCATAACATTCTCCGGCGGCCAAACTCGGCCTGATAACACAATATAACACCAACATGAAGATCAGATGAAGGCAACTAGCATTGCGGCGTCCAGCGCGAGAGGAGCGGGCGTCTTCGAACTCAACGAACGCAGCGCACCATGCCCCGAAATAAGACGTCACAGCTATAGGTAGACTACCTGCGTATCATACGCCAGCTCGACACCCGGCGGCAGTTCGCGGTTGACCTCGGCATGGTCGTAGTCGTGGGAGAGATGTGTGAAGAGGGTGCGCTTGGGTTTGAGATTGCCGACCACCTCCAGGGACTTGTCCAGGTGGAAGTGGGTATCGTGAGGCTGACGTCGAACGGCGTCGAGGATCAGCAGGTCGAGATTCTTGAGGTGTGGCCAGGTCTCGTCGGGGATATGGCTGACGTCGGTGACGTATGCAAATGAAGTCCCAAACTTGAACGCAAGGATCGGGAGATTGCCATGGTAGACTCGGAGCGGGGTGATCTGTAGCCCGTCGAGGACGAAGGGCGTCAGCAGCTCAAGCCCGCGCAAGTCGATCTGCGGCTTTCCGCCGCCTATTTGCGGGCCTGTGAAGATATAGTCGAAAATGCGCCGGATGTCCCGTTCGACATTCGGCTCCGAGTATACCGGCATCACCATCTGCTGGCGCATGTTGAACGAGCGGACATCGTCCAGCCCGAAGATGTGATCCGCATGGGAATGCGTGAAGAGGATCGCATCAAGGCGGGTGATGTTGCTTGCCAGCAGTTGCAGTCGCAGCTCCGGCGGAGTGTCGACCAGGATATTAGCGCCGCTCTCCGTAGTCACCAGAATCGACGGCCGGCATCGCTTGTTGTTAGGATCGGTCGACGTGCAGACGGCGCAGTCGCATCCGGGCACGGGAACCCCGTGCGAGGTCCCGCTGCCGAGTACGGTCACTTTCATGACCGTATTCTACCACCATTGCGTCTTGCCTCGGCGAGGCAGTCCACCATACTACCCTGGTTATGACAGTCCTGTTGCCCCAGGATTGGGGGCTAGGGGCCGGAGCCTTGGCAGCCGTGCCCGCTATCCTACCCAGTCTGCCGTACCCCCGCACCGAGGAACTCGGCTAGGGCGTGCGCGAGCTTCTGGGCGTCGGTTTCGGACCGGAATGTCGCCAGGCATCGCTCCTCGACTTGACGACAGTCCAACTCGATGGCGTGGCTCGTCTTGGACAGCAGCAACCGCACTTCATATCGACGAACGAAAAATGTCGACCGCCCACGGACCTCAATGGAAACTATCCGCCCAAGTGACCCCACGACGTGTTTGGCCTCGACATACTGATCCTCGGCCCGATCGAACGTTGCGCGGAATCGGCAGTTGAACTTGTAGTTCGACACGTCGAAGAGCACGTACGCCGCCGCCATCGCGATCCAGACCAGCCCCTGCATGGCAACCTGCAAGAGCACGGCTGTCCCGCGAAAGCCCCAAACATTCTGGAACCACAGCATCGACTGGTACTGGATCCACGCCGTTCCCGCGAGAACCGTCCCCTGCCAGATCCAGAACAAGGTTGAGACCGCACGCACTCTAGGGTTATCCACGACGACCTTGTCGTCTGTAGCCTGGAACTCGATCCCGCCAACGGTGAACGATTCCGGCATCGACCTTGGGTCTGAAGTGGTTTCTGTCGCCGACGGAGACGGTGGCCAGATTGTGTCGGCCGTTAATGTGTTTAAGTCGGGAGCGTTGGGCATAATGAATACTATAATACAGCCCAGCTAAATTTTGTTCCAGAGCGGGCAGGTGCTTTGGCTCATCGTGTCGAACTGCCTAAGAATCTCATTATTCTTTAATGGCGGAATCGCACTTTATGAACGAGAAGCATGCTTACGAGGCAGGGCAGACAGCCCCACAGCGTGTCGATGTCACCGCAGCCAGGGTGGCGGCGGACACGCGGCGTCGGTGGGATGAAGTTCGGCAGGCGCGCGAACAGGTGATGTCGCGCCAGGAGCAGGTCATCCAGCAGACACGCGCGGACGTCCGCCGCCATGTCGAGCGCATGCGCAACGTGCGGGCCGCTATCATAACGCCTGAGCCGCCTCGTACGACGGCCGTGGTCAAAAGTGACACCGCGGTTGCGGTCAAGTCCACAGCCGCTATACTGACACCGATTGCCGGGCCGCGGTTCGACTTCGACGCCCGCCGTGTCGCCTGGGAGCAGCGTCGAAAGGAACAGGCTGAGAAGCGCCGCGCCGAAATCGAGCGTCTCAACGAGCCTTACCAGGCCCAGCGCCGCATGCTTGAGGAGAAGCGTCGACAGGCCCTGCTGGACCAACAGGCCGCCCGTCAGCCCCATGTCGTCGGTGCGCACCAGTTCGCGTCGACGTCGAAACCGCAGGCGGACACCGGCGACGTCGAGACCGTGATCGCCATCAACGTCGTCATCGAGGATCTGGCGCCTAAGGCGTTGACCGCTGTCGCGCCTGTCGAGCCGGCCGCGAAACCGGGCGTGTCGTCCGTCCGGGAATATCGCCAGCACTGTTTGTTCGCCGAAGAAGCGTAGTTCTGTCAAGCTTGATCTCCGGGCAGGACTTATGAAACAGTCCATTGGGTACGTGTCGCTTGTCGTTCGGGAATACGACGAGGCAATAGACTTCTACACTCAGGTGCTCGACTTCAGTCTGGTTGAAGACGCGTATATCGAAGCGCAGGACAAGCGATGGGTCCTGGTTGCTCCGCCCGGTTCCACGGAGACTCGTTTGCTCCTTGCGCGCGCAGTCGGTGAAGAGCAGTCGTCGCGGATCGGGAATCAGACTGGTGGACGTGTCTCTCTGTTCCTGCATACCGACGACTTTTGGCGTGACTTCAATCGATACAAGGAGCGGGGTATCACCTTCGTGCGTGAACCGAAGGTAGAGAGTTACGGAACGGTGGCGGTATTTAAGGACCTTTATGGAAACCTGTGGGATTTGCTGCAACTATCTCCAACTGGGGGAGCAAAGTCGTAATATTCCCCACAACTTTACGAGGTAAGAGACAGCTCTTATCATACCGATAATTTATGCAGGCCACAGCCGCCAATTACCCGGCGCGGCCGATCGCTTTAGTATCGGAAAGTATGATATGAACGACCTTTTGACCGCGAAGCCCCGAGTGCTCGTGGTCGATAACGAACCGATGAGCCGGACCCTGATCGACGCGGTGCTGCGAACAGGGGACCGCTACGATGTTCTCACGGCTTCGGACGGAGTTGACGGTCTCCAAATTGCCCGTCGTGTCCGCCCGGACCTCATGCTCCTGAACGCCGTCATGCCCGGCGAGACCGATGGTTTCTCCGTCTGCCGCACGCTCAAGTCCGAGCCGCGCACACGCCGTATCCCTATCGTCCTCGTCACCAGTCAAACCACCACCAGCGAGCGCGTCCGCGGCATCGAGGCGGGGGCCGACGATTTCCTGACCAAGCCCTTCAACCGGGTCGAGCTCCTCGCCCGCGTGCGCTCGCTCCTTCGCATCAAGGCCCTCAACGATCAACTCGACGAAGTCGAAGATGTGATCTACGCGCTTAGCCGCGCCGTCGAGGCTCGTGAGGGCATCGACCAGGACACCCACACCGACCGCGTCGTGTTCTACTCCTGCGCCATTGGCCGGGAACTGGGCCTCAGCGACGAATCCATGCGCATCCTCCAGCAGGCGGCCATGCTCCGCGACGTCGGCAAGATCGGTCTGCCGGACAGGATTTTGCAGAAGCAGGGCGTCCTCGACGACGACGAGCAGAAGCGCATGCAGGGGCACACCGTGCTGGGCGAACAGATCATGTCACCGCTGCGGTCGACGACGTCGCTGCTGCCGATCATCCGTCACCACCATGAGCGAGTTGACGGTAAAGGCTATCCCGATGGCCTTACCGGCGACCAGATCCCGCTCGGCGCACGCATCGTCGCCATCGCCGACGCCTACGAAGCCATGGTCTCGCCGCGGCCTTATCGACCGGCTCTGACCCCTGTCAAAGCCGTCGCCACGCTGCGCGCCGGCGCGGGCAAACAGTGGGACAGCCGCCTCGTCTCGCTCTTTGCCGAATGGGCCGAGCGTCAACCCGGCGGCCTTCCCGGCGGCAAGTAACCCGTAACTCTCCTCCCATCTGTACCCTCGCGGCCGCCAGGCTGCGAGGGAATTATTGACGAGTTGTTTCACGTATCGATAAGCCAAGACGATATAGAGTCGTGGAGTTTCCAGGATACGCCAAAATTCCCTGGCAAATATACGGTGATTTAACGCGACGTTAAAACAAAATTTGACATCAGGAGGAATCCGGTGTATTTGTGTATAAATATTCCCGCGAAGCAGGGAGGCCATTAAGACCTTCCGTCGACCCGGACCGCCCACAGGGCCGGGTTACCCAAAGTTAGTTCGCAAGTTTGATCCGGCGGACCGTGGGGTATTTGAGACAGGAACCGCGTAGAAGTCATAGCGGCTCAAATTATTTTATATAAATGTGGTTCAGGCTACAGAAATTTGAGTCAAAATTTGAGACAATTGGGGACTTTCCTACGTATAAAAGACAGGGAGCTTGATTAGGACCTCAGAACGACCCGTATTATAGAATGGTCGTCTGGTCACTTCGTGAATTTTAGCTCAATGTTAGAATGCTAGGGATGGGAACCCTCCAATAGGGAACCGCGTGTGGTGTGTCGTGGTTGTTTTTTAGTGGGATTTGAGATAGGTTTAAGGGAGAAGCAAAGGTGAGCATAGGATTAATGGATAAGCCAACCGCGGCGCGGTCGCCACGGAATTCCGTGGGTGACGGTGTCGAAGAGCGCAGTTTTAGTGAGGACGCGTTGAACCATGGTGGACTCGACGATCCGGATGCCGTACGCTTTCTGGCGTTAGCGGCGACCGGTGACGAGGACGCCGCGGCCCCCCTCATTGACGCCGTCTCGAGCGACGAGGAACTTGATCCCGACGACGAATCGGAAGATGAGCCCAAGGATCCTTCCTACACCGCTACGGAAGAGAACCCGCGCGACGAATCGCTCCAGATGTGGATGCGGAAGACGAAGAGCACCAAGCTCCTCAGCGCCGCCGAAGAGATTGAACTTGCCCGCCGCGTCGCCGATGGCGATCAGCGCGCGAAAGATATATTGACCGAAGCCAACCTTCGATTGGTCGTCAGCATTGCCCGCCGTTATTCGGTTCCGGGCATCAGCCTCGCCGACCTCATCCAGGAAGGCAACATCGGACTGATCCGCGCCGTCGAGAAGTTCGACTACGCCAAGGGATACCGGTTCAGCACGTACGCCACGTGGTGGATTCGACGCGCCATTGCGCGCGCCGTCATCAACCAGGGCCGCACGATCCGCATCCCGGTCTACGTAGCCGAGACTATCCACAAGCTCGTCCGCACGTCGGGCCTGCTTCGTCAGCAGCTTTCCCGGGAACCAACCCAGGAAGAGCTGGCGGCCGAGATGGAAGTTCCGGTCGAGCGCGTCAACGAGATCATGCGGATCGCCTCCGAGCCGCTGTCCCTCGAGACGCCGGTCGGTGAGAAGGACTCCGCGCAGCTTGCGGACTTCATTCAGAGCAACGCGAACCAGTCGCCGTCCGACGCTGCGGTCAACCTGATCCGTCGAGAACAGCTCGACGCGGTCCTCGACAAGTTGACTCCCCGCGAGCGTGACGTCGTCCGGATGCGCTTCGGCCTCGACGATGGGTATGCCCACACGCTTGAGGAAGTCGGTCAGCGCTTCGCGGTCACCCGCGAGCGTGTCCGCCAGATCGAACTGCGCGCTCTCAAGAAGCTGCGCCGCATGGGCCCTGTCGACATCAAGGCCTAATGTGCGTATATCGGGTAGGCCGGGTTGTTACCTTCCCGGCCTCCCACACCACCGTACGTGCGGGTCCGCATACGGCGGTTCACGTAGTGTTTAGCGCAGCGTATCTTTCATGTAGGCTGTGAAGGCCCA
>Ga0070660_100002231_pt1 | contig 13353 bp, 11 predicted proteins | sample KBSC33metaG_FD_64670 | JGI IMG/M metagenome (GOLD analysis project Ga0070660, IMG submission 64670) | Corn rhizosphere microbial communities from Kellogg Biological Station, Michigan, USA - KBS C3-3 metaG | ecosystem: Host-associated > Plants > Roots > Rhizosphere > Soil ... | reverse complement strand
CATGCGGAGTGGAGTGAGTTCGCGTATTGCCACATGTCTATGGTGTGGCTCACAAAGAGAATTCGCTATGAGCCTTGTCATAAGGCCCATAGCGAATTCGAGCAGCGGTGAAGGCCTACTTCGATTGAGGCGCCAGATCGACTTTGTGGGACATTTTCAGGATCACGCCGTGCATCCAGACGAGGCTGACTATGGCCAGAATCGCGAGCAGGAACCAGCAACTGGTCCACAGACCGGTACCTTTCAGCAGGTAGCCAAAGACGATCGGCAGCACAAACCCGCCGAGGCCACCGAGCACGCCAACCAATCCGCCTACCACGCCCACGTCTTGTGGGAAGTATTCCGGAATGTGCTTGTAGACGGCCGCCATGCCTAGACCCATCAGGACGCCCGCTATCAGCAGCAGCCCGGTGAAAACATATTGATTCGCCTGGAAGAAGACGTGGGTCACGCCACGTGCGAGGATCTGCTTCTTCTTAACCGAATCGCCGAGGTGTACCGCAGGCTCTTGCCAACTCGTGAACCTAGGCAGGACGAGCGTCTTGCTGTCGATGGCTGGATCTTTTGCGGGTTCCTGCTTCAGGTTGTACGTGACTCCGGCCGCTTGAATTTCGGTCGGCGAAACGGCGGTAACCGTGCCTGGTCTATCCGCCAGGACGCCTTCTCCTGGCGAGGTGATCTCCATCTTGGGAGCGATCAGTAGCAGGAACATTAGCGTGACGCCCGAAAGGACGATGTAGAGTGTTGACCGTGCACCAATTCGGTCTGAGAGAAACCCGCCGACCGCTCTTGTAAGGCCGCTGGGGAGGGAGAACATCGTCGCCATTGCGCCAGCGGCGGCGAGGCTCATGCCGTACACGTTCAAGTAGTAGGGGATTAGCCACTGGGAGAGAGCGACGAAGCCTCCGAAAAGAACGAAGTAGTACAGTCCGAAGCGCCAGACCCGCATATTCGCGAGAGGTTTCAGCATGACGCTGAGCGACTTCGCAGGTCCTTCCAGCTTCTTCGGCACGGCGAGCGCGGCGAAGATGAGCGCCATCAGCACCAACCCTCCGGCGTAAAGCTGTGGTAGCGTTCGCCACCCCTCGATGTTGGCGCCCTTGTTCGTCAACTTTTCGAGGAGAGTCGGAGCGACCAGAGCGGTTATAGCCGTCCCCATGTTGCCCATGCCAAAGAGTCCGAGAGCGGTGCCTTGCTTGTTTTTGGGAAACCAGACGCTCGTGTAGGCGACGCCGACGGCGAACGAGGCACCCGCGAGACCAAAGGCGAGACCGCCCATAAGGAAGCCCGCGAATCCGCTTGCGAAGCTGGTAAGGAACATCGCTGCCGCGGAAACCAGCATCAAGCCAACGTACACGGGCTTGCCGCCAAGCTTATCGGCGAGAATGCCCATTGGCAGTCTTAAAATGGACCCGGTTAGAACAGGAGCCCCGATCAACCACCCGATTTGCGCCTTGTCGAGCAACAGCACCCGGTGATCGACAAGGTAAGTGATGAGAACCCCGTATAGGGTCCACGCGGCAAAGCAGACGGCGAAGGCGAGCGTGTTCAAGCAGAGAACGCGATTGGCTGGATTCTTTCCGCTCATGAGGCAATTGTTAGGGCTTTGACGACGGTCTGCTATGACGGGGCTCATAGGGGCCGTAATGGCGGCGCGAAGAGAAGGCTCGGCGACCTCGGCTCCGGTCCCCCAAATTGGAAGCGGTCGAACCGTGAGTTGCACCCCACCAGCAGACTGCTGATCGGTCGGCTTCCCCAATGTTTGCACATCCCAAAGGCTCGTGCAGCCTAGAACCGTGTTCCGTATTGGACGTAGCCGAATACCTGCGGATCCGCGTGGCCCGCGACGCTCTTTACGAACGGACCAGGGCGGAACCACGCCACACCGGCGCTGAACACGCTCGACTTTGTGGCCTGATAGCTGAGGTCGAGGTCGAACTCATTTCCCAAATTCCTTCCACTCGCGCCCGTCGCGTCGCGGAAGAGCGTCGCGCCGTGCTTATTGGGCGCTCCAGTTGCCGAGTACCAAGCATCTTTCGCGTCTTGCAACTCCAGGTGATGCCACGCCGCTCGCGCCGAAATGTCCTTCCGCAGCGCATAGTCGAAGCCGAGAGCAAAGTGCTGTATGTTTTTCCAGCCCGCCATATCGGCAATGCCGAACTTGCCGTGGTTCGTCGGATAGAGATTGTCGAACGTGCGATTTGTGTTGGTTGTGGAGCCGCCCGAGGCAGCATCGAAGATGGCGAACGGCTTCAGCCTCCCCGCGAGCGCACCAGTCAAGCCAATGTGCGCTGCCCAAGCTTGCTGATCCTTTCCGCTGACCCGCCCTGCCTGAATAGCGCCCTCTGCGTCGAGCACAACCGCGCCGAAGCCTTTGCTAATCGAGTGGTCGATCGTGTGAATGTCCGCACTCGTATCGTGCTTGTAAACGTACAGCGATGTTCCACGCGACCCTTGGCGCTGGAAGGCGGCGACCCGCGCGTGCGCAGGATAGGGGAACTGTAAGCCGACTTTGCCGGCGAAAGCATCCCAGCCTTTTCCTCTGGCTCGCACCGCGTCAAATGAGCGGCTGACGTTGGTCCATTCTGAGGCACCGATGAGGCGCTGCTGGCCGTAATTGATCTTCTGTCGCCCCACTGTGCCGGTCCAGCCTGCAGAACCTGCTTCGACATAGCCGATCGACATGTCGCGATTGTCTGCCGGAGTGGTGACTCCGTTTACGTTTGCGCCATCTTCTGCATATTGCAGCTCAAACTGGCCCCGCCAGTGCGTGCCGTACGCCAGACGGGCACCAATACGGACGCGGGTGAGAAAGTCCGAGCGGTTGTCGCTGGCGGTCACATCGAAGTCGCGGTTGAGGCGGCGTTCGAAGCGCTCGCGCACTTCGACGTAGCCGTGCAAATTGAAATGTGGATCTGGAGGCAAGGAAATCAGTGGCATAGCGCAACCAAAATCTTTCCCGTCTGAATTTGGAGCCGCTATGACGCGTGTCATGGTCTATACATTAAATTCAGGGAGAATTCTAATCGTGTCGGAGCGGCAGTTCTACATCGACCCCAGCCGGTGCATCGGCTGCAATGCGTGCGTTGCCGCCTGCGCGGAGTGCGAAACCCATGCCGGTGTTTCGATGATCCATTTGGAGCAGGTAAAGCGCGGCGAGACGGTGCAGACCACTCCCGTTGTGTGCATGCATTGCGACGAGCCTGCCTGCGCCGCGGTCTGCCCCGCCGACGCAATCAAGCGCACTGGCGATGGTGTCGTTCAGAGCTCACTCAAGCCGCGCTGTATCGGCTGCACCAACTGCGTCTTCGCTTGCCCCTTCGGAGTGCCCAAGTACGACTCCGCGATCGACCAGATGATGAAATGCGATATGTGCTACGACCGCACCTCCGTGGGCTTGAAGCCGATGTGCGCGACGGTCTGCCCCTCGGGCGCCCTCTTCTTTGGAACGCCAGAGGAGATCGCGGAGCAGCGACGTTCCGTACCAGTGAACACCTTCGTCTTTGGCAACAAGACAGTCACCACGAAGGTGAACATCATGATGCCGAAAGGGGAGGACAGGCTAGTGGTGCGGACTGGTGCAGTAATCCGAAAATCGGACCTTCTCAACAGCTCGAGGACCTCCTAAATGGAAAAGAAACTCGCAGACGATTTCCCCGTGGATTGGGAAGAAGACCAATACGTCACAAGGCGTGAGTTCTTCAAGTTCATGACGCTCGCCTCGGGCGGCCTCGCCGTCGGTTCAGCCGCTCTTGCGGGTTATGCAGCTCTGCCGCGCGGGCAGCGTCACTTTGACCGGGCCGTTGTTGCCGCTGCGGCAGATGTGCCGGTAGCCGGCTTCCTGGCGTTCACCTATCCCCGACCGACGGATCCCTGCATCCTTCTGCAGCCTCAACCAGGCAAGTTCGTCGCCTACTCGCGTAGATGTACGCACTTAAGCTGCCCGGTCGAGTACCAGCCGGATCACCAGCGCCTTTACTGTCCCTGCCACAACGGTGCCTTCTCGCAAGACGACGGACACGTACTGCAGGGCCCCCCGCCTCGGGCGCTGCCTCAAATTCAGATTCAAATCGAGGACGGTTTTGTCGTAGCGACAGGAGTGAAAGACGCGTGAGAAGCCCTGCGTCCTTTCGAAAGCGACAGCGATCGACTGTTTTCGTGTCACTGCTCCTCTTCCAACTGGTGCTGATCATCCTGCAACTGTGGCTGTTCATTTCGGCGCTCGAAGGCATCCTTGCGCATGAGCCCGGAATGGCTATTCCAGGCGCCATTGTCAGCGCGATCTGCCTTGCGGCGAACACATGGATGCTTCTCGGGCTAAACCGAACCGACCACGAGCACTAACTCTGCGCCGCGGCACCCAATGCAAGAGCTACGTTTCCTCAGATGGCGGGACAACGTGAAGGCGTTCGAACCCATTCCAACACAGGCAATCACAAAAAATCCCCAGAGCGGAGGCCCCGGGGATTTTTCGTTAATGTCGGACCGGCCCTAGACCTTTCTGCGACGGCTGGCTGTATAGATTCCCAGGCCGAGGACAAGCAAGGTAGCCGGTTCTGGCACCGGAGTTCCGAGCACCTGGAACGGCAGTTCCATCTTCGAGCCGCTGTTTGTGTCCGTCATGGTGAACCACTGCCCGGAGGTGAAGAACATCGCATTTGCGCCTGCAGGCTGGATCTCGCCGACCCTCGTCACCAGGGGTGCAAAGGTCGTACCTCCGCTCGTGAGGCCGTAGTCCATCCAATAGGTCCCTTCGGCTAACGTCACAGGAGCGGCGAACTGCAGGTTCACGGCCATGATAGGCCGAGTGGTGCTCCCGGAGGAACGGCCGGTCCGATAGATGTTGGTAAAGGTTGTGGACTGCAGGATGTTTGCGGTTAGATCGCCCGCGATGATGTTTGATCCGGATGCGCCGGGAACGCCGTTCCAGATTCTCAGCACGCCTGATGTGTATTGCTCGGCGGTGCCTCCGCCGCTTCGGAAGCCGTAGACAGTGAAGCCGCTCACGGTCCAGCCTCCAGGGCCGACCGTGAAGTCGTCGGCTTGATGGTTCGATCCGATCGACGTTGTGTTTGTGTAGTTCACGCTGTATCCGAGCGTGCCATTGGTGCCGGAGGAGTTCGACTGGATCTCGCTCCAAGTCGTGCCGCTCGGGGCGACGGTGCCTGCGCTGTGGGTGGTACCCGTCGACATGGGGCCGTTGTCATAGAGAACGTCGGAATAGGCAAGCGGCATCGCCGCCCCTAAAATTGCCGTTAAGAAGAGCTTCACAAGAACTTATTGCGAGCACGCCTGCGGAAGGGGACAGACCCCTCGACAAATCGACAAATCCTAGCAACCGTACGGTGTTCTAGCAGTCCTTGCTAGGGCTCTCACCGAACGTTTGCCAAGGTCCGAAGTGCAGATCTCCGAAAGCGGGGCATGCCCAGCGAGCCTGCCCGAGCCAAGCTGCGCCTCTGCACTCCAACTCGTAGTGGATGATCCCACAGTTGCCCAGCGCTCGATGCGGCGGGTTGCCCTCGAGCACCTTCTCGATCGCGCCAAGAGTGCCGCCGTGTGTCACCACAAGGATGGCTCCTTCGTGGGGGAGGGAAGAAAGGAAGTCTCGCGCCTCCGGCTCCAGGTCTGCCACGCTTTCAGCATCCGGGAAAGGCGATTTCCAATGCAACTCGGAGCAACGCTTCAGGTCCTCGATGTACTGCTCAGCGGTGTAGGTGCCGGCTTCGTAGGTGCCCCAGAGCCGCTCGCGAAGACGCTCGTCGACCGTCCATTCCAGCCTGATCCCCAGCCCCTCTGCGGTTTCGCGAGCTCGAAGGAAAGGTGAAACGAATCCGTGGTCGAAAGTGTCAGCGAACTCGCTTCGAATGAAACCTCCTGCGACTCGTGCCTGCTCGAAGCCGAGATCCGTCAGAGGCCACTCGCGCTCGTCTTGATGCGTTTGAAGGTGAGTCTCCAAAGGCTCGCTGTGACCCTCACGGGCGAGGTCCGTGAAGTAGTTGCGGATCGACTCCCCGTGGCGAACCAGAACGAGCGTCAGCATCTTACATTCCGATGCCTGCGCCGCCGGAATTGATCGGCACAGGCGGGTCTTTCTTGCCGAGTTTGTCCGCCGCAGCCCGGCGCTTCCTGACATCCGCAAGCAGGCCCACCTGAGCGGAGGGCGAGGGCCGACGGTCGCCGAAAGCTTGGCGGAACACCGGCCAGAAAGGCTCGATTCCGTGCGAGAGGTCGAATACCATGACACCTTGGGTGGAGCCGCAGGCAGCCTGCATGGCATTCTTGAGTCCTTCTGGATTGCCTTGGAACTGGTCCAGCGAAATGCCCGCGTAGACCCAGGTTTGGTCCCTCACGAGTCGGGTCGCGAGCTGTCCGGCACCTTCTACGGAGAACCCAATGCCGATCCCTTGTGCAAGGGCGTCATAGATGGTGGCGGTTGGGTAGTAGCAGCCACTAATCATAAAGTCGAAGAGCGGTGCCGTGCCTGTTTGCAGGTACTCGGGAGTGGCAAACCAGTAGCCTGGCTCGACATCCGGCGAGGCCCAGTTGTGGCCGAAGCGAGGATAATCGCCGTAATTCGAACCGGCATACACACCAAACTGCGTCCGCTGTCGGACCTGCTTCACCAGCGCCTGGGCTCTGGCCACGAAGTTTCGGATGATCTGCGCGCGCCACGCAAACCAGGCATCGTAGTAGGGCCCCGCTAGAACGCCTCGGTTCATGGAGGGAGCAAGCGTCCACTTGAAGACGTCCTCGGGCCAGGCGAGGCGGCGGCCTACGTATTTTTCAAACGCCGACTGAGACTCGGGGCTGAAGTCGGCGTTGAGTCCGCCAAACCTCAGGCGGTCGTCGTAGATGACGCCATCCACATCGTAATTGCTCACGACCTCCTTGATGAGGCTGAGCTCGTAATCTTGGACCTCCGGATTGTTCGGATTGACGATGAGCGGCACCTGCTGGTCCGGGCGGTCCGCGATGGGCACGAAGTCGGGCAGCGAGTCGAACTTGACCTTGCTCCCCACCGGGCATTGGGCCCGCAAGAAGTTCGCAGCGTCGCCGCTGCCGATGAGCAGACTGCCGTTCGTCGGAATCGTGACGTTCCGCAAACCGACTCCCGACAATGCCTCGATGACCACACCTTGGCGGTTCAGGGTCACGCAATAAAAGCTTTCTTGGGGTGGTGGCAGGCCGTTCTTGTCCGCGAAGCAGCCGATCGTATTGCCGTCGAGCGGCATCTTGCCGGGCGTGGGGCTGACGACGAAGGAGCCGCCAAGCATCGACACCAAGCTGAATTTCGGCTCATAAAGCACCGTCTGCCACTGCGGCTTGCTGTAGCCCGGGCCGACCTTGAAATCTCGATGGCCCTCGCTAAAGCAGTTCAGCGAGACATACATCTGAAGCTGATTGGCCCGGGCCTCGCGCAGCATCGCCTTGAGGGGGTCAAAGTCAACGGGGATCGTTCGGCCTTTCCACTCGTTCATCTTCGGCGCGATACGGCTCGGATAGAGCGTAAGGCCTGCGATGGGCTTGACATCCAGCACGATCGTGTTGAAGCCCGCCGCCGCGATGTTCCTGGCGAGGGTCGCACACTGCTCGTCGGAGGCCACCTTGTCGAGGTTGGCCGTGCCGTCGATCCACATGATTCGTGCCTGGAGAAACTTGGATTTGGCGGTCTGCTGAGCGAAGCCCCAGTCGTCGCCATTCGTGTCGAGCATCACGCCAGAAATATCCGGCAGCGGCGCGCGCAGCTCGAACCGCGGCTTCGGGACGGGCACAGCCAGCGGCGCGGGCTCGCCATCAGAAGAGCGAGCAAATGCAAGCGCCGTTACCACGGCAAGGAGGCTCATGACCTCTCTTTGTACCGACTTTAGGGCTCGTCCGTTTTCTTACCGAGTGATGTCGCGGAAAAGATTGGCCACAGATTGAGCGCTTTGAGCCCGGGAATAGACTTCGTGAGCCGCGCGACTTGCATTTGCCGCCATGCTTTGCACCTCCGCCGGGTCTTCGCTCAGCCGACGAATCGCTGCGGCCAGAGCGCCGGCATCGCCTTGCGCCACAGCCACTCCGCAATGCTGCTCATTAACCTCGAGGGCGACTTCACAAACCGGATCGACCACCGCGATCGTCGGTTTGCCCGCGGCCATATAGGCGTAGAACTTGCTGGGCACGCAAGTGCCTTCCAGGCCTTTCTCCATGGTGACGAGGCATGCGTCGGCCGAACTTAGCAGAGCCGCATAAGCGGCGTCATCCAGGAAGTCTTTAAGCTCGACGTTGCTGATCTGCTCGCTTGCGACCCGTTCATCGACATGCGCCTTCTGGGCGCCCTTCCCGACGATCACAAACCGAACATCGTGAAGAGACTTCGCCGCGTCCAGGATGCTGTCGAAATCGTGATATCGCCCGAGGTTGCCGGTGTAAGCGAGCGTGAAGCTCTCTCTTGGAGAGGCGGGTAGCTGGGCAGTAGCGAGCCCTTCGACATCGGCCCCGACGGGCACAAAAGCAATCTGCTCCGAGGGAATGCCGTAACCACGCCCAACGCGGTCAGCCATGCATCGTCCGATTACCATCACCTTCGCGGCCTTTCTCAAGGCCTTCCTTTGGAAACCGCGCATGAGCCGAACGAAGAGGCTGCTCTCCCCCATGACACCAAGGCCCAGCACACGGTCAGGCTCCAGATCATAGATGCAGTACACGTACGGAACGCCCCGCAAAGCCCGCATCACGCGAGCGGCCATAGGCAGGAACGGCGGTGCAGTAGTGACGAGGATCGCGTCCGGCTTCCGTGAGAACACAAGGCGAAGAGTGACGCCGAGTACAAAAACCAAATTGCCGACGGTCCGCAAAGCGGTGCCCTTCCGGTTCCAGTTCGGCTCGAACACGCGTCGAATCTTCACCCCGGACCATTCCTCCGATCGGGGCGGCTTCTCTTTGCCGATATAACTCAAGCGCGCGCAAACTGCCGACACTTCGTAGCCCTGCTTCTGGAGGCGCACCGCCAAGTCCGTGACTACGTTTCCGGTGCCGGTCAACCGATCAGGATAGAAGAACTCGTTAAGCAGGCAAACGCGGAGAGGCTTTGGCATGGAAAATGCGAAGGAACGAACCCATAAGAGCCTACTGGATCATGCCGAAACCTTGCACGGAAAATCGGGACGCAGAGTCGACTCTCACGGTCCGGTATCCTTTTGTGGTTCCGGATACGTCCGTAACGCTAGGGCTGGGAACTGATGATCCTTACAATATTGTCAAGGATTCCATTGAGGTTGGTCATAAACGTCGCGAGTGCGGCGTCAAGAACCGCGTCAATTTCTTCTAGAGCACACCTATGACGGCAGAAAGTTCGATTCAGCCGGAGCTACAGCTCCGGGATTTCATCCGCATCCTTAAGCGGCGCAAGGGCATCATCCTCCTTTCGCTGATCGTCTGCGTCGTGGGGGCGATCATCTATTCGATGATGGCGACTCCGACTTACCGCTCGATTGCGCGGATCCTCGTGACAGCCAGCAGGCAGCAGGATCCAACGATCGACCAGGACCCGGTCAAGCAGTACTCGCCGGGAAGCATGGCGCCGGACATTGAGAGCCAGATTGGCGTTCTCCAGAGCCCACTGCTCCTTGAGCAGGTCTTCCAGCGGGCCGGCGTGCCGATGCCAAGCCAAGACGATCTCGACCAGAACGTCATCCAGGTTCGACAGCTCGGTTCAAGCAACATCGTGGACGTGATGGTGAGCCTTTCGAACAAGGAAGACGCCGTGAAAGTCGCGCAGGAAATCCCTAGAGCTTATGGCGAGTATATGCAGAGCGCTCGAGATCAGCAGGTCCGTCGACTGTTGCAGTACACCGAGAAGCGTTACCAGGACGAAAAGGACCTTCTGTCTAAAGCGAACGCAGCCATGGCTGCGTTCAGGAATGACGAGGCGACAAAGGGTGAACTGGTCGCGGTTGGTACGAATGACGATCAAGAGCGAGAGTTCCGCTTACGGACGGCTGAGTTCCAACTGAACGATGCCACTGGAAAGGAAGCGGGCGCTCGCCAACGCGTCGACGAGATTCGAGCCCAGCTCGCCAAGACGCCAGAGTTCAAGGTCGACCCTGCTACGACAAGCTCGTTTGAAGCACGAACTAATCAGCGCGCCCGAGTCGCTGCTTTGAAGGAGAAGCTCGACAGCCTTCGAGCTGTCAAGAATGATGACCATCCGGACGTGCTCCAGGCAAAGGCCGAATACGATGCTGCCCAGAACTATCTTTATAAGGGCATCCCTGAGATGGAACAGCGAACCAGCAGGATCAAGAACCCTGAAATTGAGTATTATCAGCGGCTTCTGACTGAGGCCAAGGCTGCCCTGGTCGATGCGCAGGCTCAGGTTGCGAGCTACCGCGCCACTCGAGACCAGCAGCGTTCGCTGCTTTCTGACTACTCAAAACTTCAAACGAAACGGTCTGAGCTCCAGCGGGAGATCGATCTTCGGACCTCGTCTGTGGCGAACTTCTCCAAGGCTCTCGACGATCTGCGGCTCCGCACCAGTTCGGTAAAGGATCCGCTGACCCCGCTGCTCATCAGTAGCGCTGAGCAGGTCAGTCCGAAGTTCGTGCGAAGCATCATCATTGGCATCTTCCTTGGCCTCGTGCTCGGAATCATCCTAGCGGTCGTTCGAGACCGAGTCGACGATCGCGTCTACACGCTGGATCAGATCCAGGAAGGCGTGGGCGTGCTTGCCCTGGGCCGTGTGCCTCAGGCGGAGCGTACCCTTGCCTTGGTGCCCGGCAGCGAGCGCGGACAGTCAACGGCTCTCGAAAGCTACCGCTCATTAAGGTTCTCGATGGACAGCACGAACAAGGAAGGGTTTGTACAATCCATCGTGCTCGCCAGCCCAACCGCAGCAGAGGGTCGGGCGGAACTTGCCTACAACTTGGCGGTTGAAGCGGCTCGCGACCTCCGACGAACGATTCTGATCGAGTCGGATCTTCGGAAGCCAAGCCTGCACCAGCTTGCAAACGTGCCCGCGACGCCAGGTCTCACTGACTACCTGATGGGTCAGGCAACGCTGGATGAGATTCTGCACTCGACGATGAACAGCTATCTGACGATCATTCCCGCCGGCACCGCCGTCGAGAATCCGCTGCAGTTGCTCACGTCGCCGCAGATGACCACTTTGCATACGGAGCTTCAGAAGCGCGCGGATGCTATCTTCTTCAATAGCCCATCGCTGCTGCGCTACGCCGATGGCCGCGCCATCGCGAAGATCGCGAATGCTGCGGTGCTGGTCGCGAAGAAGGGCGTATCGAAGCGAAATGCTCTTCGCTACTGTGCAGAGATGCTCCGCCGCACGAACACTCGCATGCTGGGTGTGGTGCTCAACGACACTGCATCCGGTAGCAACGACGTTCCTTACTTCTACACGACCGAGGAATTCTCGGCCTAAGTCGTAAGGAGCCATTCAACCGAACTCGCGGATGTCCACTTCGCTCCATCAGAGGTTCATCCGCGGGTTCTTCGCCCAAGGTTTCGGACAGGTCATTACGCTCGCCGTCCAAGTCTTGGGCGTCCCCATTTTTCTAGCGTATTGGGGCGTCAACCTCTACAATGACTGGCTGCTCCTGACCGCGCTTCTTGGTTACCTCCAGATTTCCGACCTGAGTTTTGGCGCCGCCGCGGCGAACGAGATGACCATGCTCGTAAGTGGCGGCAAGAGAGAAGGCGTTCAGCGCATCTATCACTCGGCCTATTTATTCATCACATGCGCATGCGTGGTGATTCTCGTCTTGGCACTTCCCGTGATCTGGTTTGCTCCTGTAAAGGGCATGTTGTCCCTTCATGTGGTGTCCGAACACCAAGCCAGACTTGCTCTGACGCTTCTCACTTTGCAGGTCATGTTCGCTCAGATGGGCGGCGTGTACTTCGCTGCGTATCGCTGTTCAGGCCACTTTGCGGTAGGAACAGTTTCAACGAACCTGCTACGGCTGGCAGAGTTCATTGTTCAAATGGCGGCTGTAATCTTCCATGGTGACGTGGTCACCGTGTGCGCCGTCTTCCTGGTTACGCGGATCATCGGATGCATAGCCACGTGGGCTCACCTGCGGGTGCTCGTCCCGTGGGTTCGCCTCGGCTATCGAGAGGCGAATTGGGACGATATGAAGCGGATGATGAAGCCTGCTCTGTCGTTCAACGCTTTTCCTATTGGGCAAGTCATGAACGTCCAAGGCGTCGTGATCGTGATGAACAAGCTGGGGTTCAGCCCGATCATGGTGGTGGCGCTCTCGACAGCAAGGACGCTGTCCCGGGTCTTATATCAGTTTGCCATGGTGGTGAGCGCCATCGCATGGGACGAGTTGTCTCGGGCGTTCGGCGCCGGCAATATTGCCCTTGCTGGGCGCATTCACCGCAGGGCGTGCCAGATCACGCTATGGGGCACGCTCCTTCTTGCGGGGGTGCTTGCGATTGCAGGGCCTCCGCTTTACCGCTTATGGACGCATAGCAAGATTGCGCTGAACTACGAGCTCTTTTTGGTGCTCCTGGTGGTGAGCGTTATTAGTGGCTTGTGGACGGTCAGCTACGTTGTTCCGGTGTCTTTCAATCGGCACAATCGACTGGCGGTGATTTATGCGATTGTAATGACTGCCACTCTTCCGGTGGCCTGGTTCACGGGAAAGTATTTCGGAGTCATGGGTATTGGCGGCGGCTTGCTATTGATCGAAGTCGTTATGGCCGTGTTCGTGCTCAAGATTTCCATGGGGATGCTTTCGGAGGCGCCCGCCACCTTCTTTGGAACGCTCTTCCAGCCGCCGGCGCGGTGGCTGTACCATCGACTTGGGTCGATGTACAGGAAGACTCCCCAAGACGAAGCAAAAGCGGAACCCGTTCTCGAGACCAGCGTGGCCACCATCATTCCCGTTCCCGAATCTCCGGAGTTCAGCGCACCGGTCGTAGCAAGAATGTCCAGCCGCGATTACACGATCGCTCTTGGGACTCTCGGTCGATTTCATACCTTTGATCTGGCCCGCCAACTCCTCAGTCGAGGGCTCTTGTCGGAAGTGTTTAGCGGCTATCCATGGTTTAAGCTCAAGAACGACCAAGTACCCAAGGAGATGGTGCATTGCTACCCGGCGTTCCAGATGCTGGCAATTCTGAACAGCCACACGCCTATTCGAAGCGTAAGGCTGCAGCAATCCCTTGAGTGGCGTGGCTTGGACGGGCTCGATCGATACATCGCTCGAAATCTTAAGCCGTGCGATATTTACATTGCACTGGCCAGCGTCGGGCTTCACAGCGGGAAACGCGCCAAAGAGCTTGGGGCAGCGTATGTCTGTGATCGCCCGTGCACGCACATCCGGACTCAGGACGAGCTGCTCAGAGCCG
>Ga0070660_100002230_pt1 | contig 13354 bp, 16 predicted proteins | sample KBSC33metaG_FD_64670 | JGI IMG/M metagenome (GOLD analysis project Ga0070660, IMG submission 64670) | Corn rhizosphere microbial communities from Kellogg Biological Station, Michigan, USA - KBS C3-3 metaG | ecosystem: Host-associated > Plants > Roots > Rhizosphere > Soil ... | reverse complement strand
CCGTAGCCGGCAGGGGCCAGCAACAAGATCGTCCGCGCGTCGGTTTCATCGAGCAGCTTGATGAGCCGCGGACGCTCGATGATCCGCGACTCCTTGCGAACGACCGTGGGTTGTGCCGCTCTTGCCGCCATGCCTGCCGCCCTCAGACCGAGTCTGCGTCGAGGTGGCAACGCTACGCCTGCGACGCCCATGAAGTAAAGGGGGGCCGGCGCCTGCGGCCGAGGGGTCCGCCGCAGGCGCCGCTTCGCCGTCAGCCCCCGTTCTCGGCACGCGCCGAGGCCAGTCGCCGCGCCAACGGGTCCTCACCCGTCAACAGCCGGAAGGCGACTGGAATCTGCCGCCGCCGCGGGACGCCGAGCTTCTGTCGCAGGACATCGCAATGCGCCTTCGCCGTCCGCGGAGAGATGCCGAGCACCAGCCCGACCTCCTCGTTCGACAAACCCTGCGCAATCAACTCGACCACCTCGCGCTGGCGGGAGGTGATGCCCATTGGATCTCCGATTGCCAGCATGGCGCGAGGCTACGGAGGCGTTGCCTGGCCAGGTATCGGCCGAAGGGTGTATCGCTTGTCAGACGTGGATTCGCGCGCGACCGCCGAGGAAGGACGCGTCATGTCCGCGCCCGTTCGCCGCCGCGAGCTCGTCCTCCGACAGCGCGCCGATGCGGAGGAGCAGCTCGAACTCGTCACGCAGGTGCGTCCGCATCATCTCCGGGCCGTCCGTCGCGATCGTGAACGCGACGCCGTTCTCGACGAACCTGCGGAACGTCTCGCGCACCTCGTCCTCGTCCTTGAGCGCCTTCGTCAGCAGGTTCGACGTCGGGCAGATCTCGAGCGTGATGTCCGCGGCCTTGATCGCCGACATCAGCTCCGGGTCGCGCGCCGCGAGAATCCCGTGGCCCAGACGGTCGGGGCGGAGCGCTTCGACGACCTCGCCGATCTCCTCGATGCCGTGGTCGCCGCCCTCCTCGCCGACGTGGATCGTCACGCCGAGCCCGCCGTCGCGCGCCAGGTCGACGTGCTCGCGGATCTGCGTGTAGTCGTACCGCGCCCCGCCCGGGCGCGGGCCGGCGATGTCGACCCCGACGATCCCGCGCGAGCGATAGCGCAGCGCCTTTTCGATGATCACCATGTTCTGGTCGGCGCTGAACGTGCGGTCCATCATCAGGATGAGCCCCGCGCGAACCTGCGGGTACTCGAGCGACGCGATGTCGAGGCCGCGGGTCGCGGCGAGGATGATGTGATCGAGGTCGCGCTCGCCGCCGCGGTTTCTCTTCATCGGGTTGAACCGAAGCTCGAGCGTCGTGATCCGCTGCGAGCGGTACGCGCCGCCGATCGCCGCGTGCACGCTCCGCTGGACGGCGAGCGGCGAGCTTTGGATCAGCTCGGTGATGTGGTAGATCCGGTCGAGCGAATCGAGGTCGGGAACGCCGCGCGGGTCGGAGACCGTGACCATGCGGTCGAACTCCTCGTAGTCGCGCGTCGGCAGGTGAATCCCCTGCTCGTGCGCGAGGCTCCACATGATGTCCGACGCAACCGAGCCGCCGAGATGGGTGTGGAGCTCGGCGAGGCCTTCGTCGAACATGCGGAGCAGTCTATGGTCAGTGTGTGTCCCTGAACGAGCTGTTCGACGGGGCCCAAGGCCGGATCCGTCGCTACACACCCACCGAGGCGCAGGCCGCCATGGAGGCGGGAGCGTCGATCGTCGACATCCGTGAGCGCTACTCGCGCGAGCGCGACGGCGTCATCCCGGGCGCCTACCACGTGCCGCGCACCGTGCTCGAGTGGCGGGTCGCCTCCGACGAGTACGGCAACCCGGAGCTCGAGGGAAAGCGGCTGATCCTCGTGTGCGACCACGGCTTCTCGAGCGTCTTTGCTGCGTCCATGCTCGTCGACCTCGGCATCGACGTCGGCGACGTGATCGGCGGGTTCGAAGCCTGGAAGGCCGATGGGCTGGAGACCGGTGTCGCGCGGCCGTACGACGGCCAGCCGGGGAACGGCCCGCCCGACTAGTAGGCCCAGCTCGGTTCTCTGAAGACGTAGTCGCGGCCGGGATGCCGCTGCCCGCGAAAACGCACGCGCTCGACGAGCGTCGCCAGCGCGGAGCCGTGCTCGCCCGTGATGCTCGCCGGCAGCTCTGCGGCACGGATCGGCACGTCGTACGGGGAGGCGGAGAAGGGACCGAACAGCACCACGTTCTTCGTACCCGGCAGCGCGGCACTCGGAACGATGACGCCGCGCGTGCCCGATTCGCGCAGCATGTCGCCCAGCTCCTGACATGCGCTCCAGTCGTCGGCCACCCAGCGTTCGTCGAACTCGAGATCGATCAAGCCGTCATCGGGAAGCTTCAGCGCCCAGGTGCGGATGTCGAGACGCCGCGCCGCCTCGCGCGTTCGTGTGCCGAACCGTCGCATCGCCTCGGCGTGGGGGCCGAGCGGATGCAGGCAGAGATACTGCGTCGGCTCGTCTTCCGTTCCGCGATGGAAGCGGCCGGGACGGCGTTGCGCCTGGCTCGCGCGAACAGGCGTGAGGTAGTCGGCCTGCCGGTAACAGATCACGTGGCGGTCGTCGCGCGCGTGTCCGACGCAAGGCCGATCAGCCGGGGCAGCTGAGCCGGCTTGTCCAGCAGGTCGATCGGCCGCTTCCGGCCGAGCTCAGGAGAACGCCACGAGAACCACTCAATGACCCCGGCCGGCGTCAGGGAGAACCGCAGCTGGTTGACGATCCGCGCGATGACTCGCACCCGGCGGAGATCGCTCCCTTCCGGGGACGCCGGCTCAGAGGACGAGAGCCAGCGCTGGAACTGGCGCGGGCTCACTCCGATGAGCTCAGCAACCTGCGCCTGCGGTGCCTCCGTCGTCGCCACCAGCCAGGCGACGAGCTCCTTGCCGGTGCGGTCGTCGGAGACCAGCTGATCCTCGGCGATCGACGAGAACGCCTGGGCGAGCGTGTCGAGCGCCATCCGCAGCCGAAGGCGGGAATCCGGGAGGTCCGGCTCCATGAGCGCGATCTGCGCGCTGAGAGTCGCCCGCAGGACGATCTCGATGTAGTAGGGGTCGACCCGGCCCCAGCTCGCCCGCTGCGAGTCGACGGCATTCGTCAGCTCGGCGACCCTCGCCTGGATCTCCCGCGGGATCGTCTCGTGGTAGGCCAGCTCCATGCTCAGCTCGTGCAGCTCGTTCGCCGCCTCGGCTGGGCGCGACAGATCCCGGATCGTCTCGAGCACGGCGTTCATCTGACGTAATGATACGTCAGATAGACGACGTCAGCGAGGAATCGGGCTCGCGAGCTGCGACTCGACGAGCGCGAGGGCCAGCGCGATCGAGTCGTCCATCAACTGCTCGTCGACGAGCGCGGGGGACTCGGTCGGCAGGTGGTACTCGTCGTAGGGGAAGTGCAGGATCGTCGCGGCCGGCACCTTCTTCTCGGCGAACCAGTGCGAGTCGACGCCGCCGGTGCCCGGGCCGGTCTCGAGCTCGTAGCGGTCGAGGAGGCCGAGGCTCCGCGCCGCTTCCACCGCGCGCCCGAGGAGCGCGTCCGGCGACGCCAGGAGCTCGAGCTTCTCGCCGTGCCCGATGCAGTCGAGGTTCACGACACCGAGGATGTCGTCGAGCTCCTCACGCAGGTTCGCCTCGTCCACGTAGTACCGCGACCCGGTCAGCTTGATCTCCTCGGCCGCGAACCCGATGAGGCGGATGCCGTGCTCGAGGTCACGGCCGACGAGCGCCTCGCCGACCCGCCGAACGCCTTCGACACCGGTCGCGTTGTCGATCGCGCCGTTGCCGCGCCACACCGAGTCGTAGTGGGCGCTCACGATCACGTGCTTCTCGGCCCGGCCCGGGATGTCGGCGATCACGTTCCGCTCGCGCCGGCCGGGGACGAACCGGCCGCCGATCTTCACGCGGACGCGCATCCCGTCCTCGAGGCGGGCAGCATCCGAGATGGAGACGAACGCCGTCGGCGGCGTCGTGATGTGGACGTGCGCCGACATGAACGGGATCGCGCCGATCGAGAACGGGCTCGTCAACAGCCGCGCCACCTCGCGGCCCGTCGAGTCGACGACGGCGAAGTTCGCGAGCTTGCCCTCGCCGATCGGGTTCGGGGAGGCGCCGATCCGCCGCACGGTTCCCTTGCCCTCGAACGAGTGCGCGTACATGCACGGGCCGACCGGCCATACCTCGCCTTCGACCTCGAGCTCCGGCTCATCCGCCTCGTAGCCGACCAGGTCGAACTCCTGGAAGCGCGGCTCGAGGCCGAGCTCCCGGAACGCATCCGCCACGACGTCGGCGGCGCGCGCCGCCTCGTTGCTCCCGGCCGTGCGCGGGCCGATGCCGACTGCGAGTGCCTCGATCAGGTTCATGAGGGCGAGTCTAGAGAGCGCCCACGAATACGATCACCGGGTGCGTCCCCGGCCCGCCCGGCTCCAGAGGCTCCCTCCGCAGTACTTCGTCGCGCTGCTCGGCCGCGTGGCGGCTGCGGCTGCCGAGGCGGGCCTGCCGCTCGTCGACCTCGGCCGCGGCAACCCCGAGCTCGGACCGCCTGCGCACGTGGTCGAGGCGCTCGTCGAGTCGGCCAGGCGGCCCGACGTGCACGGCTACGCGCCGATCCGGGCGCTCGCGCGAACGCGCGAGGCGATCGCCGGCCGCTATCACGACGTCTACGGGGTCGAGCTCGATCCCGAGCGCGAGGTCGCGGTGCTCCCAGGGACGAAGACCGGCATCGTCGAGCTCTCGCTCGTGCTCGCCGACGAGGGCGAGACCGTGCTCCTCCCCGATCCGTACTACCCCGACTATCCATCCGGCCCCGCGCTCGCGGGTGCGCGGCTCGAGACGTTCCCACTCGATCCCGACGAGGGCTGGGCTCCTCATCTCGACGACGTCGACGCTGCCGCGGCGCTCTACCTCAACTATCCGTCGAACCCGTGCGCGGTGTGCGCGCCCGACGGTGTGTTTGCGGATGCGGTGCGCTGGGCCGAGCGCACCGGCGGCGCGATCGTCCACGACGCGGCCTATATCGACCTCGTCTACGACGGACGCGCGCCGGCCAGCTTCCTCGCAACGCCGGGCGCGAAGGAGGTCGGCGTCGAGATGTGGTCGATGTCGAAGACGTACGGCATGGCCGGCTGGCGCCTAGGCTTCGTCGTCGGCAACGCGGAGATCGTCGAGCGCATCAACCTCCTGAACGATCACGAGCGCGTTGGGATCTTCGAGCCGATGCAGCGCGCGACGATCGCGGCGCTCGAAGGACCGCAAAAGTCGGTCGCGGAGCGGGTCGCGACCTACGAGCGACGGCGTGACCTGCTCGCACACGCGCTGCAGGCGCCGATCGTGTGCGAAGGGACGTTCTTCGTGTGGCTGCGCCTACCGGAAGGGCTGAGCGCGGAACGGTTGTTGGAAGAGCACCGCGTCGCGGTCGCGCCGGGTGAAGGCTTCGGTCCGAGCGGCGCGGGCTGGGCGCGCATCTCGCTTGCCGTCTCCGACGAGGTGCTCGAGCTCGGAGTGGAGCGGCTCGCCGAGGCGTTCGCCGGGGTGGTCGCGTGAAGATCGGGATCATCGTCCCGTTCTCGTGGTCATATCCGGGTGGTGTGGTCGAGCACGCCGAGCATCAGGCGGCGGCGCTCCGGCGCCGAGGTCACGATGTCGAGCTCGTCATGGGCAACGACCCGCCGGGGAAGTTCACGCGCTTCCTCCACCCGCGCAGCGGGCGGCACGGCCCTCTGCCCGGCGGGATCACTGCGGTCGGCCGGTCGGTCGTCGTCCCGGCGAACGGCTCGTTGCCGAACATCATCCTCTCGCCGCGTACGGTCCGCCGGATGCGCGCGGTCCTCGCCGAAGAGCAGTTCGACGTGATCCACCTGCACGAGCCGATGACGCCCGCAATCTGCGTCGCCGCGCTCGCACTCGCGCAGTGCCCGATCGTCGTCACGCACCACGCGCACGGCGACCTCGGCTGGATGCGCTACGGCTTGCACTTCTGGGGCTTTCTGATGGACCGGGTCGATGCGCGGATCGCGGTCTCGCCGATGGCCGCCGAATCCGCCGCGCGCTGGATCAGCGACGACTACCTCGTGATCCCGAACGGCGTGCTGACTCCCGACGAGGCCGACCCGGCCGACCGCGATCACGCAGTCGTGTTCATCGGCCGGCACGACCCGCGCAAGGGTCTCTCGACGCTCCTTCGGGCGTGGCCGCAGATTCACTCGAAGACCGGTGCGCGCCTGCGGCTGATCGGCACCGACCCGCTGCAGTACCGCTTGCTGCATGCGCGCCTCCGGTTCGATGAATCAGGGATCGACGTGCTCGGCATCGTCACCAACGAGGTGCGCACGCATGAGCTGCTGCGTGCGAAGGCGTCGATCACCCCGGCGCTCGGCGGCGAGAGCTTCGGGCTCGTGCTCGCGGAAGCGTTCGCGTGCGCGACGCCCGCCGTCGCGTCCGACATTCCGGGCTATGCAGCGGTGGCGACGCCGGAGGCTGCGATGCTCGTGCCGCCGTCCGATCCGGACGCGCTGAGCGCCGCGGTGATCGATCTGCTCTCGGATGAGAATCGTCGCGTGGAGATGGGACGAGCGGCGCGCGCACACGCGCTCGCCAACTACGGCTGGGACGACATCGCGAGGCGGCTCGAGGAGGTCTACGTGGGAGTCGCCGCGTGAAGAGCCGGTGGCTGATGGTCTCGGCATTCGTGCTGTTCTTCGGCGTCTCGATCGCGCTGGTCGTCTGGCACGGGCCTGACTGGACCGCGGTTCACGACGCGTTCACCGCGGTCTCGTGGCCGTGGGTCGCGGTCGCGATCGGCCTCAACCTGCTCTCGGTCGTCGCGCGCTCGATCTCGTGGAACACCTGCATCGAGCAGTCGATCGAGAAACCGCACCCGCGGTATCCGCTCGTCTTCTCTGCGTTCTGTGTCGGCTTGTTCGCGAATGCCGTGCTGCCCGGGCGCGTCGGCGAGATCGCGCGCGCCGCGGTTCTTCGTCGGCGGATGCCCGGGCGCAAGGGAACAACCGCGACGTTGATCGGCTCCGTCTTCGCCCACCGCATGTTCGATCTCTTCCCGACGGTCACGCTCGTGGTCTGGGTGTTGATCGCAGCCGACATCCCGCAGTGGGCCTTCCTGACGATCGGGCTCGCGATCGGGATCGGCGTGCTGCTGTTCGTCACGGCGATCGTGCTCGCGCGCCGCCAGCACCGGGAACTGGAGAGCCTCGGCACAGCTCGCCTCTTGCTCGCGCGAGCGCGGCAGGGGCTCGCGATCATGCGAAAGCCGGTGCCGGCGATGCAAGCGACGGCGTTCCAGTACGCCGGCTGGTTCTGCCAGCTGCTCGCCGTGTGGTCGGCGATGAAGGCGTTCCAGATCGACGAGCCGCTCGCGGCGGCCGGGCTTGTGCTCGTGCTGATGAACGTTGCGACGATCGTGCCGCTGTGGCCGGGCAACGTCGGCCTCGTCCAGGTCGCCGTCGCGACGCCCCTTGTGAACTACGGCATCGCCTACGCGCACGGCATCGCATTCGGGATCGGGCTCCAGGCGATCGAGGCGTCGGTCGGCATCGGGATCGGCCTGGTGTTCCTCGCGCGCGAAGGGCTGTCGTTCGCGACGCTGCGGGACATGGAGGACCGCGACGAGGATTCGCTCGAGGATGTGACGCCGGTGGATCATGAGCGCGCTCGCTCTCGCGTCGCCGGCTAGCCTCAAGGGCGTCCTCGACTCGGCTTCGGCCGCGCGGTATCTGGCCGCCGGTTTGAGGCGATCGGTCGACGCGGAAGAGCTGCCCGTCGCCGACGGCGGCGAGGGAACGGCAGCGGTGTTGCACGCGGCGTGCGGCGGTGAGTGGCGGACCGCGAGGGTCACTGATCCGCTCGGCATACCCGTCACTGCGCGTTGGCTCGCGCTGCCGGACGGCTCCGCGGTGGTGGACTCGGCCGAAGCGGTCGGACTGCCGCTCATCGGCGTGAGGGAGCGCGACCCGCTGCGCGCATCGACGCATGGGCTCGGGGAGCTGTTGCTCGCGATCCTCGCCGAGCAGCCGCGCGAGGTGCTTGTCGGTATCGGCGGAACGGCGACCGTCGACGGCGGCGCAGGCATGCGGGAGGTCGTCGGTGGTGCGCTTCGAGGTGCGCGCGTGCGCGTGCTGTGCGACGTGCGCAACCCGTTGCTCGGCGAGCGCGGGGCCGCGCGCGTCTTCGGGCCGCAGAAGGGCGCCGACCCGGACGCAGTCGAAGAGCTCGAGCGGCGGCTCGCGGCGCTCACCGAGCTCGAGCCGTTCCGTGATCTGCCCGGAGCAGGCGCCGGTGGCGGGCTCGGTGCCGGCCTCGCCGCGCTCGGCGCGGAGCTCTGCGACGGCGCGTCTCTCGTCCTCGAGGCGATCGGCTTCGACGAACGCGCGGGTGGTGCCGACCTGGTCGTCACCGGGGAGGGCACCGTCGACCGGACGACGCTCGAAGGAAAGGCGCCCGGCGCGGTGGTGCGTCGTTGCGCGGCGCTCGATGTTTCGTGCGTGCTCTTCGGCGGCGTCGTGCGCGACGGCATCGAGGCGCGGCGGCTGTCGGGCGACGTCAGAACCGCGGCCGAGGATCTGGAAGCGCTGGGGGAGGAGCTAGGCCGAGCGCTCCTCGAGCGCGCGTAGCTCCTCGATCTTCCCCTGCACGACCTCGAGCTTCGTCGCGCAGATGCGGTAGAGCTCTTCGCCACGCTCCCACAGCTTCGTCAGCTCGTCGACGCCCGCGTCGCCGCGCTCCAGGCGCGTCACGATCGCCTCGAGCTCGCGCTGCGCCTCTTCGAACGTCGGCTCAGCCAACGGTCGCTCCGAAGTTGCCGTCGGCGATGCGTACGTCGATCTCGTCTCCGCGCTCGACCTGCGTCGTCGAGCGCACGAGCTCGTCGCCTCGATGCACGATCGCGTAGCCGCGTTCGAGCGTCGCGACCGGGCTGAGCGCGCCGAGGCGCGCGTGAAGCGTGTCGAGGGTCGCGCGGCGCCGCTCGACCGCGAGCAGCGGCGCGCGCCGCAGACGGTCGTGTGTGCCGGCGAGCCGCTGCGCATGCTGTTCTGCGGCGCGGTGTGCACCGCGGTGCAGCGCTTCACGTGAGCGAACGAGCGTCTCGCGGAGCTCGTTGATGTCCGGAACGACGAGTCGCGCCGCCGCAGTCGGAGTCGACGCACGCACGTCGGCGGCGAGGTCGCAGAGCGGCGTGTCCTGCTCGTGGCCGACCGCGGACACGACAGGGATGTTGCAGGCCGCCACCGCACGTACGACGCGCTCGTCGGAGAAGGGCATCAGGTCTTCGAAGCTTCCGCCGCCGCGCGCAAGAATGATCACGTCGGCGCCGCGCGAGCAGAGCTCGGCGAGCGCCGTTGCGATCGCGGCCGGCGCCCGCGGTCCCTGCACGTAAGTCTCGGCGACGAGGACGTTTGCAGGCGGGAATCGCTGCACGATGTGCGTCAGGACGTCCTTCTTGGCGGCAGCGTCGTTGCCGGTGACGAGGCCGATCAACCGCGGAAACCGCGGCAGCGGTCGTTTGCGCTCGGCGGCGAACAGGCCCTCGGCTGCAAGCGTGCGCTTGAGTCGCTCGAGCGCCGCGAGGTGCGCGCCGAGTCCGTAGCGCTCGATCGTCAGCACCTTGAGCTTCAGCTCACCGCGCTGCTCGTACAGCTCGGCGCGGCCGAAGACGTGCACGCGCTCGCCGTCGCGCAGGTCGAGCTGGAGCGCGTCGAACTGCCCGCGCGGCATCTGTGCCGACAGGCTGGCGCCGTCCTCCGGGTCCTTGAGGGTGAAGAAGACGGATGCCCATCGCTGCTGCCGTCGGAGCTCGGTCACTTCGCCTTCGATCCACAGCGTCGGCAGACGGTTCAGCCAGGTTCCGATGCCCGAGTTGAACGCCCGGACGCTGTAGACCTTGCGCCCGTCGATCTCCGTAGCCTCGACCTTCACGCGATCGATCGTACGCTAGGGTCCGACGATGAGGGCCGCTCTCGCCACGCTCGTTGTTGCGGCCACGGCCGCCGGAGCCGCGCTCGCCGCGGGGGGCGAGAAGGAGCAGATCCACCTCAACGCCGCGGACCAGGCGGCGGCGAAGCGTGCGGTTGCGGTGCGCTCGGATCTCGGCGCGGGAACCTGGACCGGCGGTTTCGTGAAGCCTGACTTCTCCTCGTCGCCCGACTGCGCCACCTTCCATCCGAAGCAGGCCGACCTCGTGGTCACGGGAGCAGCGGAATCGGCGTGGAGCGACCAGGGGCTGCAGCTCCAGACCCAGGCGGTAGTCCTGAAGACGCGTGCGATGGTCGCCGCAGACTGGAGGCGCACGGTGCTCGCGGCTGGGGCGATTCCGTGTCTACGCAGCCGCCTCCTGAAGGAGCTCGGCTCGGGAGTGACGTTCGTGTCGTTCCGCCGGACGATCTTCGCGCCGGTTGCGACCAACGCCCAGGCCTTTCTCATGGTCGTCGACGTGAAGACCCCCTCGGGAAAGGTGCGCCTCGCGGTCCAGTTCGTGGCGATTGCGCAAGGGCGGACCGAGCTGACGATCGTCTCGATCGTGCAGAACGCCGTGCAAAAGGTCGTTGCGCAGATCGACGCGCAACTCGCGCGCACACTGGTCGCTCGCGCGGCCTAGGGAGCTAGACGAGGATCTCGGCTGCGGTCTCGAACGCGCAGCCCTGGTGAATCAGCTCCACGGCCCGATGAAGATCGGCCTCAGAGTGCGCGAGCCTCTCGGCGAGCGGCAACGGATAGCCGGCCTCGATCAGCACGTGGAGGCGCCAGGACTCGACCTTTTCGCGCTCCGACTGGGGTTGTTCGATCGTCTGGGGCATGGTGGAAGGTGATTCGCTCTGATCTAGACGAACCCTCCCGACGTAAGTTGGACGCCGAAACGGAATCCTTACGTTCTCGTCGCAAGCTCGTCGAGGCGGCGGCCGAGCTCGTGCAGCCGGCCGTCGATCACCGCGCGCTCGGACTCTGCGTCGGCGGCGATCTCGCGCAAACGGTCGCGCAGCCCCGATTCGACCTGGTGCGCGCGATCTTCGAGCGAGACGAGCGCCTCGTCGCGCTGGCGCTCGAGCGCTGAGCGGAGGCGTGACAGCCGCTCCTCGACTCGGCCGGCGGCCGCCTCCGTCAACGCGTTCAGGCGGTCGGTGAGCACGCCCTCCGCTTCGCGCGCAAACCGCTCGACAGAGAGGTCGAGCTCACGCGAGAGCCTGCGCGCCGCTTCCTCTCGCGCCGACTTGATCGAGCCGTCGAACGACAGCGCGGCAGCCTCCGCGTAGCGCGTCGTCTCGCGGGCGACGGTGCGCTGCAGCTGCTCGACGTGCCGGCGCTCGATATCCCCGAGCGCCAGCTGGATGCGCTGCGCCGCGTCGTTGCCCTCACGCTCGACGAGCTCTTGCAGGTCGTGCTCGCGCCTGCGAAGGCGGTCGGCGACGTCGTGCAGCGCGTGGCGCCGCTCGGCGGCGTGCTGCTCGAGCTCGTTGTTCGCCTGCTCTGCGACTTCATCGGCCGCGCGCTTGAGCTCTGCGCGCATGCGGGCAAGCACCGTCCGCTGTTCTTCGATGTCGGCCTGCAGCGCCTCCGCGTCCTGGCCGATCTTCGACTCGACGTCGGCCATCAGCTGCCGCTGCCGCGCCTCGATCCGCTTCAACTCTTCGTCGAGCCCCTGTTGCAGTTTCTCGACGTCGCTCTGCCAATCCGTGAGCCGCTGGTCGACGGCTGACTGCGCCTGCATGAGTTGCTGGCCGAGCCGTGCGGTTGCGTCTCGCTCACGTTCGGCGACATCGCGGCGCCGCTCCTCTGCGATGCGGCGCTCTTCCTCGGCAAGCTGCGAAATCGAGTCGGCGCGCGCCCGTGCGAGCGTCGCCTCGAGCTCGGACGCACGCTGCTCGATCTCCTGGGACACGACCTCGTCGAACGCAGCGCGTCCCCGTTCGACCGTGCGGTCGAGCAGGCGCTCGTGCGCCTTCACCCTGCGAAGCACGAGCAGGCATCCAATCAGCGCGATTCCCGCGAGCCCGGCGGCGATGACGGCGACGATCGCGGCGGCAGTCACGTCTTCATCGTAGGCGGGCCGCGACAAGCGCGACGGCGAGCGCGACCATTCCCCAGGTCAGGAGGCGGAGCGCGCGCTCGAGCGGCTCCGTGCCGGCTGTGGTTCCTTCCAGCCGGCGTGCCTGCCGGACCGGCGTCGAGAGCGTGCGCTGCGCGAGGCTCGCGGCGAACGCGAATGCCGCCGCTGCTACCGCTTCGACGCGGATCGTCGTCGCCTCGACGAAGTAGCCCGTGAGCGCGGGAAATGCTCCCCACGCGACCGCGAAGCCGACGTCGTTGTGGAACGCGAGCTCGAGGTTGTACGCGGGCACGAGCACCGCGCCGATTGCGACGAACGCGAGCAGGCCCCAGCCCCACGCGATCGCGGCCCCGATGCCGATCGCGACAGCGCCGGCGAGCGACACGACCGCGAGCACGACGAGCGCCGAGGACGGGATCCGCGTCCGAAGCGGCCGGCCGTGCAGCTCGTCGAGCGCGTGCGCCGCGATGCCCATCGCGAGGAAGAACGCCGCGATCCCCCAGACCAGGCGATCCGTGTGGAAGTTTGGCGCGAGAGCGGCGCCGATCGCGACATACGACAAATGCCAGAGCGTGTACGGCGGGTGGAGGAGCGTGACGTAGTCGCGCCAGCCGCCGCCTCCGAGCGCGTACCAGGCGGGCCTTACGTCTTCTTGCGTCCCCACGTCACGATCCCGCCGCCGAGCGAGAGCCGCTTCGCGCGCGCGTCTCCGATGCCTGCGTCGCGCCACGCCTGAAGGAGTCGCGGCACCGGCCAGGCTGAGTAGTGGTCACGGATCGACGGCCCGAGGAACGTCCCGACCTCGTACCACCCGTGACCGATCACTCGTCCGGCGCCGGGCAGCCCGGCGCGAACCCACAGCTCCCACGGCGGCCGCCAGACGCCGCGCGGAACGCCGAACTCGAGGCCCGCCATCACGCCGCCGGGACGCAGGACGCGCGCGAGCTCGCGCAGCGTCGCCGCCGGATCGTCGACGTAGCGAAGGAGGTACGTGAAGGTGAGCCCGTCGAACGTGCCGTCGTCGAATGGCAGCGAGCGCGCGTCGCCCTGCTCGAGTCGGATCTTCCTGGTCGCGCCTGCGAGCCGCACTTGTTGCTTCCCGACCTCGAGCATTTCCGCGCTCTGGTCGACGCCGACGACGTAGCAGTCCTTCTGGCGCGCCAGCTCGAGTGCGACCGCTGCAGTGCCGGTAGCGACATCGAGCACCGTGTCGAGCGGCTGGACGTCGAGCCGCGAAACGAGGAACCGTCGCCAGCGCGGGTCCTGCCCGAACGAGAGGATGTTCGCCCAACGGTCGTAGTCCGG
>Ga0070660_100002226_pt1 | contig 13364 bp, 7 predicted proteins | sample KBSC33metaG_FD_64670 | JGI IMG/M metagenome (GOLD analysis project Ga0070660, IMG submission 64670) | Corn rhizosphere microbial communities from Kellogg Biological Station, Michigan, USA - KBS C3-3 metaG | ecosystem: Host-associated > Plants > Roots > Rhizosphere > Soil ... | reverse complement strand
GTAATTTTCGTGCGCGTTTTGGGGTCGTTCAGCGCGTCGAGTGCGCGCTTGGCCTGATCGGGCGTCAGCGTGACAGGCGAGGGATTCGAGGCGCCCGCGGCAGCGGATGCCGATGCGGACGCGGGCGCAGATGCCGATGCGGTCGCGGCGGGCTCGGCGCAGACCGTAAAAGACAAAAACGATAAAAACAACGCGAGGACGATGAATTTGCGCATAACAAAGGGGGAAGGCCATACCAAAGACGGAACAGGGCCGCGGAGATGCGACCCTGTCCGGTCACGATACGACTTCACGAGTGCGCGAACGGTTCAGAAAAGCTGCAATGCAGCAACATTTGTACCATTCATCTGACAAGCGCTGCCGGATTGCCCTGAAATACTACGCCCGCTCGAGCGCCGCAATTTCACGCACGAGCACGAGCAGCATGGAGAGGCTCGCGCCGCCGCCCGCACGCTGCTCGGCCAGCAGCCGGCCGTAGCGTTCGAGCGGCACGACGCGCCTTTCCTGCCACGCCTCGGCGATGGCTTCGGGGCGCTTGCTCTGCGCGTTCGTATGGGCGAGCGCACTGGCGGTCAGCGTACGCTTGAGCCGCGCAAATTCCGTCAGCGCCGCGGCGCGCGCAAGAACGTCCCAGTGCGTCGGCGTGGGGAGCGCGTTCGCGCGTTCGGCAATAAAGCCGTAGTTCAACACGGTGCCGAGTGCGAAATATACCCCGGCGACGAGTTCCAGCGGCTCGCCCGTGGTCGCCGCGATATCGGCGATATCGAGCAGCGAAGCCGAGATGTCGCCGCGCGCGACATAGGTCGCGAGTTCGCCATCCACGCCGGCCGATTCGAGCGACTGTTTGCGTTGCGAAAGGGCCTCGCGATCCGCGGCGGGTAGCAACTGCTCGAGCTGCGAGGACAAGCGTTCGACCGCCTCGCGGCAACGCTCCACGAGTGCTGCCACGGGTGCGCCCGCCGCGGGACCGCCCGCCGCGGCGTCCGCCCCCTCTCGCGCGACGCCGCCGGCCTGCATCTGCCGCAGGAACCAGAGGGCCGCATGCTCGACGAGCCGCGCCACCTCGACGAACATGCGCGCTTGCACGTCGCCGGCAATGCGGTTGTCGAGGGCATCGATCCGGCGCCAGAGCGCGTCGACGTGAAAGACATCGCGCGCGACGATCGTCGCCCTCGCGATATCGCTGGCTTTCGCATCGGTCTCTTCCTGCAGCCGATGCACGAACGCGCACCCAAGGCGATTGACGAGCACGTTGGCCACATGCGTGGCGAGGATTTCGCGCTTGAGCGGATGCCGCTCGCTCGCGGCTGCGAACCGCACCTGCAGCGGCTTCGGAAAGTAATCGCGAAAGAAGTCGGCCACGAGAGGATCCTCGGGCAGATCGGAATCGAGCAACTCGTCGAAGAGCCACATCTTGCTGTAAGCGAACAGCACGGCGCGCTCGGGCGACGTGAGGCCAAGATGCGCCGACTGTCGCTCGGCGATTTCCTCGTCGGTCGGCAAGAATTCGATGACGCGATTGAGGCGGCCGGCGTGCTCGAGCGAACGCATCAGGCGCACTTCGGCATCGAGGCGTTCCGCCGAATGACGGCCCGCGATGGAAAGCGCCTGCGTTTGCTGATAGTTGTCGCGCAGCACGAGCTCGCCCACTTCGTCGGTCATTTCGGCGAGCAGCGCGTTGCGCTGTTTCTCCGTGAGCTCGCCTTCGGCCACGACGAGTCCCAGCAAAATCTTGATATTGACTTCATGGTCCGAGCAGTCGACGCCCGCGGAGTTGTCGATCGCATCCGTATTGACGCGGCCGCCTTTTAGGGCGTACTCGATCCGCCCCAGCTGCGTGAGGCCCAGATTGCCGCCTTCGGCGACCACCTTCGCGCGCAAGTCGGCACCGTTCACGCGCACTCCATCGCTGGCGCGGTCACCCACTTGCGCATGCGTTTCCCGCGTCGCTTTCACGTAGGTGCCGATCCCGCCGTTGTACAGCAGGTCGACAGGCGCCAGCAAAATGGCCCGAATGAGCTCGTTCGGCGCGAGCGTGGGCGCCTCGGTGCCCAGTACCGCACGCACGGCCGGCGAAAGCGGAATCGTCTTCGCGCTGCGCGGGTAGACGCCCCCGCCCGCCGAGATGCGGGCCGTATCGTAGTCCGCCCAGCTCGATCGCTCGAGCCCGAAGAGGCGCGCGCGTTCGGCAAAGCTCGCCTCCGGGTCCGGATCGGGATCGAGAAAGATGTGCCGATGATCGAATGCCGCAACGAGGCGGATATGGCGCGAAAGCAGCATCCCGTTGCCGAAGACGTCGCCCGACATGTCGCCGACACCCACGACCGTGAAATCGGTCGTCTGCGTATCGACGCCCATTTCACGGAAATGCCGCTTGACCGATTCCCACGCGCCGCGCGCCGTGATGCCCATCTTCTTGTGGTCGTATCCGACCGAGCCGCCCGAGGCGAACGCATCGTCGAGCCAGAAACCGTACTCGCGCGCGATCGCATTGGCGTAGTCGGAAAACGTCGCGGTGCCCTTGTCCGCCGCGACGACGAGATAGGGATCGTCCGTATCGTGGCGCACGACTTCGGGCGGCGGCACGATCCCGCCGGGCGTGCGGTTGTCCGTCACATCGAGCAGCCCGCGCAGGAACGTGCGGTAGCACGACACGCCTTCTCGCACGAACGCTTCGCGGTCGGCGGCTGACGGCGGATTCTTGACGACGAACCCGCCCTTCGAGCCCACCGGCACGATCACGGTGTTCTTCACCATCTGGGCTTTCATGAGGCCCAAAACTTCCGTGCGGAAATCCTCGCGCCGATCGGACCAGCGCAGACCGCCGCGCGCCACGCGCCCCCCTCGCAAATGCACGCCTTCGACACGCGGCGAATAGACCCAGATCTCGAACATCGGTTTCGGCTCGGGCAGCCCCGGCACGCGCGACGGATCGAGCTTGAACGAGACGTACGGCAACGGCTCGCCATGGCTATCGCGCCGGAAGTAGTTCGTGCGCACCGTCGCCGTCATGACGCCGAGAAACTGCCTCAGAATCCTGTCCTCGTCGAGGTTGGGCACCTGATCGAGTGCGGCGCCGATCGCATCGAGCAACTGTGCCGTGCGGCGCTCGCGCGAGCCGTCGAGCGCGGGATCGAAGCGCGCGAGAAAGAGCTCGACGAGCTGACGCGCCAGCGCCGGGTTGCCCGTCACCGCACGCTCGATATAGGCATCGCTGAACGTGGAGCCGACCTGCCGCAAATACTTGGCATAGGCCCGCAGAATCGATACCTCGCGCGCATCGAGCTGCGCGCGCAACACGAGCCGGTTGAAGTCGTCGTTCTCGATGTCGCCGGCCCATACGCTGGCGAACGCATTTTCGAACAGCGCCTTGACATGCTCGATGTCGAACTCCACATCGTCGGTCAGCTCGAGACCGAAGTCGTGCACCCAGGCTGCCGTCGCGCCGTGAGGCTCGATCAGATACGGACGCTCTTCGTCCACTCGCACGCCGAGGTGTTCGAGCATCGGCAGGCTGCGTGAAAGCGCAATCGATTGCCCGATGCGATAGACCTTGAAACGAAACGCACGCGAGGAGGCCTCGATGGGACGATAGAGGTTCATGGCCAATGCCTGACCCTCGCGCGCCGCTTCGATCAATTCGATATCGCGCACTGCCGTGCGCGCCGCGTAGTCCTCGCGATAGCCGGCCGGAAACGATTCGCCATAGCGCTGCAGCAAGCGGTTACCGGCCTCTTCGCCGAAGCGCTCGAGCAGCGCATCGGCAAGGTCGTCCTGCCAGCGGCGCGTCGCTTGGACAAGACGAGTCTCGAGCTCCACCGTATCGACTTGCGGCAAGGCGCCTGTGCCCGCCCTCACCACGATATGAATGCGTGCCAGCGGCGATTCCGACAACAACGGCGTGAACTCGACGCTCGTGCCGTTGTACGCGCCCGCGAGCAGCTTGGCCATGCGGCGCCGCAAATCGGTGTTGTACTTTTCGCGCGGCACGAAGACGAGGCACGAGACGAAGCGCTCGAAGCGATCGCGCCGCACGAACAGCCGCGTGCGCTGGTGCTCCTGAAGGCGCAGGATGCCGAGGGCGATATCGTAAAGGTCGTCCTCGTTGGCCTGGAACAGCTCGTCGCGCGGGTATTGCTCGAGCACGGTCACGAGCGATTTATGGAGGTGACCTTTAGCGAGAAAGCCGGCGCGGCGCATGATGTTTGCGCATTTGCGCCGCACGATCGGAATATCGGCACTCGCGTCGGTATAAGCCGTCGACGTGTATAGACCGAGAAAGCGCCGCTCGCCGACCACCTTCCCATCGTCCCCTACGAGTTTCACGCCCACATAATCGAGGTAGCCCGGCCGGTGCACCGTGGCGCGCGAATTGGCTTTGGTCAGAAAGATCGGCATCGGGTCGCCGATGATGGCCGTGGCCGAGGCCGGCAACGGCGTCACCTCGGCTGCATCGCTCGCGCGCAGGATGCCGGCCCCCGTGCCGGGCACGGCGCGCAGGCCGAGTCCAGCGTCGTGCGGCACGAGCGCATAGTCGCGCTGGCCGAGAAACGTGAAATGGTCGGCCACCATCCATTCGAGGAATGCGCGCGCTTCGGTGGTATCGGCACTCGATTCGCGCGCCGCCATGCTCTTGATGGTCTGGCGGGCCGTGGCGATCATGCGCGGCCAGTCTTCGACGGCGGCGCGCACATCGCCGAGCACGCGCGAGATATTGGCGCGCAGTTCCGCCAGGCGCGCGGCATCGCCGCAGCGATCGATTTCGAAGTGAATGAACGATTCGAGGCGCGCCTTGTGCACTGCCTCGTCGTCACGTTGACCGGCAACGCCAGGCTCGATGCGCTCGATTTCGCCCGCTGCGTCGCGCCAGACGCGAAAGACCGGGTGAATGGCCGAATGCAGCGTCAATCCGCAGCGATTGACCTCCATCGTGACCGAATCGACGAGAAACGGCATATCGTCGTTGACGATCTCGATGACGGTGTGGTCGGAATGCCAGCCGTGCTCGTCCACGACGGGGTTATAGATGCGAAGCAGATGAGAGCCGGACACGAACTTCCTGGCTGTCTGCCAATGCGCCATTGCCGCGCCGTAAAGATCGGCAAGCGAGCGGCTTTGAAGGTCCTGCACATCGACGAGTTCGTAATAGAAACGCAAAAACGATTCGATCGGAGCGAACGCCTCGGCCGGCCATCGTCCTCTTGCATAGTCGACGACATCGGCCAGCAGGTGTGCGACGGCATCTTCGTTCTTCGCTAGCATGGAGTCCTCCGCGACCAGGGCGCTGCAGACAATCGGGCTACTGGGCATGCGTACGGCCATTCGGATTATGCGCCGGCTTGGCGACGAAAAGGCGTGCCGAGCAACGGAATCCCTTCCTCCCGCGCGTAACGGACGGCCGACAGGGCCCCGTCCCTATTGCGGTACGGACTAACGCACCGTTCGCAACTCGTCCTCACTGACCCACGCCCGGATCACCTCGGCCAGCCATGCGGCATCGTCATGCGGCAAGTCATGCCCCGCCCACGGATGTTCGCGGTACGCCGCGCCCCAGGCACGCGCAAGCGCACGCGAGCAATCGGGATGGACGAGCCGGTCCGCCCTCGATGCAAGGACGAGCGTGGGGCACGCCGGCGCCGCGGGCGCGGCTTCGAATCGCGCCGCGGCCCAAAGTTGCCGTAGCGCGTTGGCCGGGGTCACGGGCGCGCTGCGATAGATCGCAATCCAGACCGCCAGGTCCGTATCGTAGCGATCGCGCCGCTCGCACGTTAGTGCGTGAATCGCCGCTTCGGCCGCACGGCGGCCTCGCCAGCCAATCGCGGCACGCATCAGCATCGGCAAGGCGCCCACGCGCAGGCGCATCAACGGCCCGCTGAACGGCCGCATGCTCGTATTGATCAATACCAGCCGCTCGATCTCGGCGGACCAGTTCTGCGCCCACGCAACCGCCACCATTGCACCGAGCGAGAGGCCGACGATTCGAAAAGGCGGCTCATGGCCACGCGAGGCGACATCGGCACGGACGCGCTGCGCCATCGCGCGCACACTCGACGGCACCTTGACGGGCGCATGCACGCCGCAGCCGGGCAAATCGACACAGACGATGTCGCCATCGAGCCCTGCCGCCCGCAATTGCGAGGGAAACTCCGCCCAATGACGCGATTCGCGTGCGAGGCCGCGCAGCAGGATCCACGTGCTCAATGCCGCCGCCTGTACCAGTGTTCGATGGCGCGCGTCATCGTCTGTTGCCGCTCGGCTCCCTGCGGTAGCCAGCCCGGGGCCGCATAAGCGGCGCGTGCGAGAAAATCGAGCAGATCGGTGTGCCGACGCAGGACGCGCTCGGTGCGGTGTGCCTTCACCGGATTGAATATCCCTTCGCGCTTGAGCACCTGCAGCGGATTCTTCCTGATCCACAGCCACGATCCCAATTCGAGCGTCAACGGCAGGAAAATGGCCGGCGCCCGCGCGCGGTCGTAAGCGTAGTCCCACAAATCGCCATGCGACAGATATTGCAGGCTCTGCGGCTCGAACAGATAGCGATGATGGGGATGAGCGCCTTCGAGCATCCCCTTCAACGCAAACATTTCCGGCAGATGTTCGATGTGCCGCGTCGATTTGGCGTAGGGAAACCAGATGCTGTCGCGAAAGCCATAACCGGAGTGGCAATCGAGCGCGAAGCTGAGTGGGCGCGAGAGCAGCTGTTCTTCGACGACGCGCAGCATCAACGCAGCCTCGAGTTCCATCGGCGCGCCGCCGCGACCGCGGTACCACGGCAGCCAGGGCCCGATGCGCTGGCCACCGGCCAAAAACGGCACGCGCCCTTCGGCGTTATGCGGTGCATTGCGCATGAGATCCACACCGTTCGGATTCGAGCGCCGCATCGCCCACATGCCGCCCGGGTTGACGATCGGCATGAAGACGAACCGAATGCGTTGAAGCTGCGTATAAAGCAGCTCGTCCCACTCGAGCCGGCATAGCAGCACGCGCATGTAATCGAGCACGAGCTGCGTGCCGATTCGCTCGAGGCCGTGGATGCCGGCGAAAAGTCCGATCGTCGGGGCGAGCGGATCGGTCGAGCCCAGCGTGGCGACGTGGACGGAGAACCGCCGGCCCTCAGCGTGCACTTCGCCGACGATTTCGATCGTCATGCGACGGCTGCCGGCGTCGAGGATCGACTTCAAATCCTCGTATTCGGCGAAGCTCGTCTCGGGCACGGAGGTTACGGTTGTCGTCATCGCTCGGGCCGAGCATCGAAATATGAACACGCGGTACGTCCAATATAGGTCGAATTGCACGCAAGAAACCGCCCAATGTTGGTGTGCGAGCGCCTGCGCCCGTACCGGGAACGATCGGCCTCGCCCCGCGTCATCGCGCCAATTGGCTCCATCGTTTCCGCAAAAATGGTTCTGATTATGAGAGCCAAAGCTAGCTATAGTCGCCGTACCCGCGAAGCGACCGCTCTGCATCGGACCAGGAGAACACGATGACGAACCGAAATGACGAACTGAAGGCACGCAAGGATGCCGCCACGCCGCGCGGCGTCGGTGTGATGTGCGACTTTTACGCAGCCCGCGCCGAGAATGCCGAGCTCTGGGACGTCGAAGGTCGCCGCTTCATCGATTTCGCCGCGGGCATCGCCGTGGTCAACACGGGACATCGGCACCCGCGCCTGGTCGCCGCCATTCGCGAGCAACTCGATTGCTTCACGCACACGGCGTATCAGATCGTACCCTATGCGTCGTATGTCGAACTCGCCGAAAAGATCAACCAGCGGGCGCCGGGCGCGTTCGCCAAGAAAACCGCGTTTTTCACGACGGGCGCGGAAGCCGTCGAAAACGCCGTCAAAATCGCACGCGCCGCCACGGGGCGCCCCGGTGTCATCGCGTTCGCGGGCGGGTTTCACGGGCGCACGCTGATGGGCATGGCCCTCACCGGCAAGGTCGCGCCCTACAAGCTCGGCTTCGGGCCGTTTCCTTCCGACGTGTTTCATGCCCCGTTCCCCACTCCGCTGCACGGCGTAAGCACCGCCGATGCGCTGCGCTCGCTCGAAGGCCTCTTCAAATCGGACATCGACCCGGCACGCGTTGCGGCGATCATTTTCGAGCCCGTGCAGGGCGAAGGCGGCTTCTATCCCGCGCCGGCGGACTTCGTGCGCGGCTTGCGCCGTATCTGCGACGCGCACGGCATCCTGCTGATCGCCGACGAAGTGCAAACGGGTTTTGCGCGCACGGGCAAGCTCTTTGCGATGGAGCACTATGACGTTGCCGCCGATCTGACGACGATGGCCAAGAGTCTGGCCGGCGGAATGCCGCTATCGGGCGTCGTGGGCCGCGCCGATGTCATGGACGCCGCGGCGCCGGGTGGACTCGGCGGCACCTACGCCGGCAATCCGCTCGCCGTGGCGGCCGCACACGCCGTGCTCGATATCATCGACGAAGAGCATCTTTGCGAACGCGCGAACACGCTCGGCAATCGCCTGAAGGATCGGCTCGGGACGCTGAAGGCCGCGGTGCCGCAGCTCGCCGAGGTGCGCGGTCCCGGCGCGATGATTGCCGCCGAATTTCTCGCACCCGGTACGCGCGAGCCCGATGCGGCATTCGCCAAGCGCGTTCAGCAACGCGCGCTCGAACGCGGCCTCTTGTTGCTTGTCTGCGGCACGCACGGCAATGTCATTCGTTTCCTGTTTCCTCTCACCATCGAGGAGCCCGTATTCAGCGAAGCGCTCGGCCTGCTCGAAGAGGCGTTGAACGAAAGCGTAGGGGCCTTGGCCTAACCGGTGCACTTCGCAGCTCAATGGAGTTGACATGGACACATTCGAATCGATCGACCTGAAAGACCCCTCGCTGCTGAAAGGTCACGCATTTCTTGCCGGCGAGTGGCAAGGCGCCGATGACGGCAGCACGTTCGAGGTACGCAATCCGGCGACGGGCCAAGTGCTTGCCACGGTGCCGAAGATGGGCAGCGCGGAAACGCGTCGTGCGATCGAAGCCGCCAATGCCGCATGGCCCGCATGGCGTGCGCAGCCGGCCAAGGCGCGCGCCGCGATCCTGCGCAAGTGGTACCAGTCGATGCTCGACAACGCCGACGACCTCGCGCGCATCATGACGGCCGAGCAAGGCAAGCCGCTTGCCGAAGCCAAAGGCGAAATCCAGTACGCCGCGTCGTTCCTCGAATGGTTCGGCGAGGAAGCGAAGCGCGTCTACGGCGATACGATCCCGAGCCCCACGAACGACAAGCGCATCGTCGTCGTCAAGGAGCCCGTCGGCGTGTGCGCCGCCATTACGCCCTGGAATTTCCCGGCGGCGATGATTACGCGCAAGGTCGGACCGGCACTCGCGGCGGGCTGCCCCATCGTCGTCAAGCCCGCGGAGGCCACGCCGCTTTCGGCGCTCGCGCTGGCCGTGCTCGCCGAGCGTGCCGGGCTGCCCAAGGGCGTCCTCAGCATCGTCACGGGCGAGCCGAAGGAAATCGGTGCCGAGATGACGGGCAATGCCCTCGTGCGCAAACTGTCGTTCACCGGTTCGACGGGCGTGGGCCGGCTGTTGATGGCCCAGTGCGCGCCGACGGTCAAGAAGATCTCGCTCGAATTGGGCGGCAACGCGCCCTTCATCGTATTCGACGATGCCGATCTCGACGCCGCCGTTGCCGGGGCGATCGCTTCGAAGTATCGAAACAGCGGCCAGACCTGCGTATGCGCCAACCGCCTCTACGTACACGAGCGCGTCTACGACGCGTTCACCGAGAAGCTGCGCGCCGCGGTCGAACAACTCAAAGTGGGCACCGAGGACGGGGTCATGCAGGGGCCGCTCATCAACGAAGCGGCCGTGCGCAAGGTCGAAGCCCATATCGCCGATGCGCTTTCGAAAGGCGCACGTGTTGCCACCGGAGGCAAGCGCCACGCGCTCGGGCAGACGTTCTTCGAACCGACGGTGCTGACCGGTGTGACGGCTGCCATGCAGCTGGCCAAGGAGGAGACGTTCGGCCCCGTGGCCCCGCTGTTCAAATTCAGTTCGGACGACGAAGTGATTCGAATGGCCAACGATACCGAATTCGGCCTCGCGGCTTACTTCTATAGCCGCGATATTGCACGCGTCTGGCGCGTGGCCGAGGCGCTCGAATACGGGATGGTCGGCATCAATACGGGCATCATTTCGAACGAAGTCGCACCGTTCGGCGGCGTCAAGCAATCGGGCGTCGGACGAGAGGGTTCGCATTACGGCATCGACGAGTACACCGTCATCAAGTATCTCTGCCTCGGTATTTGACCTTGCCGCTCTTTCCGCCGGCGCAAAAATGGCTCGATTCTGAGAATTCTTTTGCGCCGGCGCGACACATACCTTTCCAATCTTTTCCCGCGTCCGCCGATTGTCTCGGCGGGCTAACTATTTGCCGTATTTGATTTTTGTCGATTCGGCGGGCCGTCAGGCCATTCGAGCGGGGACTCCAAGTCTCTTTCCAAACGTTGCATCGGCCGGCCATCCGGTGTCTACTAGCGCGGCCATTATTTTTGGTTTGGTATGCTTGGCGCCGCGCTGGCTGGCGCACGCCAACAGCCTTGATAAATCCCACCGCCCCTTCGCGCGGCACAACCGCGCATCAGGGGTCGATCGAACTGCTTCGAGGAGTCACCGTGAAAAAACTCATAGCCGCCGTAGCCATTGCCGCATGCGCCGTTTCGGCCGGTGTGGCGCACGCCAAAGACTGGTCCACGATCCGTTTCGGCGTCGATGCGAGCTATCCCCCGTTCGAATCGAAAGGCGCGGACGGCAAGCTCAAAGGCTTCGATATCGATCTGGGCAATGAAATTTGCAAACGCCTGAACGCCAAGTGCGTGTGGGTCGAAAACGACTTCGACGGCATGATCCCCGCATTGAAGGCGAAGAAGTTCGACGGCGTGTTGTCGTCGATGTCGATGACGCCGCAGCGTGAAAAGGAAATCGCGTTTTCCTCCAAGCTCTTCAATACGCCGACCGCACTCGTGGCCAAGAAGGGCTCGAAGCTGCTGCCGACGGCCGAATCGCTCAAGGGCAAGACGGTGGGCGTCGAGCAAGGAACGATCCAGGAAACCTATGCGAAGGAGCACTGGGCCAGCCAGGGCGTGAAGGTTCAGCCTTACCAGAACCAGGATCAGGTCTATCAGGACCTGCTGTCGGGCCGCCTCGATGCAGCGCTGCAGGACAAGGTACAGGCCGAAATCGGATTTCTGAAGACGCCGCGCGGCGCTGGCTATCAGATCGTCGGCAATGACCTGAACGATCCGAAGACGCTGGGCGAAGGCGCCGGCATCGGTCTGCGCAAGGAAGACACCGATCTGAAGAAGAAGATCGACGGTGCCATCGCCGATATCCGCAAGGATGGCACTTACGAAAAGATCGAGAAAAAGTACTTCGACTTCGACGTCTACGGCAAGTGATGCCGGGCGGCGCGAACCGCGCCGCCCCTTGCCAGTCGATGCGTCGACCTGCCCGAGGGGCTCCGTTTTACGCGGAGCCCCTTTTGCTTTGCAGTTCGCAGCACTTCGCGCCCGGCGTACAATCGTGACCTGTTTGTCATTCATCTCTTGCGTCTAACAGGCGGGGCACGCCTGTCCAACGTTTGTTCCAACCGTGGCGCCAGGAAACATGCAAATACAGACCCATCCGTTGATCTCCCCCGCGCTCGGCACAGAGCGGCAACTGCAGAGCTTTCATTACGGGCCCGCGGGCGCGCAAAAGATCTATGTTCAGTCGTCGCTGCATGCGGACGAGCTGCCGGGCATGCTCGTATCGTGGGCGCTGCGGCGCAAGCTGGCGGCTCTCGAGGCAGCGGCCAAGCTGCGCGGCGAGATCGTCGTCGTGCCGGTGCCGAACCCGATCGGGCTCAATCAGCATCTGCTCGGCCAGCATATCGGCCGCTTCGAGACCTATAGCGCAAGCAATTTCAACCGCGGCTTTCACGATCTCGCCGCGCTCGTCACGCCGCGCATCGAAGGCCGCCTGTCGGGCGATATCGGCGCCAATCTGACGACCATCCGCGGCGCGATGCGCGACGCGCTGGCGGAACAGGTACCGCATACCGAACTGGAATCGCAGCGGCTCGCGCTGCAGCGCCTTTCGTACGATGCGGACATCGTGCTCGATCTGCATTGCGACTTCGAAGGCGCGATGCATCTGTATACGAACCCGGATCTCTGGCCCGACGTCGAACCGCTCGCGCGCTACCTCGATGCCAAAGCATCGCTGCTCGCGCTCAATTCGATCGGCAACCCGTTCGACGAGATTCATAGCTTTTGCTGGTCCGAGTTGCGCACGCGCTATGGCGACCGTTACCCGATTCCGAACGGCTCGATTTCGGTCACCGTCGAGTTGCGCGGGCAAGCCGATGTCTCGTACTCGCATGCGGAGCACGATTCGCAGGCCATCCTCGAATATCTGACGCATCGCGGCGTGATAGACGGCACGCCCGCGCACCTGCCGCCGCTCGCGCACCCGGCCACGCCGCTTGCCGGCAGCGAGCCGCTCGTGGCGCCGATGTCGGGCGTGCTCGTGTTTCGCGTACCGGTGGGCAGTTGGGTCGAGCCTCACCAGGAAATCGCCGATGTCGTCGATCCGCTGGGCGATCGCGTCGCGACGATCCGCAATACGATGGCCGGCGTGATGTATGCGCGGCATAAAACGCGCTTTGCCACGGCGGGGATGGAGATTGCGCGCATTGCGGGGGCAACGCCTTTCCGTACGGGGAGCCTGCTTTCCGCGTAGGGTGCGTAGGTGGCGTTGCCGATGAGCTCGGGCAAAGGTCGCGGCGGCGATGGTCAGTGAGGAGGCAGGCTCGTCAAGCAGCGCTGACCGCGGCGTCCGAACTGAAAGCGCTCTGCGCGATCAAGGACAACGCCGCGCCGGCGGCAGCGATGGCCATCCCGGCATAAGGCAAGGCATGAAACGACCAGTGCTTCATGACATAGCCGTCAAACGCGGAGCCGATCGTCATACCCAGGTACAGCGCGCTGCTGTTCCACGCGAGTAACGACGCTTTGGCCGATTGCCCCCACTGAACCAATCGGGTCTGTTGGGCAGGTTGGAACGGGTAGGAGACGAGCGCAAGCAAGCAGAGCGTTGCGGCAAGCACGCCTGCGCCCATTCCGCCGCTCAGTCCCATGCCAAGCAGCCCCATCGCCAATGCCATCCCGCACAGGCTGGCTATCGCGGTGAAATGCACGCCGATTTTGTCCGCACCCCATCCGCCCAAGTGATTACCCAAAATGGCACCGACACCCCAGCCAATGAAGCATAGCGATACCGCTGAGGCCGACAGCGACATGTCGACCGTCAATCCTGTGCCCAGGTAGGTGTACAAGCCGTACAAGGCAGCCCCCCACGCGACCATCG
>Ga0070660_100002221_pt1 | contig 13375 bp, 16 predicted proteins | sample KBSC33metaG_FD_64670 | JGI IMG/M metagenome (GOLD analysis project Ga0070660, IMG submission 64670) | Corn rhizosphere microbial communities from Kellogg Biological Station, Michigan, USA - KBS C3-3 metaG | ecosystem: Host-associated > Plants > Roots > Rhizosphere > Soil ... | reverse complement strand
TCACCCCTCGCACGCGTGCTGCCCTGGCGGCGGCCGAGGATGCCGGGATCGCGGTGGTGTTCGTGACGGGTCGGCCGCTGCGGTGGGCCGAGGACGTCTTCGCGCACGTCGGGGGACTCGGGCTGGCGATCGTGTCGAACGGCGCCCTCGTCTGGGACGTCGCCCGCGCCGGCGTGCACCTGGTGCGGCCGCTCGAACCGGTCGTCGGGCTCGAGGTCGCGCGCCGGGTCCGGGCTGCGGTGCCGGCCACGCACTTCGCGGTCGAGACACTGGCCGGGATCGCCCTCGAGCCGGGCTTCCGGGAACGCAACCCCGTTCCAGACGGGAGCACGCGCGGTCCCTTGGAGGAGATCTTCGCGACACCCGCGGTCAAGCTGCTCGCCCGGCACGAGAGCCTCGAGCCGCAGGAGTTCTGGGACCGCGCCGGGGACGCCGTCGGGGGCCTCGCCGAGGTCACCTGGTCCTCGACCACCTCCCTGCTCGAGATGAGTGCCGCCGGCGTGACCAAGGCCTCCACCCTGGAGCTGCTCTGCACCGGACTCGGAATCGACGCCACCGAGGTGCTCGCCCTCGGTGATATGCCGAACGACCTGCCCATGCTGACGTGGGCCGGTACGTCGTACGCGATGGCGAACGCGCACCCCAGCGTGCGGGCGGTGTCGGACCACCTCGCGCCGGCCAACGACGACGACGGGGTGGCGCAGGTCATCGAGGCGCTGCTCGACAGCCGCTGCCGTCCGCGGCAAGACTGAGGGCATGCCAGCCATGGACGACGACGAGATCGCACGCTCACTCCAGGCAGTTCCGCACTGGCGACGCGAGGGCGACAGCATCGTGCGCTCGTTCGACGCGCCGTCGTTCCTCGAGGGCATCGACGTCGTCGCCGCCGTCGCCCGGGCGGCCGAGGCCGCAGACCACCACCCCGACATCGACATCCGCTGGCGCACGGTCACCTTCACCCTCAGCACCCACTCCGAGGGCGGGCTCACCGCGAAGGACTTCGCGCTGGCCGACGAGATCGACACGACGATCAGCCGGGCAGTCGCCCAGGGGATCGACGAGCCGGGCGAGTGAGACGTGCGCTGCTGGTCCTGCTGGTCTCGGCAGGGCTCCTGGTCCTGACGCCCGGCCCGTCGTGGGCGTGCAGTTGCGCGATCATCGACCCACCGCGGCTGGTGAAGCTGGCCGGCACGGTTGCCGTCGGCACGGTCGACTGGACCGCGACCGACGGACAGACCCAGACCTACCAGGTCGCTTTCGACAGCGTCTACAAGGGCGCTGCGGCACGCACCGAGAAGCTGACCACGAACGCCGAGGGCAGCGCCTGCGGGCTGACCGACCTGGCGGTCGACAAGCGCTACCTGTTCTTCATCGACGGCGTGCACCCGGGCGCCATGCGCATCGGCCTGTGCGGCGGCACGACGGCGTACGACGACGCGCTGGCCGGGCAGGTCGAGGCCGTCACCGGCCCACCGGGACGGCCGCTGCCGGGCCCGCCGGGCACCGCCGCACCGCCCGACGACCACAGCACCCGCACCCTGGTGCTCGGGGTGGGAGCCGTCGTGGTGCTCCTGGGTGCCGCGGCCGCGATCGCCGTCGGCCGACGGCCCTAGACGAGGTCAGAGGTACATGCCCCCGGAGTGGTCCGGCCGAGGGGGCTGGTCGTCGGGTCCTTGGCCACCACCGTGCTGCATGCCGGGCGGCACTGCCCCCGGCGGGAGGGCGCGGCGCATCTGCTCGAGCTGGGCCCGGGCCGCCATCTGCTGGGCGTAGATCGCGGTCTGGATGCCGTGGAACAGTCCCTCGAGCCAGCCGACCAGCTGCGCCTGTGCGATCCGCAGCTCGGACTCCGACGGTGTCTGCTCGCTGAAGGGGTCGATCAGCCTGTCCAGCTCCTCGCCGAGCTCGGGCGCCAGGCCCTGCTTGAGCTCGTCTATGGAGGTGCGCAGCACGCCGGCCAACCGGGCGCGGCCCGCCTCGTCGACCGGGGCGGCCTTCACCTCTTCCAGGAGCATCCGGATCATGCTCCCGATGCGCATCACCTTCGCGGGCTCCTCGACGAGATCGGTCACCTGCTCCTCGCCGTCGTCGCCGGCCGCCGACTGCTCACCGTCGACCTGCGCACCCTGCGGATCGATGATCATGATGCGCGGGTCCTGGGGCTGGTCGGGTTGTTCGCTGGACATGCCCGCAACCCTAGCGACCCGCGACGACGGGGTGACCGCTGCCGGCGGTCAGCGGATCCGCAGCAGGATCTTGCCGGTGTGGCTGCCGGCTTCCATGAGGGTGTGGGCCTCGGAGACGTCCTCGATGCCCAGCTCGGCGCCCACGACCGGCGTGACCGAGCCGGCCTCGACCAGCGGCCACACGTGCTCCTCCACCGCGCGGCAGATCGCCGCCTTCTCCGCGGTCGGCCGCGATCGCAACGCGGTGGCCACCACGGCGCCCCGTTTGGCCAGCAGGGCGCCCAGATCGAGCTCCCCCTTGGACCCGCCCTGCAACCCGATGACGACGAGCCGACCCTGGGTGGCAAGAGCGGAGACGTTGCCGGAGAGGTACTTCGCGCCCATGTTGTCGAGGATCACGTCCGCACCCCCCGCGTCCTGGAGCACCTCGACCCAGAGTGGGATTCCAGAAGGCGCATCGTCGCGGTAGCTGATCGCGCGTTCGGCACCGAGGCTGCGGCACAGCTTCAGCTTCTCCTCGGACCCCGCGGTCGCGAAGACCCGAGCCCGGAGAGCGGTGGCCACCTGGATCGCGAACGTGCCGATCCCGCCGGCGCCACCGTGCACGAGCAGCCGCTCCCCGGGTTGCAGCTGCGCGATCATGAAGACGTTCGACCACACCGTGCAGGCGACCTCGGGCAGGGCGGCGGCGACCTCGAGGGGTACGCCGGTCGGGACCCGCATCAGCTGGCCGGCCGGAACGGCAACCTGCTCGGCGTACCCGCCGCCGGCGAGCAGTGCGCAGACCTCGTCGCCGACGGACCAGCCGGTGACGTCCGCACCGAGCGACCGGACCGTGCCCGCGCACTCGAGACCGAGGACGCCGCTGGCTCCGGGCGGTGGCGGGTAGAAGCCGCGCCGCTGGAGCAGGTCCGCCCTGTTGACGGCCGTGCTGACGACGTCGACGACCACCTCGCCTGCCGCCGGCTCGGGGTCGGGCAGGTCCTCGAGGGTCAGGACCTCGGGGCCCCCGGGGCTGGGCACAGTGACGGCACGCATGCGCTCAGCATAGGAACGCAGCGTCCGGGCTCAGGCGTCGACCGACTCCAGCTCTTCCTCGACCTCGGGGTCGTCGTCCTCGTGCGCGACGTCGTACTCCGACTTGTCCCAGCGCTGGGCCAGGGTGATCGCCGCTCCGGAGAGTCGTTCGATCTCGTCAGGGTCGCCGGCCGAGCGCGCCGCCGCGTAGCCGAGCAGGAACGTCGTGATCGGCGCGGCTGGCCGGGCGACGTTGTGCGCGGCTTCCCGAGCGACATCCAGGACCAGCGCCTCGTCGAGGTCGACCTCCACGTCGAGCACGTCACAGAGCTCGTCGATCCAGTCGTGCAGGTTCATCCCGCCACGATTACCCACCCCGGGCGGCCGACGCAAGGGAAACGCCGAATCATCATCGTTCTGACCGGCGTGCCGCGGCTGGGTCAGTCGCCCAGGACGCGGCGCAGCGCGGTCAGGTCCTGCCAGGTGTCGAGGTCCCGGGTCTCCTCAGGCGTCGCGGCCACCTCCTCGAGCTCGAGGCCGGCGACCAGGTCACGCATGGCGAGACCGGGTCCGGATCCGAGCTCCTGCGCGGCGCGGTCGAGTGCCGCCACGGAGTAGACGGCGCAGAGGAACTGGCGTCGACCGTCCGCGGCCACGAGCGCGGCTCCGTCCGCGCGGTCGGCGGCGACCAGCCGGCGGACGGTGTCGGCCGTCACCAGCGGCATGTCCACGGCGAGGACCATCACGCGGGTCGGCGTACGGAGGAATCGACGCAGGCCGGCCAGCAGGCCGGCTGCCGGTCCCCCTCCCGGTGGGTCCTCGCGGGTGAACGTCACCGCGCGGCTGGTCGGCACCTCGGGCCCGACCACCACCACCTCGGGGATGTCGACGAGGGCGTGCAGCGCATGCTCGAGCAGGGTGCGCCCGCCGACCTCGATGCTCGCCTTGTCGACGCCGCCGAGGCGGGCGCCGCCGCCACCGCTGAGGACGACCGCGCCGATCTCGTGAACCCTCACGCGTCGCAGTGTGGCACCGCCGGCACCGGCACGCCGCGCGCCGAAGGCCTCGTGGCAGGCTGGGCTCATGTCGGCCGCACCCGAGGACACCCCGCGCGACCTGCTTCGGGTGACCGTGTGGCAGCACGCCTCGGGTCTGGACCCGGTCGAGAACCGGGCCGCTCTCGACGGCTTGGGCGAGCGAGCCGCCGGGTCCGACCTCATGGTGCTCCCGGAGGCGTTCGCCCGTGACTTCGGCGAGCCCGGCAGCGACCTCACGCCGTACGCCGAAACGCTCGACGGGCCGTTCGCCACCGCGCTCGGCGCGCTCGCGGCACGCCACGAGGTGGCCGTCCTCGCCGGGATGTTCGAGCGTGCCAGCCGCTCCGACCACCCCTTCAACACGCTGGTGCTCGCCCAGCCCGGGCGGCAGACGTGCTACCGCAAGATCCATCTCTACGACTCCTTCGGCTACCGCGAGTCCGACACGCTGACGGCCGGGCCCGTGCGGCCGGTGACGGCACTGGTCGACGGGTTCCGGGTCGGTCTGATGACCTGCTACGACCTGCGCTTCCCCGAGCTGGCAAGGGCACTGGCCACCGAAGGCGTCGACGTGATCGTGGTTCCCGCGGCCTGGGTGGCCGGGCCGCTCAAGGTGATGCAGTGGCAGACGCTGCTGCGGGCACGGGCGATCGAGAACGTGTGCTGGGTCGTGGCCGCGGCGCAGCCCGGGCCCCGGTACTGCGGGCACTCGATGGTGGTCTCACCGACCGGTGAGGTCGTCGTCGAGGCGGGCGAGGGGGAGGAGTTCCTGTCCGCGACCCTCGACCTGCGGTCGGTGAGCGAGGCTCGCGCCACCAACCCCTCGCTGACCAACCGGCGCCTGTGAGGGCCTCCGTGCCGCGCTCCCGGCTCACGTCGCGTTGGTAGGCTCCGGGGTCGATCACGACAGCGCCGCCGGTGGGGCCCCGGGGTCCCAGCGGCGTCGCGCGCAGCGGCCAGACGGGAGAGGATGGTCACGTGTCCGGTCCTGACCGCACTCCCGGTCGGCGCCGTGCAGTGGCCGGTGATCCCACGCGGGCCGCGTCCGGCACCCCGCGCCGCACTCCGGGCCGACGAACCCACCGGCGGCCGGCGGCGCCCGTCGAGCAGCCCGCTGCCCACCCGCCGACTGGCCGTGCCCGACCCCGCGCCGATCCGGCGAAGCTCCCCACGGAGCCACCGGCGGCGCCGGACCCTGCTCGCCCGCACCGCCGCCGGGCCCCGGGTGCCAAGGTGGCCCCGAACCGACGCGCGGGCCGCCCGTCTCCGCGGCCGACGGACGATCGGGCCGGGGCCGAGCGGACCGTCTCAGCGACGACTCTCGGCCGAGTGCTGGTCGCACTGTGGATCGCCGTCGTGCTCGCGAGCTGCGCCGGCGTGGTGGCAGTCCGCGTCTCGGCCGACGTGCCCGACCTGGTTCGCGAGGTTGCCGTCGGGGCGCTCTCCACGGCCCTGGCGCTCGGACTCGCCGTCCGCACCGGCGGCCGCCCGGCTTGGGCGGGTGGCCTCGCCGCGGTGATCGCCGTCGCCGCGCTCGTGAGCGGCTGGGCGCCCTTGCTCGACGGTGCCGCCGTCGGCACCGGGGTGCTCGCGGCGACCCTCGGGGTGATGGCGACGGTACCGGCGTCCACGTTCGGGCGCGCGATCCGCGAGACGCTGGTCGCAACCTCGATCGGGTGGGTCGGCGCCCTGGGGGTCGTCGGCTACGGACCGCGCGGCCGTCTCGACGTCGACCTGGTCAGGTTCGGGTACGCCGTGCTCGCGCTCTCGCTGGTCGGCGCGATCGCCCTGGTGTACCGCCTCGGTGCCGGTCTGCACGGTCTGGGCCGACGCGGCTATCTCGTGGCGACAGCCGCCGTGCTCGTGCTTGCCTTCGCGCTCGCGTACAGCGAGGCCATCGCCCAGTGGGGCTCGCGCGACCTGGTCGGCACGATCGACGACTTCCGCGACTCGACCAAGCACACGCTGCACGCGGTGCCGCACCCGATCATGGCGCTGCTCGGCTACCCGGCTCTGGTCTGGGGCGTGTTCATGCGGGCCCGCCGCAGGCAGGGGTGGTGGGTGTGCGCCTTCGGAGTGGCGGTGACCTCGCCCACCGCGTCGCGGCTGGTCGCCCAGCACGTCGACACGACGAGCGTCGTACTCGGCGCGGTCTACAGCGTCCTGGCCGGCGTCGTGCTCGGCTACCTGGTGATCCGCATCGAGCAGGCCCTCACCGGCACCCACGGCCGCCGAGCACGCCGCGACGAGGAGGCCGAGGCGCACCGCCCGGAGCCCGCCCGCTTCGCGCCCCTGCACTGACCCGCGGGCGCGAACGCGCCGGTAACGAAGGACGCGCGGTAGCGTCCCGGTCATGGCTGGTACGACGTCCTCGCAGATCCTCGCCGAGATGGTGGCCAGCGTCCTGACGGTGGCCGTGGCGCCGGGCGAGGTCGTCGAGGTCGGTGACACCGTCATGCTGCTGGAGTCGATGAAGATGGAGATCCCCGTGCTGGTCGAGCGGGCCGGGACCGTGCACGAGGTCCGTGTCGTGGCCGGCGACGTCATCCAGGAGGGCGACGTGCTCGTCGTCCTGACCCACTGAGCACCCCGCACTAGACTCCGGTCCTGCACCCGGGCTCGCCCGGGCGCGAGGAGGGGTGCCGGAGTGGCCGATCGGAACCGCCTTGAAAGCGGTCGCTGGCAGAGATGTCAGCCGCGGGTTCGAATCCCGCCCCCTCTGCCATCCGGGTCGAGTGCCGAAGTGGTCGCCGGAGCAGCCACTTGAGCACTCGACTGCTACTCCGAGCCGCCGATCTCCATCGCGACGGAGTCGTAGAGCAGGTCGTTCACACGTTGGCGGTAGTGCTCGATGTCGTTGAGGAGCCGGCGGACCTCGGTCGTGACGGTCTCCACCTCGAGCCGGTCGAGCAAGCCGGCCCCGATGGCCGAGATCCGGGCCAGCAGCTGGCGCCGCTCCCGGTCGGCGCTGCCGGTGCGGGCCGCCAGCCAGCCGTCCCACGACTGGAAGTTCTCGTCGCTGAGTGCCTGGCGGATCAGGGAGAGCCGCTGGCGCACGAGCCAGCGCCAGTTCGCCGCCGAGCGGGCGTTGGCGACTGTCTCCTGAAGCTCCGAGATCGCTGATTCAAGGCTCATCAGCACCACCTCACGAGGGATCGACCGTGCACAAGTGGGACCTTGAGTGTGACGCAGGCCACACACCGGCGCAAGGGTTGGGGGGTCGTTGAAAGTGGCATCGGACAATGACCGGGTGAACGGTGGGCGCGACGACGCGAGCGGTACGGCGAACGGCGCCCGGGCCCGGGAGTACGCCCTCGCGCCGGCCCTGCGGGTCCGGCTGTGGGGAGCTGCCCTCGTCGCCACCGGCGCCGTGATCGCCGCGCTGGCCCTGGCGGTCCTGGTCGCCGACCTGCCGCGGTCCGTCGTGACGATCCCGATCCGCGTCGGCGCTGTCGCGCTCGTCGTCCTGGGTGCCGCGCTGGCCCGTCGCTGGTACGTCGTACGCCTCGACGACGTCGGCTACCGGGTCCGGTTCGTGCGGGGCGTCGGCTGCCCCCAGGCCCGCTGGACCGATGTCGAGGATCTGACGACCGCCGTGCGCGGCGGTGTCCGGTGCGTGGTGCTCCGGCTGCGCGACGGAAGCACCTCGACGGTCCCGGTCAACCTGATCGCCGGAGATCGTGAGGAGTTCGTCGACGAGCTCCAGCGCCGGCTCGACTCGGGTCACGGCTACCGCCGGCTCTGAGCGGCGTGACCTCGCGGTTGCCCCGAAGGCACCGATTTCCCGCAGCCGCCGGTGGGTGGGTAGCCTGTGCCTCGCTGTCTGGAGGTGTCGCCTAGTCCGGTCTATGGCGCCCGCCTGCTAAGCGGGTTGAGGGCAAACCCCTCTCGCGGGTTCAAATCCCGCCACCTCCGCGGCCGACGCCGGGCGTTCCTCCGGGAGCGTCCGGCGTCCGTTTCTCGCGGCGCCCGGGCGGAGCGTCCGATCTTGCACGAACTTGCAGGAAGGTGCACTGCACGTTCCTGAGGCGGGCTCGCCGTGGTCGGACCCCGGAGTCTGGGCGAGACTTGGGCATAACGACCACATCCCCCGCGTGGTTGCAGACCCGAAGGATCTGACCATGAGCCCTCTCAAGCGCCTGACCCGCCTCGCGGTGGGGGCCATTCTCGCCACGGGCCTCTTCGCCGGCGCGGCCGCTCCGGCCAACGCCGCCGTCCACGACACCACCAGCAGCTCCTCGCACGTCACGATGCTCGACACCGGATGGGGCGGCTGAGGGACAACCACAGACCCGAGACGAGGACGTACGTCACCCCCAGACGATCCGTCACTGCCAACCCCCCGGCCCGTCTCGTGATGAAGGGCGGAGAGACCCCCACTCTCCGCCCTTGTCATGCCCGGACGAGCGTGCTCAGGCCGAAGAGGCGTCGGCCGGCGTCTCGGGGAGCTCGCGGTCGCGCTCCTGCCCGATCGCGTAGCCGAGCTGGAAGCGGGTCTCGACGCCGTACTCCGTCTTCAACGAGGCGACGTATCCGGCGTAGGTGCGCGTGCTGACGCCCATCCGTTTGGCGCTCGCATTGTCGCTGTGGCCCTCGACCAGCATGCGCACGGTCATGTTGTGCACGTCGTCGGCGACCTCGCGCTCGGTGCTCAGCTCGCGGTCGGTGAAGCCACGGGCACGCTCCCAGTACCTCTCGAAGATGTCCACCAGGTAGGCGACCAGGCTGGCGTCGTGGATCGCCAGGGCCACCTGGTAGCCCTCCGCCCCCGGCACGATCGCGAGCCGACGGTCGACGACGATCAAGCGGTTGAAGAACTCGTCGAGGGTGCGGACCTCCGCACCGTGCTTGATGACCTCCTCGACGTACTCGCGCGTGGCGACGCTGCGACGCGCCGAGTGCTGGTAGAGCGTGCGCATCCGCAGGCCGCGCTCCAGCGCGCGCTTGTCGCGCTCGATGGCCTCGGCGAGGATCTCGGCCGGCCGGGCACCGTCGGGTTGCGCGGTGAGCAGCTCGTGCTCGGCGTCGCCCACGGCGGCGGTGAGGAAGCGGTTGATGTTCGGCAGGCCGCGCAGCTCGACGATGGGGAGCTCGCCGGGCGCCGTACGGCGGTAGGCCAGGCCCAGCTCGGCGAAGGTGTTGGCCCAGTCGGTCGACTCGGCGAAGAGCTCGGCCGCACGCTGACCCATCGGCGACACGACGCGAGACTGAACCGTCGCCGGGTCGACGGGCAGGTAGGAGCCCGTCGGCGGGTCGAGCGTGAGCAGACCGAGATCGACCAGGAACGTGAACGCCTCGTGGTGGACGCCGCCCTCGGCCACCCGTGGATCCGAACCGTCGATCGAGCCCTCGACCACGACCTCCTGGTAGAGGTCGCCTGCGTCGGTCTGCAGGAGACGACGGTGGCTGGCGCCGTACTCCGTGGGGGTCACCTGTCCGATTATTCACAAACCTGCAACCGGGACCACCCTCCATTCGGTTCGTGGCGAGCCACCCGGCTGTGCGCGAGTCGGGTGACCCTCCCCTCGGGAACCCTCGGCCGCGATGCTCCTCGTGACCTCAGCAGCAGCGTGGTGGTGGGTGCCGTGCGACGCGCCCGTCTACCAGCGGCTCAAGGAGGGCGGGCCCGACGTCCCCGCCGTCAACCCCCATGACGAGGAGATCGACGGCGACCGGTGCTACGCGACCTGCGGGCGATCCCCGGCGGGTCGAGCGGTGGTGATCGGCCCCCGACCGGAGCGGGCCCTGGCGACGATGTCGCAGCGCCACGACGGGGTCATCAACGACGCCTGGAGGCACCGTCGTTCGGCGCGGGCGGCGTCTCGACGATCTGCGCGCTCGGAGGGATTCGAACCCCCAACCTTCTGATCCGTAGTCAGATGCTCTATCCGTTGAGCTACGAGCGCACGCCCCGGGTGGAGTGCCCGAGAGCGGAGTGAATCGTAGCGCGCGGCCCGGGGGCCCACGAAATCGGGCACTTGGCCCCTGGCTGCGTCCATGGTTGATCGATCCAATAGGTGGTGAGGAGCGGTACCGGTACATTCGGGCCCGTCCTGGTCGCACCTCCACGGTCGTCGATCCGGCATTTCCATGATCGGCTGCAACGGCGCGACGATCCGAAGCTGATGGTCCACTGGATCCGAGAGGACGCTAAGAAATGGCAGACGTGGAGAAGGCCCTGGACGACGCGGGCGTCACCAACCCGCACGTGCGCGAGTACGTCGCCTACTGGGCCGACCTGACCGGTGCCGAGCGGGTCGAGGTCGTGGACGCTGCCGACGACGCCCGCCTGGTCAAGGAGGCACTCGAAGCCGGCGAGCTGTTCCCCGCCGGTGAGGGCCGCTACTACTCGCGCAGCTATCACTTGGACACCGCGCGCTCCGAGGAGCGCACCATCGTCGCGACCAGCGACCCCCAGGACAAGGGTGTCTACAACAACTGGCGTCCGGCTTCGGAGATGCGCCCGCTGCTCGAGGAGCGGATGCGCGGCGCGTCGGCCGGCAAGACGATGTACGTCATCCCCTACCTGATGGCTCCTCCGGGCAACGCGCTGGCGCCGTGGGCCGCCGGGGTCGAGCTCACCGACGCCCGCACCGTCGTGCTGCACATGATCCGGATGTCGCGTGTCGGCGTGCAGTACCTCGAGGACCTCGACGACCCGAACATGTTCGTCCGCGCGGTCCATGTCACCGGCGACCTGGAGAACCTCGGCCAGGGGACGGCCGACGACCAGCGCTACTTCGTCACGCTCGCGGACGAGCGCACGATCCTGCACTACGGATCGTCGTACGGTGGCAACGCGCTGCTCGGCAAGATCGCGCACGGTCTTCGGCAGGCGGCGTACGACGGCTGGACGTCGAAGAAGTTCCTGGGCGAGCAGTACATGCTGATCGGGATCCATGACAAGGAGACCGGCAAGGACTACCACATCTGCGGCGGCTTCCCGAGCGCCTCGGGCAAGACCAACCTCGCCATGATGCTGGCCCCCGACGCCCTCGGCGACCGCTACCACGTCTCGTTCTACGGCGACGACATCGCCTGGCTGTGGGTCGACGAGGAGAGCGGCCGGCTCTACGGGATGAACCCGGAGTACGGCGTCTTCGGCGTCGCCAAGGACACCAACGAGGAGACCAACCCGACCGCGCTGGCCTCGCTGGCCGAGGGCACCGGGGTGATCTTCACCAACGTCGCCTACAACCCCGACACCCAGGAGGTCTGGTGGGAAGGCCGCACCAAGGAGCCGCCCGCGGATGTCAGCGGCTGGCTGGACTGGAAGGGCAACCCGATCGCGGACCGCACCGACGACGAGGTCGGTCAGCCCTGGGCGCACCCGAACAGCCGGTTCACCACCACCTTGGACAACGTCCCGAACATCGCCGAGGACTACAACTCCTCGACCGGCGTGCCGATCGACGCGATCATCTTCGGCGGCCGCACCCGTGACCGGGAGCCGCTGATCCGGGCGATCACCGACCTCGCGGAGGGCGTGTACGACGGCCTGACCCTGGGCGCCGAGGCGACGTTCGCCGCGGAGGGCACCGAGGGCGTGCTGCGCTACGACCCGATGTCGAACCGTCCGTTCATGGCCTACGGCGAGGGCGACTACGCCCGCCACTACCTCGACGTGGTCGGCGCGGCCTCGGACCAGCCGATCTTCGCGCACGTCAACTGGTTCCAGCGCGACCCCGACGACGGCCACTTCCTCTGGCACGGCTACCGCGACAACCTGCGACCGCTGCTGTGGCTGCTCCAGCTGCGCAACGGCGAGGTCAAGGGGCACGAGACCCCGGTCGGCATCATCCCGACCGAGGACGAGCTCAACCTCGAGGGCATGGCCACGAGTCCTGCGGACCTCGCCACGATCCTCTCGATCAACGTGCCGCGTTGGCGTCAGGAGATGGCCAACCGCGAGGAGCACCTCAAGCAGTTCCCCGGCCTCCCCGAGGAGATCTGGGAGGCACACCGCCGGGTGGCCGCCGCCCTCGACGCGGAGGCGTAGGCCCCACGGCTCACATCAGGCCGGCAGTCGCCGAGGACGCCGTCGCACTCTCCGCAGTCGCGACGGCGACCTTCGTCCTGGCCTGCCCGCCGGAGATGCCGCCCGCGTCGGTGCAACGGTTCCTCGACGACCACCTCACCCCGGCCCGCTTCGAGGACTACGTCGCGGACGACGCTCGCGCGGTGCTGCTCGCCGAGGAGCGCGGTGAGGTGGTCGGCTACGCGATGCTGGTCCACGGTGAGCCGTACGACGCCGACACGCGCGCCGTCGTACGACACCTGCCGACCACCGAGCTCAGCAAGATCTACGTGGTCCCACAGGCGCACGGAGCCGGCGTCGCCCGCGACCTGCTGCGGGCGGTGCTCGACGTGGCGCGCACGACCGGTGCGACCGGAGTGTGGCTGGGCACGAACCAGGCCAACGTGCGCGCCCAGCGGTTCTACGAGAAGTCCGGGTTCGTCCGGGTCGGCACGAGACGCTTCTGGGTCGGCGACCACCACGAGGACGACTTCGTCTTCGAGCTCGCTCTCGACGAGGCCTGAGCCCCGTCAGCCCTCGGGGTGGGCGATCCGCTCCTCGACCGCGCTCATCAGGGCATCGCGGAAACGCGGGATCCGGGTCGTGAGCGAGGCGACCGTGTCATCGGTGAAGTGCAGCACCTCGAGCGGGGTGTCGGCGACCACCGTGGCCGACCGCAGTCTGCGGTTGACCAGCGCCATCTCCCCGATCACCTCGCCGGCCCCCAGCCGAGCGACCTCGTCGCCGTGACGGCGGACGGAGACCTCCCCGGACAAGATGAGGTAGGCCTTGTCCGCCGGTTGCTGCTCCACCATCAGGGCCCAGTTCGCCGGCACGGTGAGGTAGGTCGCCGCCTCGACGACCTGGTGGAGCTCCTCGTCGTTGAAGTCGTGGAAGCGGTTCGTCCTGGCCAGCTCTGCGATTCGCTGCTGGTCCGCGGACTGGTTGCCGTGCATGCAGGTCTCCTCTGCGCGTCGACCGCACCTCGGCCGGGAAGGCCCTCCCCTGCGCACGATTGTGTTGGTTGGGGCGGGTCGCTGTCCATCGTCGCCTCCGGTGCAGGGCAGCCGATCTGCGCGGGGAGTAGGTTCTGGCTCCATGACAGCACGGGTCTGCAT
>Ga0070660_100002220_pt1 | contig 13378 bp, 15 predicted proteins | sample KBSC33metaG_FD_64670 | JGI IMG/M metagenome (GOLD analysis project Ga0070660, IMG submission 64670) | Corn rhizosphere microbial communities from Kellogg Biological Station, Michigan, USA - KBS C3-3 metaG | ecosystem: Host-associated > Plants > Roots > Rhizosphere > Soil ... | reverse complement strand
GGCACGGGGCTCGAGTCCGCGCCACCGCCCTTGCCGTTGTCGACGAGCGTCTTCCAGACGGTCGCGCCGGTCGCCTCGTCGAGCGCGAGCTCGTAGGACCCGTCGCCGGCGGTCAGCCCGATGTACACCACGCCGTTGGAGATCGCGGGCGCGCCGACGAGTCCGGCCCCCACGAACGCGCTCGAGCTGCCGCCGCTGTTGAGCGCCTTCTGCCAGACGACCTTGCCGGTCGCGGCGTTGACGGCCACCACGCCGCCGATGTCAGTGCCCGTGAACACGCAGCCGTCGGCCTCGGTCGGGACCGACTGGATCTTGCCGCCGTCGGGCATCGTCAGCTTCCACGTGAGCGCGAGGCTGGAGACGTTGGCGGTGGTGATCGCCTTCTCCGCCGACTGATCGCGATGGCTGTCGAGCGAGCCGCCGTAGACCGGCCAGTCGCCGCCGGCCGAGGGCGCGGCGCACCCCGGGACGTCGGCCAGCGCGCCCGCGGGCGCCGCAAGCGCGGCACCCGCGAGGAGCGGCAGGGTGATGGACCGGAGCTTCACGACTACGGCGCCCAGGGGCCCTCGACGAGGCCCTTGAGGACGCCGCGGCGCGTCCGCGGGCCGAGCACCGTGTTGGAGGCCAGCGGGACCTCCTCGATGTGCCCGTCGCCGATGTTCTTGACGTAGTCCTCCTTGCGGAGGCTGTTGACCTTGGCGCAGGCGATCGCGTTGTGGGCCGCGTCGGCGTCGATGTTGTAGGCCTCCGCCGCGTTGCGGCCGAGGATGCCGTTGCGGATCGTCCGCGACGGATCGGGCGCAGGCTTCGTCGGGTCCTCGACGTCGCCGTCGAGGCCGTAGGGGAGGTTGTAGAGCTCCTTGGCCTTGTCGGAGAACTGCAGCTTGCGCAGCGCGACGATCGTCGGGTGCGGCGAGCCGTACCACAGCGAGTCGGTGCCCCAGGCGATGCGCTTGGGCCCGACGTACTGGATCAGCTTGCCGAGCAGGTTCGCGGCGCCGTCCGGGTTGCCCATCTGGTCGCGCCACACGGAGCCGAGCTCGGCCCACACGTTGGGCACGTTGCCGTGCGACTTGCCGGGCTCGATGAACTTCGTCGCGTCGTAGTTGTTCTCGCGCAGCGACTTGATGAACGAGTCGACCGTGCGGTTCGACGAGTCGACGTTCGCGTCGCCCGCGTAGGGCTGCTCGGGCTTGCCGCCGACCGGGACACCGTTGTAGTTGAAGATGTCGTAGCCGGAGTGGTAGATCATGAAGCGCACGCCCGGGTTGCCCTTCGCGGCCGGGCCGACGTCGCGCGGCGAGGCGCCGCGCTGGTCGAAGCCCGGGAGCGAGAAGCCCTTGTGCGTGGCGATGACCGGCGGGATGTCCGGGTACTTGTCGCTGACCGCGCGCACGTTCTTGAGGAACTCCATGCCGTAGTCGGAGTCCAGCCACCAGCCCGACGCGTACGGCACGTCGCCCCATGCGCAGTAGGTCTTCCAGCCGCCGAGGATGTCGTGGTAGGCCTCGGCGCGCGCCCACATGAGCTGCATCTCGTCGTCGAAGTACAGAGGCCGCGGACCCTGGATCCCGGTCGGGTGCAGCAGCTGCTGCTGGGTCATGCCCGCGCTGCCGCGGTTGGGCATCACGAACGCGTGCATGATCGAGCGCTGCGACTTGGCGATGTCGTTGGCCGTGTGCACCGTCAGCGCGGCCTCAGCCAGCGGCAGCGGGTTGTTGGTGTCGGGCGACGTCGGAACGCAGGAGAGCACCGTCATCGTCGTCGCGGAGTCCAGGAAGAGCTCCTTGAAGTAGTGGAACCGCGAGAGGTTTTCCATCGGATCGATCTCGCCGGCGCCGCAGCCCTTGATCGAGCCGTCGGGACGGATCGTCGGCCCGTCGCCGAGCGCGCAGGAGCTCTGCGGCCACAGGGCGGCGAAGAACGCCTCGATCGCCGGGTTGGTGACGCGCCAGTCGCCGGTCGGGTCGACGTGGTGGGACTGGATGTCGAAGACGAACTCGCCGGGAAGGTTGGCGACCGACTCGAGGCCCTGGCCGTCGGTGTACATCAGGTCGCACGCGTCGAGCGTCGCGGTCGAGTAGTTCGCCGAGGCGTAGGAGCCCCACTCGCCCGGCGACAGGGCGTCGATCGCCCAGAAGCCGATCGCCATCGCCGCAGAGGTGCGCACGAAGCGCCGGCGGCTCATGTTGAACTTGTGCCGCCAGCGCTCGATCTCGCGGTTCTGCAGATCCATGATCGCGATCTGACGCGCCGTCGGCGGCGGCGGGATGTACTCCTCGTTCGACGCCGGCAGGACGTCGACCGGGAGGCCCTCCCACTGCTCGGGCCAGGACTTCTTCCAAGTGATCATCGGTGTTGCTCCCCCGCTGGTTACTGAACGACCTTGAATGCGCCGCGCATCGACGGATGAATGCGGCAGAAGTAGGTGACGATCTCGCCGGGCTTGTAGCCCTGCGCCTGGGTGACCGGGATCGTCCATTCGTGCGTGTTCTTGACCCCGCTGATCGTCGGCACGCCGTAGCCGAGCTCGGACGAGTCGAGCGTGATCTGCCGCCCGTCGCTCGTCGTGCCGTTCGCGAGCGGGAACGCCGACCCCGTGTCGCCAAGGCACGGATAGGCGCACGTGGTGATCGTGTGGTAGATGTCGCCGGCCGAGTCGACGTTGTCGAACGTCAGGCTCCCACCGAGCTTGACCGTCGGGATGCCCGTGGTGGACAGCGTCGACAGGTCGCCCGGCTCGTAGAGGAAGTCGCCGATCGCGACATGGTCGGTCGCATTCCCGTCGGGGTAGTTGGCGAGCGTGCCGCCTGGCGTCGGGCCGCTGTAGTTCCCGTTCTCCGTGTAGTGCCCGTGGGTCTCGAAGAAGCCGTTCATGCACAGCTCCGGCGCCGGGTTGCCCGCGGCGTCGACGTGCTCGAGGCCGTGGGAATCGCACCGCGCGGAGTCGTCGACCGGCACCGTGAACGGGTTGACGCCCGGTGCCTGCGGCGTGTTCGAGCCGTCGGCGTTGTGCTTGTCGGGGACCAGCAGCCCGACGACGATGCCCATGTCCTCGTAGGAGTCGATCTTCGTCGTGTCGTAGACCGCGTTGGACCGCAGGATGTCGCCGGGTTGGACGTGCACGCCGAAGTACGGCGCGCCCGAGACGCGCATCGAGAAGTCCCACGAGTCGGCCGGGCCGTCCCCGGCGCTGTGGTCGCCGTCGTGCGACCAGTACGTCGGGATGCCGTTGTAGATCCGTTGCGACTGCCCGTTGGTGCCGCCGCGGACGAGGTCGATCTCGTTGCGTATGCCGCCCGGATGGAGGTGGCCGCCGAGTCCGATGATCGTGCCGCCGTAGAACGGCGTGGTCCCGAAGTTCGAGCCGGCCGCCGGCAGCGTGTAGTCGGTGCCCTTGCCGTTGCCCGCCTGCCCCTGACCGGTGAACTGGTTGCCGTAGGGGTCGAAGTCCGCGCACTCCTGCTTGGGCCACTCGCACTCGCCGCTGGCGTCGCCGTACTTGCGCTGGACGTTGAACACCGGGTAGGCCGAGGGCCGGACGTCGAGCCACAGCGGCAGCGCGGGCTTCATGTTCAGCGCCAGCGCGTTGGCCTGCGGCACGAAGTCGACGTCGTAGGTGATCCAGACCGTCATCGGCTGCTGGACGGCCGAGTGGACCATGTACAGCAGCTCCCACGTGTCGGTCTGCTTGACCGGCATGCCGTAGCCGGTCGGGAACGGGAAGATCGTCTTCTCCTCGCCGGCCGCGGCAAACGCGCTGTTGCCGTAGGAGCTCGTCAGGTTCAGCCAGGTGCCGTGGTGCAGGTGGACCTGCTCGACCGGCGGCACCTTGCCGTTCTGGTCGACGAGGTTCGGCTTGAAGTAGGTGACGTAGCCGTCCTCGGCCGGCTTCTCGATCGTCACCGGCTCGATGAGGACGTCGTTCTGGCCGGGCTTGACGAGGATCGGCCCGTAGGCGAAGTGGATGCGGCGGCAGTTGCCGGGATAGCGCGTGTAGTTCGTGTTCGCGCCGAAGCCCTCCATCTCGTAGAGCTTCTTCTCGTACGGATCCTGGCCCTCGAGCTTGCAGGGGCTCTCGGTGACGCCGCCGGCGGGCGGGCACTCCGAGTCGGCCGGCGTGCCGGTGCCGGGGCACGGGGCGAAGTTGGGATCGGGGTGGGGCGGGACCGTGACCTGCGCGGACGCGCCGCCCGTCAGGACCATCATGAACGCCGCAACCAGCGAAGCCGCGAAGAACGCGCGCACTGCCTCTCCTCCCGTTGGAACCGATCCCCTGCCCACCCGGATACGAACGCGTACACGAGACGAGGCCCGGCCATTGTGGTCACACGCCGGACGCGTTGTCAACACGCAACCGTTCAAAAGGAAAAGGGCCGAGAACTGGGCCTTTTCCGCCGGTGCACTTCCTTCTTGACAAGCGTGTACGCGTTTGTCTACGGTCCGCGGCCGTTCAACTGCGGGCTGGGAGGCTCCTGTGAAGCAGGTACTTGGGGTATGCGGCGCGATTGCCGCGCTGGGTGTGGGGGCTTCGAGCGCGAGTGCGTACCCGAGTCCGAGCTTCGGCGGCTGTCAGCTCGACGGCAACGCGAAGTTCTCGAAGCCGCTGACGGTCAACCAGCCGACGCCGAGCGTGACGGCGCCCAACGGCGTCCCGCCGAGCAACAACCTGCTCGACGTCGACTGGGGCGCGGCGTGGAACTACACGTTCGACGGCGACCTGACCGGCTGCCAGGCGGCCAACAGCTCCGGCCCGGACAGCAGCGCGCCGGCCTCCGGCAAGATCTACGCGGGCGAGCCGATCAAGATCGCCGGGACGAGCTACGACAACCCGTTCGGCGCGCCGAGCGGCACGGGCGGCTGCACCGGCAGCAACACGAACGGCAAGTCGATCGTCGTGTGGGCCGACAACTCCGTCTCGATCATCGACTACAGCACCACGGGCGCGCTCGCGGCCGTCGGGCTGACCGGCAACTTCGAGTCGGGCAGCTTCACGTTCGCCTCGACCGCGAAGAACCTGGACGGCACGCCGGTGTCGACCAGGACGGTCACGCTGCGCTACGGCGACGACTACGCCGGAGGGCCGCTGGCGTTCGAGCCGGCCGATCCGACCGCGTGCAACGGCGCGGGCGTGCCGGACGCGGCGATCCAGGGCTTCATCGGCGAGGGCTATCTCCAGACCGACTAGGGCGGCGCTCGCGCTCGCCCTGGTCGTCGCCGGCTGCGGCGGCGGGTCCAAGCCCGCCGCCGATCCGGCGAGCCAGGCCCGCGCGGCCGTCCAGCGCTACATCGACGCGATCGAGGCCAAGGACCCGAAGGGGGCCTGCGCGGCGATGAGCGTGCAGAGCCAGCAGGCGACCGGCGGGACCGGCCGGATCTGCGAGACGAACATCCAGGAGGCCATCGCGGTGAGCCGGGCGTCCTATCAGGGCGCGAAGGCGACCGCGGCCAAGGTCAGCGGCGACCACGCGGTCGTGACCATCCACCTGGGGAACGGCGGGACGACGCACCTCGCGGCCGTGCGCGAGAACGGCCGCTGGCTCTACCAGGCCGCCGCGGTCTAGTTCTGCGCGCCGCCGATGCCGAGGCGCCGGTCGGTGAACTCCGGCGGGTTCTCGACGATCTGGCTGAAGCGCACCACGGTGACGACGTCGTCGTCGCCGACCGGCCGCCCGTAGATCTGCTCGAGGAAGTGCTGCATCTCGTCGTGGCGGCGGAACTCGGGGTTGTCGTGCTCGATGTCGCGCGGAGAGAGGTCGCGGAAGCGCTTGACCTCGACGGTGTCGATGACCGCCTCGAAGATCTTCTCGCGCGGCGAGTGCTGGTAGCCGATCGTCACCAGCACGGACTGGTTCTTCTTGTACTTGTGCGACTTGTCGCCGAGCCGGATCGTCGCGGTCTTGCGACCACGCTTGAGCTGGTCGGCGAAGATCGTCGAGTAGAAGTTCAGGACCTGCACGAAGGGTGGACCTTAGCGAGCGCCACCATGTCGCGCTCCCCCTTGTAGCTCAGGGCCTTCTCGGCCTCGTCGAGCGGCATCCAGCGGGCCTCCTCGACCTCGAACGGATCTCCGGCCGGCTCGCCCGAGACGTGCTCGAAGAGGAAGAACGAGACGATCTTCGCGATCCGCCGTCCGTCGCGCTGGTACCAGTAGCGGATGTCGGCGAGCTTGTCGACGAGCCGCGCCTCGATCCCGGTCTCCTCGCGGATCTCGCGGATCGCAGCGTCCGCCCCGCTCTCGTCGCCCTCCGGATGGCCCTTGGGCAGCGCCAGCACCTTCTCGCCGCCCTTCGCCCGGCGGGTCGGCACGATCACCACGCACTGGTCGTCTCTGACGACGACGCCACCCGCGGAGAACTCTCGCTCGACCGGGGGCTTGTCAGAAGACATAGCGCCGCAGCGCCTCGGGGTCGTGGACCGTGAGCTTCCCCCGTCCCTGCGTGATGACGCTCGCCCGCTCGAGCACCGCCAGGAAGCGGCTGGCCGACTCGCGCGACGAGCCGGCCAACTGCGCGATGTCGGCCTGGGTGATGGTGACGAGCACGTCGCTCTCGCCGGCGCCCTCGGTGCGCGCCTGGGTGACGAGCTGGGAGAGCACCTCGGCGACGCGGCTCTGCACGGTCTGGAACGACTGGCGCGTCAGCCGCTCGTTGGTCTCGCGCAGCCGGCGGCCCAGCGAGATCACGAGCTTGACCGCGATGTCGGGGTGCTCGCGCAACAGCCGGCGCATGTCGGCGCCGAGGATCGCGATCGCCTCGACCTCGTCGAGGGTCTCGACCGTCGCCGACCGGCTCTCGTCGTCGAACATCGCCAGCTCGCCGAAGATGTCGCCCGGGCCGAAGTGCGCGAGCGAGATCGAGCGGCCGTCGGCGTGCTCGCGGATCGCGCGCGCGTGGCCCTCGGAGACGACGTAGCAGGTGTCGCTCTGGTCGCCCTCGCGGAAGATCACCCGGTGTGCCGGGAAGCTGCGCGGCACCGCCACCTGGGCGACGCGCTGGAGGTCGGCGGGAGCGAGCGTCTCGAAGACCGGCACGCGCGCGAGCAGGCCCGCCACTTCGGCTGTGCTGGCCATTTGTGTGATCGAGTATCACACAAGCGCGGCTTCGCGGCGGCGTCGCCGCACGGCCCGGCCGATCAGCAGGCCGAGCAGCGCGAGCACGGCCAGCGGGACGCTTCCGGCGGCCGCGACGATGAGGACGCCCGCCGCGACCGAGAGCACGTGGAGCGCGTCGTGCAGCGCGCGCCCCGGCGTCCACGACCCGCCCCCGCCGTGCGGCGGGACGACGCCGGCCTTCCCATCGCCCAGCAGCGTGACCTCGACGCGCGAGTAGTTCGCGCGGTGGCGCACCGTCGCAAGAGCGTTGCGCGCGGAGGCAAGCCGCGCGCGCACGATGCGCAGGCGCGCCTTGAGGCTGTCGATCTCCGACGTCGTCGACGCGCCGGCGAGCGCGCGCAGCAGCCCGGTGCGCTCGGCCTCGGCCTCGCGCACGCGCGCGCTCGCCGAGTCGTAGCTGGCGGTGATGTCCTGCGCCTGCTCGCTGCGACCGCGGACGTGGCCCAGTCGCGAGAGCGCGGCCAGCGCCTCGTTGAGCCGCGAGGCCGGGATGCGCAGGTCGAACGTCGCCTCGCCGGCGTGACCGCGGGCGTCGACGTTCGAGCTCTGGACGTAGCCGCCCATCCGGTCGGCGACCCCGACGACCTTGTCGGCCGTGTCCTGGAGGCGCGCGCCCGGCGTGGTCAGCGTCAGCTGGGCCGCGCGCTCCTGGACGCGGTGCACGGCAGGGGCGGCCACGGTCGGAGCGACGAGGCTCTCGGCGCTCGCGGCGCCGCCGGACGCCGCCTTGGGCGCGCGGGCGGCCGCGCCGACGTCGGCCGAGTGCTGCGGAAGGAGGTCGGACTGCTTCGATCCGCCGCTGCCACCGATCACGGCGATCGCGACGGCGACGGCGGCTGCCGTCGCGCCGGCGAGCCCGAAGGCGGGCAGGAGGCTGAGCCTGGGACGGCGCCGCGGGGCGGAGGGGCGCACGAACCCCTCCGCCACGGCGTCGTCGAGGCGCTGCGCGAAAGCCGGCGACATGCGCGGCGCGGAGGCGCGCGCCTCCTCGACGATCAGCGCGAGCTCAGGGTCGGAGCGGTCTCCGGCGCCTGCGGCCTCGATGGCCCGCAGCTCGCGGTCGGTGTTCTCATGCCTCATTGCAGGCCTCCCTCAGCTTGGCGACGACCCGGCACAACCTGGTGCCGGCGTTCGACTCCGACGCGCCGATCACGACGCCGATCTCGGCGTTGCTCATGCCCGCGAAGAACTTCAGGGCGACGAGCTCGCGCTCGCGTGGGTCCAGCTCGGCCAGCGCCGCGCGGATGGCGGCGCGCTGGATTGGATCGGACTCGTCGGCGGCGGCGGAAGGGTCGACCGGCTCGAGCTCGCCGAGCGATGCGCGCCGCTTGCGCTTGCGCAGCTCGTCGAGCGCCGCGTTGCGCGCGATGGCGAACAGCCACGCCCGCTCGCTGCCCCGCCGCCGGTCGAAGCGGCTGCGCCCGCGATAGGCCCGCTCGAACGCCGCCATCACCACGTCCTCGGCCGCCGCGCGGTCGCGCAGCAGCGTCATCACGTAGGCAAACAGGTCGCCGGCCGCATCCCGGTAGAGGGCGTCGAACGACGAGGCTTGCGGATCGGGCGGGGCCAAGGCCACAACCAACTCTCCCATGTCCGTACTACGTCGCGACGTGGCTAGCATCACAACCGATGTCCCGGTCGCTGCTCGCTCTTCTGTGCTGCGCCCTCCTCCTGCCCGCTGCCGCGGCGGGCCGCAACCGCGCCCTGTGGGCCACGATCAACGTCTGCGACACGATCGCGCACCCCGACACGATCGGGATCCGAGGCTCGATGCCGGGCACCGGCAACGCCGGCCAGCAGATGTTCATGCGCTTCCAGGTCCAGTTCTTCCAGGCCTCGACGCAGCGCTGGCACAACATCCCCAAGGACGGCGACTCCGGCTTCCAGCTGGTCGGCAACGCCGCCGCGAAGGCGCGTCAGAGCGGCTGGCGCTTCATCTTCGCCCCGCCGAGCGGCGGCAGCTGGCAGATGCGCGGCGCGGTGACGCTCGAGTGGCGGACCGGCTCGAAGGTCGATCGCCGCGTCAAGGTCCTGACCAGCGCCGGGCACCGCAGCAGCGCGGGCTCGGACCCGCAGGGCTACAGCGCCGACACCTGCGTCATCAGCTAGCGCGGCTCGCGAACAGCCTGGGGTCGTTGGTGATGACCCCGGAGACGCCGAGCGCCTCGAGCCGCGCGATGCGCGCCGCGTCGTCGACGGTCCACACGTAGAGCTCGCCGCCGGCGCGCTCGATCGCGCTGACCAGCCGCGGCGTGACGAGCGCCCAGTGGCACATGAGCGCATCGAAGTGCCCGGCGCGCATGGCGCGCTCCGTGCTCGTGGGCAGCAGCTCGCGAGCGACCGCGCCGATCGCGTAGGCGGGGTAGCGCGTGTACCAGGTGCGCAGCGGGTCGCGGCGCAGCTTGGGCACCGAGAGGCCGATCCGCGCGCCGGGTTCGAAGTCGCGCAGCGCGCGCAGGCTCTCCCGCTCCATCGTCGAGATCAGCGCGCGGTCGAGGAGCCGATGGCGGCGCAGTGCCGCGGTCACGCGCTCCTCGTAGCCGGTCACCTTGAGATCGACGTCGAGCTCGATGCCGCTGTAGCCCGCGCCCCGCAGGTGCTCGAGCCCCTCGTCGAGCTCGATGACGTCCGCCCGCCTGGCGTCGATGTAGTCGTGTGCGAGCAGCAGGCGCCCGGTCCCGTCGCGGTGCTCGGGCAGCACGTCGAACTCGATCATGTCGACGCCGGCCTCGAGCGCCGCGTCGAAGCTCGCCAGCGTGTTGCCGGGCGCGATGTGGTGCGCGCCCTTGTGGCCGACGCGCTTCACCGCTGGCATCCGGGGCACCAGTAGGTCGGGCGGTTGTCGTCCCACTGGCCGCGCTGCTCGACGAGCGTCCCGCAGCGCGGGCACGGCCGGCCGGTGAGGCCGTAGATCACCTTGAACGTGTCCTGGCGGCCGGTGCGCGCGGACTCCTGCATCCGCGGGCGCGTCCAGCGCACGAGGCCGAGCGCCTCGTCGTCGGACACGCTCCCGGCCGGTCGCCATGGGTCGATCTCGGTGCCGAAGCACGCTTCGCACTTCCACAGGTTGCCGATGCCGGCGATCGTGCGCTGGTCGAGCAGCGCGTCGCCGATCGGGCGCGTCGGGTCGTCCTCGCGCAGCCGCGCGAGGAACCGCTGCTCGTCGAAGTCCGCCGCGAGGATGTCCGGGCCGAGCATCGTGAGGCGGCGGTCGAAGCGCCGGCGCGTCTCGGTGATGAGCTCGAGCACCGGCCCGTCGAACTCCACGACCTTCGTGTCGCCGCTGGTGATGACCAGCCAGGCGCGCCGGGCGCTGCGATGCCAGCGCCGGCCGGGCTCGAAGACGCCCCACGACCCGGTCATGCGCAGGTGCGAATGGATCGTCAGATCGCCCTCGAAGCGCAGGAAGAGGTGCTTGCCGTGGGCGCTGACCTCCTCGACCGCCCGGCCGCCGAGCCTGTCGGGCCAGCGGTCGGCGCCGAAGCGCGGGTGCGGCGTGGCGATCTCGTCGGGGACGCGGCCCTCCAGCACGGGCCGGATCCGGTTGGCCGCGTGGTGGATGGTGTCGCCCTCGGGCACGGCCCGAGGCTAGCCCCGGGCCGTGCCGTCGGATGACGACTAGGACTGCGTGGTCTGCTGGTCCGTCGAATCCGTCGAATCCGTCGAGCCGGACGAGTCCGACGACTTCGGATGCGTCTGATCGACGACGTGCTTGGCCGTGTAGCGGCCGTCGGTGCCGGCGACGTTCGTGGTCTGGACGACGACCTTGTCGCCCACCGCGAGGTCGCTCGCGTCGATCTTGCCGTCGTTGTTGCTGTCGGCGGCCGTGATCCGCGCCTTGCTGACGTCGAAGCTGACGTCGGTGCCGACCATGGACTTGCCGGGGTGGCTGGCCCTCCCGACGTGGACGACGAGCGTGCCGGTCGTCGCGTCGTAGCTGACGACCGTGCCCTTGGCCACCACCTTCTTGGGCTTGGCGTGACCCTTGCCGTGCTGGGCCGCCGGCGGGTTGCCGCCGTTGCCATGATCGCCGCCGGGATTGCTCGGGGGTCCGCCCTTGGCGAACGCCGCCGGGGCGGCGGCCAGGGCCAGCGCCGATACGGCGATCGCGGTGCGGTTGATGATGCTCACGTCTCTACGGCCTCCTGTGGAGTGGGTGCATCCTGCATCGGCTCCAAACCGCCGGAGGCTGACCGGGTTGGTCAGTTGCCTGGACGCCTGGACGTTTGTTCGACCAGGGCGCGGTCCGCGTCGTAGCTCAGCAGCGCGAGCGCCTCGCCCGGCGCGAGCCAGCGCAGCTCGTCGACCTCCTCGTTCGGCGCGAAGCCTTCGTCCTCGATCACCGACATGCGCCACCAGCGCACGATCTTCGGCGTGCCGCCGACCTCGTACTCGTGTGGCGGTAGCTCCTCGCCGAGCGCGCAGCGCAGGCCGCACTCCTCGTGGACCTCGCGCAGCGCCGCGGTCTCGAAGTCCTCGCCCGCGTCGAGCTTGCCCTTCGGCAGCGACCAGTCCTCGTGGCGGGGCCGGTGGACGACCGCCACGAGGCCCTCGCGGACGACTAGCCCGCCGGCTGCTCTGATCGCTGCCACGCGGGCAGGCTAATACGGACCTGCCCCATGGCCGCCGCGGCGACCGAGCACAGCAGCCCGCCGGCGATGACGATGAACACGCCGTGGCGGAACGCGGCCACGGCGTCGGCGGGCGCCGGGGTGCCGACGACCGCGACGAGCAGCGCGACGCCGAGCGCCGATCCGAGCTGGCGGCTCATGCCGAAGATGCCCGAGCCGGTGGCGAAGCGATGCGGTGGCAGGGCCGCGGCGGCCGCCCCCGACAGCGTCGGGATCACCAGGCCCACGCCCATGCCGCCGACCATGAAGCCCGGCAGGAAGTCGCGCGCGTAGTCGGCGTGCGCGCCCATGCGAGCGGCCCAGTAGACCGAGCCGGCGGCGAACGCCAGGCCGCCGAGCATCGCGACGGCCCGGTGGCCGATGCGCTCGGTCAGCCGGCTGCCGAGCACCGAGAACAGCGCGGCCATGAGCGGGCCGGGGGAGATCATCAGGCCGGCGGTGAGGATCGATTCACCCCACACGCGGGTGAGGAACAGCACGCCGCCGAGCAGCATGGCGCCGAATCCGGCGAAGAACGCCAGCCCGGCGAGGTTGGAGGCCATGAAGGCGCGCACGCGCAGCAGGTCCGTCTCGACGACGGGCACCGGGTGGCGCACCGTGCGCCGGCTGAAGATGGCGAGCGCCACCACGGCGGCGGCGAACAGGCCGAGCACGCGACCGGAGCCCCAGCCCCAGCCCGGGCCCTCGACGATGCCCGCCGTCAGGGCGCCGACGCCGATCGTCAGGACGACGGCGCCGAGCAGGTCGGGCAGCCGCGTCGCGGCCTCGTCGCGCTCCTCGCGCAGGACGCGGACGGCGGCGACGAGGGCGATCGCCGCGACCGGGAGGTTGACGATGAAGACCCAGCGCCAGCTGAGCTGCACGAGCAGCCCGCCGATGGGCGGGCCGGCGGCGGCGGCCACGCCGCCGACCGCCGCCCAGGCGCCGACGTACGCCGTGCGCTTCTCCGTCGGGGCCGCGGAGAGCAGCAGCGCGAGCGAGGTGGGGAAGAGCAGCGCGCCGCCGATCGCCTGCAGGACCCGGGCGCCGACGAGGAAGCCGACGGACGGCGCCATCGCGGCGAGCGCGCTGGCGACCGTGAAGACCACGAGGCCGACGACGAACGCGCGCTTGCGGCCGACCATGTCGGCGATCCGTCCGAGCGGCACGAGCAGCGCCGCGAACACGATCGCGTAGGCGTTGAGCACCCACGACAGCGAGGAGTCGCTCCCGCCGAGGTCGCGCTGGATGTCGGGGAACGCGATGTTGACGATGAAGAGATCGAGGCTCGCCATGAACACGGCGGCCGAGACGACGAGGAGAACGTTCCGCGGAGAGCTGAGTTGCTTCATGAAACCTATTCCTATCAGAGTGGGTTGCGTCATGCAACCATCTGAGCTACGCTGCGTGTGTGCTGAAGCGCACCTACGACACGCAGGTCTGCTCGATCGCGTCCGCGCTCGAGCTCGTCGGCGAGCGCTGGAGCCTGCTCGTGCTGCGCAACGTGTTCCTCGGCGTGCGGCGCTTCGACGACATCCAGCGCAACCTCGGCATCGCCCGCAACGTGCTGCGCGACCGCCTCGCCCTCCTCGTCGACGAGGGGATCCTCAAGCGCGTGCGCTACCAGGAGCGCCCGGAGCGCTTCGAGTACCGG
>Ga0070660_100002219_pt1 | contig 13388 bp, 14 predicted proteins | sample KBSC33metaG_FD_64670 | JGI IMG/M metagenome (GOLD analysis project Ga0070660, IMG submission 64670) | Corn rhizosphere microbial communities from Kellogg Biological Station, Michigan, USA - KBS C3-3 metaG | ecosystem: Host-associated > Plants > Roots > Rhizosphere > Soil ... | reverse complement strand
CATAGGTGAGCGCGTAGAGCCCGTCGGTCTGGCGCTGAATCTGCTCTAGCCTGGTGACCTGGGCGGCGTTAAGGTTCTGCTTGACGTTGTTGTAAATGCCTTCCCAGTCAGTGCCCGGTCCATACCTGCCGGGTCCGACGATCGCTGATAACGCATTCCACTGCTGGGGCGAGAGCTTGAGGTCGCCGCGGACCTTCGGATTGTTTAGCAACCCGATCGGCGGGTGGTCTCCCGGAAGCTTGATCTTCATGCCGCCATCCAAGTGGCGGATCTGAGCACCGGCGACGAAGACAAGCGCTGCCGCGGCGAGAATTGAAACTAACTTCATGAACCCTCCTCGCCCCTGAACTGGACGACCTGCGAGCTAATACGCAGGGGAAATCTCAGCTTTGTTCCGGGTGCTTGCCTTTTGCGCTGACAATTGTCGTTCTGAGCCACTTCAGAGTGTCCTTTGCGACATTCGCGGCTCGACGCGACATCAGCGGTCCCACGTGCGACATGCCTCGGTACGTGAGAACTTTTGCATGTGCCCACTTGGCGAGCAACATTTGGTGAGCAGGTGCAATGGACTCGTCCTTTTCCGGAATGATGCTGAGCACCGGGCAACACGGCTTCGCAGCTTCGATGCCTCCACTTATGGCATTTAGAACGCTGCCAGACTCGTCACGCCAGTGCTTCCAAGCGAATCGGCGTGGCGAGTCGTCAGTGTCGGGCATGGACTCAACAGTGTCCTTGTAAGGCCCATTTGCCCAGCGGACTATATTTGGGTAGGTGCCTGGCTTGCCTGTTTTGACTTGAGTTGGGAGAGTGCTGCTGACGAGGACGAGAGCCCGAGGGTGCAGATGTTCGGCGGCTTTAAGAGCGAGCATGCCGCCCATGCTGGCCCCGATGATTACGTTAGGCTTTTGGTTGGACCAGCGCTCAATTTGGCCGACGTAGTCGTTGAAGGTAGTGAACTCGAGCCCACCTTGCGCCGGGACGAGATCTTGCGCAATCACGCGGTAGCCCGCCCGCTCGAACACGGGTTTCCAAACTTGATATTCCCACCCGCCGCCACCCGCGCCATGAATCATGAGCACGAGTGGCTTGGAGACGAGGGCTGCTGCGACGAATGGGGACAGCATGGCTACTCACTTGCGGCGGGAGTTCACCCCTCCCTCAAGGAAAGGGAGTTTCCGAGTTAGTCCGCAGGGGCAATCACGACCCGGCGGTTGGGCTCTTCGCCTTCGCTGTAGGTCGCGACGCCTGGGTACTCGCTGAGGGCCTTGTGGACAATGCGTCGATCAAAGGCAGGCATCGCGTCGAGAACCGCCTCTTCGCCACGCTTGATGACCTCGTCCGCGACCATCTTCGCGTGGCCGGTGAGTTTGTCTTCCCGACGCTTGCGGAAGTCGTTGCCGTCGAGCGTCGCGCGGACGCCGTTGCCGACTTGCCGGGCGGCGACGATGTTCAGCAGGTACTGGAGGGCGTTGAGCACCTCGCCGTGCTTGCCGACGATGTACGCCACGTCCTTGCCGTCGAGCTTGATATTGACGTAGCGCCCGGAGATTTGCGTAACTTCGGCCTTGACGTCGAGCTTGCCACTCTGGATGATGCCGTTCAGCATGCCTAGCAGGCGCTCGCCATCCTCGGCAGTGGCATCGGGACCGGTAGCCTCGCCATTCTCCGTGCTCTCAGGCTGATCACCCTCGACGGCAACCTGGACATCCTCGATCGTTTCCTTTGGTGTCTCGGTCGTGCCTGCCGCAGTCTTCCTGCCGCGTCCAACCTTCTTCGGTTCAGCTTTCGACTTATCTTCCTCGACGGGAGCTTCAACGACCGCGGCCTTCGGAGCCGACTTCTTAGGGGCCGTAACCGCCTTCGGCTCGGCAGACTCGGCGCGCACGCGCACGGTGGACTTTCCGAAGAGGCCCTTCACTTCTTCAAGCACGGTGACATTGATGGCGTCTTCCGAGGCGCCGAGCTTTTCAGCGGCAATCTTGGTGGCCTCTTGGACGTTCTTAGCGGTCAGTTCAATGGTTGGCATGGGAGTTCAAAAAAGCCCGGCGTGCGGCGGTCACTACGGTTTGCGCGCGGAGCTTGCCTGTGATTGTAGCAACTTTCACACGGTCGTCGTGAATCGTGAGTCGTGAATCGCCGATCTAGAGCGGTACAGAGCGATAACTGGATATACCCTTTTGCTCGCAGGTCAAGCGAGTCAGCGATTCACGACTCACACACCCTAGGCATCCCGCTTCTTAGGCTTATGCTTCGGTTCGTCCTTCTTTGGCGGCAGCCCACTGGAAGGCTTTCCGTTCTTATGGTTGCCGTTCAGGTCCGACTTGCCGTTGGCGCTCGGAGGCTCGGCTGATCCCCCCGTGTCCTTCTGAGACTGGGCGACTTCGTACTTCTGGCGCATTTCGTCCTGAAGCCGCTCCATAAAGCTCATCTTCCTTGTGCCCGAGGTTGGGAAGACGCCGCCACCGGGGGCGTTTACCTTCTCGAGCGGCGGAACTGGCATTCGGTAAGCACGCAGTGACTGTGTCATTGCAAAGATGTTCGTGAACGTCCAATAGAGGACGAACGCGCCCGGCACGGGAAAGACGCCGGTGAACATCGAGATGGTGAACATCAGACCGATGCCAATGCCCATCAGCTTCTGCTGCTTGGCCTGACTCGGGTCCGTCACCGGCGTCAGCCAAGTGGAGATCAGCATCGTTACGCCATAGATGCCGATCATCAGGTAGTCCATCTGACCGAGGTTCGGCGCGAAGAAGCCGTGTGAAGATGCGCTCGCCGCCGGGTTCATCCAAAGGAAAGTGCCCTTTTGGAACGTGAACTGGTAGTGCAGCATGCACTGGTACACGACCAAGAATAAAGGAAGCTGGATCACGGCGGGTCCGCAGCCCGCGAGCGGATTGATGCCGTACTCGCGGTAGAGCTCCATCGTTTTGGCTTGGAGTTCCTGGGCGTCGGTGACCTGCTCCGTTTCGCGTCCAGTCCGCGGGTCCTTGACCTTCTTGGAGTAGTTCTTCTTTATCTCTTTGACCAGCGGCTGCAATTGCGCCATCTGCCGTGACCACATCAGCTGCTTCTGGGCAAGCGGATAGACGATGGCGCGCACAACCAAAGCGAGCAAGAAGGCGGCGAAGGCGTAGCTGAATGCTGGATTTGCGCCGGTCAGTTTGACCAGAAAATCGATCACGTCGTATCCGGGAACGAAGCCGAGCAGGAGATCGGATCGGTATTTCTTATCTAGGCGCTCTACGATCTCTTGATAGAGCTGCTCGCCGGTCCAGCTATTCCATCCGCCAGGCTTTGCGGTGCTGAAGACTTTGTTCTGGCGGACGTCCGCAACCTGATAAGGCACCTTCCAAAGCGGGTTGTTCCGATACTTCTTCTCGATGTTTCGGAAGCCTAAATACGCCTGCTGCAGCAGATTGCCATCGCTCGCGTCACCGCGGGTCAGCCTGAGGATGCTGCCTTTGAGCTGCGTGTCCGCCTGCAGAATGTCCGCCTCAATGGTAAGGCTGTCCGCCTGCTCCTGAGTGATGCGCTTCGCCTTCAGATCGGCGTCGATCTTGTCGTTCAGCAACGGCCGGTGCTCGCGGACAAGGGTGGCTTCCTTGATCTGAGCATTGTCCTCGCGGATGGATTTCATCACGTCTGGAGCCGACATCTTCTCTAACGCCGGGTTCGGCGGGGCCTTCTGCATGAAGAGCATAAAGCCCAAATACAGGACTGAGATCAGCAGAAAGGTCTGCAGAAAATTTGATTTAGGGGCGGGCTTGCTCACTTTTACTTAGATTTAAGGAACTGGGTCGTGGCCTCCAGGGTGCCACGGTCCGCAGCGGCAGATTCGTCGTAATCCCATCCAACTGCCTTTGATGAGACCGTATTTTTCAATGGCTTGCAGGGTGTAATTCGAACAACTGGGCGTGAACCGACAGACGGGGGTTTTCCAGCGGGTGCTTCGTTGATAAAGTCTTATCAGGAAGATTCCGAGGCGCCTTCCCATCGTGTCGCCATCCTTGCGAAGAGCTCCTCCAGTTCCGCTCTGATTTCCCTGAACGGAAGGCGATCCGCCTTAGAGGAAACGGAAATCACGCAGTCCAGGTTTCGAGGGATCAAGTCCTTTGCGGCTTCCGTCGCTCGGCGCTTCGCTTTATTTCTACGCGCAATCGAGCCAAGTTTCTTCGCCGTCGAGGTGCCTCGCCGGCCGTCGCCCGGCAGCGCCCGAAGGGTGAAATGAGCGCTGCGCTCGATGAGCCCCTTGCCGTAGATCTCCTCGAAGCGCCCCTTCGAAAGTCCGCTCTTAGGCGGCGAGCCGGTAACGTCCCTTGACGCGTCGGCGCTTGAGGACATTCTGTCCATCGGTGGTGCGCATCCGGACGCGAAAGCCGTGCGTCTTGTGTCGCTTTCGGTTGTTAGGTTGAAAAGTTCGCTTCATCTGCCTTGGGTCCCAGTTGAATGGAAAATTCTACCTCAGTGGCAGGGCCTCCCCACTAATAGGGGCAAGCACGCAGGAACCCGTGCGGCGACCGCGGCTTCAAACGCCTGGACGGTGCTGAACCGCGCCGTCCCATTTTTGCATTGCTTGTGAGAAGGAGAGGATCATGACAAGAAATCAGCTTGCTGCGCTGGTGATGCTGTCGGTTGGTACAGCCGCCGCATACGGGCAGAATCTCGTGACCAACGGGAGTTTCGAGACGGGCGACTTCACGGGATGGACGCTCATTGGAAGTACGGAGAATAATTTCGTTGACTCCGGGTTTGCGAGCCAGGGCACCTTTGCCGCCTATTTCGGCGAGGTGGGAGGCAACGCCATCCTCCGGCAGACCATAGCGACGAATCCGGGCACCGTTTACAACATCAGCTTTGATTTCGCGGGAAACGGCGATAACCCGAGTTCATTTAGCGCCGCGTTCGGAGGGACCACACTGTTTTCGGTGACGAACCCGCCATTTGACGTGAACTATGTGACTCGGACTTTCCAGGTTACGGCGACTTCAACGACGGCGGATCTAACTTTCACCGCTCGCGACGACCTTGGCTTTCTTAATCTCGATAACGTGATGGTAACCGCGCAAGCGGTGCCGGAGCCCACTACCATGGCGGCACTGGCGCTTGGCGCCCTCGCACTTGTGAAAAAACGCGCGCGAAAGAACTAGAATTTGCCGGCTATCCGATATCTGGCGCAGGATTCAAGTGGCCCGCGCCAGATTTCCTTCAAGCTGTCCAAGCAAAGGGTTCTGCATCCGTGAGGATGCGAGCTTCGTTTTCTACAGATCGGAGCAGATACTCCGGCAGCGTAAAGAGCGCCTGATGGAATCTTGGGGTGTAGTAGCGATTGGCGACGCCTCTCTGCTCAAACCGCTTCTGAATCTCTTCGGCTGCTAGGGCCAGTGGATCGTACTTCTTGCTCGCGAGAACGAAACCCCAGGGTTGAAAAAAGGTGGAGACGATCCCGTAGTAGCCCGCGACGAACGGGAAAACATCCATGCTCTCGAGCGTTTTGATGCAACTCGCCATGCATGCCGGGTAATTCTCGTTGGCCGAGCCCGCCTGCATCGCGAAGACCCCGTCTTCTCCGAGCACGTCCGCTGCGATTTGGAAGTACTCCTTCGTGAAGAGGAACTGCGCGGGGCCGTCTTCGTGCGGGTTGGGAAGGTCACTGAGCACGACATCGAAGTTCGTGCCCTTGTTGTCAACCATCCACTGCCGAGCATCGGTGTGGAGGAGCGTGGTGCGCCGATCTTCGAACGCGCCGCAGTGCCATTCGCGCATATGCTCCTTCACCATGTCGACGAGTTCCTTGTCGATGTCCACCATCGTGGCTTGCTCCACCGTGCCATGCTTCAAGGCTTCCCGAAGCGTTGCCCCTTCCCCGCCACCACATACGAGGACCTTCCGAGGATTCGGGTGCAAGGTCATCGCCGGTTGGCTCATGCACTCGTGGAACACGTACTCGTCGAGCAAGGAAGTCTGGATGTTGTAGTCCAGGAATAGAGATTTCCCAAAGCGCGGCACTTCGCAAATCTGGTAGGTCTGATACTGCGTTTTCCCTTCCAGGATCATCTTCTCGACGCGGTAGTGCCAAACGGCGGCAGAGGTGTGGGTCTCGGCAATGAACATGCCGGTAGCTTCAGCAGACATCAGGGGAAAAGTTTGGCACGTTCGGCCTCCCTTTCACCGTGGAAGCGCGTAGACTTTGGGCTGTGCTCGACGAGCTGATCCAAGCCTTCCTCGATCACTTGGCGACGCGCAGGTCGCCGCACACGGTGCGCTCGTACGGCGCGGATCTGTCGCAGCTTGCCCTGCACTTGGATGGAAGATATGAACTCTCGACAGACAAGCTGCGCAGCTACCTTCGGAAGTACGGCACTTCCTCTACGACGCGGGCCCGGAAACTTTCTACTTTAAGGTCGTTCGTCAAATTCTTAAAAAGGATCGGCAAGCTGGAGAGCGATCCTACAGAGCCTTTAGAGGCTCCCATCCAACGACGTGATCTCCCGAAGGGAATGAGCCAGAGCGAAGCGAGCGACCTTCTTGACGGTGAATTCGACGGCAAGACGCCGTTGCGCGATAGGGCCATGCTCGAACTCATGTATTCCGCTGGGCTCCGGGCCAGCGAAGTCGTCGGGGCAAATCTCAGCGACTTTGACATGCGCTCAGGCACGTTGCGGGTTCACGGTAAAGGCAACAAGGATCGGATCACGCTCTTTGGCGCGTCCTGTCGCCGGGCCATTCTGGAGTACGAGGACAAGGAGCGAGTGCAAGCAGTTGAGGGAGAGCCGCTGTTCACGAATCCGAAAGGAGGCCGCCTCACGACGCGCAGTCTCCAATCGGTGGTAAAGAAGTGGGCCCTTCGCCGTGGCCTGCCACCTCATGTGAGCCCGCACTCTCTCCGCCATTCTTTCGCGACCCACCTGCTCGACAATGGTGCCGACCTAAAATCGGTGCAGCAGCTGTTGGGCCATGAGAGCTTAGCGACGACGCAAATCTACACCCACGTCAGCATCGAGAGGCTGAGGAAAGCCGTGGACCAGGCGCATCCGAAGTCAGGGAACGGAGCAGGCCAGGGGAGCATCCCAGTTACGAAGTGGGTGAATCGTTAACATCGAGCAACTCGGACCGCCGTGTCCGCAGCCGCGCTCCCCATCACTGCTCTTTGTATCCTTACGAGACTTCAGATCCAGGTTGACGCACGTCGGAAAATTTTGTAGTCGACCGGACGGCGGTAATGGAGAAAGACGAAGTTCGGCCATCCCGCCATGAAGTCGAGTTCGTAGTCCTCAGGGGGTGAGATCAGCACTACTTTTACATCCATCGCAATCGGGTGCCTCATCTTGCTAGTCGCGAAATTCTCATATCCGGCAATTCGGCCGGGTTCGTCAAGCGTGGCCAGCATGTCGACGAAGAGCAGATCCGCGCCGTCGCACCCATCCAAACCTTGCTGCCAATCCGCGTAGAACTCCGTAGTATCGTCGGGGTGGAGACCTTTTGTCGCAGCTTCTTTGATTTCAGGGTCCTTCGTAATGACTATGTACTTCATGGGTGCTGAGTAAGTTAAGAGATTACAACAGAGATGCTTTCCTTCGCTTGGGCGGAACTATCTTCGGCAAAAAACGATTCTAATGAGTACGGGCGCGCTCGAAAAGTTCGGCCTGAGCTATCATCTGCGAGGAGCAACAGAATGAGTTTAACAGTTGAAGCCGGGACTGGGCTAGAACAGCGGACAGACGCCGACTTCCGTCGGTTTCAAGGTCTGATGGCGGAGACTGAGCGCCGCGCATACTCAATGGCTCTCCAATTGACCCGAAACGGTTCCGATGCCGAAGATCTGGTTCAGGAAACTTTCGTAAAGGCTTGGCGTGGCTTCGACAGCTATATGCCCGGGCGGCCATTCCTCAACTGGCTCCTCCGGATAATGCAGCGCGCTTATCTCGACACGCGCCGGCGAGACAACCCAATCCGAAAGGCCGAGTCGCTGAACTCGATGATTTCCCCGAGCGATGGTGAAGTCCAGGAGCTCCCAATTGCGGATGATGGTCCGGGGCCCGATGACGAGGCCTTGTATGAAGAGTTCCGCGCAGGTTTGCGAGAGTGCCTGAATGAACTGCCTGAGGTCTACCGGACGGCGATCGTAATGTGCGACCTCGACGAGATGAGCTACTCGGAGATTGCAGAAATTCAAAGCACTACAATTGGCACGGTTCGCTCTCGTATCCACCGAGGCAGAAAGCTGCTTCGAGATGTGGCTCAACGCCGCGGATTGACTCTGCCGTTCTCGCTATAGGTCTTCCCAGCACCTTTGCCAGCCGCCAGGAACGGAAGTGTCTACGGAAAAGAAGACGCTTTCCGTGCGAATTCTCGAACCGACGTCCAACTAATCCGGATGTTGACGCGTCTCTAAAAAGGCTGCGAAACTTGCTATACTGTTCCGCAACGAACCTTAGGGTCCGGCGAGTCCCAGGTTGAGGTGAATTCGATTTTGAAGAAGTGGGCATTTGCGTTTGCGGCTGCGAGCATCCTGATCATCGGCTGCGGTGGAGGCGGAGGCGGCAACAACGGCTCTTCGGGGGGCTCCGGAGGCAACGGTAACGGCGGCTCCGGTGGAGGTCCAGTTGTGAACCTTGGCTCGGCTCCGGGGTACGTCAGCTTCCAATATCTGTCTGGCGCAGGGCGTGCACCAGGCGACATGACGGTTGTCATCAAGAACCTCCAGCTGCAAAGCCCGAACACCGGCCAGATTTTTGAGACCGTTATCAGCCCTGAGCTCGACGTACAGCTCAACGGCTATACACTGAACTCGCAGCGACTCGCTATTCCCGGCGTAGTGAACTCGGTCACCTTCGATCAATATCTTCTGGAACTTGACTCACTGAAGATCGAAGGAGGTGGCACCTACTCTGGCTCAAACGGGTCGCCACTCGTTTATGAGCAGTTCCCGGCTCACATCACGGTTTTTCCGGGTCGGCAGAGCAACGTCGCCGTCCGCTTGGACGACACGATGTTCACGCTCGGCGCAGGTGGAGTTACCTTCCACGACGATTATTTCCTTGCGGTAAACACGAGTGCATCCACTGGCGATGTAGTTAACAGCTATCTTGCGGATTACCTGATGTTCGACATCTCCGGACTTACCGGGACGCATCCGGTGTTGCCGCAGGACGGAACGACCCCTGCGGACCGCGTCTACTTCACAGGAGACAACTACGCTGTGAGTTCGGCAGCCGCGGGTGGAGAGTTCGACGTTTTGACGCCGATTGGCTTCATTGAGGGAAGCTGGCAGGCTCCGATCTCCTCTGGTCGCAATTCTTTCCCAGGGACCTTCACGCTAGTGCAACCCGACCCGCGTGATCCAGACCCCAACACGGCGCTTCGTATCACCGCACTACAAGGCATTTGGCGCGACGTCAACGATGTTGTCTCGAATCTTGGCACCTTTGCCGCCATCTCGCTGCCTTCCAGCCAGGACGATAATTTCCAGACGATTCTGCTGATTAAGCGCACGGGCACGACCATCACTGGGATGTACTTCGGGCAGATCGACCTGCAAGCGGGCCAGCTTAGGGCCTACCCAATCGATCAGGTCAGCCCCGGCAGCACCCTCAATGAGATCGACGGCACTGTTTCAGCTCTGAAGGACAAGTCTGGCGCCCTGACCGCCGACATCAAGTCGGTTCGATCTGGAACGTTCACGCTTGTTGACGGGACGGGCACTGTGCCAGCCGACTTCCCGACCACTGGAACATTCGTAGTCTTCCGCCGCTAATGCGGCGGATCCTCGCCGGGATCGAGACTGAGTACGGACTTCAAGTCTCGGGCCGCGGCGCGGCGGAGCAAATCGACGATGCAGCGGCACTCGTTCGGAGTTATCCGGGCGAGTGCCTTCCTGTTTGGGATTACCGGTACGAGTCGCCTAGAGCGGACTTGCGGGGCTTTCAACAAGCTCGCCTGAACTACGATCCCGAGGACGCGAAGTTCGACGTCGGACGCTCTCGGGGGCCAGACAGCGAGGTTCGATCAGATCGCATTCTGCCCAACGGAGCTCGCCTCTACAACGACCACGGGCATCCTGAATACAGTACACCCGAGTGCTGGTCCCTTGAGGCGCTGGCGAAGCACGATCAAGCTGGAGAGCTCGCGGTGCTGGCGGCTGCTCGATCCTATGCTGCTAGAGAGGGCGTCGAAGTTCGAATTTATAAGAACAATACGGATTTCCACGGCGCCTCATACGGGACGCACGAGAACTATCTGGTGCCCCGTTCCCTCGCGTATGAGCAACTGCTTCGGGCGGTGACACCCATGTTGGTCGTGCGCCAGTTACTGACGGGTGCCGGAAAGGTCGGATCGGAGTCAGGCGCTGCCTGCAACTTTCAGCTCAGCCAACGAGCGGATTTCTTCACCGAGTTGGCGAATGTCGACACGCTTTATCGCAGGCCGATCTTCAACACGCGTGATGAGCCCCACTCACGCCCCAGCGATTGGATCCGCCTGCATGTGATCTCCGGCGACGCCAATATGATGCCCGCGTGCACTGCCCGAAAGGTCGCTCTAGTGAAGCTCGCCGTAGCCTTGGCGGAGATCGGTGAGGCTCCGGTATGGCACCTTCCGGATCCGGTGCGCACGTTCCAGCAGATCAGTCGAGACCCAACACTTGCGCAACCCATAGAGCTGACTGGACGGAACTGGACCACGGTTCGCGAGATCTTCGAGAGCTACTTTGCCGCCGCCGAAGCGCGTCTTGATTTGGATGCCGAACTGTGCTCCTCGATTTCAGAGTGCCGCAGCTTGCTAGATTCGCTCGAACAGGAAGGCTGGTACGCCCTCAAACGCGACGTAGAATGGGCGGCCAAGCGAGCGATCATCGAGACTGTTGTCGAAGGCGAGGGCATGGAATGGAGCGACCCGACCCTTCAGGCTTACGACCTCGAGTACTCCAACGTGGACCCGGAGGAGGGCCTCTATCATGCGCTGGTGCACATGGGCGAGGTTCAGAATCCGCAAGAACTCGACGCTTCACTGCTGGAGCGCCACATCGAGAGAACCAGGGCCTACGTTCGTGGCGTAGCCGTCTCAAAGTTTAGAGATCAAGTTCAGACCGCTTGCTGGCGAAGCATCACCTTTGATAAAGGTGCGGAGGTCCTCGAACTGGAACTTCCGCCTGACATGGAATATCCGGAGCATCTACAGGACGCACCCGACGTAGAATCGTTTATCAAAGCTATCGGAGGCACAGCATGAGCGACGGAGATCGACTAACACGACCATTGACCCGCGAGCCGGGTCCAAAGCTCGGCGACGAGGGCGGACCAAAGGGGCCGGGGGTCCGCAAGCCCGAGGGTGGCAACGAGTTGCTGCGCCGAATGAAGAAGGTAGATCCCGATCAGGCGAAGAAGTATCGCCAGCGTTCCGGCCAATGATAGTAGCGGAATCGAAGACTTTTGCTGGCTTGGTTGGCTTGACGCCTCCCCAAGGCTCTGCAGAGGGTGCCGTGCGGCACGATTTCGAGGTGCATGGCACTACGGTGCTTGCCCTCAAATTCAAGGGGGGTGTCTTGAACCTCGCAGACCGTCGGGCCACCGCGGGCAACCTGATTATGTATGACCAGGCGGAGAAAATCCTTGCGCTCGACGACAGCACGGTGGTCGCGATCTCTGGGGCCTTTGCCCGCTCCATCGAGGTCTGCCGCTTCTTGAAGCACTCGTTCAAGTACTACCGCCGACAGACGCTGCATGAGATGTCGCTCGAAGGCAAACTCGCGGAGATCTCGCGTTCGCTCGCCGGCAATGCGCCGATGGCGATGCAAGGCATCGGCGTGTTCTTGCCTATTGTCAGCGTGTACGACAAAGGCCGAGACGATTTTGGCGTTTACTTCTTTGATGGCGCTGGCGCTCGGTTCCAGAACGGGAGCTATGCGTGCGCGGGGTCAGGCTCGGAGCGGATTCGCGGCGTCTTCGAATACCTCGCCCGCGAGAAGGGTCAGTTCCAGGATCGGCCCCTTGAGGAAGTGCTCCGAGACGGTCTGATGATGCTGGACATAGCGGCTGACCTCGACTCTGCGACTGGCGGGTTCAACAAGACCCTGCCTGTGACTCGCATCCTTGATAAGGATGGCAACCGCGAGGTGCCGCTGGAGCAACTGCGTGCCGCTGCGGATGCAGTCCTCAATCTAGATTAAGCATCCTTGGGCTAGGGATACTGGGAGGATGCCGGTACCTGGGATCCGCGGGAAGCAGATGCCGGACAGGTAAACTCCATATTCCCTTGCGCCTTGTGTGACCTGCGCAGGTGGCCCGAACATGGACCAGGCGCATATCCGCAACTTCTGCATAATCGCGCACATCGACCATGGCAAGAGCACCCTCGCGGACCGCCTGATCGAGCGCTGTGGCGCAATCCGCGGCACCGCTCAGGAGCAGATGCTCGACTCCATGGACATCGAGCGAGAGCGCGGCATTACGATCAAGATGGCTGCGGTTCGTCTGCTGTACACGGCTAAGAACGGCGAAACCTACAAGCTGAACCTCATCGATACCCCGGGCCATGTGGACTTCACCTATGAAGTGAGCCGAGCGCTTGCCGCATGCGAAGGGGCGCTGCTGGTCGTCGATGCCAGCCAAGGTGTTGAGGCGCAGACGATCGCCAATGCGAATCTGGCCATGAACCAGAACCTCGAGATTGTGCCGGTCATCAACAAGATCGACCTGCCGCACGCCGACGTCGAGCGAGCACGGGAGGAGATCGAGAATGCCGTAGCAATCGACGCCTCCGACGCAATCTCCTGCTCTGCCAAGGCCGGCATCGGAATTGACGAGATACTCGAAGCAATAGTGCACCGCATTCCGGCACCTGCGGGAGACATCAACGCTCCCTTGCGCGCCTTAATCTACGACTCGCACTTCGATGCGTATCAGGGCGCGGTCGCCTACGTTCGCGTGAAAGACGGATCGGTCAAGAAGGGCGACCGCATTCAGATGATGTCCTCCGGCTCGAAATTCGATGTGGACTCCACAGGGCACTTTGGCCCCGGACTCACGGTGAATCTCGGCCTCGACACTGGCGAAGTGGGATTCATTACCGCCGCCATGAAGTCCATTGGCGATGCGCAGGTCGGTGACACCGTCACGAGCGCGGAGCACCGTGCACAGGATCCGCTCCCGGGCTATCGCAAAGCCTTGAGCATGGTCTTCTGCGGCCTGTATCCGAGCGACGGCGACCAGTACGAGGACCTACGCGATGGCATCGACAAACTGAAGCTGAATGATGCAAGTTTGGACTTCGAGCCCGATACGTCCGCAGCGCTCGGTTTCGGATTTCGATGCGGCTTTTTGGGGCTGCTCCACATGGAGATTGCGCGCGAACGGCTGGAGCGGGAATTTGGCCTGGATCTTATCCTTACC
>Ga0070660_100002218_pt1 | contig 13388 bp, 10 predicted proteins | sample KBSC33metaG_FD_64670 | JGI IMG/M metagenome (GOLD analysis project Ga0070660, IMG submission 64670) | Corn rhizosphere microbial communities from Kellogg Biological Station, Michigan, USA - KBS C3-3 metaG | ecosystem: Host-associated > Plants > Roots > Rhizosphere > Soil ... | reverse complement strand
AACCAGGACCTCACCCGCACCGGCGGCGGCAACGGCCGCAACTTCTCGGCGGGCATCGACGTCAGCTACCCCTTGTTCAACGGCGGACGCGTGCGCAACCAGATCGGCGCCGCCAACGAGCGCGTCGCCGCCGGCCGGGCCAACCTGCGCGCCACCGAGGGCGACGTGTTCACCTCCGCGGTCGGCGCCTACATGGACGTCATCCGCGACCGCTCGATCGTCGACCTGAACCGCAACCAGGTGAAGGTGCTGGAGACCAACCTCCAGGCGACCCGCGACCGGTTCGAGGTCGGCGACCTCACCCGGACGGACGTCGCCCAGTCCGAAGCGCGCCTCGCGCTGGCGCGCTCGACCCTTTCGACCGCCGAGGGCCGGCTCCTGTCGAGCGAGGAAACCTACCGGCGCGTCATCGGCGCCGTCCCCGGCGACCTCGCGCCGCCGCCGGCCCTGCCGACGCTGCCGCGGACCGCGGACGAGGCGGTAGAGATCGCCGTCGCCAACAATCCGGACATCGCCTCGATCGCCGCGCAGATCCGCGCCGCCGGCCGCGACGTCGCCGTCGCGCGCTCCGGCCGCCTGCCGACCGTCTCGGCTATCGGCTCGGGACGGGAGACGAATTATCTCGGCACGGCCGCGCGCCAGTTCGGCTCGCCCCTGGCGCCCGAGAACACGATGTCGACCGGCGTCGGCGTCCAGGCGCGCATTCCCATCTATCAGGGCGGCCTGATCGGCGCCGAAGTGCGTCAGGCGCAGGCGATCCAGAGCCAGCTGCTCGAGCGCGGGGTGGAGACGGAGCGGCTGATCGTCGCCAACACCCGCGCCGCCTTCGCCACCTGGCAGGCGGCGCAGCAGGCGATCCAGTCGAACGAGGTCGCCGTGGCGGCGAACACCCTCGCGCTCGAGGGCGTGCGCGCCGAGCAGACGGTCGGCACCCGCAACGTCCTCGACGTGCTGAATGCGGAGCAGGAACTGCTGAACAGCCAGGTGGCCCTGGTGACGGCGCGGCGCGACGCCTATGTCGCCGGGTTCAACCTGCTGAACGCCATGGGCGAGGCCGAAGCCAAGGATCTGAACCTCGACGGCGGCCCGCTCTACGATCCGCTGCCGCACTATCAGCGCGCGGTGCGGCGGAACAGCGACTGGTCGGACGATCCGGCGCCCAAGGCAGTCGCGACGCGGACGTATGGGCCGCCAAACACCCCCGTGACACCGCCGCGCCAATAAGCGATAAGTCTCTCGCCATGGGGGATATTCGCCAGGAGCCGTCGATGGAGGAGATACTCGCCTCCATCAAGCGCGTCATCGCCGAGGACAGCCGCGTCCAGCCCGCGCGCCCGGCGCGCGGCTCGCGCCCCGTCGAGGCGCCGCGCGCGGCGGAGGACGACGTGCTCGAGCTCTCCGATCCGGTCACCGAGGGGGACGGCCTGGTCTCCGAGGATGCTGCCGCCGCCAGCCAGAAGGCGCTAGCCGCCCTCTCGGCGGTGAAGGAGCGGAGCGAGACGGTGCCGGCCGGCGACGGCCCTCTGGAAGCGGTCGTCCGCGACATGCTGAGGCCGATGCTCAAGGAATGGCTCGACGCCAACCTTCCCGAGATCATCGAACAGCTCGTCGCCCGCGAGATCGCGCGCATCACCGGCAAGAGCCTATAGCGCGCAGCCGCGCGCGCACGACGGCGACACGCATTGCTCCGCCCGCGCCGCTTCGTCTAAGCGGCCCGGCATGAGCGAGCTTCCCAAGACCTTCGACCCGGCCGAAATCGAATCCCGCTGGTACCGGCGCTGGGAGGACGAAGGCCTGTTCCGCCCCGAGCGTGGCGACCGCGAGCCCTTCACCATCGTCATCCCGCCGCCCAACGTCACCGGCTCCCTCCACATCGGCCACGCGCTCGACGTGACGCTGCAGGACGTGCTCGTCCGCCACGCCCGCCTCCAGGGCAAGGACGCCTTGTGGGTGGTCGGCACCGACCATGCCGGCATCGCCACCCAGATGGTGGTCGAGCGCAACCTCGCGAAGCAAGGCATCAAGCGCGCCGACATGAGCCGCGACGCCTTCGTGGAGCACGTCTGGGAATGGAAGGCGCAGTCGGGCGGCGCGATCACCCGCCAGCTCCGCCGGCTCGGCGCCTCGTGCGACTGGTCGAACGAGCGCTTCACGATGGACGAGGGCTTCAGCCGCGCCGTCCTCAAGGTCTTCGTCCAGCTCTACCGCGAGGGCCTGCTCTACCGGGACAAGAGGCTCGTCAACTGGGACCCGGAGTTCCAGAGCGCCATCTCGGACCTCGAGGTCGAGACGAAGGAGGTACCCGGCAAGTTCTGGCACCTGCGCTACCCGTTCGAGGACGGCTCCGGCTTCATCCACGTCGCGACGACGCGGCCCGAGACGATGCTGGCCGACATGGCGGTGGCGGTGCACCCGACCGACGCCCGCTACCGCGACGCGGTCGGCAAGAGGCTCAGGCACCCGATCACCGGCCGCCTCATCCCGGTGATCGCCGACGAGCATGCCGATCCTGAGCTCGGCTCGGGCGCCGTCAAGATCACCCCCGGGCACGATTTCAACGACTTCGAGGTCGGCAGGCGGGCGGGCTTCCGCGCCGGCGAGATGCTCAACATGTTCGACGCCAGGGCGCGGATCGTGCAGACGCGCGACGGCCTCATCCCCGAGGAGCTGCTCGGCCTCGACCGGTTCGAGGCGAGGAAGCGCGTCGTCGAGCGGCTCGAGGCGGAGGGATTCCTCGAGCGGGTCGAGGATCGCGCGATCCAGGTTCCCCACGGCGACCGCTCGGGCGTGGTGATCGAGCCCTGGCTCACCGACCAATGGTATGTCGACGCCGCGACGCTGGCCAGGCCGGCGATCGACGCGGTGCGATCGGGCGACATCCGCGTCGTCCCCGAGACCTGGAAGAAGACCTGGTTCAACTGGCTCGAGAACATCCAGCCCTGGTGCGTCTCGCGCCAGCTCTGGTGGGGCCACCAGATTCCCGCCTGGTACGACGCCGAGGGCAACGTCTTCGTCGCCGAGACCGAAGCCGAGGCGCAGCGCGAGGCGGGCAACCGCCCGCTCCGGCGCGACCAGGACGTCCTCGACACCTGGTTCTCCTCCGCGCTCTGGCCCTTCGGCACCCTCGGCTGGCCCGAGCAGACCGAGGCGCTCCGCCGCCATTACCCGAACGACGTCCTCATCTCGGGCTTCGACATCATCTTCTTCTGGGATGCGCGCATGGCGATGCAGGGGCTGCACTTCATGGGCGAGAAGCCCTGGAAGACGCTCTACCTCCACGGCCTGGTGCGCGATTCCAAGGGCCAGAAGATGTCGAAGTCCAAGGGGAACACGGTCGATCCCCTCGGCCTCATCGACAGATACGGCGCCGACGCCCTGCGCTTCACCCTGGCCGCGATGGAAAGCCAGGGCCGCGACATCAAGCTCGATGAGAAAAGGGTCGAGGGCTATCGTAACTTCGCGACCAAGCTGTGGAACGCCGCCCGCTTCTGCCAGGCCAACGGCATCGGCGCCTCGGCCTCGCTCGAGCCGCCGGCGGCCGCGCTGCCGGTCAACCGCTGGATCGTCGGCGAGACGGTCCGCACGGTCCAGGCGCTCGACCTGAGCCTCGCGGAGCTCCGCTATGACGAGAGCGCCAACGCGCTCTACCATTTCGTCTGGGACGGCTTCTGCGACTGGTATCTGGAGCTGATCAAGGGGCAGATCGACCACGAGACCAAGGCCGTCGCCGCGTGGGTGCTCGATCAGATCCTCGTCATGCTCCATCCGTTCATGCCGTTCATCACCGAGGAGCTTTGGAACGCCAACGAGCGGCCCTACCCACTGATCGTGGCGAAGTGGCCGATGCCCGACGCAAGGGCGCTCGATCCGGAGGCAGGCCCGGAGATCGACTGGCTGATCCGCCTGGTGAGCGGTCTTCGCGCCGCCCGCACCGAGCTCGGCGTCCCTCCCGGCGCCCGTCTCCCGCTCCACGTCCGCGATGCGGAGGAGCGGACGCGGGAGCGCCTCGCGCGCCACGAAGCGGCGCTGCGCCGGCTGGCGCGCGTGGAGGCCCTGAGCTTCGAGCCCGCGACGGGCGGCGCGGCGCAGGTGGTGGTCGATGAGGCGACCTACATCATCCCCCTCGCAGGCGTGATCGACATCGCCGCCGAAAAAGCGCGGCTGGAGAAGGCGGCGCAGGCGGCGGAGAAGGAGCGGGACGCGCTCGCCGGGCGACTTGCCAATCCCAGCTTCGTCGAGCGGGCGAAGCCGGAAGCGGTCGAGAAGGCCCGCGCCGATCACGCGGAGAAAGCGAGCGACGCGGAGCGGTATCGCGCGGCCTTGCAGCGACTGGGCTAGGTCGTCATCCCGGACTTGATCCGGGATCCACCTTCCCTTCCTGCCGCATGTCAGAAAGAAGGTGGATTCCGGCTTTCGCCGGAATGAGGGTAGGGGGGAACATGGCCGACGATTCCGCATCACCCGCAGCACCTCGCCCCGGCGGTCCGCCGCGGGGCCCGCACGGCGGGCGCGACCTCACCCAGGGGCGGATCGCGCCGACCCTGCTCGCCTTCGCGCTGCCGACATTGGGCTCGTCGATCCTCCAGTCGCTGAACGGCTCGATCAACGCCGTCTGGGTCGGGCGCTTCCTCGGCGAGGACGCGCTCGCGGCGACCTCCAACGCCAACATCGTCATGTTCCTGCTGATGGCCTTCGTCTTCGGCTTCGGCATGGCGTCGACCATTCTCATCGGCCAGGCCTTCGGGCGGCACGACGTCGACCAGGCGCGGCGGGTGATCGGCACCGCAATGGGCGGGTTCATCCTCGTCGCCGTCGCGATCGGCGTCCTCGGCTGGATCTTCGCGCCCAACCTCCTGAAGCTGCTCGCCACCCCGGCCGGCGCGGCCCCGCTCGCGCTCGCCTATCTGCGCGTGATCTTCATCGCCATCCCCTCGTCGCTCGTCCTCATCATGCTGATGATGGCGATGCGCGGCGCGGGCGACGCCATGACGCCGCTCTGGTTCATGATCCTCGCGGTCATCCTCGACAGCGGCCTGAACCCGGTCTTCATCCGCGGCCTCGGGCCGATCCCGGCCATGGGCATCGCCGGCTCCGCCACCGCCACCGTAATCGCCAATTATGTCAGCCTCACCGCCCTGCTCGTCTACATGTACGCGCGCGACCTGCCCCTGCGCCTGCGCGGCCGCGAGTTCGCCTATCTGAAGCCGGATTGGGCGATCCTGAAGACGATCCTCGTCAAGGGCCTGCCCATGGGCCTGCAGATGATCGTCATCTCCGCCTCGGCGCTCGCGCTGGTGGGGCTGGTCAACCGCGAGGGCGTCGCCACCACGGCCGCGTTCGGGGTGGCGATGCAGCTGTGGACCTACCTGCAGATGCCGGCCATGGCGCTGGGCGCCGCCGTGAGCGCGATGGCGGCGCAGAATATCGGCGCCGGCAAATGGGACCGGGTGAGCGCCGTCACCCGCTCCGGCATCGGCTTCGCGCTCGCCATCACCGCGGGCCTCGTCGTCCTGCTCGCCATCGCCGACCGGCCAGCCCTCGCGCTCTTCCTCGGCAGCCACAGCAACGCGCTGCCGATCGCGCGCCACATCCAGATCCTTGCGACCTGGAGCTTCCTGATGTTCGGCGTGACCCTGGTCCTGTTCGGGACGGTGCGGGCCAACGGCTCGGTGATCGGTCCGCTCATCATCCTCTTCATTGGCCTGGTGCCGGTGCGGCTCGGCTTCGCGCTCGGCGCCTATTCGTGGCTCAAGGCGGACGCGCTGTGGATCAGCTTTCCGGTGAGCTCCTTCTCGAACATGGCGCTCGCCATCGCCTTCTACCTCCACGGCGGCTGGCGGAAGAGCCGGATGCAGATTGGCGGCGGCGCGCCCGCCGCGGCGCAGGCGGTCGGCGAGGACGAATGCATCGAGGAAGCGCTCGCCGACGCGGAGCCCGGCGGCCGGCTGAACCCGGCGGGCTAGGAGCTGGGGGAGGGGACACTCGCATGTGAGTGTCCCCGCTTCGCGTCCTAAAGCGTCGTGTCCGCCAGGTTCGACTTGTAGGTGGTGTTGGTCTGCCGGTCGTGGATCTCGATATAGATATAGCTCGGCGGGACGACGCCATCCTCGGTCGAGAACCAGATGCTGCCGAGGTCCGACGCCTTGCCGAGCGCGCAGAAGCCGTAGAGGCGCTTGCCGGTCGAATCGAAGATGTCGACCCAGGTCCGCGCGCTTTTCGTGTTGAGGCCGCAGGGGGGCAGGTTCGGCGCCTGCGCGAACATCGCGTCCGGATAGGACGCCTTGTTCATCACGTCGTAGCGGTGGCGGATCCAGTTCTTGCCTCCCGCCGAATAATATTCCGAGCCCGTCATGTAGAGGATCGGGTTGGGCAACGCCTGCGCGGCAGTGGCGAAGGCGAAGCTGGCGGCGAGGACCAGCGCGGCGTTGCGCACTTTCATGGCATGTCTCCCCCTGTTTGGGACCACGGTCGCTCGTCGGCACGCGGCGCGGCGCCCGTTTCCCTGCGCGGCGAGGATGCCACCGATGCGGCAACGAAACAAGCGAGGGCGGCTTTGCGCCGCCGAAAGCGCGCGCTAGAGCGAAGCGCATGTCCGCTTCCTTCCCCGCCGCCCGCCTTCGCCGCACCCGCGCCTTCGCGTGGAGCCGCGCGATGGTGGCGGAGACGGTGCTGACGCCGGCGAACCTCATCTGGCCGCTGTTCATTGCGGAAGGGGAGGGAATCGAAGAGCCGATCGCCAGCCTGCCGGGCGTGTCGCGCTGGTCGATCGACGGGATCGTCGCGCGGGCGCGGGAGGCGCGCGACCTGGGCATACCGTGCGTCGCCTTGTTCCCGAATACGCCGCGCGCGCTCCGCACCGCCGACGCGGCCGAAGCGCTGAACCCCGGCAATCTCATCTGCCGCGCCGTGCGGGCGGTGAAGGACGCCGTGCCCGAGGTCGGCGTCCTCACCGACGTCGCGCTCGATCCCTATACCGAGCACGGCCATGACGGCATCGTCGACGACAAGGGCTACGTTCTGAACGACGTCACCGCCGCCGTGCTGGTCGAGCAGGCTCTCCTCCAAGCGGAGGCCGGCGCCGACATCGTCGCCCCCTCCGACATGATGGACGGGCGCGTCGGCGCGATCCGCCAGGCGCTCGAGCAGCGCGGCCACCACAACGTCCAGATCATGGCCTATGCGGCGAAATACGCCTCCGCCTTCTACGGCCCGTTCCGCGACGCGGTCGGCTCGCGCGGCCTCCTGAAGGGCGACAAGAAGAGCTACCAGATGGATTACGCGAACGCCGAAGAGGCGCTGCGCGAGGTCGCCATGGACCTGGCGGAGGGCGCCGACACGGTGATGGTGAAGCCGGGCCTGCCCTATCTCGATATCGTACGGCGCGTGAAGGAGCGGTTCGAAGTCCCTGTTTTCGCGTATCAGGTTTCGGGCGAATATGCGATGATCGAGGCATCGGCAGCCGCCGGCGCGGGCGAGCGCGACGCGCTGGTCATCGAGACGCTCACCGCCTTCCGGCGCGCGGGCTGTTCGGGCGTGCTCACCTACCACGCGCCGCTCGCGGCCCGGTTGCTCGCCCGCTGATGGAGGCGCGCGCGGCGCTGGAAGCGCTCGCCGCCGCCGCGGCGCCGCTGGAGCCCGGGCCGGACGCGCGCGCGGCGTTGCTGGAACAGGCGGTGGGGCATGCCGAGGCCTTCTGGACCGGTCTTGCCGATGGGCCGTCCTACCGAAGCCGCGACGAAGCCTTCGCCATCCGCCTCGCGCCCAAATTTTCCGAGGAAGGCCGGCCGGCGGACGAGGCGCTCGCCTTTCTCGCGGCCTGCGTCGATGCGCCGGGCATCACCACCGCCTCGCCGCGCTTCATGGGCTACATACCGGGCGGCGGTCTCGTCCATTCGGCGGTCGGCGACTTCCTCGCCGCCGCGGCCAACAAATATGCCGGTTTCGCGTCCGCCGCGCCCGGCGCGGTGCGGATGGAGAATGCGCTCGTCGCCTGGCTGAGCGAGGTCGTCGGCTACCCGCCCACGGCGGCGGGCACCCTGACCTCGGGCGGCAGCCTCGCCAACCTCACCGCGATCGTCGCTGCCCGCGACGCGCGCGACGCGGAAGGCGGGGGCGCCGTCTACACGACGCCGTTCGTCCACCATTGCGTGGACAAGGCACTCCACATCGCCGGCCGGAGCGGCGCCCCGCACCGCCGCATCGCGACCGACGACCGCCACCGCATGCGCGCGGACGCGCTGGCCGAGGCGCTTGCGGGAGATGTGGCGGCGGGCGTGCGGCCGTGGCTCGTCATCGCCTCGGCCGGAACCGTGGATACCGGGTCGGTCGATCCGCTTCCGGAGATTGCCGACCTCTGCGCCCGCCACGGCGCCTGGCTCCACGTCGACGGGGCTTACGGGGGCCTTTTCATGCTTTGCCCCGAGGGGCGGGAGAGGCTCGCCGGGATCGAACGTGCCGACAGCCTGGCGCTCGACCCGCACAAGACGATGTTCCTCCCGTACGGCACCGGCGCCGCACTCGTGCGCGACGGGCAGCGGCTGAAGGATGCGTTCAGCGCCTCGGCCGCCTATCTCGAACCGCTTGGCCCGAGCTCGGTGGGCCCGGAACCGGCCGACATGTCGGTCGAGCTCACCCGCCATTTCCGCGGCCTCAGGCTCTGGCTGCCGCTCCAGCTCGCCGGCGTCGCCGCCTTCCGCGCCGCCCAGTCGGAGAAGATCGGCCTCGCCCGCTATTTCCACCACCGTCTTTCGCAGATGTCCGGCTGGGATGCCGGCTCGGCGCCGGACCTTTCGGTGGTCGCCTTCCGCTACCTCCCGCCGCGCGGCGACGCGGACTCCTTCAACGACGCCCTGCTCCGCCGCGTCCAGGAGGAGGGGAGGGTGTTCCTCAGCGGTACGCGTATCGGCGGCGCCTCCTGGCTGCGTTGCGCAGTGCTCTCCTTCCGCACCCACCTCGAGCATATCGAAGACACGCTCGATGCGCTGGAGCGCAATGCGGCGGCTTTGCTCGAGGAACGGCCCTGATGCGCAGCGCCGCCGCCGCGACTCCCTTCGTCTCCGAGCGGCTGGCCAAGCCGCTGTTCGTCGCGACGATCGTCACCGGCTCCTTCCTCCTGTTTCTCGTCCAGCCGATGGTCGCGCGCATGGCGCTGCCGCGGCTCGGCGGCGCGCCGGCGGTGTGGAACAGCGCGATGGTCGTCTTCCAGGCGCTGCTGCTCGCCGGTTACGCCTATGCCCATCTGGTGAACCGGGTGCGGCCGCGGCTGCAGGCCGGAATCCATCTCGGTCTCTTCGCCCTGGCCGCGATCTGGCTGCCCATCGGCCTGCTCGACGAGACGCTGCCGGCGGGCGCGTCTCCGGCGGTGTGGGCCCCCTGGTTCCTGTTCGCCTCGATCGGGCCGCTCTTCTTCATCGTCTCCGCCCAGGCGCCGCTGATGCAGCGCTGGTACGCGCTGGAGACGGCGCGGGGCGAGCCCTGGGCCCTCTACGCCGCGTCGAACCTGGGGAGCTTCGCCGGGCTCCTCTCCTACCCTTTGCTCGTCGAGCCGTTGCTGTCGTTGCGCCAGCAGAGCCTGCTTTGGACGGGCGGCTACGGCTTGCTGGTCCTGCTCGTCGGCCTCTGCGCTCTGACCATCCCCGCGGACGTCGTGGAGGAGAAGCCGCAGACGGTCTCGGCCGCGCCGCCGCTCCGGCGCGTGCTGCTGTGGATGGGCCTCGCCGCCGTCCCGTCGGGCCTGATGCTCTCGACGACCACGCACCTCACCACCGACATCGTCGCGGTGCCGATGCTGTGGGTCGTTCCCCTCGGCCTCTATCTGCTGAGCTTCGTCATCGCCTTCGCCGACCGGCGGCGGCTGGCGGACGGCGTGACGGGCGTCGCGCCGATCGTACTCCTCATCGGCGGCGGGTTCGCGTTCAGCGAAGGCGCGGCGCAGCCCTTGTTCAACGCGACCGTGGGGCTCGTCGTCCTGCTCGTCGTCGCCATCGCCCTGCACACCTGCCTCTATCGCCTCCGCCCCGCGCCGGATCGCCTCACCGGCTTCTACCTCGCCATGTCGGCGGGAGGCATGGTCGGCGGCATCTTCTGCGCCATTGTCGCGCCCCTCATCTACGACTGGGCCTACGAACACCCGATCCTGATGCTGGCGGCTGCGTTGCTTCTCGCGCAGCGGCCGCTGTTCGGCTGGACGGCCGCGATCCCGAGGGGGCTCGCCTGGGCGCTCCTCGCCGGCGCCTTCCTCCTCTCCTACGCCGGGGACATGCGGGCGCTCGGCTGGATCGACAAGAATTGGGCGGCGATCTTCAGCGTCACGATCGCCTTGCTGGCCCTGCTGTTCGTCGGGCGACGCATCCCCTTTTCCCTCGCCTTCCTGGCGCTGATGCTGAGCTATGGCGGCTGGCAGAAGCTGTACCAGTCGGGGGAGGGGGTGCGCACCCGCTCCTATTTCGGCATCTACACCGTCACCACCCGGCGGCTGCCGCCCGCGCGTATCCTCACCCATGGCACGACTCTGCACGGCGTGCAGAGCCTGCTGCCCGGAGAGGCGCTCAACCCCACCTCTTATTACGCTCGCGGCTCCGGCGTCGGGGAGGCGATGGCGGCTGCGCCGGTCCTCTATGGCCCCCACGCGCGCATCGGCGTCGTCGGCCTCGGGTCGGGGACGCTCACCTGCTATGCTTTGCCGGGCCAGGACTGGCGGGTTTTCGAGATCGACCCGGCCATGGTGCGGATCGCCCAGACCCGCTTCACCTTCCTCAAGGATTGCGCTCCGCAGGCGAAGATCGTCCTGGGCGACGCGCGGATCAGCTTGTCACGCCTGCCGTCACACAGCCTCGACATCCTCGCCCTCGACGCCTTCTCCTCCGACGCTGTGCCGATGCACCTCCTCACCCGCGAGGCGCTCGCCGTCTATCGCCGCGTCCTCACACCGAACGGCCTGCTGCTCGTGCACATCTCGAACCGCTATCTCAACCTCGCGCCGGTGCTGGCGGCCGCCGCGCAGAGGGACCGTTGGGCGGCCGCGGGACTCAATTACGAGCCGAGCATCGAAGGCTTCGCCCACAATCTCAGCGTCTCCATCTGGGTCGCAATGGCCCCCGATCCGGCGGCGCTTCGCCGCCTCGAGGATGCAAGCGGCCCCGACCGCGCCAAATGGGAGACGCTGCGCCCGCGTCCCGGCTTCGAAGGCTGGACCGACGACCATGCCAGCATCGTTCCGGTCCTGGAGAGCTGGCGCAGCTGGATACCGCGATGATCGAAACGGACCGCCTTCTCGTGCGCGATTGGCGCGAAGAGGATCTCGAACCCTTCGTCCGCCATACCAACACGCCGTCGGTCATGCGGTGGCTCGGCGGAGTCCAGGACCCGGAGGCGTTGAAGGCGCGCTGGCGCGAGCGGGTGATGGTCTGGCAGGAAACGCGCGGCTTCACCTTCTGGGCGCTGGAGCGCAAGGCCGACGCCGCCCTGCTCGGCTTTTGCGGCCTCAAGCTCCTCGACGCGCCGGGTTGCGGCAGTCTCGAGGGCGTACACGAAATCGGGTGGCGGTTGCGGGAGGACGCCTGGGGGAAGGGTTACGCCAAGGAGTCGGCGAGCGCCTGCCTCGACTTCGCCTTCGCGCGCCTGGGCGCGCCGCGCGTCATCGCCATCACCGTGCCCGGCAACCGCGCCAGCCAGGGTCTCATGCTGCGTCTCGGCATGCGGCGCCGCGCCGACCTCGATTATGAGGATCCGCGTTTCGGGCCCGAGCTCAACCCCACCATCGTCCACGAGATCGAGGCACAGGCATGGCAGGCGCGACTTTGATCCCCTTCGCCGGCGAGGCGCCGAGCATCGCTCCCGACGCCTTCGTCGCCCCCGGCGCGGTGCTCATCGGCGACGTCGAGATCGGCGCCGAAGCGAGCATCTGGTACAATTGCGTGCTGCGCGGCGACGTCAACCGCATCCGCATCGGCGCGCGCACCAACATCCAGGACGGCAGCGTCCTCCACGTCGATTCGCCTCACGCCGGCGCCGAGGCGGGGCACCCGACGCTCATCGGCGAGGAAGTGCTGATCGGCCACCTCGCGATGGTCCACGGCTGCATCCTCCACGACCGCGCCTTCGTCGGCCTGGGCGCCATCGTCATGGACGGCTGCGAGATCGAGAGCTTCGGCATGCTCGCCGCCGGCGCGCTGCTCACTCCGGGCAAGCGCATCCCCTCCGGGCAGCTCTGGGCCGGGCGGCCGGCCAAATACGTCCGCGACCTGACGCCCGCCGAGCGCGACGCGAACCTCGCCGGTGTGTTCCACTATGTCGAGCTCGCCAGGGCCCACCGCGCCGCCCTCGGCTGAGCCCGCGACCGAGTCAGAACGGGACCGGCTCCCGCCATCCCTCGTAGATCCAGTCCGGCATCAGCAACGCGCCCAGCACGAACAACAGGATGAAGGCGAGCAGCGCCGCCCTGCGGAGCCTCGGCCGTCCTCCACGCCGCCTGGCTATGGCCGCCCACTCCTTCGTCAGCGGGTGAGACTCGCCTCGAGCCGGCGGATACGCGCCGCCTGCGTCGCGGCCATCTGCTCGACCTCCGACGTTGCCGCCTGGAGGCGGGCGATGTCGCCAGGGGCGAGGGGGGTCTGCCGGGCGCGGGCGGCGGCATAATCGTCGAATTCGCCCGCGATCCTCGTCAGCGGCGCCTGTGCGGCGATGGCGCGGGAGACCGCCTCCTGCGCCACGACCCAGCTGTCGGAGCCGGTCGGCCCCGCCTTCGCGACGGCCGCGGCAGCGGTTTCGTAGGCGCGCGCGAAAGCGCCTTCCGCATCCCGGGCCGCCGCGACGAAGCTGTCGGCACGGGCGCCGACCGACGCATCGGCGGGGAGCGGCGGGCGCACCTTCGGCGGCGCCATCTGCTCGGCGGCGAATTCGCGCTCGGCCGGCCGCTGGGCGAGTGAGGGGAAATCGCCCTCGTTCGAGGCACAGCCCCCTGCGGCGAGCGCGAGCGCGCAGGCGAGGAGCGGCGAAAGGCGGCGGCGCCGGATCACGTCCTCCGCCCTATCGGGGGCGAACCGCCGCCGCAACGGCGATCGCCGCCGCTCGCCGGCCGATTGTTCCCCTCGCGGTAGGACGCGCGGGGGAGGGAGCCTACGCTTTGCCGCCGTCGCAGCAGGGCTGGGGCGCGATCGGAAGACCTAGGCGAGTCGCCTTCGCCCCGGAAGCTGCGCGCAGGTTCGAAGCCAAGGACCGGCTGGTGAAGGCGGCCCGGCCCGCGGGCGCGACGCCGGCATGATCGCCCGGGAACGGGGTTGCGCCTGCCGAATCTTGCCCCTATGTCCCCGACTTCCGCGCGCCCGTAGCTCAGCTGGATAGAGCATCAGACTACGAATCTGAGGGCCGGAGGTTCGAATCCTTCCGGG
>Ga0070660_100002205_pt1 | contig 13429 bp, 9 predicted proteins | sample KBSC33metaG_FD_64670 | JGI IMG/M metagenome (GOLD analysis project Ga0070660, IMG submission 64670) | Corn rhizosphere microbial communities from Kellogg Biological Station, Michigan, USA - KBS C3-3 metaG | ecosystem: Host-associated > Plants > Roots > Rhizosphere > Soil ... | reverse complement strand
ATAGCTTACAATTTTCCTGATAATTTATCCTGCATGTAACCATTTGATTTGCTGCCACCACTTTCATTAAAATAGCCGGCGCTTACTCCATTGGAAGCCATACTGCCAACTGTATTTGACCTGGCATTCCCAAATGAATCAGCAACCATACCAGCACCTGACGAAGCTGTATTTATAATATTTCTGGAACTATTTGAGGTTAAGCTTGTGACCTTATAAAGCAACGTATTACCACCACCGGCGTGAACAATATAATTGGCAACACTTGGCACCGTGAAATAGCCAACGATTCCAATAATCATAAAGATTAAGTAAGAAGTATCCGTCGGCGAAAAGAAAGTATCGCCATAATCCTTCACCTGGGCAATATCTACCTTCAGCATATTTTCCTGAATCTTACCAATGATGCTTCCGAAAATATTAGAGACCGGCAGCCAAAGAAAGATATTGATATACCTCGCTATCCATACAGTCAATGTATGTTGAAATCCATCAAAGACTGCTATGCCAAAAACCAGTGGGCCCAATATGGCAAGCACGATTAAATAAAATGTTCGGATAGTATTGATGCAAAGTGATGCTGCTTCAAATAGTACCCTCAATACTTCACTCATCCATTGTTTAATGGAATTGCGAAAGTTGTAGGATGCCTTGGCCATAGCAAACTTTATATCATTTCCTACGCTGGCAAAAAAACCTTCTTTCGATACGTCTTCGTTTGGGTGTGTGTACTTGTACCATTTGTCCCTGTCGCCACTGCCAGTTTCACCCACATACATTTTCCACACATCTGATTGCTTGATAGCTTCTTCTTTCTTCTGTAATAAAACTTCAATAGCTTTATTAGAATCAGTAACCATCGCAGCCGTTCCGGTAACGGTTGGATTCATAACACCATTAATCATTGCAATGACTGAAGGGAAAATAATAATCGCAAAACCCAATACAAAAGGGCGGAATAAAGGATAGAAATCTATTGGCTCAGCATTAGCAATATGCCGCCATACACGGCTTGCAATATACCAGGTGGCCGCAAAGCCTGCAATGCCCCGGCCAACACCAATCAGCTTGCTGCATAAAGGCAGCATTTCGGTATATAACTGTTCCAATACCTGGTGCAGGCTTTTAATGTCATCTGCAACACCTCCGCTTTGGGCAAATAATATATTGGGCATTATTACTGCCATTGCTATTGCGGCAATTATTCTTACACACTTTTTCATACTCACTATTTAATTGCATTAATACTATAATCCATTTAGTTTTTTAGATACCCTGGTATCAACTATCTCCCTGCCTCTTTGTATTGCAAGCACATTGTTTTCTTTGTTAAAAGTTCTAAGGAAAACTAATTTGTCGCCCATGTCAATGTATATCCTGTCAATCGCATTCAATCGTTCATCGTCACTCATTCTTAGTTTGCCTGCGGTTATTACCATAGTCAATTCATCCAAATTCTGAAGGCTTTTATTAAACAGGTTGGTGTACACATTACCCATGTACTTGATTTCATTTGCATTGAAAAGATTGGATGCGTCAAATCTTCTAAACGCCGATTTGTATTCCTTAACCAATTGAGTTTGAAAAAGAATAATCTCTCCAATTTTTTTATACTTTCTGACTGTGGGACTGACCTGTATCAAGCCATCTAAAAATGCCTCATGCAGGTTAAAGTTTCCTTTAGAAATATCTTTGATAGTATTGTATCCATTGCTCACAATCTCATAACCTTGTTTCATGTTACTCAGTATCTTCTTTAATTGCGCCAGCTTTTCTACATTCAGTAACAGTTGCTGAATTTCGGTGGATTGGGCCACAACCTGGCCGGAGAAAGAAAACAGAATAACCCATACCATCACAATGCACTTTTTCATTTTAATCCATTTAATTTTTTAGAGATAATTAGTTCATTTTCCTCATTGCTCCGCTGGATGGATAAGCCTGCTGCATTATTGGTGAATGCCCTGGCAAATTGTTGCTTATCCTGCATATCAATGTATATCTTGTCTATTGCCTTAATGCGTTCATCATCTTTCATTTGCAGGTTTCCATTTGTAATGAGGTTCAACAATTTATCAAGATTTTTAGCACAGTCAGATAACAGTGTATTGAATACGCCTTGTAAATAGTGATTCTCTGTTGGTGTAAAATGATGATTGTTTCTAAAGCTTTTAATGGCATTGCCTGACTGCTTTGCAATGTTTACCTGCATGACAATAATGTCGGCCACTTTTTTATATTGCTTAATTTGAGGATTGACAGTTACCAGTGAAGTGAAGTAATTTCTATGCTGGAGTAAGTCACCATTCTTAATACTTTTGATTGTATTAATTCCATTTTTAGCAATGGCGTATCCTTTAGATAAATAGTCAGAATAAACTTGCAGTGCTGCTATTTGTTGAATTAGGTATTTTTTTTGAGTTGCTTTTTGTTGGAACCATTCGGCCTGGGTTTGTGCAGATAGGTTTTCTGAACACAATACCACAATAAATATTATCAATAATTTTTTCATAACCCACATTTTCGCTTTCACTAAAAATTATTACTCTATCCCGTAGAGTTTCTTCACTACATCAATATCATTCTTTTCTTTAGACCTTTGTAAACTTATGATAATATTCTGCTGGTTGAACTGCCGCAGGTCAGTAATATTTTGTTCAATATTATCCCCGGCAGCATGTATTATTTCCAGGCGTTTTGCATCTGTCATCTGCGTAGCAAACGCGTTAATCACTAATTGAATTTGGTCAATATTCTTAATACTTTCATCCAATATGCCACTATAAACTTTTTGCATATAGTTGAGTTCATCTGCCGTAAAATTTTTGTCCTGTTTAGACAGGTTAAATGCTTTTGAATATTCCTGTACCAACTGGACTTGATTTTTAATAATATCTCTGACCGCCTGATAAGAACTGATGACATTTTTAACCTTCCACAATTCATCGAAATATTTTGAGTACAATTCCTTTTGCTTTTTGCTCCAGTCGCTAATTTGGGTCAACTTTAGTTTTGACATTTGATTTTCTAATACCTTCTGTGCATTCTGCAACCAGATGGTTTTATTCTGTAACCGTTGAATCTTTAAGTCCACTGCCTTAATTACTTTTGTTACGGCAGCTTTAATAATTTCTACAACGGGTATTTGTGCATTGAGATGCTGCACAGGGGCCAGGGATATTGACAAGACAAAACCAAGGATGATTAATATTTTTTTCATACTCCACATTTTCAATTTCACAATTATATTTCACACTCAAAGTGGCACGCATATTTACAAATCACTTATCCTCTTATAAGTCGTTCCTCCAAATTGCAGGGTAAGTTTATTACTGTCCCAAATAAACGTTTTTCCTTCCCTTAATTCTGTGAGCATATGCTTATCTGTATTGTATTCCAATGTCCAGGTATCGGTAAGTATTTCTTTTGGAAATATTTTGCCATCCATTGTTTTGACAACGCCTGAATGCCTGGTGATTTGATAAATGCCCTTTCCATCATTTGCTTTTTTGACGAATAAGGTGTCTTCCGTTTTTGCGAATTCATGTCCAAAGGAAGCAGTGTAAACGCCATCTAACGCAGTGTCATCTTTGGTACTGTTACAGGCAGTGGCCAGCAGGATAAAGAAAAAAATTAAGTACTTCATAGCATTTTATTTTAAGTTGTTAATGATGCAATCCCTTTTTCGACGCTTCCAAACTTCAAGGCTGCCGCCTGCACTTTCACTTTCTCTTTTTCCTCTGTTGTATAAGCCAGATATTCCTCCGGTGAAACTTCTGTACGATACACTTTACTTAACACACCACCTAACGATATAAATACTTCTTTGTATTTCTTTGTTGGGTCATTGGCCTTGTTAATTGAAAGAACAAGAGCCTTTTCTTTTTCTGTCAATCCCAATAGTTCCTGAATTAAATCAAACTTATTCTGATACTTACTTTGGTCTAATAAAATCTTACAGTCACTGTTATTAATGATTGCTTGTTTAACAACCGGCGAACTGATGATATCTTCCACTTCCTGCGTTACCACAATCGCTTCACCAAAAAACTTTCTTACAGTTTTAAACAGATATTTTATGTATTCTGCCATTCCTTCCTTTGCAATTGCTTTCCAGGCTTCTTCAATCAATATCATTTTACGGATGCCTTTCAGCTTTCTCATTTTGCTGATGAATACTTCCATGATAATGATGGTTACCACAGGAAATAATATCGGATGGTCTTTTATATTGTCCAATTCAAACACTATAAACCGCTGCTGCAATAAATCTATATTTTCTTTTGCGTTCAACAGATAATCAAATTCGCCACCCTTGTAATATGGCCTCAATACATACAAAAAATTAGAAACATCAAAGTCCTTATCCTTTACATTATCGCCTTTCAATATGGTTACAAATTCGCCCTTCAGAAATTCATAAAACGTATCAAAGCAGGGGAATAATTCCTTATCATTCTCAACTTTATCAAAATATAATTGCAGGGAATTTGACAGGGCCACGTATTCGCTGCGGTTATAGGTTTCATTATCCTTCTTCCAAAGCGCAAGTAAAAGGGTTTTTATGCTTTCCTTTTTTTCTGTATCTAAAGTGTCTCCTTCGCCAATAAAAAAAGGATTGAACTTGATTGGTTTGGTTTCGGAATAAGTGAAATAGTAGCCACCCACCATATCGCACAAGCCTTTGTAGGAATGACCGACATCTACCAGTACAATATGTGTGCCTTTTTCATAGTAAGACCTTACCATGTGGTTTGTAAAGAAAGATTTACCACTACCGGATGGACCCAAAATGAATTTATTCCGATTGGTGCAGATGCCTTTATCCATTGGCTCATCTGAAATATCCACATGAACCGGCTTGCCACTTAGCCGGTCACCCAAACGGATACCTATCGGACTTACCGAAGAACGGTAGTTTGTTTCCAGATTAAAAAAGCAGCAGGCCTGCGGCGAGAAAGTATCATAAGTATCGTTCATTGGAAAATCAGCCGCATTGCCTGGTATCCCTGCCCAAAAGATTTGGGCGGCACCTTCAGTTTCTTGCTTAGGTGTAGCATCCATTTGAGTGAGAGCAGATGAGCAAAGGTTTCTGATTACTTTTAAATTTTCTTTATTATCAGTCCATGCCAGCAAATTAAAATGTGCTTTTACCGGCATCCTTTGCTCTCCGACAGCTTCATTTAAAAAATTATCCGTGGAATCTTTTGCTATTGAATTTTCCCGGCTATAGGCTGATAAGGACTGCAACCTTAATCTTTTGCTTTCTAATTTCTGAATGGTCTTTTGCACATCATCAATAAACACATACTGGCTGTAAATGTGATTGCATGAAAGGAGTTGACCAATAGGTGAAGCAAAACCAACGCTGAATTTTGTTTTATCGGTGGAGTATTTATCAAAGTTTATCCGGGAGCCACATAATGGAGGAACAAATTCAGCATCGGCCATAGTGTAGAGCTGACAATAATTTTCTCCTATCTTCCATTCATCTTTAAACTCAATATCCCTCACAGTATTTTCGCCTGTTTGCAAATTCATATACTTTACAATTATGTCAATAAGGGCTGAGTTATTTAGTCGCTCAAAAGAAATAAAACCACTATCAAATAATATTTTTTCAAACTGCCCCACATTATTAGTGAAGTCCTGATAATGCTTTAGCTGAAGTGTTTCTTCAGGGACTATTGTTCTTTTCAATAAACTTGAAAATACAGAAGATGATGCTTTCCGGTTTGTTGGTTTCTTAGTCAGCATGATAAAACATTCATGATTTAGATATGGCCGTTCATTAAAAAAACGTTCGCTGCTTCTGCTTAAAAAACTATTGTCTTCTTTTAAAAAATCTGCTTTATATTTTTCTTCTGTAAACCAATCCTGTTTGTATAATACAGCATTAAAAGGCAATACTTTTATGGCCTTAATCCAGGAGTGATGAAATGCCTCATAATCGTCATTACTCATCGTAAACAACTCAGGCAGTTCAACTTTAAAGGCAATAGTAATATCTCCCATTTTTGAAAGAATAGCATCATGTTCCACTCCATAAACGGGTAGTATGTCAAGCAGGTTTTTCATTTAAGTAATTGTCTTTTTAAAAGAACTATTGAATAGCTTTTAATGACCTTTGGCACTCCTTTTCTGGCAACCTTTTTCATTAAGCCAAACTCGCCATAAGTACGGCTGAGTTTATATACATACATGAATAGGGCGGTTGACAGGGAAACAATTATGGCAAGACAAATAAATACATTTACACCGATGATGTAAATGATAGCAAAGAATATCAACAAGGCAACAAGCCCTCCCCCCAAATACCAGATGTACTGTGCCTTCAACCCCTTAAACTCAATGGGCTTGTTAATGCCTTTGTTGATTTTATATACACTGCTGTTCATATTTTTTCTTCATTTAAAAAAACTGTAATTGTCAAAGAAATATCTGCAAAAATTTATCCAATGGAGTATGGTAATGGGGTAAACGGGGTAGGACAACCCCTTCTAAGTATGTTGATCGTGAAAGAAATAGTGAATGGAAATTAATGAAATCCGGCCTTTATTAGATTTGTATTTAAGTATTAATTGTATATTTATTTACTGGAGATCAATTTTTTACTATATAAAGTAGAAACGTATCATCTAATTGTGTATCTTATTATTGCGACAGTTTGTGATTTCCAGCGAGGCCCCAAAATAACTTAAATGAGAATACAAGCAGATACTGAGTAAAACAAAACCAGCCATAACTTATGACCCAACTACAGGCAGGATTTATACTTGACAGTGTTAAGCAATCATTAGAAAAAAATTATCCATCCGCAGAAGTTGACGGACTTTTAAAGCAATTGTCCTTTTTCGACATTGAAATTTATTCAATTGCTCAAAAAACGATTAACGATTTTGAGCAAATTTTAAGTGTTGCCCACAATATTATTTCGAGAGGCTTGCCAACAAAGCCATCACTTTGGATTGAAAATAAAATTTTACAGTCATACAATATTACGAAGCAAGACCAAAAGCTTCTTGACATTGGAACAATTAGACATGAACTTGAAACCAGCAATAGCTTTACCGAAAAGCTATTTAGAGCATTGCATATAATTGACCCTGAAATTAGAGACAACAATATTTCTAAAAGCAAAATAATAAGTTGGGAGAATTTAGGGAGTTCCTTTGAAGAGGATTTTCTGTACCAACAGTTGCCAAAATATGCAGGACAATATTGGGTTCAGCTTTTTGAAAACCAAAGAGAACTTGAAAGTATTTTACGCTTTTCTGCTACAACCAAAGACGAAGTAGAAAAGTATATTAATGGCACTATACAAGTTTACAATGAACAGCGACTTGATTTTTCTGTAGAATTCCCTTACCCGATAAATGATATTCGTGGTTTAGTTTTAGAAATAGATGGAAGCCAACACGAACAGCCACTACAGCAAAAAATTGATAAGGATAGAGATACAGCGACTGAAAAAGCAAAATGGAATAAAGCACTTAGAATTAAAACAACTGATTGGAAAAATATATCAGAAAAGATTAAGCCTTTGCAGCAGCTTGAAACGGAACAATGCTTTTCTATTTTCAAGCAAAATTTTGAAAACCCGTTACATTTAGACCAAGAAGGAAGTGCGGCTTTAGATTTCAGTTTAATTCCTTTTGCCGTATCGAGAATACAAAAAACCGTAGTTCATTTACTAATTGAAGGAAAGCTAAACCTTTCAGAAAAGGAATGGAATATAGCTATTCTTGAAAAAGATATTCCCTGCGGGAAATTAGCTTTCGACGATTTAGAAATGCTGTTAAACTCTCTTTTCGATTTAAAAGGAGACGTAGTTAATTTTCCAAAAATCAATTTGTTTATTGAAAGCAATACACGATTTGATAACTCAAAATTAAAATGGTCAAACCAAATTGACAGGAACAAGAAATACAATTTGTTTCTTGATATTTCAGTTTTACAAAGAAGTGGGCTTACAGCAATAGACAAAACAATAATGGCGGAAACAAGTGTGCTAATCCGTTCGAGCCATTCGCCAAAGACGAGCAGAGTATTCAAGACAGCAAAACTTATATCCTACAAACAAGTGGGAGAACGAAACATGCGACTGAACGTTTTTAACGAGGATGAAGGTCAAGTTAAAAAATTAGAATATTTTGTTCAGAGTATCTTTCGTAAAACAGGTTTCAGACCGGGACAAGTTGAAATTATCAACCGTGCCTTACAAACAAAAAGTGTAATTGGACTTTTGCCAACGGGTTCAGGTAAATCTTTAACTTATCAACTTGCGGCATTACTACAGCCGGGAATGACAATAGTTATTGACCCAATTAAATCACTAATGAAAGACCAGTTTGAAGGACTTTTGAAAAATGGAATTGATGGAGCGTTGTATATAAATTCTTCCCTAAATCAAAAGGAAAGAAAAATAGCCTTAGAAAAAATCAAAAACGCTCATACCATTTTCGCCTTTGTTTCACCTGAAAGACTACAGGATAATACTTTCAGAAAGGAACTTCTAGAAACCAGTAATTTGAATAATCATTATTTCAGTTATTGCGTTATTGACGAAGCACATTGCGTTTCAGAATGGGGACATGACTTTAGGACTTCTTATTTAAGATTGGGCGACAATGCAAGAAATTATTGCATTTCAAAAGAAAGAGAACATTTACCATTTTTTGCATTGACAGCAACTGCATCCTATGACGTACTTTCAGACATTCAACGGGAATTAGACATTCCGGAAGAAACGGCTATTGTAAGAATTGAAAAATTAGACCGACCAGAACTACAATTTATAATAATAGAAGTTATCGCAGACATACACCCTGAAAAGGGTTTAAATGATTGGGCTAACAAACAAGCCTTAGGAGAAGCAAAGCAATTTGCGTTAATCCAACAACTTAATGCTATTCCAAATTATTATCAAGCCTTCTCTGATGATGAAACTATTTTAGAAGAAGCAAGAAAAGCTTTTAATGGAAAAGATATTCGTTTGGAAAATTTTCATCCGGACAATTTTTATGACCAACAAGGGAAAGAAAGTAATGCAGGCTTAGTATTTTGCCCACATAGAAATTGGTATTTCGGCGTAATGAATAATGCTGCAAACCTAACAAAGCATTTTGAAAAGTTAAAAGTTGGAACCTTTTTAGGAAGCGATGGCGTTCAGGAAAGAGATAATGAAAACGAAAAAAATCAATCAGGTTTTGTAAATCACCATTTGGATTTATTGGTTGCTACAAAAGCATTTGGAATGGGAATTGACAAGCCCAATATCCGTTATGTAACTCATTTTAATTATCCCAGTTCGATAGAAAGTTATTATCAAGAAGCAGGTCGTGGTGGCAGAGATAGAAAATTAGCATTAGGTATTATACTATTCAATAAGCAAGAAATAAATACATCCGAAAAGGTTGAAACTGTTTCAGAAGATGGAGATATTACAGAAGCAATTGAAAATCGAACTGTTTCAATTGACAAAGATATTTTGCAAAGCTTCCACCGTAATAACTTTAAAGGCATTGCAAAAGAAAAAAGGTTATTAGCTGAGCTTTTAACTGAAATAAAATTTCCCTCTCACAAATTCACAAACTATATTGAAGAAAAAGTATTTGAGGAGTTTGAAATATCTGTAAGAATTACTGCAAAAATTATGGCTAATGGAAGACAAAGATTATATATAGATGATAATATTGGAAACATTTATTTAGACAGAGATAACCTTCCCTTTTATTTAGATAATGCGCCTATCCCTAACGCTACAACCATTGTTAACTTTATTCAAAATTTAATTCTGTCTGAAAGACCAACTAATCTAACAGCATTTAATTGGCTATCTCAATTTACAGAAGCTTCGTCCCAGCCAGGAATAGAAAAATTATTAGCAGACAGAAATACAAATTCAGATTTTCATGTTATTATTCCGTTTACTAATAATGGCATTGAGCAGATAGCGAAATATCTTACTGACAATAGTTTGGGCTTTACAGAACGAATAGTAAAAGAAGCACAAAATTTTTGCCATGACAAAGAGACTTTTATCACCAACTTAGAAACACAATACAAAAAAGCGTTCAAAACAGAAATTACTATTCCTGAAAGTTTAATTCCAACTATTAAAAATCTCTTCACACAAATCAGAAATGAAGAAGATACATATAAAGCAATTTACCGCCTTTCAATAATCGGTGTTGTCAATGACTACACAGTTGATTACAATTCTAAAACGATTACTGCACACATAAATAAAAAACCACAAGGACATTATACGTTGAAACTAAAAGAATACCTGCTTCAATATAATAGCCCCGAAAAGACAGATGAAAAATTAGAACGCTTACCATTTTATAAAGGCAATACAGAAATACAAAAATGCTTAGGCTTTTTAATCAAGTTCGTTTACGAAGAAACGGCTGTTCAAAGGAAAACTGCGATAAATGCGATGGAAGAGGCTTGTATAGTTGGGTTGCAAGAAAACGGAAGTAAAGAGTTTAAATTCTTTATTGATTTGTACATGAACTCAAAATATGCAAGAAAACAATGGCTTCCTGATGATACCGACAAAGGATTGAAAGCAGAATTTAAGATAGTTGAAAAGTATATGAATTTAATGTCTACAGATGTTGGTCAAATTAACAACTTCAAACATTTGAGAGGTGCTGCAATAAGAATGTTAGTACAAAGACCTGACAATTTTGTGTTTTTACTTTTAAAATCGTTTTCAGTTTTACTTATTGAACTTAAAAACCAGAACGAACATTTTATTTCAGAAGCTCAAAATGATTTCTACAACGGCTTCTTAAAGCTTGCTGAAACCACCAAAGAAGATATTCTAACCATTAAGCAACAAGTTGACATATTCAAGCAAAAAGTTTCTACATTCGATACAGAAGCAGTAGAACGCTTAGAGGATATGGAAAGTGGATTATATTTAAACTTACATTCAAATTGGCTACAACATTTCAACAATAAATTCACTCAAAATCATGCTTGACCAACAAATAAATGAACAATTAGGATTGTTGCAAAAGGAATTATCCCGACTTAAAGCGGCAACTGATTATATAGATGGAGCAAAAGAAAATTCAAACAGTATTATTGCTGAACTTGAAAAAGTACAGCAAAACTATGTTGCTTATACGGACAAGATTTTTAATCTTTACAAAAAATATATTTCTGATTTAAAGCAAAACACTCAAATTCAAATTAACGAAGGTGTGCTTAAGTTTGAAACAACAGGTAACCAAATTGACACGACAAACAAAGAAAAACTTGTAGAGACACAACGACTTTTAGAACAGTACAAAAAAATTGTTGAGGCGACAGACAATTTGGTTAAAACTCTTGAAGGCGTTGACTTTCCTGATCGACTTGCAGCAATTGATAATAACATTAAAACTGTTCAATCAGCTCTTAATGATGCCAAGCAATCCATTGAAAATAAGGCAACCGATAATCAAAACATAATTTTACAAAAGCTGAATAATCAGGACAAAGAAATTAAACTAATAAAAACTGTTTTGTTTATTATTTGTGGACTAATAATATTTGGTACAGTTGCGACAATTTTAATGCTACGACATTAGCCAACGCACAAGATATATTGATACTTGATTTCCGAATCAAACTCTCATCCCTTTTGATTTTCTTGTCATTTCTTTCTTTGGTAGTAATGACTTCTCAATCCTTACCACTGGTGTTTCTTTTATTTCCACAACTTTTTCATCAGCCACCTCATGCTGCTTCATTTGGTTCTCCTGAATTTTAATAGAAATTTCCCTTTCCAATTTTGAAACATCTTTTTTAATCTGAGCCAGTTCATTTTCGTTTTCAAATGGTTTTACAATCAATTGCTGAAGCATCGGAATGTTTTGATCCAACTCCCGTAGATTCTTTTTATACTTTTCTTTTAAAGCCTCTACTCTGTCAATAGCATTAATGAAATACCTGGCAGCAATCTTTGGGTTATCTATATTGATATGCCCCTGGTTCCATAAATATTTTATACCACTTTCTTTACTCTCTGCAAAGAGGATATTTTTATAGTGGTACTCAAACATTCCTTTATCATCGAAAGTTTCCCGTTGCCTTCTAATAAATAATTCAAAGCCATACAGGTTTCCGATTTTCAAAGTATCACTTTCTTCAGCCCCCGGTTTCCATGTTGCAGAAAGTTGAATTAAATACTTCCCGATTATTTCAGGATCTGCTGAACTCACATCATTTAAGAGGACGGGATTTTCTTTTGCACCTTCTTTATCAAATTGTAATTGACTTTTGTATGAAGTTTGATCAATAGTTAGTTTGTTAATTGTTTGCTGCATACTTTCTTTATCTGCTTGCATACTTTCTAATTGAAATTTGGAACGAATTACTTCTTTATGATGTGCGACTTTCAGGCTTTCCAATACAGCAATCTTCTTTTCCATTTTTGATTTCTCCAATAAGGTTGTATCACCGGAAAGAATGGCGATGTACTCTGAAAAATTCATTCCACTTTTTTCATCAATAGAACCCTCATCAATTGTTCTTACATTCAACTCACAATTTTTCATCTGGCTGATAAATGTTTGCTTATTTTTTAGCAGATTAAACTTGTAGTTATCCAAAGATTGTTCCACCGCATAAATGTAATTGTCCACCTTGTTGCCATAGGCTTCTTTTGCTAAAACATTACCCTGTCTAGCTCCCCGTCCATTTCGTTGCTCCAGTTCTGAAGGTTTCCATGGAATGTCCAAATGGTGCATTGCAATTACTTTCTTTTGAACATTGAGACCTGTTCCGGCTTTTTCAGTACTGCCTAACAATATCCTTATTTCGCCACTATTCATTTTTCGAAACAGTTCAGGTTTTTGCCTGTCCGTCCAGTCATGTATGAAAGTGATATGATTTGCAGGTATTGAAAAATCAGTTATCAACTTACTTTTCAATGCATCATAAATATTGAATGCATCCGGTTTAGGTGTACCAATATCACTGAAAATAATCTGCGTTCCTTTTTGCTCATTACTTAAATGATATAACTCCGAAACTTTTCTTGCACAAACATTCACTTTATTATTAGGGTGGTCTTCATAAATGAATGGATTAATCAGCCGCATATCTGCCGCCATCTTTTTAGCATAGTTGGTAGCAATCAGCATTCTGCCTTTATCTTCTTCTTTAGTGAGTGGAGGCCGGCCAATTAATCCAGCATCGCCGGTTTTAGCAAATGCCATTAGCTTTTTAGTAAACTCCTGTTGGTCTGGTGTAGGTGGAATATTGACCAATTGCTCGCTTAATTCAGGTTTATCTAAATTAATATGCCGGGCAGTTTTATAATCAGTGATTTCATTATAGAACAATGCAAGCTCAGGAACTTTAATAAAATGACGGAACCGTTCTTTCGCAATAATTTCATTAGTAACAGAAAATTCAAAGTCAACTG
>Ga0070660_100002202_pt1 | contig 13435 bp, 13 predicted proteins | sample KBSC33metaG_FD_64670 | JGI IMG/M metagenome (GOLD analysis project Ga0070660, IMG submission 64670) | Corn rhizosphere microbial communities from Kellogg Biological Station, Michigan, USA - KBS C3-3 metaG | ecosystem: Host-associated > Plants > Roots > Rhizosphere > Soil ... | reverse complement strand
CTTGCTCAGGGCGAGCAGACGATCGAACTCGCCGGGATCCTTGGCACGGAAACGAGCCTCCTCCTGCGTCACGACGCCCTTATCGACGAGTGCTGCCAGGGATTGGTCGAGCGTCTGCATCTTGGCTCGGGCACCGGTTTGTACGAGCGAGGAGATCTGGTAGCTCTTGTTCTCTCGGATGAGGTTCCGAACGGCACCGGTGGCGACCAGCACCTCGAAGGCGGCGGCACGTCCCCGGCCGTCGTTGCGCTTCACGAGCGTTTGCGACAGAACGCCAACGAGATTGACCGAAAGCTGCATGCGAATCTGCTGCTGCGAGTGGATGGGAAAGACGTCGATGATGCGATCCACCGTCTGGACCGAGTCCACGGTATGCAGCGTGGCGAACACGAGGTGGCCCGTTTCGGCGGCGGTGATGGCGAGGTGAATCGTTTCGAGGTCGCGCATCTCACCGACGAGGATGACGTCAGGATCTTGGCGGAGGACGTATTTGAGGGCGTTCGCAAAGGAGAGGGTGTCCACGTCCAACTCGCGCTGGTTAATGAGGGCAACGTGGTCGTCGTGGACAAACTCTGTCGGGTCCTCGACCGTTACAATGTGCACCGGCTGGGTGCGGTTAATCCGGTCGATCATCGACGCAAGGGTGGTCGATTTGCCGGAGCCCGCCGGACCGGTGACGAGCACGAGTCCACGCGGGCGCTCGATAAAGTCGTAGCAGGCTGCGGGCAGCTGCAGATCCTCCATGGTCGAAATTGCGTAGGGGATCACGCGGAAGGCGGCTTGCAGGTGGCCGCGCTGGAAGTAGGCGTTGCCGCGGAACCTTGAAAGGCCTTCGATCTCCAAGGAGAAATCAAGCTCCATCCCCTCAATAAGTCGGACCGCCTGGTCTGGCTTGAGGAGTTCAAAAAGGTCGTTCCGGAACTCTTCGTCCATAAAGTACGGAGCTTCTTCGAGTTGTTGCAGATCACCGTTGACCCGGACGTAAATCGTGCCTGTGTCTGTTTTGAAGTGGAGGTCAGAGCCGTTCATCTCCACGCAGGTGCGCAGGTACTTGCGAATATCAGGCATGGAGGGTGGCCTCCGTTGCGACGCCAAGCATGTGGGCGCTATGGATGAAGTCCTGAATGTTGGAGCACTTGGCAAGTGCGTCCTCGTAGCTGATCTTGCCTTCCTTGACCATCTTGAGGAGACAGGAGTTGAGTGCCTGCATGCCGAGGTCGGCGCCGGTCTGGATGTCCTGCGGCAGCAAGTGCGTCTTGCCCGTGCGGATCAGCGTGCGGATAGACGGAGTTGCGACCATGACCTCAAAGGCTGCAACCCGACCCTGGCCGTCGGCGGTGGGGAGCAGAGTTTGCGAGACGACGGCTTGGATGGTCGTGGCAAGCTGAGTTCTGATCTGCGCTTGCTGTTCGGGGGCAAAGACGTCGATGATGCGGTCCATCGTTTGGGCGGCATCAACCGTGTGGAGGGTGCTCAAGACCAGGTGGCCTGTTTCGGCGGCGGTAATTGCCAGTTGGATGGTCTCGAGGTCTCGCATTTCGCCGACGAGGATCACGTCGGGGTTCTGGCGCATGACGTGCTTCAGCGCGTCGGCGAAGCTGTGGGTGTCCGTTGCAAGCTCTCGCTGGTTGATGATCGAGATCTGATCGCTGTGGACGTACTCGATTGGGTCTTCGATGGTCATCACATGGGCACGCTTCGTGGTGTTGATGTGATGGATCATCGCTGCTAGGCTGGTGGACTTGCCGGAACCAGTGGGGCCGGTCACGAGGATGAGTCCCCGAGGCAGCATTGCGAGCTGCTTACAGACCTGGGGCATTTGAAGGTCGTCGATCGTGCGGATCTTGTATGGGATCACGCGAAAGACCGCCCCCAGTTGGCTTCGCTGCCAGAACATGTTAACTCGGAAGCGCGCGAGCCCTTCAACGTAGTGCGAAAGGTCGACCTCTTTGAAGGATTCGAGGCGCTCTCGTCGCTCTGGATTTAGAATGCTCAAAAGGAGGTTCTGGTGCTCGCCTGGCGACATTGCGGGATGGCCCGAACGGACCAGGGAGCCGCGGATGCGCATGATCGGCGGCTGCCCAGCTTTCAGGTGCAAGTCGCTGGCGTCACGTTCGACCAGCTCTCGAAGGAGATCGTCCAGCGAATAAGACATGACGTGACTATCGGCGAAGCATCTGCTTCAACTCAGATTGAATGCCAGCGTAGTTAAGAGCAGTTTGCTCGGTAATGATTCCGGCCTTCGCATAGCGAAGGAGGCTCTGATTCATCGTTTGCATGCCCCAGTGTTCGCCGTCGTTCATGACCTGGTACAGGTCGCTGAAGTGGCCGTCCTCGATCATCTTGGTAACGGTCGGGGAGCAGATGAGAATTTCGTTAGCAACGACGCGGCCTTGACCGTCCGCGCGGGGAACGAGCTTCTGGGCGACGATGGCGCGGAGAGAGCCCGCAAGGCGCTGGCAGAGGAAGTTCTTCTCGTGCGGCGGGAACATGTTTACGATACGGTCCATCGTCTCGTAGGCGCTAGCGGTGTGAACGGTAGAGAAGACCAGGTGGCCCGTTTCTCCGGCCTGCATGGCGACGTTCATGGTGGTGGTGTCGCGCATCTCGCCAATAAGGATTACATCGGGCGCTTCTCGAACGACTGCGCGGAGGGCGGGGTCGAACCCTTCGGTGTCGATGTGGACTTCGCGCTGGCTGACGTACGCCTTCTTGTCTGGGTGCACAAACTCGAGCGGGTCTTCGACCGTGACAATGTGGCACTGCCGGTTCTCGTTAATGATGTCGATCATCGCGGCGAGTGACGTCGTCTTGCCTGAGCCCGTGGGGCCGGTGACGAGGACCAAGCCTTGGCGGTGCTTGACGACCTCCTTCAGAACCGGTGGAAGGCCGAGTTCATCGGTCGTGAGAATCTTGAGCGGAATGATTCGGCAGACGATGGCGTAACCGCCGCGCTGCATGTAGATGTTCGCGCGCACGCGGCAGAGGTCGCCGACCGCGAAGGCCAGGTCCATTTCCATGTGCTCTTCGAAGTAGCGCAGCTGCTTCTCGCTCATCATCTCCCCGATCATGCGGCGCGCATCTTCAGGCGTGAGAACGGGGAAATCGCCTGGAACCGGCTTTACAAGGCTGTGCTGCCGCATCGTAGGCGGGGCATCGGCCTTGATGAAGATGTCCGAGGCTCGCTCGTGAAAGCCGATCTCGATGAGTTCAGGAATATGGATGGATTTGGCGTCGCGCATGAACTTATTTCTTGGGCTTCGTTTCAGCCCTCGGATGAGGTTGGCGGAGAAGGACCGAGTATACCAATGCCCCTATTGCAATGGCCCCGACGATAAGAAGCGCATAGAGCGTCCAATCAAGCGTGCCATTTGAATGTGGCTGGGTGGGTTGCGGTCTTTGCTCTCCGCTCCAAGACGGGATGAAAATCTTATCTGGTTCGGTGGTCTTGAGCAGGACCCTGTATTCAACTCCAGGCGGGCTTTCGATATGGATGCCTTCGACATCTACGGCTGGGCTGTTGAACTTGCGCACGTTTCGCGGATCTGCGTTCTCGCCGTCGAGGATGATCTCGTAGCCTTTGATCGTGTAGGGTCCGTGCTCGCCGGCAAAGGCCCGGACGATAGGTTGAAGAGCAACTTTGCCATTTGCTCGATCGATAAGCCCGTCGATGCCGAAACTCGCCTTCAGGAAAGTTAGGTTTTGTGCGCCCGTGGCCACCTGATTCGCTTCGAGTTTCACCCCGCGCGGTTCAACTCCGAGGCTTTTACCCAGCGCCGCGATTTGCGATCGGAGGAGATCCGCAGGATAGTTCTCCTGAGGCATCGAGACCTCGACGAGGTCTGCGCCCAGAGGGTGCTTCTTGATGGTTATGATCACGTCCGGCCGGACCGTGTCAAAGAGCGTTGCTCCGCCTGTAGTGGGCGTTTGGGCCGACACTAAGCAGGCGGCGCACACGAGAAGCAGGCTCAAAAGGAACCGCTGAACGCTCATTGCGATCAATCTACCTTTCCACAGTGGAACTATTCCGAAGACGTGAGACGTCGTAGCGTGTGATCTGACGCTTGCACTATGGCAAGTTGTTAATGAAAGGCTACAGCAAAGGGAGGAAATTGCCGAAAGGACTAGGTGACCGAACTTTGTCGCTGCTGATACCGTACAGTGCATTCTAGATTCCTGCTAAACTGCCGGGGTTTAGAAATAGGGAACGCCGAAACACCAATGAACGAAGCTCAGATGATGACCGATGGCCCGACTGGCATTCTGCTCACGCAGGAGGGCTACAACTCGCTTCAGCAAGAGCTGGAGCACCTTACCGTGGTGAAGCGCCCCGAAATCGCCGACAGAATCCGCGAGAGCCAGCAGCACGGCGAGTTCAGCGAGGATAACAGCGAGCTTGACGAAGTCAAGTTCGAGCAAGCGATGGTTGAGAACCGCATTGCCGAGCTGAAGGCGATCTTCGGTAATGCGCATGTGATCTCCGACGATCAAATCCCTACAGACGCCGTGGGTATCGGTTCGATGGTGATGGTTTCCGATCAGGACTTCGAGGACGAGTTCGAGGTGCGAGTGGTGTCGAGCATCGAGGCCGACCCGCATCGCGATCTGATCAGCAACGAGTCCCCGATGGGAACTGCCCTCGTGGGCCACGCGCCTGGCGACACGGTGTCGTTCAACGCCCCAGACGGGTTGAAAAAGTACAAGATCATTTCAATCCGGAAATAATTCGGATCAGTTCAGCTCTTCGGCGGCGCCTACGCCAACGAGGGCCGGCGTTTGCTCCTGTCTCAGAGCGCCCAGCAGCTTCTTCAGCCACTCGTGGCGAGCCTGAGCGAGAAACAGCATGTTGTGGTACGCGAGGCCGCGCGCCAAACCGGCAGCAAGCGACATGCCTTCCATCTCGCGCTGGAGAGTCTGTATGAACGTCTTGTTCTCCTGCAGCCAAGTCTTGACCACGCGCGTCTGATCGGCTGGCTTGAGTCTTGCTATGAAATAGGCTCTGGTGCGCATGGGATCCACTAAAAACGAGATCTCATTGCGGTCGGGCGGGAAGGTCAGCCAGCTTTGCAGAGCGGCGATCCCTTGCGGCGTTAATTCGTATTCCGTGCGTTCACGGTTCGGCACGCCGACCTTGCGAGCTTCGGAGACGAGGCCATCCTTTTCCAGGCGTCGCAGGACGCGATACACAGAGCCGCTTTCGGCACTCCATCGGCCGCCACGCATGCGATTCATCTCTTTTCGCATCGCGTAACCCGAATTGATGTTCTCGCCAACCATGGCAAGGATCAGGTATTCCAACTCGCTGTAGGGGCCAACTGTACTCATTCAATTCCTAGTCGAATGCCGCGTTCTGCTCTCCTAGCGAGGCGCAAGACATACATATTTTAGTGGATGTTAGCTGGATTCTTCAACTCGCGACAAGTGCAAGACTGTCATGTTTTGAAAGACTGACCTAATCTCCGCAAGGGGAGGTAACATGTGGTATCCCCCTTTTTAGAGGCGGACCTTAACGTCAATGGCACAAGGAACAGATAACGACACCGAAGGGAAAAAAGCCCCAACAAGCATTCCCGTACCGAAGTCGCGCCGCGGCGCAAAGGGCTTTTTCGCCGATGTGCAGCGGGAGTTAAAGAAGGTCAACTGGCCCTCGCGACAAGAGAATATGCGGCTGACAGGAGTCGTCATAGGCGTTTGCGTTTTGATGGCGCTCATCCTCACCGGTCTTAGCCTCGCTGCCGGCACAATCATCGACTTGATCACGAAAGGGAAGGTTGGCTAAATGCCGAAGACTTGGTACGCCGTTCACACGATCGCAGGGCATGAGAACAAGGTCCGCGACGTTCTGACCCGCCGCGCACAGGTCGAGGGACTTTGGGGACTCGACATTTACGACATCCTGATCCCGACGGAGAAGGAACTCCAGACCCGCAATGGTAAGCGCTACGAGATGGACCGGAAGGTCTTTCCTGGGTACATCCTTGTCCAGATGGCGCTGACGGATGACGCGTTTAAGCTCGTGAAATCGACGTCCGGCGTGACGGGTTTCGTCTCCAGCGGCAACAAGCCTGTGCCGCTCGAGGAGTACGAGGTCCGGCGCATCATGACCAATCTGGAAGCTTCCAAGGAAGCTCCGAAGGTCAACTGGAACAAGGGCGATGCCATCCGTGTTGTGGAAGGTCCTTTCAGCGACTTCGCTGGCAAGATTGAAGAGGTCAACGGCGACCGCGAGATGCTGAAGGTTTTGATCAACATCTTCGGACGCGACACGCCCGTCGAGCTGAAGTTCGACCAAGTCGAAAAGCTTTAGGCGGAGCCGAGGGATTTTCCCTCGGCTCCTTCTTTGTTTGCGGCTCCGGTGCAGTCAAGAGGGCTAGAGCGAGCGCACTTCCAAATTTACTTAGCCAAACTCAGTCGGTAAATCTTGCCGAACTGGTCGTCGCTCCAGAGGATGGAGCCATCCGGCAGTTCGGTGCAGTCCACGGGCCGTGCGAGGACGCGCTCGTCATCCGTAAGGCAGCCGACCAGCATCTGCTCGCCTATGGGCTGGCCGGTGACCTTGTCGATCAGGACTCGCTCGATGCGGTAGCCCGCCTTGTGGACGCGATTCCACGAGCCGTGGAAAGCGACGAGACAGTCTCCCTTCAGATCTGCGCCCAGTCCGGGGCGGGTGAGCCAGCACCATCCGTCGGCGGCCCAGTGAGGTCCGGAGGCGCGAGCCGGCATGCGGTTGTCGTTCGCGAGCTGAATGATGTCCACGCCGGGCTTGTTCAGCCATTCTTGACGCGGGACGCCGTTGCCCATGATGAACGGATGGCCGTAGAAACCGCCTTCCACGTACAGGTTGAACTCCTCCGGCGGAATCTGGTCGGTGATCGGCTGCATGCGCCCGGTCTGCTCGCCGAATCCCTTGCCGTAATTGTCGCTGCCCTGGTCCCAGCCGTAGAGCTCGGTCGTGCCGGGGCGGTAGCGCAGCTTTTCGGTGTTACGGATGCCGCTGCTCCAGAGTCTCTTGGTCTTCCCATCCAGGCTGTAGAACCAGATTTTCTCGCGGTCGCTGCTTCGCAGATCGCTAATGTTGCTGGCGTCGCCGATGCTGGTGAAGAAGCCGTCCTTCACCACGAAAATCGACCGCCACCAGTGCCCGCCGTGAGGGAGGCTGCCTTCGGGGCAGATGTCCTGGATCTCATCGGCGACGCCATCCCCGTTCGTGTCGCGCCCTTTGAAGACACCGCCGGAAGTGGTGAACCAAAGCCAGCCATCTACGAAGTGCATGCCGTGGACCGTCGCTCGGCCCGAGGTGAACGTCCCGACCTTCTGCCATTTGCCGTTCTTCAGGCGCAGGGTCCAGATGTCGCCGGCGTCTGGCCGGGTGACGTAGAGATTGCCTTTGTCGTCGGTCTCAAGGAATCGGGCGTTCGGTACGTCGGCGACGAGCTCCACCCGGTAGCCGGGGCGGATCCAGAACGCGGGAACACCTTCGCCTCGGGTGCCCTTCGAGGTCGACGCAGGCGGTTGTCCGGCCTGGCGCTCGAGAGGCCTGGACTCCATGCCAGGGTGGCTCGCGCAGGCGATGAGGGCATAGGAAGAGCCGAGAACAGCGAGAAGGGCGGCAAGTCGAAAGCGCATCGTCTCATTTTGGACCGCTTCGAGTATCTGGCCGGCGCTCCGCGCCATTTGAGAGCGCTCGCGAGCGAACGCACTCCCAAAGATTAGAATCCGCCGTACCAGTCGTAGCCGCGCTCGGCCCAGTAGTCTCTTGGGCGCTCATCCGAGAATGTAACCAGCCTTACGGCTTTGAGTTGCTTGTATCCGTACTTGATGGGCAGCACGTGACGCAGTGGCGCGCCGTGTGCGACGGTTAGTGGTGCGCCGTTCATCTCGTATGCGAAGATCGATTGTGGGTGTAGGAAGCTCTCCTTGTCCAGCCCCACGTAATACTGCTCCGGGCCCGCTGTCGTGACCGCAAATGGCGACTCCAGTCCTACATAGGCGGGCAGGTCCTTCGCCGCTATGCCGAGTTTAGCGAGGATGTCGGAGACGCGAACTCCCTTCCAGTGAATCACACGGGTCCAACCTTCAATGCAGTTCAGCTCGCAAGTCATCTCAGTTGCGGGCATGGCCTTGACCTCATCGAGGGTGAAGCTCTGCTTTGCTTCCCCAATATGAAACTCGAGCTTCCAATCCTCCGGCTCAGTGTCGGCTATGCCCACGTCTCCGTTCGTTCTGGGATCGTTGGAAAGGTCCTTCTCGGTGAAAGTGCGAGCGCTGCCCTGACCGAAAGATCTTGCCAGGGTCTCATTGGCTTGGAAGGCCCTGCGGAAGGGCCAGGGCTTACCGCCTTGCAGGCCTCGTCCGTTCAACCACCAGTAAACGCCTCCCGCCCCTAAGAGCGAGGCGCCCGCCCAGAGAAAAGATTTGCGCGAGATGCGCTGCATCTCTTCCTCCGTTGTAACGATTCTTGGTTCTTCGCTCATGCCGGCTCCTCCACCTTCGCGACTTCGTAGCCAGTGACCATCCCGCGGAAGTTATTCCAACCGGCCCTGGCAACCTGTATGATGTGCACCACGAAGAAGAGGACGAATCCGATCATCAGGGCGAAGTGGAGCAGACGGGCGAACTGGTAGCCGCCCATCAGGCTGGCGAGCCATTGGAGGCGGGCGGGCTTGTAAATGGCAAGTCCGGTGATGAGTGATCCGGCGCCGGCGAGAATGATCCCCGTGTAGGCGAACCGCTGCGCGCCGTTATAGCCCTCGATCTTTGGGTGGGCTTTGGAGAGATAGAGGTCGTGCAGAGTCACCTGAATGGCCTCCTTCAGCGAGCCCTTTATGGGCAAGAGGTGCCTCCACTCGCCAGAGAAACCGAGGTAGAGGACGTAAACAAGACCGTTCAGAGCGAAGAACCACATGAACAAGAAGTGCCATCCAAGGCCCTCTGCGAGCCTGCCCTCAATACCAAGCGCTTTGTAGAGCGGGGCAGGGAAGAAATGCAGGAATGGGTGGCCGAAGACTCTGATCTCGTAAGGATCGTACGCCCAGTAGATCAAGAGCCCGCTCCAAATCATCGTTGCGAGCAGGGGAACGTTCAGCCAGTGGAACCAACGCAGAGCGAGGCTGTGGCGGAGACGGACTTCGGTTTTCGGCGGCACGGTCAACTCGATAATACGCGGATTCACGCAAAGGTTCCATCATCTGCTTTATGTCTTAAACTTGCGCCACCTGCGGGTGCCATAATTCCCGGGATGCCGAAGCACATCGCCGTGTTGCCGGGTGACGGAATCGGGCCCGAGGTAACCGCCGAGGCCGTCAAAGTTCTCGAAGCTCTTTCGCTTGATTTCACCTTTGAAGAAGCCCTGATCGGGGGTGCGGCCTACGACGACGGAGGCACTCCATTGCCTGTTTCCACTCTGGAACTCTGCCGTCGCGCTGACGCAGTTTTATTAGGCGCGGTGGGTGGTCCGAAGTGGGACAACGTGCAGCCTTCGACGCTACGGCCCGAGATGGGCGGTTTGCTGCCCTTGAGGTCCGAACTGAATCTGTACGCCAACGTTAGGCCCGCGAAGACGCTTCGACCTCTATTGCAGGCTTCCCCTCTGAAGGGAGCCCAGGGCATGATCGACCTCGTCTTCGTTCGCGAACTGACCGGCGGTATTTACTTCGGCGAACCTAGGGAGCGGCGCGATGGCGGCAACACGGCGGTGGATACGTGCACTTACACCCGCGCGGAGATCGAGAGGATTGCCGAACGGGCCTTTGCTATAGCGAAGCTGCGCCGTCATGAGTTGATCAGCGTGGACAAGGCGAATGTTCTCGAGACGTCGCGGTTGTGGCGCGAGGTCGTTACCGATATGGCGGCCAAGCACCCGGACGTTAGCGTGAGCCATATGCTTGGTGACAACTGTGCGATGCAGCTGATTCGCCATCCGCAGCAATTTGACGTGGTGCTCGCGGAGAACATGCTCGGCGACATCCTCAGCCATGAGGCCTCGGTCATCACCGGCTCGTTAGGTCTGCTGCCGTCTGCCTCCTTGGGCGATCCGAAGGGCGGGAATGTATTTGGGTTGTACGAGCCGGTGCACGGCTCAGCGCCCGACATTGCCGGCCAAGCGCGAGCCAATCCGATCGCAGCTATTCTCAGCGCGGCCATGATGCTGCGCCACACCTACGCCGATAACGAGAACGCTACTCGAATAGAGCACGCCGTGGAAGAAGCGTTGGACGCTGGGCTGCGCACTGCCGACCTGTTTGAAAAGGGGACGAAGCTCGTTTCTACAAAGGAAATGGGCGACGCGGTGGTGGCGCGGCTACTCTAGGTCGCGGCTTGCTTCGAGGATGCCATCGGCGACGAAGATGGGAGCGTTGAATCGCACGGCCATTGCGATCGCATCCGAGGGACGGCAATCAATCTCCATTTCCTCGTCGGACTTCAGATAGATCTTCGCGTAGTAAATCTCGTTCCAGAGGTCGTCGATGACCACGCGATCGACCGCCACATCCAGCCGGTCGAGGATGTTGCGTAGAAGGTCGTGAGTCATAGGGCGATCCGGCCGTACGCCTTCCAAGGAGGTGTTGATGGCGTGGGCTTCGAAGCCGCCGATCATGATCGGCAGACGCCGCTCACCGTCCGTGACCATCACAAAACGGGTAACTGCGCCGTTCGGCGCATCGCCTTGGTAGATGCCCTCGATTTGGACCTCGATCAGCTCTCCCATCGAGCCGGGCACACGGTCCGGCTCTCCGTCGTACGGGAAAAACGACGGCGGCTCTTCGAGGTTATCCGGACCCTCTGGATCTGGAAATTCTTCAGGCATGGTCTTGACTTTACCTTTGGTCCGAGCCTCCTCGCGGAGGCGTAAACGTTCTTACGTTTGAACCTACGCCAGGGTTTTAGGCATTCACCTGAACCATCTCGTAGGCTTCGATGGTGTCGCCTTCCTGGAAGCCTTCCCAATTGTCGAAGGTGATGCCGCACTCCATGCCCATCGTGACCTCGCGGACGTCGTCCTTGAGGTGCTTGAGCGAGCTGATTTTGCCTGCGTAGACCTGCTCCCGGCCGCGCTGAACGCGGCAGAGCGCATTCCGGATGACCTTGCCCTCGGTGACGTAGCAGCCGGCGATAATGCCCTTCTTGCCGAACTGGAACCGCACGCGAATCTCCACTTGGCCAAGGTGCTGCTCTTCGAACTTGGGTTCGAGCATGCCCTTGACGGCGGCTTCGATGTCCTCGATCAGTTCATAGATGATCGTATAGGTGCGAATCTCGACCTTGCGCTTCTCGGCTTCCTTCTTCGCCTCGCCTTCTGGCTTGACGTTGAAGCCGACGACGATAGCTTCTGCTGCCGCCGCGAGGTCTACATCCGCCTTGGTGACGGGGCCGACGCCGCTGAAGATGATGCGGCTCTCGACTTCCTCATTCTTGACCTTCTCGAGCATGCCACGGACGGCCTCGACGGAGCCCTGCACGTCGGCGCGGACTACCAGCCGCAGTTCCTTCAGCTCTTCCGTGTTCAAGCGATCGCGCAACTGACTGAGAGTCAGACCGCGCGCCTTGACCACATAGGTCTTCGTGCGCTCGTCCGAGGACCGCTGCTCGGCGATATCGCGAGCTGTGCGCTCGTCCGGCTGGAATTCCACGGCGTCGCCTGCCTGCGGAACGTCGTTAAGACCGATTACCTCAGCAGGAACGCTGGGGCCGGCCTCGTTAATTCGCTCACCGAGATAGTCCGTCATCGCGCGGATGCGGCCGTAGGTACTGCCGATCACTACCGCGTCGCCGACCTTGAGAGTGCCGTTTTGAACCAGGACCGTAGCCACGGGTCCGCGGCCCTTTTCGAGCTTCGCTTCGACCACACTGCCCTTGAGCACGCCCTTCGGTTCGGCCTTCAGGTCGAGGACTTCGGCCTGCAGAAGGATCATTTCGAGCAGCTCCGGCACACCCTGTCCGGTAACCGCCGACACGGGCACGGTTATGACCTGGCCGCCGAAGGCTTCGGGAATAACATTGAATTCGGGGAGCTGCTGCAGCACGCGCTCGGGAGTCGCGTCGGGCTTGTCGATCTTGTTGACCGCCACGATCATGGGCACGTCCGCGTTCTGGATGTGCTGGATCGCCTCTTTCGTCTGAGGCATGATGCCGTCGTCCGCAGCTACCACCAAGATCGCGATATCCGTAACCTGCGCACCGCGAGCTCGCATCTCTGTGAACGCCGCGTGGCCGGGGGTGTCGAGGAACGTGATCTTGCCGGTCGGCAGCTCCACTTGGTAGGCACCGATGTGCTGCGTGATGCCGCCGTGCTCCTTGCCCGCGACGTTCGCCTTGCGGATGTAGTCCAGCAGCGAAGTCTTGCCGTGGTCGACGTGGCCCATGATCGTGACCACCGGAGACCGAGCCTGGGCGCCGCCGGCCTTCACATGCCCGTTCGACTTGGCCGTCGCCTTCGGCTTTGGAGCGTCGGCCAGGGACAGTTTGTATCCGTAGCTCTCAACCAACTTCTGCGCCACGTCGTCCTTCAAAGAGGTCGTCAGCGTTGCCATGACGCGGAACTTGGTCACGAGCGCTTTTTGGATTTCGGGCTGAGGCACCGCGAGCGCCGCCGCCACATCGCGCGGCGTGAGGCCCGGCCGCAGCGTGATCTCCTTGGCAGACCCCTTTTCCTTCACCGTATCGCGCAAGAGCTCCAAGGCCTCCGAGTCCGTCTCGAAGGAGGTCCCGTCATGCTGGATGCCCAGCTCGTCCAAGGCGCCGTAGACGACGCCGGGAACGGTCCCGAACTCCTTCGCTAGGTCGGCGATGCTGGCCGTCATGGATTTGGTGTTTACCTCAGTTGGCATAGTAATTCTTGTTTGAAACTTTGGGTAGCTGCCTCGGGCAGAGGCGTTCTGAGCGCATGGCTCAGGCGCTTGCTATTCAGCGCGCGTGCGATGCATTCGGGATCAGGGCAGACGTAGGCTCCGCGTCCTGTGCGCGGGGAACCGGTAGTGACTTGCAGTTGCCCGCTCGGGGCCGCGAACCGGATCAGCTCGCCCTGCTCTCTTCTACGCCGGCACCCCAGGCAAGAGCGAATGGGCTGTCTTGCAGTGTTGGCGATAGGGAATTGTACCTGATGGGCCCATCTAAGGCGAGCCCGCACCGTAACACCGTATCTGCCGTCCGGGCCAGGGCAGGGTGATCCGCTGCCACAGGTCTGTCACTTCAATCGCACCCCTCGACGGGATAGGGCTACTCGAACTATCACTTCGCCCCAGTTCCCAGATTAGTTCCTGGTCTTCCCTAGTTTCCCACCGTGTCGTTCACGGATTGGCATTGTTGAACCTGAGCAGCCGCTCATTCCTGTTTTAGCGGGTCTCTTTCCCATCTATCTTCTCGTGTTTCCCGAATAATTCGGGACCCATTCTCGGGAATTCTCGGCCTCCGCAATTAGTGTTCTGCACGGTAGTGC
>Ga0070660_100002201_pt1 | contig 13437 bp, 17 predicted proteins | sample KBSC33metaG_FD_64670 | JGI IMG/M metagenome (GOLD analysis project Ga0070660, IMG submission 64670) | Corn rhizosphere microbial communities from Kellogg Biological Station, Michigan, USA - KBS C3-3 metaG | ecosystem: Host-associated > Plants > Roots > Rhizosphere > Soil ... | reverse complement strand
GATCGGGGAAGACCGCCACGGGCTGCAGCAGGCAGTCCGAGTTGCTGCCTTCGGCCTGCCGCGTCGAACTGCCGTCGAAGCCCCAGACGGGCAGATCCTCGACGGACGGAGCGCCGGCGAACTCCACGATCTTCGTCTTGCTGCGGAGGTTCGGAACGGGCTCATACCCGTCGAGCCAGATGTATTCGAGCTTGTACTTCGTCATCGCGCCGCTCCTCTTCTCGTCTGTTTTCGGTTCAAGAACGAAAAAAGGCCCCACGACTGTGTTCTGCCAATCAGAACAAGTCGTGAGGCCTCGTTGCCTCCGCGCGCGCCGTCCTCGGCGCTGCACGTCTTCAGAACGTAGCGGTCCCGTCAGACGGCCGTCAACTGCTTCCGCCGTCCGGCCAGAGCAGGCGGTCGGCGGTGTGCTCGACCTGGAGCGTCGTGTGGTCGAGGCCGTACTGCTCGCCCAGCAGGGCCTCCAGGTCGCGCCGGATCCGGTGGCAATCCTCGTCGCGGCCGACCAGGACGTGGGCCGAGAGGGAGGGGAAACCCGAGCTGATCTCCCAGACGTGCAGGTCGTGGACGTCCGTCACCCCGGGAAACTCACGCAGCGCTGCTCCGATCTCCGCCGGGGAAAGCCCCTCGGGAGCTGCCTCGAGCAGGACGCTCCCGGAGGCGCGCAGCAGCGGCCAGGCGGTCAGCACCATGAGGCCGGCGACGAGCAACGAGGCAATCGGATCGGCGCGGTCGAAGCCCGTCAGCCAGACGACGAGTCCCGCCACCGCCGTCGCCGCGAAGGCGTAGAGGTCGGTCAGGAGGTGGCGGAAGCTCCCTTCGACGTTCAGGTTGCTCCGGTTTGCCCGCGCGACCTGCCGGAGCGCGAGAATGTTGACGGCGGCGCCGGCGACTGCGGTCCCGACCACCAGCGCTCCTCGCACCTCAGGCGGCGAGTCCAGGCGTCGTAGAGCCTCGACGACGATCGCGAAGCCCAGCACGAGCAGGGTGATCGCGTTCGCCTGCGCGGCCAGGATCTCGGCGCGCCGGAACCCGAAGGTCATGCGGCCCTCGGCCGGGCGCAGCGCGAGCCGCGCCGCCCACACGCTCATCCCGAGCGCCGCCGCGTCGATCAGCATGTGCGCGGCGTCGGAGAGCAGCGCGAGCGAGTGCGCGACCACGCCGAGGACGACCTCGACGACCATGAAGCTGACGATCAGCGCGAGGGCGATCGCAAGCGGCCGGACGGCTGTCTCGGCGCCCACGCCGTGCTGGTGGTGATGACCAGGGCCGTGGTGGTGGCTCACGGCCGTAGTCTTACGACATGGACGTAGGCTCGACGGAGTCCAGAAGAAACTCCGATGACGGTGTGGTGTTCGTGGAGATCCCTTCTGGGTCGCGGAACAAATACGAGTGGGACGAGGAGCTCGGCGGTCTGACGCTCGACCGGCGGCTCTTCACCTCGATGAGCTATCCGGCCGACTACGGCTTCGTCGAGGGAACGCTTGCCGAGGACGGCGACCCGCTCGACGCGCTCGTGCTCGTCGGCGAGCCGACCTTCCCGGGCTGCCGGATCCGGGTGCGTGCGGTCGGCGTCTTCCACATGGCCGACGAGAAGGGGCCGGACGAGAAGGTGCTGTGCGTGCCGCTCAACGACCCGTCGTGGAGCTCGATCGCCGACATCCACGACGTGCCGGCCCAGCTGCGAAACGAGATCGAGCACTTCTTCCAGGTCTACAAGGACCTCGAGGCGAAGAAGACCGTCGTCACGAGCGGGTTCGGGAACCGTTCGGACGCGCAGTCGATCATCGCCGCCTCGCGCGAGCGTCTGGCAGCTGTTTAATCGCGCAGCGCGCGCTGCAGCTCGCGGATTCGCGACCGCTGCTTCAGCGCACGCGATCCGACGAATGTTGCTGCGCCGAGCGCAATCGCCGCGAGCGCTGCGATCGGCAACGCGAGGACCCACGCGCCGAGGCGGCCGCGATCCGTTCCCGGCGAGGAGGCGCCGTTGGCGGGTCCCAGGTCGTTCGGGCCGAGGACCGTCTGGGTCTTGCCCGGGGGTGCAAAGGTCGCGACGGGGTACCAGGTCGTGATCCGCCATCGACCGTCGATCTTCTGTGCCTCCGCGCGGAAGGACCAGGCCCCGAGCGACCGGGTCGTCGGCTGCAGGAGGATGTCGAAGCCGAGATCTCCGGGATACGAGTAGTTCACGGTCCAGCCGTGGAATTGGGTCCCCTTTGCAGGGTATTTCTGCACCGACGTGTCGCCACGCAGCCAGGCGCTGTGCGGGACAGTGCGCGCCGCGCCGGCGGCGAGCTCCCAGCCTCGCTGCAGGTCCTTTTGCGCGACGGCGGCAGGGATGAACTCGTCGAGCAGCCGGTTGATCGCAGCACGGTCCGGCTTGACGGTGCGGGGCTGGGCCGCCGCAAGGGACGGCAGTGCGAGTGCGACTGCGAGTGCGAGGGCTAGGCGCATGGTCGATGTGACGTGCAATGTTCGCGAATGTTGTGCGTGCTTGCCACGCGCGCAATGTTCACCTAACATTTCGCGAGCCATGTCCGGGATCACCAACGCAGACGTCACTCGCCGCCGCTTCTAGCGGCGTCAGTGCGTCTTCGTTCGGTTCTTCTCTCTCGATCCCAAGGAGCATGGCTTGTCTATTTCAGCGGTATCGGTACGTGATCTCTCGAAGGTCTTCTCGCGCCGGAAGGGGCTCTTCCAGCGCCGTCGCCGCGCGGCGCTGAGCGACGTCAGCTTCGAGATGGAGCGCGGCGAGTGCGTTGCGATCCTCGGCCAGAACGGCTCAGGGAAGTCCACGCTCGTCCGCTTGCTCTCGACGTTGCTCCTGCCGGACGGCGGCTCGGCGCACATCTTCGGCCACGACGTGTTCAAAGAGGCGCGGAAGGTGAGGCGACTCGTCAACCGCGTGTCGGTCGAGGCGAGCTTCTTCAAGAAGATGAGCGCAGCGGAGAACCTCGCGTACGCCGCGCGGTTCTACGGCATGGGCCCGCGTGAGACGCACGCGAAGATCCCAGTCATCCTCGAACGGGTCGGCTTCCCCTCGTCGCGGCGCAACGAGTCGATGGAGAACCTCTCGCGCGGGATGCAGCAGAAGGTGGCGCTCGCGCGCGCACTGCTCACCTCACCGGTGCTCCTGTTGCTCGACGAGCCGACCACGGGTCTCGATCCGCGCTCGAAACAGGAAGTGCAGACGTTCATCCGCGAGATCCGCGAGGCGCACGACTCGACCATCCTCCTCTGCACGCACGACATGAAGGAGGCCGAGGACCTCGCCGATCGCATCGGCCTGCTCGACCGCGGCGAGCTGCTGTTCCTCGAGCCGGTCGAGGACGTGAAGCAGCGCTACGGCGTCGACACGCTCGAAGAGGCGTTCTTCGCGGCGACGGGGCGCACGTACGAGGACGAGCGAACCGAAGAAGACGAGGAGAGGGAGGTGTTCGCCTGATGGCTTCAGTCGATGCGACGTTCACGCGTCGCAAGATCCTGCGCGACGAGCTGGTCGGGCTCTTCGGGGTCGTCGAGCGCAATCTCTATCTGACGAAGCGCTACTTCCTGTGGGATCTCGCGTTCCTGCTCTGGACGATCGCGAACACGCTGACGATCGTCTTCATCGCGCGCGGCGTCGATCTTTCGCCGGCACAGCAGAACGTGCTCGCGACGAAGCTGCTCGTCGGCGGTGTGATCTGGGCGTTCCTCGGGATCATCTTCGAGATCGTCACGGAGACGGTCGCGTGGGAACGTTGGGAAGGGACGATCGAGTACACCTTCATGGCGCCGGTGTCGCGGCCCGTGCACCTGATCGGCATGGGCATCTACGCCGTCATCTACGGACTGGTGCGCGCGGCGGCGATCTTCGTCGCGGTGGTCGCGTTCATCGGCATCCACCTGCCGCACGCGAACTACGGCGCGGCGATCGCGCTGCTGGCGATCGCGTCGGTGTCGTTCATCGGCGTCGGGATGATGACCGCGGTCCTGCCGTTGATCTCGCCGGAGAAGGGAACGCAGCTCGGCTTCGTGGCACAGGGGCTGATGCTGGTGGTGTCGGGCGTCTACTACCCGATCTCGGTGCTGCCGGACTGGATGCAGTGGATCTCGAAGATCTCGCCGGCCACGTACGCGTTGCGGGGCAACCGCGACCAGATCCTGCACGGCGCCGGTCTCGCGTGGGCCGACGTCTGGCCGTTGCTCGTGATCGGCACGCTCTCGATCCCGGTCGGGCTCGTCGTCTTCCGAGCGGGTGAGCGGTATGCGAAGAAGCACGGCAAGCTGAAGCGGTCGGGATGACCGAGTTGCGCGTCGCGGAGTCGGCCGCGGACCTCGAGGCGTGGGCGCGGCTCAAGAGCACCGTCGTCCCGAACGAGCCCGTCACGGTGGAACAGCTCGCCACGACCGACGAGGAAGGGCGATTGCTGCTGCTCGCGGAGGACGCGGGCCTGGCGGTCGGCTGCGGGATTGCTGCGCCGTCGCACTTCGGTGGGCGGGCGTTCATCGCAGTACGCGTGCTGCCGGAGCACCGCCGGCGTGGCATCGGCACCGAGCTCCTGCGCGCGCTGTCGCGGCACGCGCGCGGCCTCGGGCGTGACGGCGTCAATGCATTCGTCTACGCAGACGAGCCGCACTCGATCGCATTCGCCGAGCACTTCGGCCTCGTCGAGGCCGATTACCAGCTCGAGCAGGTCCGCGCGATCGGCGAGGAGGCCGCACCCGAGGCGCCGCCGGGCCTCGAACTGGTGCCGCTGACGCGCGGTGGCGAGGAGCTGCTGACCGCGGCCTGGCACGCGGTGGCCGTCGAGGCCTACGCCGACCTGCCGCTGCCCGGCGAGGTGACCTACTCACTCGACGAATGGTTGCGTGAGGAGGGCTCGCGCCCCGAGGGCTCGTTCGCAGCGGTCGAGCATGGTGAGATCGTCGGCTGGGCGGGCCTGAGCGTGCATGCGAACGGTGCTGCGACCGCCGAGCACGGGCTGACCGCCGTGCGCCGCGACCGCCGGGCTCAGGGGATCGGCCGCTTGCTGAAGCGCACGCAGCTGCACTGGGCCGCGCAGAACGGTGTCGTCGAGCTCGTCACGTGGACGCAGAAGGGCAACGAGGCGATGCAAGCGTTGAATCGCAGCCTCGGGTACGTCGACAAGTCGAAGGTGATCACCTTCCAAGGCCCGCTGCCGTGAGGCGGCTGCCGGCGACGACGGTCAACTACGGCCTTGTCGCTGCGTCCTCGTTCTCGCCCTTCGTCGTGCTCGCCGTCTACTTCGTCCGTGTCGTGCACATGTCGCCGCTGCAGCTCGTGCTCGTCGGAACGGTGATGGAGGCGGCGATCTTTGTGTTCGAGGTGCCGACAGGCGCGTTCGCCGACACGTTCGGCCGAAAGCTTTCGCTGATCGTCGCGTTCGTGATTCAGGGAACGGCGATCGTTGTCGTCGGGGCCGTGCCGAACTTCTGGGTGATCGCGGCAGCGTGGGCACTCTGGGGCTTCGGTTGGACGTTCGAGAGCGGCACGTGGGAGGCCTGGCTCGCCGACGAGATCGGCGTCGAGCGCCTGCCGGGCGTCCTGATGCGCGCGACACGTATCGGCTACGCCGCGGGGATCGTCGGCCTGCTCGCCGGCGTCGGCATCGCACTGTGGAACATCCAGGTCGCCGTGATTTTCGGTGGCGTCGTGACCGTCGCAATGGGCGTCGCGTGCATCTTCGTGATGCCCGAGACGGGATGGTCCCGCAAACCTGTCGAGGAGCGCCTTTTCGCACCGCGCGAGCTCGCCTCGACGGTCTCCACGGCCGTTCGCTTCGTGCGCGCGCAGCCCGCCTTGCTCCTGCTGATCGCCGCGACCGTCGTCGCCGGGGCCTCGAGCGAAGCGTTCGACCGGCTCTGGGAGGCGCATTTCATCCGAGACGTCGGTCTCCCTCACGTCGGGTCGCTGGATCCGATCGTGTGGTTCGGCCTGTTCGGAATCCTGATCTCGGTGGTGGGCCTCGTCATCTCGACCGTCGGGATCAAGCGTCTCGAAACCGCGCCGAGCCCCCTGCTTGCCCGCTTGCTCTTGTGGCTGACCACCGTCTTGACCGTTGCGCTCGTCGCGTTCGGCCTCGCGCACAGCCTTGCCTTCGCGCTGTGTGCGTTACTCGTCGCGCAGGCTGCGCGCGGCATGCTCACGCCCGTGTACATGGCCTGGCTGAATCGCCAGATCACCGACTCGAGCGTGCGCGCCACGGTGATCTCGATCGCGGGACAGGCGGATGCGATCGGCCAGGCGGGCGGCGGGCCCGGGCTCGGTGCGATCGGAAACGCGTTTGGCCTGCGCTCAGCGCTCGTTGCGGGCGGGCTCGTGCTCGCGCCCGCGATCGCGCTGTATGGGCGCGCGGTCGCCCATCACGGTCGTGAGCCGGAGCTCGAGGCGCTCCCGACCCCGTGATCATCATCCGCGCTGTCGAGAACGACGCCGACATCGACACGTTCGTCGAGATCCGGCGGCGCATCCAGCCGGACAACCCTCTGCCGCGCGAGGTGGTCGTCGCGGACGAGGAAAAACCCGATCACCTCGGCCTCATCGCAGAACTGGACGGCGAGCCCGTCGGTGCAGCATCGGCCGGCAAGTTCTGGGGAGCCCCCGACGGGGAGCTGGCGGCCGTCACGATCCGCGTCGTCGAGGAGGCTCGACGCCGGGGCGTGGGCACAGCGCTCGACCTGCGCTGCTCACAGCACGCGCGCGAGCTCGGCAAGACCCGGCTCTTCGTGTTCGCTCGCTACGACGACGAGGACTCGCTCGGCTACTTCGCGTTTCGCGGCTTCGAGGAGATCGGCCGCATGCAGGACGTGCGGCTCGACCTCTCGACCGCCGTGGTCGAGCGGTCGGCGCCGGAGGGCATCGAGATCGTCGCCATGCTGGACGAGCACGAGCGCGGTACGTACGAGGCTGCACTCGAGGCCGACGCGGACATCCCGTCGGCGACGCCGATTCGCACCGGCACGTTCGAGCAGTGGAAAGAGCGCCACCTGAGCGGACGCGTGCTGCGCGACCTGTCGTTCGTCGCGCTCGCGGAGGATCGCGTCGTCGGCTACGCGATCCTCGGACGACACAGCGAGGACACGGCCGAGCACTGGATGACCGGCGTGGCCCGCAGCGCCCGGGGCCGCGGAATCGCCCTCGCGCTCAAGCAGGCGCAGATCGCAGCGGCCAAAGAGGCGGGTTGGGCGTCGCTGCGCACGTTGAACGATCTCGGCAACGCGCCGATGCGGCGCGTGAACGAAAAGCTCGGCTACGAGCGGAAAACCGAATGGCTCCATCTCGGCGGTCCTTTGTTGCACGGCTGATCGCTCCGCGGAATTTTGCGACGATGGCGTCCCCGACAAGGAGCGAGACGGCATGGGAATGATCGAGAGCAAGGATCGGGCGACCTCCGATCCCGGTGCCCGCAAGGACGTCATGAAGCAGATGGAGAAGGAAGGGGTGCAGTACGTCCTCTTCTGGTTCACCGACATCGAGGGGCACCTCAAGAGCTTCGCGATCACGCCGTCGGAGATCGAAGGCGCGCTGAACGACGGGATGGGCTTCGACGGGTCGTCGATCACCGGCTTCAACGCGATCGAAGAGTCCGACATGGTCGCGATCCCCGATCCGACCACGTACCGCTTGATGCCGACCCGCGAAGGCGAGGCGAAGGTCGGCCGGATGATCTGCGACGTCGTCAAGCCGGACGGGACACCGTACGAAGGCGATCCTCGTTATGCGCTCCGGCGCGCCCTCGACCGCATGCAGTCGATGGGCTTCGACACCTTCAACATCGGCCCCGAGCTCGAGTACTTCCTGTTCGAGAGCAACAAGGGAACCGTGACGCTCGACGAAGGCGGCTACTTCGCGATGACCGCGCTCGATGCCGCGACCGAGCTCCGCAACGAGACGATCCAGGCGCTCGAGGCGATGGGGATCGGGATCGAGTACCACCACCACGAGGTCGCGCCGTCACAGCATGAGATCGACATGCGCTACTCGAACGCCCTCGACATGGCCGACCAGACGATCACGTACCGGTTGATCGTCAAGGAGGTCGCAGCGAAGAACGGCGTCTACGCGACGTTCATGCCGAAGCCGCTGTTCGGCGAGAACGGGTCGGGCATGCACACCCACATGTCGCTGTTCAAGGACGGGCGCAACATGTTCTTCGACGGGAGCGACCAGTACAACCTCTCCACGACCGGCAAGGCGTTCATCGCCGGCCTGCTCCGGCACGCGCGCGAGCTGGCGCCGATCTTCGCGCAGTGGGTGAACTCCTACAAGCGGCTCGTGCCCGGCTACGAGGCGCCCGTCTACGTCGCGTGGTCACAGCGCAACCGGTCGGCGCTGATCCGCATCCCGCTGTACAAGCCTGGCTCGGAGCAGGCGACGCGCGCCGAGATCCGGTGCCCCGATCCGGCGTGCAACCCCTACCTCACCTTCGCGGCGCTCCTGCACGCGGGGCTCGAGGGGATCGAGAAGGGGTATGAGCTCGAGGCGCCGATGGACAGCAACCTCTACCACCTGACCTCGGAGGAGCGGAAGGAGCGCGGGATCGTGTCCCTGCCGGAGACGCTCGGCGAGGCGGTCGACGAGCTGGCCGCGTCGGAGCTGATGCGCCGGGCGCTCGGCGACCACATCTGGGACGCCTACGTGAGGCTGAAGCGGAAGGAGTGGGACGAGTACCGGATCCAGCTCACACAATGGGAGCTCGACCGCTACCTGGGCGTCCTCTAAAGGCGTAGTCTGGTGGTACCCCAGCGCGGCTTTTGACCCGGCCGCGCTGCTGGCGGCGGATTGCGGGGCGTTCTCAGGAGCGCCCCGTGATCTGGTGCGGCGCAGTCAGGTGTTGAGAAGGCCGCGGTCTAGGGGAAACGGCTAGAGGAAGCGCGGGATCGAGTCGCGCTCGACGCGCAGCCCGATCACCTTGGAGCCGTCGTCGATCTGCTCGATCGACTCGGCCGGGACGATCCGGCGCCGGCGAGCGAGCCACCCCGAGCGGACCGAGAGGGCGTCGGGCGTCTCGGGGCTCGTGCCGTACATCGGGCACTCCACCGTCCCGACCACGCGACCCCGCGCATCTGCGACGAGGAAGCCTGCGGTCTGGCGGAGGTCGATGGCGATCGCGCTCATTGGTTCGAACCTATTCCCCGCATGCGAAGAAAATCCCCCTGCTGCGGTAAAGCTTCTGTTAGCCCCATTTCCCGGACATCGCGAGCCACGCGATCGCCAGGAGCACCAGGTACAGAGAGGAAAGGCCGGCGACGATCCGCGGGGCGACCGGTTTGCCGGTCTTCTTCCACCAGTAGGCGAAGCCGATCGCTGCGAGGAGAACGAGCAGGCCCGGCTCGCTGACCCCGTAGCCGATACCGATCCAGGTCGGATCGGAGCCGCCAAAAGCGTCCTTCTCGTCGTTGTAGATGAGCTGGGCGGCGACGCGGAAGACGAGGTAGGCCGGGATGCCGACGGCGACCAGCGACCAGAACGCGGTGCGCGCGAGCGCGGGCACCGCCGGGCGGCGCCAGCCGACCCAGGAGCAGATCACGGCAACCAGCACCGAGCCGACGAGCACCATCGCGCCGAGCACGTGCAGGAAGAGCGGCCAGAAGGGACGGCTGTAGGCGATCACGACGGCTTCCAGATCATCAGTACGAGGATCGCGAGCGTCGCGGCCCCCGCGAGCCACGAGAGGGCGTTGCCCCGCGGGTCGCGCAGCAGTGCGCGTAGCTCCTCGCTCTTCGTGTCGCCCGCGGCGGCGAGCTGCTCGGCGAGCTTACGGGTGCGCTCCTGGTGCTTGCCGCCGATCCCGCCGAGCGCGTTCGCGATCACCCAGAGAACGAGTGCGGCCCAGATCCAGAACGTCCCGATCCCGTAGCCCTGTTCGTGCCAGAGCCAGATCCCGAAGATCAGCGTCCCAGCGGCGCCGATCCCGATCGCGATCACGGTGATCCTGATCAAGCCGAGCAGCAGGGCGGTCTCACTGGGCCGTTCGGCGCGCGCGGCCAGCACGTTGAAGACGCCGGCTGCGACGGAGCCACTGACGAGAAAGAACGCTCCCGTGACGTGGAGCATCAGAAGCCACTGGACCGTGGACACGGAGCGAGCGTACGCTTGAAGGCGGATGGACACCCGTGAACGCCACCTCCGGCTGCTGATCGAGACGATCGACGCGGTCAATTCCAGCCTCGACCTGCAGGAGGTCCTCTCGCTCGTCGCGACGAAGGTCGCCGACGCGCTGCGCGCAGACGCGTGCTTCGTCTACCTCTACGACGAGCGGGCCGACGAGCTCGTGCTGCGCGCCACGCACGGCACGCCGATCGACGAGATGTCGCGGCGGCCCAGGATGCGCCCGGGAGAGGGCATCACCGGATCGGCGGCGGCCTCGCGCGCACCGGTGATGCTCGCCACGGAGGCGCACCTCGACCCGCGCTTCAAGAACTTCCCGAACCTGCCGGAGGACGAATACCAGTCGATCCTCGCCGTGCCGATCGTGACGCGGGACGGCACGCTCGAAGGGGCGCTCAATGCGCGCACGCGCGAGCCGCGCGAGTTCTCGTCCGACGAGGTCGACCTCCTGCTCGCGATCGCAGCCCAGGTGGCGCAGTCGATCGAGCACGCGAAGCTCTACTCCGAGGCGCAGCGGCGCGTGCACGAGCTGGAGGCGCTCGCGCGCATCTCCGAGGCGGTGTCCGAGTCCCTCTACCTCGAGGAGTCGCTGGAGGCGATCGTCAAGACGACGATGGACTCGCTGAATGCGAGCGGCGCCGCACTCGTCCTCGAGGACGGGAACATCGCCTGGCCGGAGGGTGTCGCAAACGAGCACGCGATCCGGCAGCCGCTCCGGTGGCGCGGGCGAACGATCGGCGAGCTCGTCGCGGACCGAGCGACGCCGTTCAAGAAGGCCGATCGCGAGCTGCTCGCATCGATCGCCACGCACGCCGCAGTTGCACTCGAGCACGGTCGCGCGGTGATGCGCGGCGTGCTCGCGCAAGAGATCCATCACCGCGTCAAGAACAACCTCCAGACCGTCGCGTCGCTGCTGCGCCTGCAGGCGAGGTCGTCGGACACGATCGACCCGCGTGAGGCGCTCGAGCACTCCGTCAATCGCATCCTTGCGATCGCGGCGGTGCACGAGCTGTTGACCGAGCGCCGCGACGAGGACGTGGAGCTCGCCGACCTGATCGACCGGCTCCGCGCAATGCTCGTCCAGGGTGTGGGCGGCGGCAAGGACGTGACGGCGGAGCTCGAGCCCGTCTCGTTGCAGGGCGCTCGGGCGACCGCGCTCGCACTGGTGTTCGCCGAGCTGCTGCAGAACGCGCTCGAGCACGGCGGCGACCGCGTGCGGGTGGAGCTCAGCCGGCGGAACGGCGACGTCGTGCTCGCGATCGCCGACAACGGCATGGGGCTCGGAGAAGAGGCTGCGAACGGGACGGGACTATCGATCGTGCAGGCACTCGTCCGCGACGAGCTGAGGGGGACGCTCGACATGCGGTCGGGTCCCGGAACGCGAGCCGAGGTTGTCTTCCCGGCTGCCTGAACCTGGTTCGGCGGTGCGAGGCGTGTCGCCGTCGCCGATCACTTGCAGTCCGAACCAGGTTCATGAGTTTCGGGCCGCCCAGCGCAAAGTGCACGAATCTGGTTCGGCCTGCACGTCACCAGCGACCCGACGCGCCAAGCACCTCCGAATCAGGTTCGGTCTGGTGCTCCGAACCTGATTCGCGCCACCGAAGGCAGTCGCCCGGTCGCCTCACGCGATCTGCGCGAACCAGATTCGAGGCCCGAAACTCACGATCCTGGTTCAAAAACCCGAACCAGGATCACCCACCCGAACCAGGATCACCCGCCCGAACCAGGATCACCCGCGTCGGGTTCTTGCTCGTCGAAGCTGAAGTGGAAGTGGTCGTCGTGCGAGTGGACGCCAAGAACCTGGTCGTCCAGCGCGCTCGCGGCGACCGGGTCGAGGTAGACCTTGACGCCGTCGCGCTCGACCAGCTGGTCGTCCACGCCGGGCTCCTTGTCTTCCTCGATCTCCAGCTCGATCTCGCCGTCGGATTCGATCCCGCGGATGTGGAGATCGCCCAGCTCGCGGAGGACCTCTAGTGCTTCGTCGTTGATTTGCAACATCATGCGATTCTACGGACCGTGCGTATCCTGATCGCAGAAGACGAAACGATCATCCGGCTCGACCTGCGCGACCTGCTCGAGCGGTCGGGGCACGAGATCGTTGCAGAGGCGCGCGACGGTGAAGAGGCGATCGCGTTTGCCCGCGAGCACGAGCCCGAGCTCGCGATCATGGACGTGAAGATGCCGAAGCTCGACGGGATCGAAGCCGCGAAGCGGATCCTCGAGGAGCGCCCGATCCCGATCGTGATGCTCACCGCCTACGGCCAGGAGGAGCTCGTGAGCCGCGCCGTCGAGGCGGGCGTGTTCGGCTACCTCGTCAAGCCGTTCCGCGAGCAGGATCTCGTCCCGGCGATCGCCACGGCGCGGGCGCGGCACGAAGAGCTGGCCGCTCTGCGCGAGGAGGCGGAGTCGCTTGCAGACGCTCTGGCCGCGAGGAAGGCGATCGAGCGCGCGAAAGGCCTCCTGATGGAGAAGGAGGGCCTGTCGGAGGCCGACGCATTCGACCGCCTGCGCAAGGCGAGCCAGGTCTCGGGACGGCCGCTGAAGGTGATCGCCGAAGCCGTCGTCGCTACTCTCGATCCCTGATGACCCATACGCTGACACCGCCGAAGGTCAAGCCGCGCCGCACCGGCGGCTCCGGCACCGGCGATGCCTGGCGGGTGATCGTGCTCAATGACGACCACAACACCTTCGAGGGCGTCGCCTTCGCACTCGCGCAGACGATCCCCGGTGTCGACTACGACAAGGGCATGGCGCTCGCGAACAGGATTCACACGAGCGGCCAGGCGCTCGTGTGGTCAGGGCACCGCGAGCTCGCCGAGCTCTACCACTCGCAGCTCGAGGCGTACGGCCTGACGCTGGCGCCGCTAGAAGGTTGAGCCATCCGAATGCAGAGCTGCTCGAGCGCGCGTTTGGCGCGTTCGGCCGAGACGCTCTCGTTGTCGCCCGCTCGCTCGCAGACGACATTGTCTGGCGCGTGCCGGGCGCCAACGCGATGAGCGGCGAGTACGTCGGCCGCGACGCGACATTGCAGTTCCTCCGCCAGACGCTCGTCCTCTCAGGGGGCACGTATCGAACGGAGTTGAAGTACGTCGTTGCGGATGACGAACGTGCGGTTGCCGTCTACCGGGCGCAAGGAGAGCGCGAAGGCCGCACGCTCGACATCGAGCAGGCGCTCTTCTGCGAGATCCGCGACGGGCAGATCGCGGACGTGACGGCGGTGCCGCTCGACTTTCCCGCGTTCGAGGCGTTCTGGGCATGAAAGTAGGCATCCAGCTCCCTGAAGTGGAACGTGTCGTGCGGCGAGACGAGCTCGCGGCGATGGC